>MDSV01139584.1_pt1 | contig 64148 bp, 56 predicted proteins | sample 810851 | NCBI WGS metagenome assembly MDSV01 (sample SAMN05326640, study PRJNA326480) | marine metagenome | isolation source: seawater | place: Atlantic Ocean: North East | collected 2012
GAATCCATTTTCTCTTGCTAATTTTAGGATTTCTTCCGTATCTGTGTAATGTACTGGGATGAATCTTGTCGCTTTCATGCTGGATCCTTTTACTGCACTTCTTTCGGCATGATTCATTTTGTTGCTTATCAGCACCGCATTTGCACCACTAACTTCCGCGGTTCGAATGCAGAATCCCATATTGGTGGCGTACTGGACTCCATCAAGTAACCAGATCAGCCCCCCATTTCCGAATACATCACTCAGAGGAAGATTAGGTTGCCTTCCAACTAGTGCTAAGGCGATTGCATGTTCTGGCTCTCCTTTCGTTGCAGGAGTTGCCATTCTCCAGATATCGGTTTGACTTCCTTCTTCGATTTTCACGTTCTTTTCATCGCATAATTTACGAATCAAATCCAATTCAGGTGTATCGTTTCCTCGTTCTAGAAGGACCAATGTTGCCTCATCATTCTCTAGAGCAGAAATGACTGCCTTGATTCCTCGTCTCTGAAGCACAAATTTCCCAATCGTCTATTCCTCATGAGTTTGCCTAATCTCAGCGTTCTATCAAATGATGATTTTTGGCAAAGGATTCAATTCCTACCGTCACTCGTAACGTTTTGATGAGAGGACAGTCGTCTTGGATTTGGTTCATGTTTGGCATGATACAGTTGTTCTTCGGTGCTGGCATGCCCGTCGAATATCAGCTTCTAGGTCAGTTGTTCGGCGCAAGTGGTGGAGGTTTCATCGTTCTCGCTGTTTACTTCCTTTTCCGTAAGGACAAGGCATCTCCGATGAACGCTGTAACCAAGAAAGCAGAGCGGACTACCTTGATTCGTGGAGAGGATGGTGTGCTCTACGAGGTTCCAATCAAAACACCGAATTCACGATTCACTCTAGTTCTCAATATCATCTGGGTAGTTATACTTCTTTTTGGGTTCATCATGCAGTCATGATTGAGGGATTTGCATGGTCGGCGATTTGGTCGATCGTGCAATTACAAGCCCCATTAACGACTTGATGGGTGGGTACTATGTGTTCCTTCGTCGTTTGCTTCTTCCTGCGATTTTCATCCTCATTTTTCTGCTGGTCTTCGATATATCCAATGGGAGCTCGGTATTAGCTGCGATAATCACGGGTGGATCTCTCGGGCCAGTCCTTCTTCTTGAGCAGTGGTTCATCATTAGGTTGACTGAATCAAATGCCCCTCAGAACCCTGAGAAATCGTGAATATTGTGCGAAGCGGTCATATCCAAGAATCTCCGCCCCTTGTTTATGTCGTTGTTTTCGGAAATCCTAGAATTCTTCGGAATTGAAAGCCTCGTTGGCATCGAACTCTTGTTCTTTGGAGCAGCCTTTCTCGGAGGATGCTTATTCCTTGTATGGTTTGTTTTGATGATGGTGGGTGGCGCAGTTGGCGATGTCGCCGGAGACATGTTTGGAGCAGATATCGGTTTAGATGCTGATCTTTCATTCAAGGCCTTGACATTCCAAGGAATTAGTGCCTTCACAATGATGTTTGGACTAATTGGACTCGCAATCATGTCCGCTAACAACAACAGTACTTTGGCACTCTTAGGAGGCTCAGCATCGGGGGGTGCCTCGATGTGGCTTGTAGCCAAGGTTTTCCAAGGCTTCACGAAGTTGCAGAGTTCTGGTAATGTACGCATGGATGAGGCAATTGGAGCACGAGGTACGGTTTACCTCAAAATACCTGCTTCCGGAACTGGTCAGGTATCTGTGACCTTCCAGGGCAATGAGCGAACACTCGAAGCGACCTCAAATGGTGATATGGAGATTCAGACTGGTACCTACATCACAGTCGTGGACCGTATCGGGACCACTCTGATTGTCGAACCACTTACTGGCATGAAGGCTCGTTCCTCAGATGAATCAGAATGATGTTCCATCGTTGGATATCACTCATCAAAGAATTGATTATGTTCGGCTAATCATTTTGCCCTATGGACCGCCCATCCTTCGTCCGCGGACTAACTTTGATGATTGCCCTTGCGACTTTGCCTCTCGTTTCGGCGCAAACCGATGATGGCGACGGTGATGCCGTCGCAGCGATTCTGATGGTGGCCATATTTGCTATCGTTCTCTTACTTATTGCATTGATTATATTCTTCGCTCAGCGATATCGTCGCTGTCCGCCCGACAAGGTCCTCGTTGTCTATGGTCGAACAGGAGCAGACCGCTCCTCCAAGCCAGTTCACGGCGGAGGGGTTCTTGTTTGGCCTCTGATTCAGGACTATGATTACCTTGATCTTAAGCCGATGACCATCAATATTGATCTCAGGAATGCACTTTCTGTACAGAACATCCGAATCAATGTACCTAGTACTTTCACAATCGCTGTGTCTACTGAGGACACAGTCATGACCAATGCGGCAGAGAGGCTTCTCGGCCTTACTCCACAGGCTATCGAGGAGATGGCTCGTGATATCATCTTAGGACAACTACGTCTTACTGTTGCAACTCTAACAATTGAAGAGATTAACCAAGACCGTGACTCTTTCATGGCACAGATTCAGCGCAACGTCGACATTGAATTGCGTAAGGTCGGACTCAGTCTGATTAACGTGAACATCGTCGATATTACCGACGAATCGGATTACATTGACAGTATCGGTAAGAAGGCCGCTGCAACTGCAGTCGAACAAGCTCGTGTCGACGTTGCAGAGCAGGAGCAGTACGGTGCTATTGGTAAGTCCAAAGCAGATCGCGCAAAAGAGATCGAAGTCGCACAAAACGTCGCCATGTCGGACAAGGGGAAGAAGCAGGCAGAGCAAGATCGGCGTGTGTATGTCTCTGAGCAGGAAGCAATCGCAGTGGGTGGTGAAAACTCGGCACGTGCTGACATTGCTCGTTCCAATGCAGATCTTGCAGAGCAGGAAGCGGAAGCTAACAAGCGTGCAATGGTTGCAAGGAATCTTGCTGAAGCTGAGATTCAGAAGGCCAAGTTCATCGAAGAGGAAGAGCGTTTGAAGGCAGAAGAGATTGTTCGTGAACAGATTACGAAGCAACAAATCGAGATTGCTGCAGAGGCCGAGGCTGAACGCCAACGGCGTGTCGCAAAGGGTGAAGCGGATGCTATCCTAATGCGTTACAAGGCAGAAGCTGAGGGTCAGCAGGCTGTTCTTGATGCTAAGGCAGCAGGTTACGAGAAACTTATCGCCGCAGCTGGCGGCCGCACTGGTGACGCATCGACACTTCTCATGGTCGAGAAGATTGAATCCATGGTTAATGCACAGGTTGAAGCTATTCGCAACATGAAGATCGATAAGGTCACAGTATGGGATGGTGGAGGAAATAATGGCGATGGAAGCGCGACCTCAAACTTCGTGAGTAGCCTAGTAAAGTCGCTACCTCCGATTCACGACGTGGCGAAGATGGCAGGCGTTGATCTCCCAGCCTACTTGGGCACTGTATCCGATCCAGCAGAAGATTCAGAGTGATTCTGCTCTTGTTCTTCTCAGTGTTGAACAGTCACCCTCATGAATCGTCGTCGATTCGTCGTGTCATGAACCGTGATGTTGTAATCGTCGGTGGTGCCCGCACCCCATTCTGTGAATGGCAGGGAGGAAAGCGTGGTGACGGGGCACCTGGTGGCCTGTTGAAGGATATTAGTTCAGAAGAACTTGGCGCGATTGCAATCCGCGGCGCTCTTGAGAAGACAGGGACTTCGCCTAGTGCTGTAGACCATGTTGTGATGGGCTATGCTCTACAGACCTCTGATCAAGCAATTTTCGGGGGTCGGCACGCAGGGTTACGGGCTGGCATCCCACAGGAAGTCCCTATGCTCACTCTATCTCGTATCTGTGGTAGCGGTGCACAGTCTGTAGTGACTGGCGCTCAGATGATTATGCTTGGTGAAGCAGATACTATTGTTGCTGGAGGTATGGAAAATCTCTCCCAAGCCCCACATGTACTCCGAGGTATGCGGGATACGTATCGATTAGGAAGGCCTCCTCAGGAGGGTGAAGTAATTCCCAAGGCGATGGAGGATTATCTCTTTACTAATCTGCTCGATAGCATGTGTAATTCATTCATGGCGCAAACCTCAGACGAGATTTGTTCTCGCAAGGGAGTCAAGCGTGAGGATGCGGATGCATTTGCTGTTATGAGTCACAGTCGCACGGCGGCAAGTATTGATTCCGGACTCTTTGACGAGGAGATTGTATCCGTTAAGACGCCGGATGGTGTTGTCGGCCCGAAGGATGAGGATCATGTTGTTCGTGGTACTTCCGAGGAATCTCTTGCTGGTTTACGTGCCGCGTTCGGCCCAGATTCCCTTGTAACTGCAGGTAATGCCTCTGGTGTTGTTGATGGTGCCGCTGCTCTCATAATCAAGTCGGCCGAGAAAGCCAAGGAAGATGGAGATGCACCTCTTGCCCGCATTGTCTCTTGGGGCATCGTGGGCCTTGATCCTGCTATCATGGCCTATGGTCCAGTGCCCTCTAGCAGAAAAGCGTTGGAGAAAGCCGGCCTTACTGTGGATGACATTGATCGTTGGGAAATTAATGAAGCATTTTCAGGACAGGCTGTTGCTTGTGTCCGCGATCTTGGCCTCGACTTTGAGAGGGTCAATGTCAACGGCGGAGCTGTTGGCCTCGGTCATCCTCTCGCTGCTACCGGAACGCGCCTCTTGTTGACTCTCGCGCTCGAACTACGTCGAAGTGGCGGCCGTTATGGTGTTGCAACCGCTTGTATCGGCGGTGGTCAAGGGATCGCCGTAGTCATTGAGGCCATGTAGGTGGTCTAGGTTGGACCATCTCATCCTCGTGCTGGTCCTTGTCTTTCTTACTGGTTTCTTGTTTGCACCCCTTGGCTTAGGTGGGGGGTTGCTTTTCGTTCCGATTCTGCATTATGTCGCCGGTTTACCTCTAGATGCTTCTGTGCTCATTATCTCCCTTATTCTCACTGGTTGTGTCTCTTACGGTTCAGGTTTTGTACATCGTAAGGAAGGCCTGATGGCAGACGAAATCATTCGAACTACGGCACCGTTTGCATTTCTTGGAGCAATTATTGGCGCCTTTGTCGTTAATGCGATGGGCAATTCTCTCGATCCAGTGTTCAAATCCCTCGCGATGTTTGTACTTATTTGGGCATTGATCAAGACGACACGTCGTATTCGTCATGGCCGTTCTGAGAAGGATGGGGGGGAGATTGAATCTCTTCCACTACGTGCAGGTGTTGGCTTTGGTGGAATGGTTAGTTCAGTCCTTGCAATAGGTGCAGGCGCAGTTTACATCCCAGTGTTGAACCAATTCGGTGGTCTTGGCTCGCGGCGAGCGATTGGTACTAGCCTTGGATTGATGATGGTTGTCGTTCCAATCGCGGTCTTAGTCCACGGTTTGCTATACTCTGACCCGTGGCCTCAGGTCGATGCTTTGGCCTTGCTCGTGCTTGGCGTTATCGCAGGGTCTGTCATTGGAGCCCGAGTAGGTCTACGCATCTCTGATCCGATTATTCTCCGTATTTTTGCAGGCCTACTCCTGATTATTCTCTCTCGCTATGCATGGGATCTAACAAATCAGATTCTGCTCTAATCAGAGTACTGATCCAATGATTAGTGGGCCAGCGACCCATGCGCCGATTGAGGATCCGATGTTACCCATCACGGTCACGAGTAAGACGCGACCCGCCCGATTTGTGAAAAGCAGACGCAGGCTGTCTAGCAGTAGGAACTCTTGGAGATCTTTGTTCCTCGGTGCACTAAATTTCAGTTGAGCCGCTCCTGCAAACCATCCCGCTGCCAATGTTGGATTTAGTGATGTGATAGGCGATGCTATTGCAGCCGTCAGAATTGAGATGGGATGCCCTCCTACAATTAGTACGCATATGGCTGCACAGACGGCATTGATTCCTAGCCATAGCAGCGTACTATCGAGTAGCGCCTGTGTATCACCCTTTGCCAGAAGGAAGGCTACAACACCGATCATTAATGCGGGCAGTGCGAATGGGATTGCCTTGCGGATTAGCCCTGGAGGGGGTGTCGAATCAATTTCTTTGAGATGTTCTTGTGAAGCAGGGTCGCCCCTTAGGACATCTTCGACTCCTGAAAGATGCCCTGCTCCGATGACTGCCAGCACTCGTCCTTTAGTTGACTCTTGACGGATTCTCTCACCAAGGTAGCAATCCCTCTCATCGATTAGGACTTCTCCAGCAGCGGGAATCATTTGTCGCAGTTCCTCCATCATACTACTGATGAGATCTAGATCTTCTGGAATCGAGTCAACATCAATCTCCTCTTCCTCCTCGGGCGCGATTAATGCCGTGAGGAGTCGAAATCGTTGGATTAATCCCATTTTCGCCCATGCTCTTCTGAGTGTGATGCGGACATCTCGGTCAACCAGTGCAACGGGGATTTCTCTTTCTCTGGCTTCTTCAACAGCAGTGAGTAAATCCACGCCTGGCATTTCTCCCGTTTCCAACCCCATCTTCCTTTGTTGAGTCGCCAGCATTGCTTGGAATAGGAGTAGAGGGGCACGCCCATTCCGGATCGCAACTCCTAGAGTTTCCTCATCAAAGGTCTGAGGGTCCTCTAAAGCGACAAGTCGTGATTCATCAAGTTCAACGGCAATTCGTTCAGGTTGGTAAATCTCGATCTGTTGTTTGACAAGTTCAGCAGATGCACGACTAATATGTGCAGTTCCAACGAGGCGGATGCCCTCGCCGATATCTACTACTGCAGCAGATTCGATTCTCTCTTCAACAACTTCCGAGGAAGGTGGCGTCATATCCTCCTCATCTATCATCTCCGAGCCTCCAATTCAGCGAGGGTTCTGCCGAGATCCACATGTTCCGCTACATCATGAACACGTAAGATGTCGACACCAACCTTCTGTGCATGTGCAGCGACCCCTAATGTCCCTGCGAGACGTTCACTTGTTTCTGTTCGATCGAGTAGGTCCCTGAACATCGATTTCCTACTAACTCCCCAAAGAACAGGTAGTTGATGTGGGCCACGTATCCAATCAGCATCGGAGAGCAGGGTTAGATTGTCTTCCAATCGCTTGCCAAATCCAATTCCTGGATCGAGGCAGATTCGATCAGGGGGGTGACCTGCTTCGATTAGGCTATGAGCGCGGCCAATTAACTCGTTTGCAACATCTGTACGTGCTTCAGAGTAATGTGGCTTGTCTTGCATCGACAGCGGGTCGCCTTGCATATGCATGATGCACACACCGGCACCCATACTGAGCACGAGTTCAGCCATCTCGGGATCACGTAGGCCGGAGACGTCGTTGATTAGATTGGCACCAGCTTCGAGAGCCAAGCGTGCAACTTGTGGGCGCCGAGTATCGACAGATATTGCAATTTCAGGGTGCATCCTTCTGACTGCTTCGATGATTGGGATGACGCGCTTTTTCTCCTCGTCGACATCCACTGGGTCTGCTCCAGGTCTTGTCGATTCACCACCGATATCGATCCAGTCGGCTCCGTCTCCTTGCATTTTGACGACCTGTTTGAGGGCCGACTCTACTCCATTGGTTCGGGAGTCAGCATGGAACGAGTCAGGTGTCACGTTCAGGACGCCCATTATCCGGGGCCTCCCATCAGGTCGGCGACGAAGAATCGTAGACCAGTCGGGCATCCGAGCCTACGAGTCAAGGCATGCTTTATCATGTGCTGGGCGTGAGTGCTTGAGCATGGGTCCGGAGGACGCTCTCTCTAGCAAGGGTGAGGAGGCAGAGATGTCGAGGCTATCAGTAAGTGGAACACTCAGCGTTCCAGACAAGGAACAGCTTGAACTTGCTGAAGCGATTCTCGCCCGTTTGAATCCCGCCGATTCACATGAACTTCGGCAGATGTCTACTCGATTCGGTCTTGTTTCCGGAATGCTTCTCATGATTGTCGCTCTTTTCTGGTTCCTTGCAATTCATGTTGCAGGCAATGAATGGGGGGGGAATTCTGGGCCGAGTTCCATCTTGTTTGATCTGAACTTCAGCCAGATTTCTTGGTTAGTCCCAGTCCTTGTCTTCCTCGCTACACTCCTCGTCTCACTCTCAAGGGAGCGCGGAGGAGCAATCACCGCGACCCTTGGAGGTGTATTCTTGATTCTCGTAATCTACCTCGCAATCGAACCGATTGGCCACGCAATGCTTGCTACAGAAGGTTCGGATCTCATGATTTCGCTGATGCAAACAGTCCGACTGGGGATTCTTGGTGTTCTTGTTCATTACAGTGCTCGCCATTTCTTAGATGCGATGTTGGTGACATGGGTTCGGTCAGTTCTAGCAGGATTTGACGTGGTTCTCGCCCCTCAGGATGAGGATTAAACGAGCGGAATCCCCAAAGCATACGGCAAGAGCCGATGTCCATGTCCTCGGGGCCACCAATCCATGTCTTGCGGTTGGGGCATCGTCGTGAACGTGACAAGCGCATCACTTCTCATCTAGGCCTGACTGCACGTGCATTCGGCGCTGATTGTTTCATTCTCGCGGGAGAGGAGGATCCTAATGTCTTGGAGACGCTTGAGTCTGTCACGACTCGCTTTGGTGGTGATTTTGAGGCACGACATGAGAAGCGACCCTTGGGTTGGTTACGTCGGTTTGCGAACGAGGATGCAGGCGATGGAGCCCCTGGTGTAGCTATACATTTGACGATGTATGGTCGGCCTTGGCGCGACGTTATTCCAATGCTTCGGAGGGATCGTCCAATGGCTATCGTGGTAGGTGGTGCAAAGGTTCCTGGTGAGGTGTATGGAATCTGTCAATACAACGTCGGTATAGGTAATCAACCACATTCTGAGGTTGCTGCTCTTGCAGTATTTCTTCGTGACCTTTTACCCACTGGGTCATCTCCAGTTGAGTTTCCAGGAGGGGAGATAGATATCGTCCCTAGCCCCTCTAACAAGCATGTGAATCAGGTCGGAACCAACGAAGACGAATAAAAGTCGCTGAGTAGGTTACAACCCTCCTTTTACCGCCAAGAATTAAGGAGCGTTCATAGCGAAATGAACTGATGTCAAAGGGCGAATCCGAGGTTGGTTTCCGTCCCGGCCGGGGTGTTCCTGGTGTATCTGAGTCCTTTGTCGGGGAGGATGCAGCGGATTGTCTCGTTCTTGGGGCCGAACATGGGCATTCGTCCGCCTCGGGCCTCGGGGTCCTATTACTCGCAGATGGTGGCCGGTACGAGGGTGTTCTCTTTGGCGCTCACACCATTGCGGAAGGTGAACTTGTCTTTACCACTGGAATGACTGGTTTTCAGGAGTCTCTGACGGACCCATCGTTTGCGGGGCAGGTGCTAACATTCACTTGGCCACTTCTCGGCAACTATGGCGTGATTCCAGGGATATCCGAATCCAGCAGGGTCTGGCCTCGAGGAGTCGTCTGTAGGCAAGCCATTGAGCAACCGGATCATCGTGACTCAGTAGGTTCAGTCCACGATCTACTTCTGGCGCATGGGGTTCCGGGAATCCAAGGGGTCGACACCCGCTCAATCACTCGAAGAGTCCGGGAGTATGGTACACTACTCTGCGTATTTGGGCCAATTGAGATGGAAGATGCTCTTTTAGCGAGACTTAAGGCTTCAAAAAGTCCCGATCTTGACGATCTCGTTGATGAGGTGTCGAGGGACGATACTGTCATCCTGAATCCTGGGGCTACCAATGATTCTGGAGACCGTCTCCCTCGGCTTATCGCTCTCGATTGTGGTGTGAAATACAATATCTTGCGTGAATTATGTCGAAGATTCGAGGTCATCTGGGCGCCAGCGGATTCTTCTTTCGAGACATTGGTTCAAGACCATCAGCCAGATGCGTTTTTCTGTTCTAACGGTCCAGGAGATCCCGCCCATTCTGGTGCAGCGACTTCAGCTAGAAGAGTAATTGCATCAGCAATTGACGCAGGATACCCTACGATGGGGATTTGTCTGGGCCATCAATTGTTAGGGTTGGCCGCAGGTCTTCGGACTTACAAGTTACTTTACGGTCATCGTGGAGCTAATCAGCCGGTCGTCGACCTCGCTGATGGTACGGTAAGAATTACCTCCCAGAATCACGGATTTGCAGTTGCAGATCCCGAGCAGGGAATGTTGGCGCCACATCCTACTGGTGCCTGCTCTGATGTGGCGCCAAATGCTATTGGAACCGATGTCGAAGTACGTTATGTGAATGCTAACGACAGAACCGTCGAAGGACTTGACGTGATTGGAAGACCTGCATTCTCCATCCAGTATCACCCTGAGGCTTGCCCCGGACCTCATGATGCGAGTCCCCTCTTCGATCGATTCTCCTCTATTGTTGCCGAGCATCTTGGTTCATCTGCCCCTGAGAATCTCCCCCCCGTGGCAACGCCGTCACTATTAGGCGGTGAGAACTAATGCCTAAGCGAACTGATATCCAGCGAATTCTTCTCCTAGGAAGCGGTCCAATTCGAATCGGACAGGCTGCTGAGTTCGATTTCTCTGGTTCTCAAGCTTGTCGTGCCTTACGGGCAGAGGGATACGAAGTCATACTTGTCAACAGCAACCCTGCGACAATTCAGAACGACCCATCGATGGCTGATCGAATCTACATCGAACCCCTTCTGCCCGATGTGGTCCGCCGCATTCTGGAGATCGAGAAGCCAGATGCTCTACTTGCTGGAATGGGTGGTCAAACTGCCTTGAACATCGCCTCTACACTTGCTCACGATGGTTCACTCGATGCCCTTGGCGTTGAACTGATAGGTTGTGAACTTGATGCCATTGATGACGCAGAGGACAGGGATCGATTCAAGCGAGTATGTGAGGAAATCGGCCTCCCCGTCCCGAGAGCAATCGCTTGTGCATCAATCGACGAGGTTCTTACAGCCGCCGAAGAGATAGGCGGTTTTCCACTTCTAATCCGTCCTGCTTTCACACTTGGTGGTTTGGGTGGAGGCACTGCATGGGATCGTGGTCAACTTGTTGAGATTGCGAGTCAAGGGATATTGCACAGTCGAATCGATCAGGTACTGATTGAGGAGAGTATCCTTGGTTGGCAGGAGCATGAGTATGAGGTTATGCGGGACGCTGCTGACAACTGCATCATTGTCTGCACAATGGAGAATATCGATCCGATGGGTGTTCATACAGGTGAATCGACCGTTGTTGCTCCCCAACAGACTCTCTCTGATCGTGACCATCAGATGCTTCGAGATGCAGCCTTACGCCTCATACGCCGTTTAGATATCAAGGGCGGATGCAATGTACAGTTCGCATTCAACCAAGAAACAGGAGAGTATCGAACAATCGAGGTGAATCCTCGTGTAAGCCGCTCTTCCGCTCTTGCATCGAAGGCTACCGGATACCCCATAGCCCGGATGGGGGCTCTCATCGCTGTTGGATACACTCTCGATGAACTCCCAAATCCCATCACAGGAAAAGGAACTACTGCTGCATTCGAGCCAACTCTTGACTACTGTGTAGTGAAGATTCCACGTTGGCCATTCGATAAGTTCCGTACTGCAGACCGCACCCTTGGAACTTCGATGAAGAGTACTGGCGAAGTAATGGCAATTGGGCGAACTTTCGAAGAGGCCTTCTTGAAAGCCGTTGCTTCATTGGAGATGGGGGCTCCTCATCCTCGGCCACTAACCTTAGCGGATGAATCTGAAGGCGAAGGGCAGATCGAGAGGGCTGCAACTCCGCTTCCCGATGAGACACTTGAGAATTGGTTACGTGTGCCAACAGATCGTCGAATGTTAGCATTAATTGAGGCCTTTAGGAGAGGATGGGGGATCGAGCGCGTCCGCGAGATTAGTGGGGGAATTACTCGCTGGTTCCTCCATCGTTTCTCTTCCTTGGCTGCTACTGAGATGGAAGTTATGGCTCACGCAGGTTCTCCCTCAGATATTGAGCCGGATGATCTTCAACGTTGGAAGGGCGCTGGTATGACTGACGCTCATATTGCCGATGCCTTAGCAGGCTTCCCTGCATCTGGTGTTAGAGAACTCGATCACGATCATGGTCCTCTTGGAGTGATGGAGCGTCGTCACGAACTTGGTATTCATCCGGTCTATCGCATGGTGGATTCTTGTGCCGCAGAGTTTGCAGCGGTGACACCATACTACTATTCGACTTACGAGGGAGGTAGTGCCCCTCCTGGAATCGACACAGTCCCTCACGAGCGTCGTTCGCGTGAAGATGGATCTGTGGCATCCCGTCATGTGGTCATAGGGTCAGGTCCAATCCGGATTGGCCAGGGTATTGAGTTCGATTATGGATGTGTACATGCAGTCCAAGCAATCCGTGATGAAGGACATGAAGCAATTCTAATCAATAACAATCCAGAGACCGTATCGACAGACTTCGATACTTCAGATCGCCTTTACTTCGACCCTTTGAATCTTGAATGCGTTGTAGAGGTTCTTTTGCGTGAGAATGCCGATGGTCTCCTTCTACAGTTTGGAGGTCAGACCGCAATCAACCTCGCTCTACCTATGCATGAACGTCTCACGCATTTACGTGCGATGGGAATTTCCACTGAACTCATCGGAACATCTCCAGATGCAGTTGATGAAGCGAGTGATCGTGAGAGGTTTGAGGTGTTTGCGAAAAAGCACGGCTTGAGAATGCCAGTGGGTCTCACCGGGGCGACCTCCCAAGAAGTACGTGCAGCAGTCGGGGAGATTGGTTACCCTGTGTTGATTCGTCCTTCTTACGTCCTAGGTGGTAGGGGCATGGAGATTCTGTCTGATGATAATCAACTTGATGCTTACATGTCTGAGGCATACATTACGCCCGATAAGCCGTTGTTAGTTGACCAATATCTTGGTGGAGCAATGGAACTCGACGTAGACTCCGTATGTGACGGTGAATCTGTCCTTGTCGGTGCAGTGATGGAACATCTTGAGGAAGCTGGAATCCATTCAGGTGATTCTACTTGCTTCATTCCTACTCAGAATGTATCTGAGGACATTCTTCAGCAGGTAAAGAAGTGGACCGAGACGATCGGAGTAGGTCTTGGGATTCGTGGATGCTTCAATATCCAGTTCGCGATTAAGGACGAAGTGCTCTATGTTCTCGAAGTCAATCCACGTGGAAGCCGTACCTTCCCGTTTGTTGCAAAGTCAACAGGAGTGCCTCTTGCACGTATAGCCGCGCTTCTTGCTCTTGGTGCTAAATTATCTGAGGTTGAGATTCCTCGTTTGGAAACTAACCTCGTTTGTGTCAAGGCTCCTGTATTCCCGTTCATCAAACTCCGGGGCCTTGATCCTGCTCCAGGACCCGAGATGAAGTCCACTGGCGAGGTAATGGGTTCACATGAGATTGCGGCAGCAGCCTACCTCAAGGCTAGGATGGCAACTGAGGTCCCAGTTCCAACATCCGGGGGAGTGTACATCACAGTTCGCGATTCTGACAAGGCGGATGTAATCGCTCATGCAACTAGTTTGCATGAGATGGGTTTCATACTCCACGCTACTCCTGGAACAGCCCAGGTGCTTCGTGACCAAGGTGGCCTTGAAGTCAATACTGCGTATCGTATCGCTGAGAGGAAGGGCCCGGATGCGCTTGATCTTATGAGGCAGGGTGACATCCAACTAATCCTCAATACTCCATCGAAGTCAGGTGGAGCGATTCTAGATGGGAACATGATGCGTCGTCTCGCAGTCGAACTCAACATTCCATTCGTCACCACACTCAACGGTGCAAGGATGGAAGTCGAAGCAATTGGAGTAGCCAGAGAGGGGATGCCTGAACCGAGGCGCCTAATTGGCACCTAATCGGTTCACTCCTCTTCCCCTTCGAGGTTCTCGTCATACCAGTTCTCGATATATTTTACACGTTCATCGTCGAGGCCAAGTGTTTTCGCCTGTAGTTTCAGGAACTTTCGCTCTTCATTGGTGATAATGCGGTCTTCCATAGCGATCTCATATGCCTCGATGTAGGATAGTTCAGTATTTGTGAAGGCTTCCGGCATCAGCATCGAGGAGAAGTTGTTGATGGCGACGAAGATTGGCTTTCTGAGTACCACAAGTGGGGCACCGATAATGACTCCGCCAACCAGTCCTCCACCTGGGATCAAACCCTCCATCATCTCGGTAGCAAGAAGAAGTGCGATGCCTCCGATGCCTGCAAAGATTGCAGCGCTGAATGCCTTTCTGAGCTTCTCATCGATTCCGAGAATATCGTTCTTGAGGATTGCATATGTGAACATGAATCCTTCAAACATTCCAGTCAGTAGGATGCTGAATAAGAAGGCATACAGGCAATAGAGATAGATTACAAGTTGATCTGTGTTCTCGATTGATGTCATGTCAGCTAGATTGAATCGACCGAACATGACGGTTGTCGCGATAATCGCAATGACTGCCATGCCTTTGATTGTCGCTTTTCCAGTGAAGCCAATGAATAGGGATCTAGCCTCGTTTGCTTCATCCTCGCGGCCTTCTTCCTCCTGCAGGCGCTTCCATGCCCCTCGCATTAGGAACATAGCAATCGTTGCAGAGAATACGGGAAGGATGAGAAGAAGGGTACTCAATCCTGAACCGGCTTCTGGAACGAAGTATACGTAGGGTGAAAGTTTGTCATTACAGGTCCCTGTCGTCTCAGCCATTCCTGGAGAGTATGTCAGGGTCGCAGGAGAGTTCCCTTCCGCATCGAAAACCATGGGCTGACTGCAATCTACATGCATCGTACCTCCTATGGTTCCTTGTAGGCCTCCGTTCGAAGCGATCAATAATCCAAGAATAACTGCACTAGCAACGGGAAGAATCCACCAGAGTTTGTTTTTGATTACATCCTTGGCCATAAATTCCGTTCTCTTCGTTGGATAGAACGCGACTGTGGACAGATACAACAGGATACAGAGAATCCCAAAGAAGTACCAGCCAACTCGATAGTACTGGATGTATGGTATCGCCTCAGGGCCTAGTGGGATTAGATTGTACCATTGAGCCAGCACTCGCCATGATTCCGCGAGAAGGAGTAGGCTCATGAATCGGTTCTCGGCAGCCTTCGGGCGTGCTCGAATAATCAGCATAGAAAGGAACAGTAGGGCGAGCGACGTGATTACACCCAGAAGGGAAATGACGTGTGTCAGCCCCATCGTCCATCCAATGCTTAAATCGATCTCGGAGACAGTTCTCCAATAGTATGAGGAAAGTGGACCCACATCTGGCATAGTTGTCTCTAAGCCTGTGAGCGAATAGAACTTCTCATCAGATTAACAAGAATCGAAGGCTTCGATGATGTATTGTGTTAGCGGACTAGTCCAGGCGAGTTCAGATAGCCCTTCCATACCTTGATCGGAGTAGATACGGACAACATCTTGCACGCGAACATTTCCATCTGAGGACCGTGCGAGGATTGTACGAGGTTTGAGTTCCTTGCCGGTTCCATGAGGGTCGTATATTGTGTGAAGTCCGTTGTCAAGGAACCACTGTGCCTTGTCTCCATCTTCACCTTCAAAAGTCACCTTATTGCGAGCGCCACCAAACATCATAGCTGCGGCGGACTTCTTTTCCGGCTTGGGCTTCTCCTCTGGTTCATCGTCGGATTTTGCTTCGTCTTTTCCATCATCCGTTTTCGCGTCCGTCTTTTCTTCCTTCTTTGGCTTGGGCTTCGGGTCCGGCTTTGATTCCTTCATTGTCTTCGGTTTGAAAGAAGTACCTCGGGGCCGACTCACTGCTCCCGCGCGGCTGGATATTGTCCGTGATGATGCGAATTCTGCCCTGACTTCTTCTTCTATCTGGTCGCGAAGTGCGGCTTCTAGTTCAGCAGACATTTCGGCGCGCATCTCATCGTCGAATTCCTCTGCCATCGCTTCCTTGACTGAATCAGGGTCTGCAGCGTCGAGGGCTGCTTGCAACTCTCCTATCTGAGTTTCAAGCGCTTGGATAGATGTCATGAAGTGGGCAGCAGTCTGGATCATTGCAGTCTCCATGCCTGCTTGAGTCTGCAATTGGACGACTTCTCCAGAATGATCTCTCCACTTCCTCCATTGGAGCATAGTGTGAGCGTGAATATCGGATCCACATTTTGGACAGAAGGATTTCTTCGGCGGCTTGAGAACCGGGATTGCCTTGAGGTCTTCACTGGAGAGGGCTTCTACACCACCGGCTGCGATGTCGTGGATGTGATGGCTTGCCTCCATGCCTAACTCCATAGCTTGCAGGTAGACCGGTTCGTTGAGATCTACCTTGCCAGCGGAGATTAGGGACCATGCATTCGTATCATGGGATATGGCGGCTGCAGCAGCAGCGGCTGCAGGATTTCTTTGAATCCCTCCACCGAGGGCGGATGTTACTGCAGAGGACATTGCATCCATTGTCGATTCAGTGGATTCTGGAGCTGAAGATACAGATTCTGTTGCAAGAGCCATCGCGGCGTCTTCTTCACTTGCAGCGGCTAGTCCAAGTTCGATAGGGTTAGCGCCCTCCTCAATTTTTGCGATGAGGTCAAACTTCTCCGCCATTGCAAGATCTGAACGTCCTCTAATCAATTCCTTCAATTGCCTCACATCATGACCTGTAGAGGTGATTGGTCCAATCACGAGGAGGTCGTGCCCACATTTCAGACAGAACTTGGCAGTGGCCTCAACTGGGCCCTCACAAGTTGGACAGTGAACAGGCATTGGCGAGGGTATGAATGCTCCACATATGAAGAATGCCGATTCTAGTCGGACTTCAGGCCCCATCCAGAATGGAAAGTGCATCCACCAGAGGTGCGATAGCGTCCTCTCTTGGAATCTCAGCGATAAGTGATGCAAGTTTTGGACCGTAGTCCTTGCCAAGGTGTATATTGTATAGAATTACAAATGCTTCACGTAGGCCGATATCATGGTCTCGCGCATAGTCGCAGATTGCATTTTGAATTGTTTCATCTTTCCATTCACATGCACGGTAGGTCTCAACTAGTGCCGCCAAGTAACTGCGTGTGCTATCGTCCTGGGAAACATCATTCCGAATGAGCAACGCCTCCTTTGCCTCATCGGTAACTGAGGTTTGAATTACCAATTTGTTGCCATCTGGGAAGTGCTTAGAGGAAATCCAATTCCGCATTCTTCGGAGCCTATCAACTAGGCTTTCAGGCGGCTCTCCATCTAGCATACCTGATATCCTCATAGATTCCCAGACCGATTCGTCATCCGAACGAATCTGCGCTAGCATTGAGAGGTGACTAAAGGAGGCTTTGTGTGAAATTATCATCGGCATGTCTCGAGGTACAACTTGGGCGAAACGTATGGATCCCCTTTGTTCCTCTTTCAGCTTAACTTTCCTTGCTGAATCATCTTCATTCGATTTTTCATTTTCATTGGCATAGATTCTACAAAAATGATCGTATAATTCAGCCTTCTTGATGAGTTCTGTACCTGTATCGAATTCGATATGTCTCTTTGGTTTGTTCGATGAGATGAGGAATCGTAAGATCTCGGGTGGAACAATATCTAGTGCTTCCAAGGGTCCAACAATCACGTTTGTTGAACTCGACATCGGCCCCATTCCCTTGAGTTGAATCCATTCGTAAGGGACAGGTATGGGGGGAGCTGCTCCAAGGAACTCGACTAGTTGACGCCCCGTCGAATAACTTCCTCCGGATGCAGCGTGGTCCTTTCCGAAGGGCTCGCATGTAACTCCGTGGACTGCCCACTTCGCTGGCCAGTCCATACGCCAAGGTAATTTTCCTTCAGCAGTTCCAATGTGGGATTTCCCTTCATTCCCTTCTTCATCAATCCATAGGACATAGGGGTCATCCCAACCTGTGACGGTCAAACCATCCATGCTACCGTCGTTTCCTATTGGTGTGTATGGATACCAGTTCTCTGGAATTGGGCGACCAGAGATTTCAGTGAGTATTTTTGCAACCTCATTTCGTCGATTGAGGAATATCCGAGAAGCGTCTTCGAATTTTCCAGATTCATAGGCTTCATGGTTCCATGAAAGTTCAGGATGTACACCTAATTCGCGGAGAGCTTCAACGAAGGGATTGAGGAAGTGTGCCGCATAGTTATGCTCTGCTTCAAGGTCGGGGCGACCTTCTGAATCTGGCGGGGGGATCTTGTAAAGTGGATGGCCGATGTATTTCCCGTAGTCTGAATGGAGGAAGGGATACACCTTCCGTAGTGGGTCAATTGAATCAACTATGAATAAGAGGCGAGCATCCATTCCAGCGTCATTACAAGCTCGCATGATTATGTCGCAAGTGACGACCTCTCGGATATGCCCGATGTGGAATACACCTGAAGGTGTGATTCCTGCTGCGATTGTGTGGCTATCTCCTCGTCGCGCGAGGTTTTGTGCGACACTGTCAGCCCAGTGCATCTCCAAACCTCAGACATTGACGGCGCGAATGAGCCCGCGGAGCGGTACGCCTTCGATGTCGTTGCGCTCAGTCTTGTTAACTAGAACCATACAGAGGCAGACATTGGCTCCTTCGGAACGGAGAGCCTCTACTGTGCGCCGCATTGTAGACCCGGTAGATAGGACATCATCGATAACAGCAACATCACGGCCGGCGACATTTCCATACTTGTTTGAAAGATGGCCAGAGCCCTCCTCATCGACTGACCGATAGATTGCGAAGTCAGCATCGATATGGCCAGCGAGGGATTGGGCGAATGCGATGCCATTCAGGCTGATTCCAACTATGGTGTCGATTTCACCTTCAAGCTCCTCATCAATGATATCAGCGAGGATAAGGCCGATGGCTTCGATCCTCGTGGCGCGGGCTCCAATGGTCCTCCAACCTATCCGGACGTCGTCAGGGGGTGATTCTGCGATACCCTCACTGGACAACCATTGGACAGTGGTTTGAGAAACAGATAGTTCGTCTGCAATCTGTTGGGTATTGAGTCCTTTAGCCCGCAATTCTGCGGCTTTACTTCTGAGTTCCTCAACGCTTAGTGCCATTTGAATCGGTGATTGGTTCCATCCCCCCGATTTCAATCCACCGGATGGAGAGGGTGTCTGAATCAGTATCGTCCAGTGCTTCCGAATCCGCCCGTGCCCCGTTTCGTGTCCCCCAATTCATCTGGTTTGACTTCAATGAATTCTACGGATGGTATCGGAGCGACAACGAGTTGGGCAATTCTTTCTCCGGCTTCGACAGTGAATGAGTCACCTTCTCCAATCCATGTTGCGAGGACCTGAATCTCACCCCTATAGTCCGCATCGATTGTACCGACGCCATTTGGGAGAATCATCCCCTTCGCTCCAAGGGAGGAGCGTGCGCGCACCTGCCCCTCAAATCCGGCAGGAATGGCAACAGCTAATCCGGTAGGGATCCGAGTGGTTTTTCCTTTGTTTACTGTATGCTCTTCAATCGAACGCAGGTCCCAACCTGCAGCAAGGGTACTGCCACGTTGAGGTGCTTGTGCTTCGGCGTGAAGTTTCGTGAAGAGGACTTCGATGGGGGTGGCCATGAAGTTGCACTGCTGGACATGGTGCATCAATGAAACGGCGGTGGGGTTGAAATGGGGCAGTCGAGTCGAAAGGGTATGGCGGATTTTGAATACGAGTCCTTGCTTGATAGAGCACGGGACAAGATTCCTACTGATATCAGTGAGCGTGCTCGCTGGACACTTCCAGAGCCAGACATTATGATTGAAGGTAACCAGACCATTATCCGTAATTTTTCGGAACTCATTTCAAAGATGGATCGTGACGCTAACCACGTTTACCAATACTTGCTTGGCGAACTTGGTACGAGCGGTACTAAGGAATCCAACCGCGTGATGTTCAAGGGGAGAATTCCTCCAAAGCGAATCCGTAGCCGAATTGTGAATTACGTGAAGGCCTTCATTCTCTGCAATCAGTGTAATGCCCCAGATACACACTTTGTCAAGGAGGATCGTACAACTCTGATGAAGTGCCAGGCTTGTGGTGCAACACGCCCAATCCGTTTGTGATTCATGTCCACGGTTGAGGGAGATCATACCCTGCATCTGAAATCGCTTGACGCAGAAGAATCGGATTATCGGTCATGATGCCGTCCGCGCCGATGTCGATTAGGTGCTCCATCATCTCCTTGTCATTTATTGTCCAGTATTGGACGGCCTGACCATGCTGATGTGCACGATTTACGACACCTTCGGTTGCAAGATTGAAGCCACCTCCTTCAGTAGGAATCTGAAGTACGGAGGCAGGGCCAGGATCCAACCACCATCGATCGAGTTGCAACATTGGAATTAGGATACATTTTCTAATCTCAGATTCAACTCCAGATGTTGCAATTTCTCCTCCACTTATTTCCCTAAATGCGTGTATTGAATCAATGTGAAATGACCCTACTTCTACTCGCTCCTGCATACTACGATTTTTGACTTCTTGAGAAATAATCTCTGCAGAAATTGCCCCTGCATCTCCTTCATTTTTAATCTCTAAACTTAGACGATGAGGCGAATCAATGAAGCGATCTAGAACTTCCTCAATTGTAACTGGGGGAAGGTGACTTTCATTCCAAGGGTTTCCACCTGTTAAATTAGAGAATTTTGCTGATGCATCAAGGTCCAAGAGCTCTTCCAATGTCATATCAATAACGAGTCCTGTACCATTAGTGGTCCGATCCACTGTGTCATCATGCATAGTGATTAGACGATTATCTGATGTCAACTGAAAATCCATTTCAATCATATCCACTCCGATCATTGCCGCGCCTTCGAATGCAATCATTGTATTTTCCGGGAATATATCTGCACCTCCTCTATGAGCAATGATCAGAGCCCTCTCGTCGCCGACTATCCATTCGTTTCCTAAATCGGAATCTAATCTGGGGCCACTGAATAGGATCAGTAAGGCAATCCCGATTCCGAGTGCAATCTTTTGACGACGACCCATAATCGTTGAAGGCTGTATTTCGTCCATATAATCACCTATAGATGCGAATCAATCTCTACAATCGAGTAGAATTTTCCCCCTATTCTTTCGGTCGTGCATGTATGTGTGAGCCTTTGCCACCTCAATAAGTGGGAATACACAGTCAACTACTGGGTTGATTAGCCCGTCATTCTGCATTTTTACGAGTTCTTTCATCTGTTCTCGCATGATTTCATCCTTGTCCCATGTGCCGAGATGGACACCAAAGACGGCTTTGTTTGAATTCATCATCCGCAAGGGGTCGAACCGGGGTAAACGCCACCACATCCAGAGGGCTGCGAGTATATTCGGGCGTTTTCCTGGGACTGCAGATGATCCTCCAAAGGTGTACAATTTTCCCCCCTTGGCCAGCGCCTTGTATGAGCGGAGGAGATGTTTACCTCCCACAGGGTCGAGGGCATGATCAACGCCACGCCCATCGGTAAGTTCACGACATTGCGCTACGAAATCATCACCTCGGCTGATGTGATGCATGCCCATTGATTCGACAAATTTCTTCTTCGAGGCCGAGGAAGTCCCTATGATTAGTGCTGCTCCCTTTGCCGCAGCTATCTGGCTCACTGCGGTTCCAACTCCTCCTGCAGCATGATGGACGAGAACCGTATCGCCTTCCCGAATCCCACCAAGGTGAACCAGCATGTGATGTGCTGTGGCATATGTCACTGGCATTGCAGCCGCACTTTCGAGAGATTGCTTTGGTCCAAGTATGAATGATTGATTTGGATGAACATCAACCATAGTCGCGTATCCCCCGTATCGCGTCATCGCCACTACTCGATCACCCACGGAGCGGTTGCGGACATCTTTTCCGATTTCAGTAATTGTGCCACTCACCTCGTACCCTGGTGTGAATGGGAATGGAGGGGCTGCTCCGTAAATGCCAATGCGCATCATTAGGTCTGCGAAGTTGATGCCCGCGTAGTGGACATCGATGCGGATGTGGTTTGGAGCGAGTGGGCCAATCTCTCCTTCTACAATTCGGATACTCCCTGGCCCTCCCTTCTTTGGGTAGACTGCACGTCGAATCCTCTCACTCATGTCGACACCTTACTTTCTTGGCTATTGGTTTTCATCCATGCGCATGCGAATTGAATCATCTTGCGTACCATCCAGAATTCGCTTCAAAAAAGGCTCAATGTCCTCTTCTGATTCGATACTATACCATTCCGAATCGGGATAGATTACGCAGGATATACCATTCTCACAATGATCAAGGCATCCTGCCTTCTGTACGCGTATGGATTCTATTCCTGTCAACTTAACTCGCCGTTTAATCTCAGCCATTATTTCGAGGCTACCTCGAGGGCCACACGATGGCCTAGCAGCATTTTTGGGTCTACTGTGTGAGCAGACAAAGACATGTGTTTCGAATCCCGGTTCAGTCCTTGCTTTGGGTTCCTTAGCCATCTGATCACCTCAGATTTGATCGAACTTGGATGCAAGGATGAAATCTGATTCGGTTAGCCCATCGATCTTGTGAGTGTAAATCGTCGCTTGAACTCGGCCCCAACCAATTTCGAAGTCGGCATGATGGAACTCCTCTTCACAGATGCTCCCGGCTGTATTCAGGAATTCCAGTGCCGTTGCGAAGTCCTCGAAAGACCAAGATCGCTGGAGATGGTGTGCATCGATGACCTCCCATTTTTCGTCCAGATTGGCATACAGCGGCTCAATTTCCTCATGAGTCAAAGGTGGTATGCCTCCTTCGCATGGTATACAGCGCTTCTCGTGGAGAGTCATACTCATCCCCACTGGTGATTCTCATGGCTGTTGGAGGCCCGCTTCTCGACTTCTTCTTGGATTTCACTGCGGCGGCGTGCTTCGGAACGCTCGAAGGTCATTAGCTCCTCGTCGTCGATGTATGGTGGGCGAGTATGTGTGATGAGTCGAATTTCAACAATTACTTCTCGTGCTAGAGCACGAAAATGGCCTTCAGAATCTATAATCTCGAGAGATGACTTGTGAGATGATATTAGGCGTCCTCGAACCCAAGGTTCCATGTCGCCAGTTAGTGAGCGGGCATCAAGCAGAATCTCAACAAGATCATCGCGGCGTAAACCAGCCTTCCTGTCGGCGATTGGGCCATAGAGTACATCTTGGAAATCCGACACATCTGAGATGCCCATTCTGTCAAGTTCCACCATGACCCAGTCGGGGTAGTCAGTAGTCATGATTGACGACTTCGGGAGTGGGCTATGAACCGTCGCATCAGTGATTGTAGGCTCTTCCAATGCTCTGCCTTCAAGAATACCTAGCCTCACGGATGGTTGGAGGAATCGGAATGCCTGCAGTCCAATGGCGTCGTATCCCAACTGTCCTACAGCCTGATGAGCTCATGGATAAGGCCTTCTCCGCCGCATCAAAGAAAGCGAATCTAGTGGACGATCCTGACAAGTATCACCGAGTTCGTAAGCAGATGCTAGCAATGATTCAATCTTCTTGCGATGTCCTTGAGACGACGTTGAGGAAATGGGTTTCGAGATGGCCCAGCCTTGACCAACTGAGCCCCTTTGACGTTGCGCTCATCGATGCGGCAGTTGGTCGCGACCCATTCAAGCAGAATCTGGGTGGAGTCCAATGGGCAGCGGATCAGATCAATCGGATGTCAAGAGAGGGGCAATCTCGGATGGCGAAACATCGTAGTATCGAGGAATTTCACGATCGTAGACGCCACGTTTACGGCCGTTGTGCTTCAATCCTCGATCAGATTGGCCCGCAACTTGCATGGCTTAATGATGCTAGAAACATCATGCGTCGGTTTCCGACAATCGATCCTTTGGATCCATGTATTGTCGTTGCAGGTGCGCCGAATGTAGGTAAATCAGCACTAATCTCAGCACTCTCTTCTGGCGAGCCTGAAGTGAATGCATATCCGTTTACTACGAAACGTCTCCACGTGGGTCACTTTGAACATCGTCGTCGTATCTATCAGATGGTGGATACGCCAGGGCTCCTTGATCGACCGATGGTTGAACGGAATGATATCGAGATGCAGGCTATCGCTGCGCTCGAGAATGTCGGGTCAATCGCCGTCTATCTGATGGACCCCTCTGAGAGCGGAGGAAACCCGATGCATACTCAGGAGAATCTATTGTCAGAGGTGACAAACATGCTTGGCGACACACCTGTGCTTGTTGTCGACGGTAAGATGGATCTTCTCGGACTCACAGAGGGTGATTCTGTAAATCCAGATTCAGGCCACATCGCGATTAGTGCGACTGAAGGCTGGGGGCTCGAGGCACTGAAGGCTATTCTTATCGAAAAAATCGGTGCAGACATCATCGATGATCCCCTTGAACTTCCTGAAGGGTGGCATCGAAAGAATCGACCTGAGTAATCAGGGGTCGATATGGCCGGTGTGGCCACATATAGTGCAGTATACATCGAATCCACCGTAACTTGAACGTAGAGCACTGACATCGATTTTGCGCCCACAACCTTCGCATCGGATTGCATCCATGATACTTGGATTCGCCCTCGGTTCTTCAACGCGTTGGCGAGTTATTCCGGCTCATACTTTCTTGCCGAAGCGAGCGAAGAGGCCACTTACAAGTGGGAAGTTCATGTCGAATGCACTTCCGAGAAGTCCTGCACCTGCAAGGAAAAGTAAGGATTCAACCCACCAAGCTAACGAACATTCGATATTGATTGTCACCATCTGGGATGCGAGATCAGCGCTACCCGGATTACCACCTGTGACGAAACGAGTTTCGCCAGGAGTGAAGGGATGCTCAAAGATGCCATCTGTGCCATTACCGCCGGCGAGAAAATCAAATTCACTTGCCTCACAATCTGTAAGGCCATTGTCATCAGGCGGGCAAGTATCAGCCGCTGATGCATCTACAAGGCCCACCCATGCGACGTCTGGACGTTCCCATTCGATTGTTGCATCGATGTCCAGTAGTACAAATCCTGTGGGGATTGTGAGGTTATCAGAGGTCATGCCGACAGGGCAGGATTGGAATCCAGGCACGCCACAAGGAATCAATGGAACTTGCTCACTTTGTTCCGGGGCATCAATCCCAATCAAACTAACAAGTAATAGGATGCCGCAAATCATTGCCACAATCATAGGGAATAATGACAAAACTCGCATAACAATTGAGGTCATACTCCTCCCCCTCCTGTGACATTCAGGATGACTAAGAGCACAGCAATTGCAGGGAAGATATACATTAGAATCGAGAGTTGCTTTCGAGACCTTTCGTTCTTGTTGTGTTTCGCCTCACAATTCGCATTACTGCAGATGGGGGGGTCTGAGTCAATACGAATCACTGCGCGACAAACTACACAATGCCGATGAGGGGGCACTGATTTCAGGTCAGTCTTACCCTGCTTTCGGACGCGATCAACATTGGAACGAATCTTCTCTGCAATCTTAGAGCCCTTCGCCATGTCTCATCCCTCGATAGTCGTGCCTTCAAACGATTCCCCACAGAGGCAAGCATGAAGCCGTTCCATGTGCCTTCCATCGAGGACCGCTAGAGGTAGTCCTGCCTTCCTCGCACGGTCGGCCCCGATTGGGTCAATTACTCCGCTACCACCGGCTGAACGATGAATGGGGGGTCCGACAATTTCCCGTAATTCATCATGTGACATCTGTTCAAACCGAACAGCATCCGGGTTAGTACGTGGATCAGCACTATGGACGTGACTTACATTTGTGGCAATTAGGCAACGATCGGCATCTAGAGCACAGGCCATTGTGATTGCCACATTATCTGTGGTATGTCCTGGAACTGTCCCACCCATGATCACCACAGTGTTGTTTGCGGCGAGTAATACTGCGTTTTCAATAGATTCAGGTATTGTGTCTGGGACCTGAATCCCGGCGCAACTAATGGCTTCTGAGACGATTCTAGCGTTGAGGTGAGTTGCAGCGATACCAATGCGGTCCAATGCTGCGACATCTTCGCCAATTAATGGTTTAGCCAACTGAATTCCCTCGCGAGCAGGGGCGCCTCCGCCTACGACTAGGACGAGCCTAATCCCTCGTCTGGTTATGTCCGTGACGGCCTCTGAAAGGCTGCGTAGCCATGCTTGCCGGTCCTCGACTTCAGGTCGCAGAAGGCTCCCTCCTAGGGCGGCGACACGGACCGACATCCTACATTGACCGATGGAAGCGGCTCATCAATCCGTTGCCTACTTACAGCCCTGATTCAGTGAACAGGGTTCAAATGCGGGCTTCGGGCCCTCACGATAGAGGTGCAGCAGGATGTCCGATGATTTGGAGATGCAGCAGCGACGCCTCCGTCTGAAGAATGCGCTTCAGGAACTCGAGGGCATGCGGGGCATGGGGACGGAACTTGTCTCTGTCATTGTGCCACCAGATCGTCAAATTTCTGATGTCCGCGGTCAATTATCTCAAGAGCTTGGGCAAGCGCAGAACATTAAGTCGAAATCGACAAAGAAGCATGTCACTGATGCTATTGAATCAGCAATCTCAACATTGAATCGTTACCCTACACCTGGTGATTTCGGCCTCGCTCTCTTTGTTGGTCACGTTATCGTTGGAAACAATAAGACGCGTTTGATGAATATCGTCGTGGATGACCCCCCTGAATCATTACAGTCATACCGATATCGCTGCGATTCTACCTTTGAACTCACCCAACTTCAGGAGATGCTAATTGATCGCACATCATATGGATTGTTCGTTATTGACAGAGGAGAATGTGCGTATGGTATCGCTACAGGTAGTCGAATTCACTGCCAAGAGGAGATGCAGTCGAATATCATGGGTAAGCACCGTCAAGGTGGTCAATCAGCCCAGAGGTTCGAGAGGCTTATTGAGGAGGCTGCGCACAAATTCTTCAAGAAATCAACAGAACTTGCTTGTGACTATTGGTTGCAACATTTGGAAAATATACAAGGCATTATCATCGGAGGTCCTGGAGCAACCAAGGACTACGTAGTGAAACATGGCTATTTCCATCACGAGGTTGCGAAGAAGATACGTGAGCCATATTTTGATGTGGGGTATTCTAACGAGTCCGGACTCAGGGAACTTGTTCAGCGCGCTGGCTCTCTGATGGATCGTATTGCACTCGACGAGGAGCGTGGAATAGTAGATAGGTTCCTCCAGGAACTCAATCATGCGCATCCAAAGGCGACTTATGGCGAGATTTTGATTCGACAGGCGTTGGATGTAGGTGCTGTAGATAATTTACTCCTTAGCGAAGGATTGAGAAAGTTCCGTTCCACCTATAGATGTCAACTCTGCAAGCATGAATGGAAGAGGACTGATGAGAAGGGTAGCCCACTTCCAGACTGTCCCTCCTGTGATGCATCGTCAGATCGCGTCCGTCTCGTTGATGAGGCTACTGAGACCCTTGTGGATGAGCTCACAGCCCTTGCGGCTCATACATCTGCCAAAGTGTCCATTATTTCAGGCGATAGTGAGGAAGGACAGACATTAATGGATGCCTTCGGAGGGATGGGGGCAATCCTCCGATATGCATGGAGTTGATTGAATGGATACCCTCATTCAAGCCACAATTCCAGGCATCAGGCAGGGTATGTCTACTTTAGGAATAGAAGAGGATGATTGGGGATCGCTCCTCGGCCCTTCTACCGTATCTGATCATGGGGATTTGGCTATGGCTTGCCATTCTCTCGCTCGTGTGTTGCGTAAATCACCAGTAGATATCGCTGAAGATATCTGCGCTGCGATAACCCCTAATCTCAAGGGGTTCGCACAAGTCACATCCATGAATGGTTTCGTCAACATCAAGGCAACAAATAGTTGGCTTTCCGAGCGAGTAACAGAAGTGGCTTCTGATTCGCGTCTTGGAATCACTAAGGCAGAGATCCCCCGAACCATTGCAATCGACTACTCGTCTCCAAACGTTGCGAAGGAGATGCATGTGGGGCACCTCAGATCAACGGTAATAGGTGACGCACTAGCACGAATTCTGAGCTATCAAGGTCACACTGTGATTCGCGAGAATCACATTGGCGACTGGGGTACTCCCTTTGGTATGCTGATTGAACATCTTCTTGATCTTGGAGAGGCAGAAGCAGGGGGTGAAATTAGCGTAGGTGACCTAGATAGTTTCTACAAGTCCGCTCGCGGAAAGTTCGATGAGGACTCTGATTTTGCAGCCCGTTCCCGTGCACGGGTAGTGCTACTTCAAAGCGGAGATGAGGATACTTTGCATCTTTGGAAGGTGTTGGTGAATGAGTCCACTCGTTATTTCAATGAAGTATATCGGTTGTTAGATGTCCTCCTTGTCGATGCGGATCTAATGGGGGAATCTGCCTATCATCCACTTCTCCCATCAGTTGTATCTCGTCTTTCGGATGCTGGTCTTCTTGAGGAGAGTGGTGGTGCCGATGTTGTCTTCCCTGGTGGCCATCTTAACCGTGAAGGTGAGCCCCTTCCCTTGATTATCCGTAAGGGCGATGGAGGCTACAACTATGCCACGACTGATATTGCATGCATCATAGATCGCATAGAACGTCTCAATGCAGATGATTTACTATATGTCGTGGGAACTCCTCAGTCTCGACATTTCGAAATGGTCTTCGAAGTATGCCGTATGGCGGGTCTATTGGGTGCTGGGCATCGTTCTGAACACGTAAACTTCGGTTCAGTCCTTGGTTCCGATGGCAAGGTTCTGAAGTCCCGTTCGGGATCTGCAGTAAAACTAGTTGATTTGCTTGAAGAGTCTATATCGAGGGCAACTGCAGTCGTTGATGAGAAGAACCCTGGACTTGGAGAAGATGAGAAGAATCAGATTGCTCGTTCTGTTGGTATCGGAGCAGTGAAGTTCTCTGATCTTAGTAATGACCGCACACGTGACTACGTCTTTGATTGGTCAAAGATGCTTTCTTTTGAGGGCGATACATCACCATATCTTCAGTATGCACATGCCAGAATATGTTCTATTTTTACAAAGGTAGAGGATTCAAATTGGGTAGATTATCCGATTAATATTAATGATCATTATGAGGGAAGATTGGCTCGCAGCCTATTGTCCTATAGAGATTCGTTTGAATCATCTGCTCGTGATTTAATGCCTAATCGTCTGTGCACCCATTTACTCGCAATCTCTTCTGCTTTCACCTCGTTCTATGAAAACTGCCCAGTACTTATTGTTGAGGATCCAGAGGTTCGCAATGGTCGTTTGCGATTGTGCGATGCCACAGCTAGGTCTCTAAAAATCGGACTTTCGTTGCTTGGTATCGATGCACCTGAGAGAATGTAATCAGAATTCAGATGCGTCGACAACATCCGTTGTTTCCACAGTATTCGCTTCTGCTTCTGCTCTCATTCGAGTTAGAACCCTCTTCGCTTCACCGAAGCTACTGCATGCCCGTGTTTTTTGAGCCGAGGGCCATCCACAATCGATACGGTCCTCATCGACAGAGTTCGGTTCTATCCAAGCTTTGCATAGGCGGTCATGGCATGCGGCACGCACCTCGTCATCCTCTATCCAGAAACTAGTTCTGGTACAGACGGGGCAAGCATCACGTCTGAGGATACGTTCCATTTTACGCGCATCGGGTCCTATTGTCCCGACCGTCCAACTGTCGATTCGAATTTCGATGATATCGGTGCTTTCTGCATCCGCCATAAATCCACGAATCACCATCTCAATGTCCTCGTCCTCAATCATCATAGCAAGGACTTCTTCCTCCGCCTCGCGGTCAATTGCGATGGCTGTGAGAACCCGGTCCCCGCGTGCAACCATGACTTGTCCTGTATCTTCCATGGCATGAATCCAACGACGTATAATCGGGCATGAGGGGGTTCTGAAGTAAGGGTATTCTTCATGGACTCGCTTTTCCCGGTCAGGGCATGGTCGGTATTGGAGAGAGGGCCCCGGACTTTACGCTGAAGGATCAGGACAAGAATGACACTACCTTGTCATCATACAAGGGTCGGCGGGTGATTCTCTCGTTCTACCCTGCAGCTTTCACGGGCGTGTGCACAAATCAGGCTTGTACAGTAAACAATGCAATGTCTTCTCTCTCAGACAGTGATTGCGATGTAATTGGAATCTCGGTGGATGCTCCGTTTTCTAACAAGGCATTTGCAGATTCTAATGGGATTACGTATCCGCTACTATCTGACGTCCATCGAGAAGTCATTACTGCCTATGGTGTCACATATGACGACTTCGCAATTAAGGGATATACTGTCGCTCAACGTTCAGTTTTCGTTGTAGAGGAAGATGGAACGATTGGGTATGCTTGGTATTCTGAAAACCCTGGCATGGAACCCGATTATGAGGCTTTATTCGCCCATATTGGCGCCTGAATCTCTGTCATAGGGTTCATACAGGGCCAGCATTAGCGTTAATCATCCATTGCACTTCGGTGCAGGTGTTCCTCGTTTACAGCGCCCCTCGGGTGTGCCGCAATCGGGATCCCTTTTGGATGTGGGGTGATTCCCTGATTTTTTACCGTAACAACCCTCCGACCGTAGGTCCAAAGGACCAGAGGTGTGTAGCATGAATTTAGTCCTCGATGGGGCGAATATCGCTCGACAGGGCGTCGACAGTTCTGGTGATGGGGCTCAACTCCGTGCGGCTCTTGATCGCCTTCTTGCAGATAGTCACACTGTCTATCCAGTAATTGCGCAGTTCAGAATGTCTGGAAAGAGGGCCTTCCCAAACATGGAATGGGTCAATGAATATCGTGAGCATCCGTCAGTGCATTTCGTCCAGTCACCTTCGGGGACCGATGATGACGCCTTTATCCTCGATCTCGCAATCCAACTCAAGGGTGTGATTGTGAGCAATGATCTGTTCAGGGACCACAAGGAGCGTCTTGGAAAGGACTCGGCAAGATATTGTGGTTCAAAAGCTACTCATCGTATGATGTACTCAATCGCAGGAGCTCTTTTCCTTCCTGATCCAAAGTTCAAGATGCCTGCAGAAGAGGTAGTAGAAGCCCTCTCTCCTGCCGTGGAGGTGTCCACACCTGCTAAGGAGAAGAAGACATCTCCAAAACAAGGTAGTGGTTCGAGTACGAGTCGAAAGTCAAATCGTCAATCAGCCAAGACGGGCCGTTCTCATCGGATTTCTAGCGCCTCGGTCCGTTCATCCATTTTGCAACATGGGGATTTGCCCATGTCTGTACAGAAACTATCGACGTATCTCCCGAAGATGATTGAGAAGGCTACTGGTCGGAAGATGTCCAAAGCAGAGATTCGCTCGGAAGCCGGATTTGGAAACCGCTCGTGGATTGAGATATTTTCAGGTATGTCCCCTGAACTAGTCATTGATCGATCTATCGAGCCGCCAATGGTCAAGGCCGGCTCCATTAAGGCCAAGAAGTCAGGTTCTTCGAACCGTCGTCGTCGAGGAGGTAACCGGAAGGATGCAGACGATTCTGGGGACGATGGAGGGCGGAATAGAGATGCCTTGACTATTGTATTCAAGGAAATTATCGAATCGGGGCGCTATCGTTTGGATTCGAAGGGGGGATTGCTGTCCCGTTTTCTTCCCTGGATGAAGGTAGAGGAGCGAATGATTCTTTCTTGGTCTCAGGTTTGTCAGAAGTACCTCAAGCGGACCAATATCCGCCTTGCTCGAATGGATTCCAAAGCCTTCTTTGAACTAATCTCATCCATACCGTGGCCTCTCGGTGAAGGGTCGAGTAAAATCATACGGCACCATATCGATGAGAACGAACTAATCCTTTGGCGTGGTTGATCAATCAATCCGCTCATGCAACCAGATTAGGTGATATCCAAATCTCGTTTTCACGGGTTCGCTCAGAGTCCCTATTTCCATTTTTTTAACTTCCATCTCAAAGCCAGCAACCATCTGCCCTCGACCGAAGTTTCCCAAGTCCCCATTTTTGTGTCTTGAGGGGCAAGTCGAATGCTTCCTGGCCCGTTTCCCAAACTCCTTGAGTGGTTTCTTGGATTCCATAATTTGCTTGTAAATTGTCATTGCTTGGCCTTTGGAATCAACTAGGATATGACTTGCTCTGGCTTGCTTCATCAAATCAACTCCAAGCGAGCCAGCGTGCATATGAACCGTAGATGATGCCACTGATGGCGAGAGATTCTTCGTTGAATCGATCCATCGTATCTAGGTAGGTATGGTACTCGGCGCTACCGGACCCGTAGCATACTAGTGCGCGGCCATATTCGTTTCCTTCAGGGTCAATCTCGTAGACGAATGGTGCATGGTCGCTGTTGTATGGCATCTCTTCGGAGTCGAGAAGGCGGACGCTCGCAGGGTATTTCGTGGCGAGTGCGTCATTTTCCTGAGAAAACTTCCAATGTATGTTCGCAATGTGCTGTACATCCTCTTCGGAGTTGCCGAACAAGGTGAGCCCATAGTTCCGTTCTGCATCTACATGACTCATATCGAAATTCACGTAGAGGCGTAGATGTTCCTTCAATTCCTCCTGATGTGCTTCTACCCATGCACTGCTTCCAAAGAGACCTTCCTCTTCACCACCCCATGCACAGAACTTCAGGGTGTACTTTGGTTCCCCTAATGTATCATACAACGCGCCGAATTGTTGCGCAAGTTCGATGACCGTCGCTGTTCCAGATGTGTCATCAACTGCTCCGGGTCCATTGTATACGGTATCGTGATGAGCTCCAAAGATGATCATATCATCTGTAGCCCCTGGTATGACTCCGCAAGGCACGGTTACGTCTCTGTTTCCTTCGTTGTCAACACGAACATCAATCTGGAATCTTTGAGTACCGTTAATGACTTCCTCCTGAAGTGTCTCCCCAACTGACTTTGAAACCATGACGAAGGCAATCTGAGCGGGCATTGTATCGAATTGACTCACATCGACCGACTTGAAGTATGGAACACAGTCGCCAGACACTAGTTCGTCACAGTTCTGTTGCATATTTACAAGAATTAGAGCAAAGAGATCATTCTCCTGAGCCCGTAGGAAGAGATCAGTGTTACCTGAGACATCTCCTTGGCCCCAGACCATTCCGATAGCTCCAGACGCAGATGCCCAATCTGCATCCTCACTGCCATTACCTAGATCGATTAGTTCAGCATCTTGGGCATAACCAAGTTGCATCGTTCCACTATATCCTTGAATTACAAATTCTTCTCTATGGGTGAAGGAGGTAATCTCTGCACCAATATCTGCGATGCCACACGGGTCAATGGTGCCGATTACTGGTGTAGGGCCGGGTGCACAGATACTCATCGTAGGTTCCGCGATAATCTCGAACATTGGAACACTAAACGTTTCGATAGTAGCTCCCATGCCTGCTTCAGTCAAATTCTGTTTGATTGCTTCCGCTCCGTTCGCTTCTTCGACGGTACCACTCATCCGCCCCCCCCATTCGGGATGGCCGAGATCGACTAAGGTTTGAGCGTATCCACGTGCTCTATCTTGATCAAAATCAATAAGTTCGTAATCCGGGACATCTTCTACGAAAATGAAATTGTAAGTTGTTACGCTTACTATCATCAGGAAAGCCATTACTATTGCATGAATGGCGTATCCTGTAGCATGTATTACCAACTTTTCTTGCCAGGACATCGCATCCCAGTCCTCGTTAGCTCGCTTGTCTGGTCGCTCACCTGAGCCAATCCATTCTCCTTTCTCAATCGGGGTATTATCTAGTACAATCCTGTTTTTAGGAATATTTCCTTCTGCCCTCCATTGGTCATAACTGGATACGATTTCAGGATCGGTTTTTTCACCTCCATCAAGAAGGCGCTGAATTAGGTCAGCTTTCTTACCAGTCTGACTCAGACCTTGTGACTTAAGTTCCTCTTTTAGACGAACTACAGTCCAGTCTTGGTACTCCGTCATGATTGCTCGTATTCACTTGTTCGATTTGAACCCATTCGGATTCTGAGACTCTATTCGACTTCTTCGCCGGTCCACCTAACTGTAAGGTCATTATCGATCCCTAATTGATCTAGAATTCGTGCGACAATGAAATCCACTAGATCTTCAATTGACTTAGGATGGTTGTAGAATCCTGGACTTGCTGGAATAATGACACCACCCCATTGCGATATTCGAGTCATATTTTCAAGGTGAACTGTAGCGTATGGGGCCTCTCTAGGTACTAGAATCAGTGTGCGTTTTTCCTTTAAGGCAACGATAGCACTCCTAGTGGCAAGATTATCAGAAATGCCAGCAGCAATCTTAGCAGTTGTAGTTCCAGATGCTGGACAAATAACCACTGAATCGATATTTGCAGATCCACTTGCAGATTTTGCTGCGAGATTCTGATTCCCCTCAAGGATGCAGCCATATTGTTCTGCAAGTTGTTCAGCAGTAATGCCACATTCAAGATCAAGATTGATTGCGCCGGTGCTACTCACGATTAGGCGCACATCGTGACCTCCTGAGGTCAGTGCCTCGATTAGCCGCACACCATATCGGGCGCCAGAGGCTCCGGTGATGGCGATAACATGTAGGCCCATACTCCGATTGGAACACTCATCTGGCTTGAAGCGTTGCCTGAGCCTTTGGGCAATTATCGCCGTGATGCTAGCTTCATTAGTAGGCGTAGAGTTTCCCAGTAAATCCAAATCAATGTGACAAGAAGTCCGAATACTGCTCGCCATTCCATTTCCTTTGGAGCGCCGTTTTCGACGCCGCGTTCTACGAAATCAAAGTCAGCAGCAAGCATCATCGCACCGATTCCAATTACGAGTACGGAGAAACCTATTCCGATTACCCCGTTTCCATGGATGTAAGGGACTTCAATCCCTGCAAAGCCCAGTATGAAACTGAAAAGATAGATCATGACTACAGCAACAACTGCTGAAGAAAGTGCAATTCTAAAATTGTCATTTACGTTTATGAGCCCGCTTCTATAGATTCCTAACATCCCTCCGAAGATCATTGCTGTAATGAGAAAGGCTTGGATGGATATGCCTGAATATGCAGACCCCATAGAATTCTCAATCATGAAAGTAGTACCGCCAAGGAGGAACCCTTGAGCGGATGCATAGCCAAGAACGAATACAGGATTGCTGAATAGATTCCTCAACGATGGAACGAACCATGAGAGTAGTAAGACGATGTAGAATATTCCATTCACAGCGAATCCTAGTGTCATAACGAGTGCTGCCAGTTCTGGGTTTCCAGTTAGAGCCAGACCCCAAATCGACATTCCCGATGCTACCAATAATAGGAATGTTAGTGCTGCCTTTTCTGTAACTCCTTGTATTGTCATTTTGTTCTCTACCATTCCTTGGAAGACAAAGAGCATGTCATTTAGAGCTGGATTGCCGCTGCGGTACATCACTCAATCGAAGTGTACCGTTGTTCTCAACACTTCCGTCTGACACCACGTCCAATGGCGAGGTTGATGTGGGGGCAACAAAGGTCCGGACCATGACGTGGTCCGCCCCTATGCTTCGGGCTACACCCGGTGATCCTTTGGTCGGTGGAAACCCGCGCCAGGTTCCAGGTGTCTGTTGGTCAAGATGTGACGCTACTGTCATGCCTGATGCAAAACTGAGATTGTGGAACGACGAACTCGCCGCGTTGTTAGGTGGCCTAGAATCCGATCCTTCAATTTGGGTCGGGAAGCGATTGCTCAAGGGTATGGAGCCGTATGCTCACCGCTACGGTGGACATCAATTCGGTAACTGGGCCCATCAACTCGGTGATGGCCGGGCACTCACGTTGGGCTCCATCAATACTCCAGCCGAGCTCATCGAGGTGCAACTGAAGGGTGCTGGCCGTACGCCGTATTCACGAAGTGGTGATGGGAGGGCCGTACTCAGGTCATCTCTCCGCGAGTATCTCTGCAGCGAAGCCATGTATCATCTTGGAGTTCCAACTTCGCGTGCATTGTCTCTATGCACGACTGGGGAGGATGTTCGCCGCGACATGTTCTATGACGGCCGTCCTGCGATGGAACCGGGCGCCATCATAGCTAGGACTGCTCCGTCGTTCGTGCGATTCGGGTCTTTCCAAATGCTCGCCGCTGACGGCGATGTGGATGCCCTTCGTACGCTGATGAATCATGTTGTGACGACGCACGAGCCGGGTCACCACGTGAACGACGATGCAGGTGTGGTGGCTTGGCTTACGGATGTAGCCGAACGCAGCGCTTCGATGGTTTGTGGTTGGATGCGCCATGGTTTTGTCCACGGCGTGATGAACACGGACAACATGTCTATTCACGGGTTAACGATAGATTACGGGCCCTTCGGCTGGGTCGAAGCCCACGATCCGTCATGGACGCCCAATACGACTGACTTGCCCGGACGCCGCTATTGCTACGCAGCGCAGCCAGATGTGGTTGGATGGAATTTAGCACGCTTGCTTGAATCTCTGGCTTTCACGATGAACGATCCCGAAATGTTCCACGCCGTCTTGGACGCGTACCGTGAGGCTTACCGTAGTGCCCGACAGCAGGCCTGGATTGAGCGCCTTGGGTTAGATGACTGGACAGAGGAGGACGAGTTGCTTGTACGCGATCTTCAACAATCCATGTATGACTTAGAGATAGACCATGTGCCTCTGCTTCGTCACCTTGCGGAAGGTGTGACTGCAGCCGAAGTTTTGCATGAAGCTGGAATCATTTACGCTACAGAGCCGGATCTTGGCCTCATAGACTCCTGGATTGAACGCTGGTTGGAACGCACTTCTGGCTCACCAAACTTAGCGGTCATGCAACGCACAGTTCCGGCCTTCACGCCGAGGAATTGGGTGCTTCAGCTTGCTATTGATGACGCTGAGCGAGGTGATTGGTCCAAGGCAGAAGCATTGGCTGAAAGGCTGATGCGGCCGTTCGAACGCCTAGATGGAGACGAAGACGCATGGTGGTCCGGACCGCGACCAGATTGGGCCTTGAGCCGGGCGGGTTGTTCGATGCTTTCCTGCTCCAGTTAATTGGGTTTGAATCACTATCTACTTCGACTACTATCGCTATAATGTGTAACTATGCCTCAAAGTCGATTGAAGGAAGTGGTGTCCTTCCTAGTGCGGCAGTAGATGTTTGGAGAAGTGCTTCTTCTAGCCGATTTCGGTCAATTACACGCCCTTCAAGGTCATGCTTGTATCCCAATGAATGCAAGGATGTGGTCAGACCTGATTCAAGGCCACACCCATCTAGCGCCTCTACACGTCCGGATTCAGTATCGATGTTGATGGCTAGGCCGTGCCTACTTACCCATTTCAGGAATGAAAGGCCGATGCTGCATATCTTGCGCCCGTTTACCCACACTCCTTGCATTCTGTCGTCATGTACTCCCTCGACGCCAATGACTTGCAAAGCAGCAATCATCCATTGCTCTAAGCGATCAATGACACCTGGTACTGACTGCTCATCTCCTTCCCATCTTATGATTGGATATACTACAAGTTGGCCAGGTCCGTGGTAAGTTATCCCTCCTCCACGATCTACGTCCAGAGTATCATATCCAGATGGTACGATTACGCCGTCTCTACGTGCCTTTGGACCGACTGTGACGATTTCTGGATGTTCGGTGAACAAGATTGTGTCAGGAATTTCATCCGCGATTCGTGCGGTTTGTAGGTCTCGCATTATGCCATTCATTTGAGGGTGCGATATCGCTTCAGTCCGTAGTATACGGAGCGGACGCATAGCGTTGCATCGCGGCTAGTGGCATGAACACTTTGTCAGGAGATGTGTATTGCATGACCAAGTGTCTTGAGCACTCCTTCATGGAAGGATTCAGTCATGGTAGGGTGAGCATGCACAGTCGCTGCGATATCTTCGAGCACAGCGCCCATTTCTAGGGCGAGAACAAATTCACCGGATAGCTCTGCGACATGGCTACCAACGGCTTGGATGCCGAGTATTACCTGATCTGATTCTCTTGCTACAACACGCACGAACCCATTGGTCTTCTCTGCTTCAAGGGTAAGGGCCCGGCCGTTGGCGGCAAGAGGGAACTTCCCAGTGATTATTTTCTCTCCTGCTTCCTCGGCTTCTGAAGGAGTGAGTCCAACACATACCACTTCAGGTTCTGTGAATACAATTGCAGGTATTGCGACCTTGTCCCAGTTACGGTCATGTCCTGCGATTATCTCTGCTACCATTTCACCTTGAGCGCTAGCACGATGGGCTAGCATTGGGTCTCCAGTTACATCCCCAATAGCATATACTCCGGACATATTCGTTCGGCAGCCATCATCGATTGCGATGAAACGCCCAGAATCATCCATCTTTATGCCCATCTCCTCAAGGCCCCAATTCTTTGTATTTGGGCGCCGCCCTACTGTAACGAGCACCTTGTCTACATCGATTGATTGGTCGATATCCTTGGAGTCCTTCCAACGAAGTGTAACTCCATCTTCAGAAACATCAGCGCCTTGTGCCATACAGCCAGTATGTACCTTTACCCCATGCTTCTTGAGCCAAATCTCTAGAGGGCGTCGAAGTTCTTTGTCGAAGATTGCAAGAATTGAGTCGAGCCCCTCGATTATAGTGACTTCTGAACCAAGACGGGCTAGTGCGCAACCGAGTTCAAGGCCGATGTAACCTCCACCCACAATTGCAACTTTTTCTGGAAGAGCGTCAAGATCCAATGCACCAGTAGAGGAGCAAATCCGATCTTCATCGAATGGCATGAATGGTAGTTCAATTGGAGATGATCCTGTAGCGAGAATTACATTCTCGGCTTCAATTCGAATAGTTCCATCTGCTGTTTCGACTTTGCAGGTTTTCGCATCCACGAAAGTTGCCCATCCGTGAATTAAATCGGCACCTGCTGCCTTCAGCAAACCTTCTACTCCTTGGTTCAAACGTTGCACGATAGAGTCCTTCCAATCGACTAGTGCCTTCATGTCAAGTTCAGGTGAACTTGCATTAATGCCCATATGCCCTCCATCTTGGGCATGCTGGGATAAGGCCTCAAATCGTTCAGAAGCATGGATAATCGCCTTCGATGGAATACATCCTCGGATTAGACAAGTTCCCCCTGCACGGTCCCCTTCTACGATGATTGTCTGGAGGCCAAGTTGTGCTGCACGGATTGCTGCAACATAGCCACCTGGGCCTGCGCCAACCACGAGTACCTGACAGGTGCGATTTTTGGCCATAATGAAACCTCACATGAAGATGGTTGCAGGGTGCTCAAGCATCCGTTTTAGATGCTGGATAAGTGCTGCGCCGTCTGCTCCATCAACCACACGATGGTCGAAAGAGGATGATAGGTTCATCACGCGTCGAATTTCGATTCGACCGTTGTATACCAATGGACGCTCATTGGCCTTGTGGACTCCTAGTATGGATACCTCTGGCTTGTTGATGATTGGTGTTGCTCCCAATCCTCCGTCGCGCCCTAGGCTCGTGATAGTGAACGTGGAACCAGAAAGGTCCTCAAGGGCTGCAGATCCGGATCTGGCTGCACCTGATACTCGTTGCATTTCGGCAGCCGCAGTCCAGACATCCATTGATTCTACATGCTTGACGACTGGGACGTAAAGTCCACGATCCGTTTGTGTTGCAATCCCAAGATGAACTGCTCCATGTCGTGTTACGACGTTAGCCTCGTCATCGTAGTGTGCATTACACTCTGGATGATCTGGCATAATTTTGGATAGAGCAAGCATGATGAACGGTAAGTAGGTGAGTTTGGGCTGGTCATCTGCCTTGGTAGCGTTGAGGTGCTGCCTTAGGGCTTCAAGCTCGGTTACATCCACTTCTTCGAAATACGAGAAATGAGGTATACTGCGCTTGGATTCAGCCATATTCTCAGCAATCTTTCGGCGTAGTCCAATGACTGGGACTTCCTCGGTTGAGGTACGCTTTACTCCACGAGGAACGGCAGCGGGTGAAGATGAGGTCGCCGGAATTGGTGCACTTACGCCCGCGATTTGAGCATCGATATCAGCGTGGGTAATACGTCCAGAAGGTCCACTCCCAGCGACATTACGTAGGTCAATTCCAGCTTGCCTTGCTCTCTGTCGAACTGCAGGGCTAGCCAGAGGTTTCCCACTTGCACCTGTACTCGCTTGTTTAGGTGCATGTGTTGCTGGAGCCGGAGTAGGTGTTGGAGCAGGAGCAGGAACTGGTTTAGGTACAGCCTTCACGGGCTCTGGTGCAGCCTCTGGTTTAGGTGCGGAATCAGATGAATTCCCTTCGCCTTCTACTTCGAATATGATGCATACTTGGCCAACGGGGATGATGTCTCCAGGTTCTCCGGTTGCAGATGTGATAGTCCCATCTACTGGGCTTGGAATTTCGACAGACGCTTTGTCGGTCATGACCTCCAACAAGGGGTCGTCCTCTCGGACAGTATCGCCGACTTTGACGTGCCAAGCGACAATCTCACCTTCGACCACTCCTTCGCCGATGTCTGGTAGGCGGAATTCGTAGGTGCCCATACTCAATCCTCCTGTGTGGCGCGGATAGCCTTAGCAATGCGTTCAGGACTTGGGATATAATCCCACTCCGTCGTATGAGGGAAGGGGGTGTCCCATCCTGTAACACGACGGATTGGGCTTTCAAGATGGTAAAAGCACCGTTCTTGGATGCTTGCCGACATCTCGGCTCCGAATCCACTTGTCTTAGGTGCTTCATGGACAATCACACATCGACCAGTCTTACGGATGGAATCAACGACGGCGTCTCTATCCCACGGTACGAGAGTCTGAAGATCAATTAACTCACATGAGATGCCACTGTCCTCAATTGCCTGCTGGCATACATGTACCATGGCGCCCCACGCAATTACTGTGCAGTCCGCTCCCTCTATCACGATGTTTGCCTTCTCTAAGGGGATCCGGAATTCACCTTCTGGGACCTCTGCATCCGGATGTCCTTTCCATGTGGGTACGTTGTGAGGGTCGCCATAGAACGGTCCTCGATAGCATCGTTTTGGTTCAAAGAAAATCACTGGGTCATTGCATTCGACAGCTGAGGTCAGTAATCCCTTCGCGTTCTTGGGTGTTGAGCAATATACGACTTTGAGTCCTGGTGTGTGGGTGAACTGAGCTTCGGGTGACTGTGAATGGTGGTGGCCGCCGCGGATACCTCCTCCTGCAGGTGTTCGGAAAGTTACTGGGGTCCAGAATTCCCCTCCGGAGCGGTGCCGAATCTTTGCAATCTCATTCACAATCTGATCGTAAGCGGGGAAGATGTAGTCAGCGAACTGTATTTCTGCAACCGGGCGTAAACCATTGAGTCCCATGCCCATCGCCATCGAGGCGATGCCTCCTTCTGCAAGTGGTGTATCGAATACTCGGTGTGCTCCGTGCTTCTCCTGAAGGCCATCAGTGACGCGGAAAACGCCACCAAAGTAGCCGACATCTTCTCCGAAGACAAGTACGTTTTCGTCTCGTATCATCAGGTCATCTAGCGCCGAGTTGAGGGCCTCAATCATGTTCATTTCGACCATGAAAATCACTTCCCGAGTTCCTCACGCTGTTCCTGTACGTGCCAAGGAACGGTCTCGTAGACCTCTGTGAAAATTGTAGATGATGGGGGGTAAGGGCCGTTGGCTAAGTCGCCATAGGATGTGGCCTCCTTGTACGCTGCGACTACCTCAGTATCGATACGCTCAGTCATCTTAGTATGGTCTTCCTCAGACCAAATGCCAATCTCAATCATATGTCCTTTGAGCCTTTCAATTGGGTCTCCGCCCGGCCAAGCGAGATGATCATCCCTAGGACGGTATCTTGACGGATCATCGCTACTAGAATGCGCACCTGCTCTGTAAGTATATATTTCCAGATGAGTGGGACCATGTCCAGCAGATGCACGGTCTCTTGCCCACTTTGTTACAGAGTAGAGGGCAAGGAAGTCGTTCCCGTCAACACGAATTGAGGGGATGCCATATGGAAGGCCTCTAGAAGCGAAATTTGGCCCTCCTGTTGCCATATTTGCGTGTGTAGAAATCGCAAACTGGTTATTTACGACACAGAGAATGATTGGCGGTTTGTAGACCGATGCGAAGTTGATTCCGTAGTGATAGTCGCCTTGTGCACTTGTTCCATCGCCGAGCCAAGTGATTGTAATTTGATCATCACCCTTGTATGCGGATGCCATTGCAACTCCGACAGCCTGGCTAAATTGTGTACCCACTGGACTAGAGATTGAGATGAAATGGCCATCACGATAGGTGTAGTGCACGGGCATCTGACGTCCTTTGACATTGTCTTCTTCGTTTCCGATACAGTGGTTCATCATGCTAACCATGTCGCGATTCCGTACGAATTGTGCACCAGGTTGGCGATACGAAGGGAACACCCAGTCGTGCATTTCAAGAGCCATCGTTTGGGCGATGGCGATTGCCTCTTCTCCGTATGATCGCATGTAGAATGAAAGCTTCCCAGTTCGTTGCAACTTCATCATTCTCTCGTCGAAGATTCGAAGACGAAGCATGTGTTCAAGCCCCATTTTGAGAGTATCTTCATCGAGTTCAGGGTTCCAAGCACCGGATGCCTTGCCATCATCTCCTAGAACTCGAAGGAGTCCGTAAGCATGGTCGTGAGATTCCTCGGCAGAGCAGTCGATATTGAGTAGATGGAGGTCCTCTGGAGTCCAAGTCCATGGAGCAAATACGGATTCATCTCCGGGTCGGCAAGGCGCCGTTGGGACACGAAACGGTTCTGCCGTTGCCAGCGGAATCTCGTCGGACATGAGCCTTGCTTGTGAAGGAGTGGTAATAGCATTCCGCTACGTGACTCACGAGGTGCTCTTCGACTTGAGGAATGAGATTGCAGAGTTGGTCGATGACCTAGTGACTGCGGGAGCGGCTCCATTTGCCTCATCACGTAGAAGTCCAGCTCTGAATGAGGAGCGTACTAGTGGTCCACATGCGACACCTCGGTAGCCCATATTTCGGGCTTCAGCATCCCATTCAGCATACCGTTGTGGTATTGGGAATCGATCTACAGGTAGGTGCCTATCTGAAGGTTGGAGGTATTGTCCTATTGTGATTAAATCAACTCCTACTGTGCGGAGTTCAGCCATAGTACTCGTGACTTCTTCATCAGTTTCTCCGATTCCAACCATAATGCTAGTTTTGGTAAGTATATCTGGCCTAAGCCGCGTTGCTTCTTCAAGAATCATCTTTGATTGAGAGAACGTTGCTCGAGGGTCACGGACAATAGGGTCTAATCGCTCAACACATTCGACGTTGTGGGCGAATACATCGAGGGGGGCTCCGTCAAGCAGTGTCGCTAATGCATCGGTGTTCCCATCAAGATCACTACAGAGTAACTCAAGACCAATGTCGGGGCGGACTTCGTGGATCGCATCGAGACAGGCCCGGTAATGTGCTGCGCCTCCGTCGGGCAGGTCATCACGATTCACGACAGTGATGACGACATAATTGAGAGCCATGTCTTTGACTGCATCCGCCAAACGTTGTGGCTCATCTGGGTCGAGTGGAGGGGGGGTTCGGATGGTGCCTACTGCACAGAAGCGACAGCCACGGGTACATTCTTCTCCAGCAACCATGAAAGTAGCAGTTCCCCTGCCCCAGCAATCATGAATGTTCGGGCATCGAGCCTCTTCACAGACTGTGTGCAACCCCCCGCCTTCGATTGTTTTCTTTGTAGCGTTGAATTTGGCCTGTTCCTCACCAGTGGGCAGGCTGGTCTTGAACCATGGGGGGAGGCGTTTGCGTAGTGATCTTCGTTTTTCTTTCGCTGTCATCGAGGTCACGCCACCTCCACAGCCTCCCATGATGGGCTCCACCGCTTCTGCCATTGGCAGGCGGGTGGGCTCCATGGAATCGTCTCTTCAACCATATCCGATTAACCGTTCGGAACGGACCTATGGTTACATCGGCACGCTCAAACACATGAGTGTCTCCGTGAATGTATGGAAAAGGGGGGTGTCCTTGTCACTGGTGGTTCAAGACGCATCGGTCGCGTGATTGCACTTGCACTTGCTGACGCTGGCCATTGTGTCGCCATTCTAACTCGATCTCCTTCTCCAGAGGGTGCCGCAGTAGTCGCAGAGATAGAGGCGCGTGGTGTGAAGGGGATGTTGATTGAAGGTGACCTCTCGAATGAGGATAGTATTCGAGGAATTTTCACCCGCGTGGCGGAATTTTTGGGCCCGATGACCGGCCTAGTAAACTGTGCATCTTTGTTCGAATGGGACGATATCAATTCTGTGAGTTACAAGTCCATCCTCGATCACAGTTCGACTAATCTTGCCGGTCCTCTGATACTCACTTCCGATCTGATCACCTATCTCAAGGAGAATAGCGTAGGAAATGGAACGGGATGCATTGTGAATGTTCTCGATCAGAAACTTGCCTCGCCGAACGGAGATCACCTTTCCTATACGGTTTCGAAATATGCTCTTGAAGGCGCAACTCGCGCCCTTTCGCGATCATTGGCTCCAATCGCTCGAATTAATGCCGTATCTCCTGGTCACACTTTGCAGAGTACAGAGCAGACAGATCGTGGTTTTGCTCTAGCACAATCGCAGTCACCGTTGGGCTATGGTCCAACACCGGAGGACATTGCTCAAACAGTAATATTGTATTTCTCAGTGCCTTCTTTGACTGGTCAAGTCATCACGGTGGATTCAGGTGAACACATGATGAACCGGTCTCGGGATGTGGTCTTTGAGACGGAGGGTTTGGAATGAGATATGGTCTCCTAACCGAGTTGCTTGAAAATCGCCATTCAGGTGTGACCTCTCTTTTTGTTCGAGATTGGGTTACAGATATCGACATTGGAATATTCGAGCATGAGATTGGTAATCCTCAACCGGTTTCAATTGATTTGGAGGTGCACATATCTGGTGCAGATGCTCCAAAGAGAGACGAAATCGATGCGGTCGTAGATTATGACTACATGAGGGCAGTCCTGGATCGAGTCATCGCTTCCAAGAGGTACAATTTGCTAGAGACACTAGCATCAGAAGTTCTTGATGGGTGCTTGATGCCGTGCGAAGTTGTTGGAGCAGCAGTCACAGTTACGAAACTCGCTGTCATTGAGGGCAATGGACGAATCGGATGTACTCTTACACGCATTAGGTGATTATTGCTTCTGCAAGGCTTCAATAAGCCGATTCAGATCTCTAGAATTGGTGTCTTCAGGTAGGCTGAATCTGAGGGATCTCATTGCAGAATCTGCATCGACGCCCATGGCTGTGAGGACATGGGAGGGCTTACCTGCGGTCGAGGAGCAACCACTCGCAGGCGATGCAATGATTCCTCTTTCTTCGAGGTATTGAAGCCGAATTTCTGCAAATTCCCCTGGGATGCTAGCACATGTGATACCAGGTGCGCGTGCCTCCGACTCTCCATGGATTACCCCATTTATCGAGTGAATTTTTTCCTCTAGTCGAGAATGATGCTGATTCCATAGCTCCGTATTTGTGACTCGTTTCAAATCGGCTTCAACGCTGGCAGCAGCGAATGCACATACTAAGCCGATAGGTACTGTTCCTGATCGCCGCCCTTTCTCTTGCCCTGAACCGTGGATTAATGGCTCGATTCGGACACCAGTTCGTATCCAGAGTGCACCTACTCCTGCCGGCCCTCCGCAGGTTTCCGAGTCCAGAATAATCGCATCTGAGGAAAGCGTTAGTGGCTCAATTTCGATACGGCCAATGGCTCCTCTTGCATCGATTATACGTCGCGCGTGAGGGTATGTTTCTGAGACCTTTCGGGCCCATGTTTGGGCGTCTAGAAGGACACCGGTCTCGATGTTTATCGCAGATGCAGTGCTGGCGACTACCTCTCCATCGCCTTGAATCGAGCGTATGGCATTGAGGATGCTGAGGTGAGAATCTGGCGATGCGATAATTTTGTTCCCTCTGCGTCGCTGAGCCGCAGCAATTCCCTTAATCGCCCAGTTGGCGGCTTCATCTGGGCCACTTGTGAACCAAACATTCCCCCCCGGTAGCAGTGATTCGATTTTTTGCCGCGCCTCTTCGATGGAAATCGAAGATATTTCAGAACTTTGACTAGATCCAGAAGGAGGGTGCACTATGCCCTTGGACCATTTTTGGATTTCATCCTGAGCGACTGCCCGAAGTCGTTGAACCGACAGTATGTCGGCCACGAAGAAAACCTCCTCCATGTGGGTGCGAAAGCATCACCGATGAAATACTTGCACATTCTGAATTCATCTAATGGCATGGCGAGCTTTCGGGTCCAATCGGGCTGAAGATGGTGTTCTTGAGATCTCAGTTCAATCCACAATGAGGATTACGGAGGACCTTGGAGCGGTCACAATCTCAATCGGTGATGCTAATGCGCGTTACGAGACAGGGGATATCCTCGCAATCCGGACGCAGCGTATCGAACGAACGCTAGTTCCCGCTTGGCGCATTGTCCTCGAGAGTCAAGACGGCCCTCGTGATCTCATTACTTTGGGTTCTGAGAGTGATGCCCTCTCAGTTGCTGAAGAAATCGCAAGGCTCGGGCACTCTCGCCTCATAGAGCACACTGGACGTATCGTGGAGCGGGATGAGCACGGTTTGACAGTATTGCAGCAGATTGCCCGCCACCCCACCCGCTGGCCGCGCCCTCATAGGACTCCTTCGATGCGAGGTACGGTGGCAGTAGAGGATGAGTCCGTAGTCATGGACCTCCCTAGTGAGGTGCAGACATCGGGTTTCCTCATATCTGCCCTTTTATTCGCCTCTACGCTACTAGCGGGTCCATTGTTTCTCCTTGTGGCTGGGCAAATTGTAGGTTACGGGAGGACTACACTTGTGTATGGTTGGGGCGGCGCTCTCCTAATGACTCTAGTCATCATCGCTTTCCTTAACCAATCCTCGAGGGCTTTCGAAGGTAGGCATCGTGTAGTCATACGTAGGGATGAAGTCACTGTATCTGGCCGTTTCCTTGGCCTTTTCCGCTTGCCTGCAGAATCCTTCCCTCTGGATGATTTCCGCGATATCGATGCTACACAAGCGTGGGGTTTGACACTCCTCTTTGGTTCAAGGCGTATTCGATGCGATGTCCCTGCAATTGAGGGCCAATGCCTTATCGGGGAAATGATCGATGCGTTGCGAGATGTGGGTGCTCTCCCTTACTTTGCAATATTGGGCGAAGAAGAATGAGGTGCGGGGGGAGGGATTCGAACCCTCGAAACCTTACGGTGCCGGGACTTAACCCCGGTGCCTTTGACCTGGCTGGGCGACCCCCGCGATTCTCCGTTGTCCTTCTCATTGAAGAACAAAGCGACTTGAATCCTCATGTGGCGGTCGCCGGCCCGCAAATCGTTTAACGCCCGAAGGGTCACCCGTTGTCTGATGAGCGGCCAGCATGCGGTCAATCGGTCGGCGCGGCCGGCCCTATATCTCGTGATGGTGATGCTTCTTGCCCTTGTCCCGGTTTCATCTCCCGGGGGCGCTTTTGCGTTGCAGGAGATCCCTACTCCAAATCGTGTTAGTGCTCAGATGTATGATTACCAAATCTTTGTTGCATCCCCGAATTCAACCGCCGGCGGAGATGGCTTCCTGACCACGGATGAGCCACAGAGTGGCGGGCAAAGAGACATCGTTGTTAGTGAGCAGACAGCTCAGTTCAAGTCCCCTCGAATGCTTACTGACCTCTTTGTGGAGGGGTATAACGGCCTAGTTCGCATCAAGATGTTCCACACTGTGGAAGCATCGAATCCAGGGGTTAACGCGACTTACACTTTCACTCTAGTGAGTGGGGGGAGTTCGTGGTCTGACACGGTACGGATTGAAGCATGTGAGCGAACCTTGCTCAGTGGTTGCCCCGTCCTAGAAGCGAGTGCTGAAATCAGTGTTCCTGCGGATGGATTCGACATTGATGAGGATGAACAACTGGTCTTGGAGATCTCTGCGGACATGGAGGGTTGCCAAGACCAGAATCCTGGCAATGGTTTGCCCAGTACAGATTGCACTGCAACCATATTTTTCAATGACATCGAGGGCACTAGCGACCATACGAAGCTTGAGTTCAAGTCGAATGCTTTGTCCGAAAGTTTACTAATTGTTCAGCGCGATGGTGCAGAACTCATTGATGGGTCTCAGTTGGAGTGGTATCCAAACGATTCCCCCGATAATCGAATCATGCAGTTCCGATTCCAGGTCGAGAGTTCCTTCGGGCGTTTCGATATCAATTCTGTCCGGCTCAGCTTAGTGGATCCGAGCGGGATCATGAAGGTTGACCAGGCACTCAGTGATTCTCTTGAGGGAGTGGATGACACCAATTGGGCGATATCTGGGATATACGATTGGGAGTATTCACGTGGTTCAATGACGCCGGGCGAATATTTCGTTTCACTCGAGGTTACTGATATTCAGGGCCATACTATAGTAATCGAACACGAAGATCTTGTCATGAAGCAATTTGGAGTGTCTCTCCTTCATGGGGATGGTGTTGAACGTTCAGTGGAATATATCGCTCCCTCTCAAATAACTGTGATTCCATTACAACTCCAGCACAGGGGGTCTTCAGGACAGTTGGATATTGACCTTCAGGTAATTACGAATTTTAACAGCAATTGGAACGTCAGTTTCGATGCCCCTGGGGGTTATATTCTCAATGAGGGGGGTGCCATCGTAAACCCGATTCTAACTATTGAATCACCACAGGATCTTCGAAATGCTCCTCCGCAGTTGGTGATTCGTGCTGTAGGTGAAGCTATTGTGGACGGTTCGCCAGAGATTGTTGCGACAGAAACGTTGTACCTTGACCTTGAGAAGGTCGATACCTACGCGTCTCCATTCACGAGTATTTGGAATGAGAATCGTACACAACAGTTCGATAACAGTTCTCGCCACGATTCATTCGATACGAGCACCCCTCGTTTCGTGGAGGATGGGGAGTTTACGGTTTTCATTATGGAGATTTGGAACAATGGATTCGATGAGGATGAGTTCCGAATTGATATTCTTGAACGCTCTAAGGCGATTATCCAGATTGTAGATAATGACACAGGAGTTGTCATCGTCGAAGACCTCAATGACGGGACATACCACACTGACTCCATTAATCGACATATGACGGAGGTCTTGCAGATTCGTGTTAAGCCGTCCGGAGACCGTGATGATTCTGATCAGGGTCTAATCCGTTTCGAAGTCGCTAGCGAGGGTAATTCAAGCAAGATTTCAGAGGTTGAGTTCACAATTCAAAGGACATTTGGAGTTCGGGCTGAACCCGTATTTGATTGCGACAGTGTGCCCCTTGGTACCGTCAATCAAACATCCTGCTCGGATGGTATGTCGATGCGAATCCGTGTTACTAACAGCATTAGTGATTCCTCGACTAGTACCAATTGGCGTCTTATCAATCCGGCAGACCTACAGCGCAATATCGACTCCGACGAGACCTATTCTCAGTGGGAGTTCAAGATTGTAGACAACAGCGGTGACAGTATACCCTACCTCACTCTCGCGCCTCAACAGTCTGGCGAGGTTACGCTAGAGATTGATCCCCCTGATCAAGTCGAGATGGACAGTCATATCCTCTATCTTCGAATAATCGAAGCAGATGTCGAAGATGATCCCGCCTATTTCGATATGCAATTCATCGTTGAAATTGGCCCTGGGAATGTACAACTTGAGATTGTCCAAGTATCTGCGGACGCTCCGATTAACGCGGGCGAAGAGCGCGATCTCGTGTTTCGTGTCAAGAATCTCGGGAACCAACCTCAATTCGTCTATGTGGATGTTGACTGCTCTTCCAGTTCCACTGTTTGCACTGGTTGGGATTCAGATATCCGCGGTACTGGAAACCTCTTGACGATAGAGGCGTACGGTCAAGAGGACTTCACAGTAGAGATTAGTTCACCTTCCAATGCTCGTTCTGGTGAACGAGTTGAATTCACCGTAGTCGCTGAACCACAAACCCTTGCAGGTCAGGGTTCCGTTGATGATGAGCAAATCTCCTCTGCTAACTTGGTAGTTACGATGACTGTTGAAATCCCAGATATCATTACAGCTCTGATGAATGAGATAGTAAATCCAAGTCCAACCATGCTTCTTGTCTTCATAGTGGCTCTGGTGACTATCGTTCTAGGTGTTCAGAATCGGAGAAATCGTCGCCGGCTCGCTAACCTAGCATACGAGGAGATGGAGGATGAGGGCGATGAAGATGATGATCAAGAGGTTGACGAGTTTGATTTCGAATTGCCTGCAGCTCTTGGTTCTGAAGAGGATTCTTCAGGGGATGAATTCGAAATTGAATTCGACGATGATGACATCGAACTCCTTGAATGAAAAATCGCTTCACTCGTGCAGGCGTATGAACTACGCTCCATTTCCCTTAAGTCCCTACGTGAGCCCCTGAGGGGTGGTTAAGGTCATGTCTGGTGCTCAGTTCGTCGTTAGAAATCCGGAATCTCGCGCAAAGGCTCGCTCGGTTTTCCTTGTGATGTTGATGATTATTTCTAGCCTCGCTGCCTTTGAGTTCGCTGCATGGGAAGCACATGCATCATCGGATGCAGACGGAGATGGTTTGACTTACGGCCTTGAGTTCCTATTGAATACACAACCTCAAGATTGGGACAGTGACAACGATGAACTCCCTGATGGATGGGAGTTCTTCCATGGTTTGAATCCGCTTGATGCATCAAGCCTTACCGTGAATGGTTCTCTTGGTGATCCTGATGGGGATAGCCTGTCCAATAAGGACGAGTATCTCTACGGTATCCCATCTGGTTGGGATAATCCAAACACTCCTAACGTCCTTGACAATGGTGTCTGGTGGAATGGCACAGTCCCAACAAGGAATTGGGATGAAGAATCAGCTATGCAGGCTAACCAGGGAGCTGGTTCGGATGGTGCTGATGAGGACCCGATGGGTAACATCTGTGCAGATGGCATGGACAATGATCGGGATGGAGCAGTTGACTCAGCAGACAGCGATGGTGATGGTGATGCAGATTGTTCGTCAGACGATGATGATGGTGACGGGAGCATCGATGAAGATCCTGACGGCTATGATACCGATAATGATGGCATGAATGACGGCTGGGAGGTCGCCAACGGTCTTGATCCAACGGTTCGAACTGGTGTTGATGGCCCTAATGGCGACCCTGATGGCGACGGTCTCGTGAATCTTTACGAATACGTGAATCCAACTTGGACAACACAGAATTCCGGAACTCCTTACTTCATGCCAGGCGCTCCCGGTCAGCAGAGGACTGAGACGGAGTCTCCTTGTAATCCAGTACTAGGGATTGGTCCGGGCGGCTGTGCGACATCAACTGCTGAGGTTGATGGTGTCACCTCAACTAACCCACAGAGCCCTGATACAGATGGCGACGGCCTCAATGATAGTTACGAGGCACTTACACTTCTGACGGACCCAACAGACTCTGACACCGACGGAGATGGTATTCTCGATGGGACGGAGGTCAATGGGCAGTATGGAAACCCCGCACAGGCCTCAGATCCTAGAGATAACAACACTGACGATGATCCCTTCGATGATGGGGACGAGGATACGAACGGCAATGGTTTTGTTGACAGTAATGAGACTGACCCGACCCGTGCAGAGGATTCGGGGGACTTCGATGGAGATGGTATCGAGAATTGGGAGGAGAACTTGACTTGCACCATGTGGGATGTGGCAGATACTGATTTTGGAGGTGCTGCGGATGGTTTTGAGATTCTTGCAGGAGTCAACACTGACCCTTGCCGTTCAACCTTCGATTTCGTAACAGTATATTCGAACTATGATGCCAGCTCTCAGGTCCTTCAAGTTGCTAATGCCACTGGTTTTGGCGCCGGATTTTTCGAGTGGCGGCCAACCGCTCCGGCCCGGACAGCGTTCTATAATCTGAGTAATGGTTCTCTTGTCCCATTCACATTCACGGGGGCGGATGATACCTCGAATCCCAATCGTCTGGTAGGAGTCAGTGTGACTCCACCACCTACGACTCAGACTGTGATACACAAGAATGGGTCATGGTGCTGGGATGCATCAATCCAACCCGGCAATAACGACGCATGGTGTGATGACGATTATGCTGACACCGATGGGGATGGTTTGGCAGATTGGGAGGAATCATTCGGATTTTGGGGTTATCAGTCCGACCCATATGATACCGATTCTGATAACGATACAGTGAATGATCTTGATGAAATTATCAATGGCACTGATCCACAAGAGCCTTGTGATAACAATCGTGACGATGATGGTGACGGTCTCAACAACTACTTCGAGAATACCACTGGTTGCCCTCTCTTCTACATTCCCGGTATGGGTGGCAATGGTTCTCTAGACACCTACTTGACCAATTACCAACAAGCAGACTCGGATGTTGGTGGCGTTTGGGATGGACAGGAATATCTCGATGGTACCAACCCACAGAACGATCCCGCTGATGATTTGAATCCTGCTGACACGGATGGCGACGGCATCCCTGATGCTATTGAGAACAATACAGGAACTAACTGGCTGGATCCGGATACTGATGGGGGAGGTCTAACCGACTATCAGGAGTGTCCGCCGCAGTTCTGGTCCACTCTTTGTGCGGGTTCTGGACAAGATCCATTAGATCCTACTGACGATATTATTCAGAATCAGGTCGCTTTCTGGGCAAACAATACTACGGTTAACGTAGATCCCGCTTTGACACACTATTGGAGGGTAAATACCTACGATTCCTACACCGGTGTGGATTACGGTGTGAACTCATCTCTGATAGTTCTCAACCCTATGACGCCCGGTTTCTCAGACAACAACTGGGTTGCATCCTCACAGTTTCATAACAATTCCACCACATGGGAGTACACTTTCCCTCAGCCAATCAACCTCAATTCCAATCTCCCTGGTCATTGGAGTATGACCGATTATTCCTCATGGTCGGATCCAGGGGCGGGTCTGAATCACACTAACTACACTCACGATATTCGAGTCACTGATGCTCCAATCGATTTTTACTTCGGTAATGCCCCTGAAATCTGGTTTTCCGATTCCGTTCGTGGAAACAGCACCGCTTACCAATCAAGTTCCTATGCTACGGATGTTCCAGATTACTTCACAGACATGACTATGCTTGAATCAGAGGTTAACAATATCACGCAGTCGATTTTGACATCAAGCGGTGCATTAAGTGCATACGAGAAGATGGAGGCTCTGGCGGATTTCATCGAGAATGGTAACGGTACGTTCACGCCTCGGTTGAACTACGACGGTAGCGGATATCCACAAGGCGGAGGTCCTGATTTTACGCATTTCCTCCTAGTGGATAGTAAGGAAGGAACCTGCGACGAGTGGTCCACAGTCCTCACAAGTATGGCACGTCTTTCTGGCCTCCCTGCTCGAAAGGTCACAGGTTTCGTCGAAGGGAGCTGGCATGGAACCGGTTACGAGGTCTTCGGATTCAACAGTGCATCGTGGGTCGAAGTTCACATGCAGACAAATTCGGCTCTAGGTAATGCTGACATGGGTTGGGTTCCTTTCGATGCCTGTCCTCCGGCCGAGGATGTAGAGATACTCAATGCGACTTTTGGCCCATTGATTGTGGACCGTAATGGAACAAGTCCGCAACTTTTCCTGAATGGGACTATGGTCTACTCTGCGAATCAGACCGTGGTTCCAAACCTCGTTGTCGATCTCTATCTCGTACCACTATCTGAGGTCGGAGCCGTCCCGGGTGCTGCTTCACAATCCAGTCGTCTTGTTGGTACGGCCATTACAGATGTCAACGGTAACTTCTCTGCGAAGGGAATACCTCCCGAGTTTATTGTGCCTGGTTACGGGGGATTAGTTCTTCAGACGGTACCTTCAGGATATGTCGGTTCGAATGGCCTATTCGATAACTACATCGTAAATGTCTCCGATAATGTCACTTTCATAGTCGAAGCTCCTCTTCCAGTCACTGAACCTGTCTTTGGTGCTGGTTCCAATACTACGATGAGTGGTCGCGTCGAATTGACATCCCCTCCTGCAGGTGATTTGTCCTTGATTGATGGATGGGACATCGACGGTGATGGCGCTATTGATGGCTTCAGTCAAATATACTTCAACTGGACTTCTTCAGTTAATGGGGCTCAGGTCCTTACGGCTTCGATAGGTCCAAACGGTTTCTTCGAGATTACCATACCTGTGGACGAGAATGAATCACAGGGCTTGCTTAATGCTACACTGGAGTTCCCCGGATGGCATGAAGATGATCTGAACAATGGTTCATCCCCACTTTATCACATTCGTCCAACGACACAGGTTGTGAGTATGAACATCACACCGTCGCCTAACCTTGATATTGTTCTTCAGGGGCCTTCTTCAAATAACACCCTTCTGGAGATTAATGATAACATCACAATGAACGGGACGGTTCTCAGTCGTGGTCTCAATCCAGTTCCTATGGAGGGTACTCTCTTTCTCCAAATGCGCGTGAATGGTTCTGGTACTCCGTTCGTAGACATTGCGAACTGGGAACTTAATTCCACTACCTGGTCGGGTAATCCCGGGAATTTCTCAATTACGTGGTTCATGGATCCAGCTCAGGTTCCAATTACTCCGGGATACGTCGACGTTCGCTTTATCTTCGATTCTGCAACCTTGGAAGCCAATGATGAGGTACTCATGCCACCTGGATACGGGCTGAAGAGTTACATCACCTTCGACTACTTCCTAGATGCGATTGCGCGGGATCAAATCGGGTTTATCTCAATCTCAATGTTCGACCATATGGGTACTTTTGACCAGCCGTTCAATGGTACTTATGTGACCGAAATTGATGGTGTTCTAGTGAACACTACAGTTGATCCAGTGGATGGTGGATTTGGTTTTGAGTACACTCCTCCAATCGTCCCTGCTGGAGATTATCCGCTTTGGGTCAACTATTCGGGTTCCCAATGGTACTATCCTGCGACCAATAACTCCACGATTCGTATCCAAGGTTTAGCCTCAGTATCTGCTGTTTTAGGCCAGAGTTGGACTCACATTGGAGGAACAAACTACGTTACAGGCGAGGTCCGAGATTCGAATCTCTCAGGCTCTCCTCTCGTATTAGGGAATAACTCCTCGATTTCAGCCATACTTGAGATTCCTGGAACCGGTCCTTCAGGTCCAATGGGTGAACCTCCTGCTCCTGAATTAATCCCGTTAGGTGGAACTTGGTTGGATGTGAATAATGGAACCTACAATCTGTCATTCACGATTCCAACTTTTGTTGGAGCCGGGGTCTATTCACTTAACGTGGAGGCAGATTTTAATTCAGCGGCTCTGGCCGGAGGTGCGTATTTCTACACTGAAGAGGGTTCTTCAATCGATATCGGAGTCGAGTCTGAAGCAGTCCTTGTTGCCATTGACCCGCCGTCGACAGTCACAGCAGGCGATATTCTCGTGGTCAATGCGAGTGTGCGAGATGTTGCGGATGGAAGCAACCTAACTGGTGCAGCAGTCCAATTCATTTGGGATTGGGACGGGCCTAACAACCAATCCTTGCAATCAGTTACCACTGGTTCTCCAGATGGTATTGCACGTTTCAATCCGGCAATCCCGGCTTCAGCGGAACCCGGGTACTACACGGTTCGAATCCTCATGGCGGATGATGTGACGGATCCTCTCTCCACAGGTTCTGCTCGTTGGATTGGAAACCATACGGATCTGAATATCACTGTCCTCGTTCCAACTATCATCTCGAATCTCGTGATTACTCCGCCAACCTTCCTCACAGCAGGATCCAACTTCCAATTAGAGGGGCAAGTTGAGGATGCGATTGATCCTAATCGGAATTTCTCAGGTCCAATTGATATCACGATTTTCTTTGAGGGTAATTCCAGTGAGGTCTTGATTTCCTCGTTCACGACAGCCGTAAACGGTAGCTTCAACCTCACTGTGCCTACGGATCCTGCCGGCGATGGGCTATCCAGTGGGAACAAAACTCTGGTCGTTGGTGTCCTGGAAGGGTCTAGTCCATTCTATCTCCCAAGTAACCTCACTCAGAATGTACTCGTTAAGGGAGTAACTGACTTTACGCAGACGACCCCATTGATCCCTATAGTCGTAAATCGGGGTGATTCCATTGATTTCGGTGCGACACTTGTCGAGGCTAGCGATAACAATAGGGCTCTCGGAAATCAGACAATCGGTGCATTATTCCACGATACTTCGCTTCCAAGCGAGGTCACGAATGATACTGGTGTCGTCCGCTTCAACTTCAGTATTCCAGATACACATCCGCTTGGTTTGGTTGATATGACGCTATCTTACGCGGGCAATTTCACTCTACTTGGGGCGAATCGAACGTTTAGCACTGTGACCGTCCGGACAATCACAATTCTCGTTGTTGATCCGATTGTAGCGAATCCAGCTGCTGGTGAGACATTCAATGTCACAGGTACACTGACTTCAGAGAATGGCTCAGGCATCATCGATCGCAACGGTAACTCACTCTTGCCATCGTTAGTCATCACAATCGATGGATTCTCGGATACCTTCACAGCCACGAATGGAACTGTATACGATGGTAACTGGAGTGCTACGATTACACTTGATCAGACGTTCCCCCGAGGAACTCACACTCTCAATGCTTCTTTCACACCGACAGTGAACTATTTCCTCGGTTCGAATAATGGTACCACATTCGATAGTCGTGGATACACAATACTCGACTTCGCTGATCCGCTTGATCTTGATCCCGATCGGCGCACAGTCCGTGGTAACAATATGACCGTCGGTCTAAGCCTCTTCGACAACGCAGGAGATGCGGTGGAAAATGCAACTGTCAATATTTCGATTGATGGTTTGACTTCATTCGACATCATGACGGATTCAAGTGGCTTCGCTGTGGGTAACTTCAGCATACCTTCGACTTGGCCGGTTGGTTTCATGACAATCAACGCGAGTTATGTCGGGCTCGCAGGGACGACAGGTGTAGCAGGAGATGCAACCTTCACTCGTGTCGTGATTCTTGCACCAACAGTTCTCACAGTTGATTCAGTGGAAGGCGATCTTATCGCCGGTCAGATGATTTACATTAATGGCACACTGCTTGATGAAAATGGAGCCGTACTTCTGAATCAAACCGGTGCTCCTGTAGGTGGATTGATTCACCTTGCGATGGATGGTATCGACACTGGTGCATCCACAATTGTGCAATCTGATCCAAGCACCGGTTCATGGAGCATAGCATACACTCTGCCCCTTGATACCACACCTGGCATCCACAATGTCTCCTCCACCTTCCTTGGTGGATTCCTTTGGGTGGACCCCATGGGTGAAGGCGACTCGTTGAATCCAGAGTTCTATCTTGGTTCATTTGCGAGTTTTGAATTCGAGGTATCGGTGCCTACAGAAGTTCGCCTATTTGGAGGCGGTACAGAGGTTGTTCGAGAAGATCTCCTCAGTCTTGTGGGTGTTCTCTTCGATGTTGTCGAACGTCCAGTTCCGGGTCAGAATCTGACAGTATGGATGAACGGTCAGTTCCTGACTAACGTTACCACTGATGCTGAAGGTTCGTTCTCAATCCTATACCCGGTTCCATTGGATATGGATCTCGGAACTCAGACAGTTGAGGTTCGATTTGCAGGTGCTCCACTCTATCTTCCATCTACAAGCACCACTTCCTTCGAGGTATTTGCTCCGACGGTTCTCACAGTTGATGCCTTGGATACTGCTGCTGTAGGCGACGAGGTAGTGATTACAGGCACAATACGAGACAATCTCCCCGACAGTTGGATTGCAGGACACTTTGTCACAGTGCGTGTGGATAACAGCATCATTGGAACTGCTACGACTGAATCTGACGGTTCCTGGAATCTAAGTTGGATTGTTGGTCCGGCGTTTACTATTGGGGATCATCTCATTCTCGCCTACGCAGAGCCTCAGGGTTACTACCTAGGAGGGGAGGCGAATACAACGATTACCATCAAGCACAATGCGATTTTCACTGCCGTAAATCTCGATAATAGTGGATTTGCTACTCGTGGTGAAACTTGGAACCTTTCGGGTTCGTTAGTAGATGGGGATACGAGCCCTCAGATTCCAATTGACGGTGCAACTGTGATTATCGAGGTTGATGGTCAGCAGATTACAACTGCTCTCACCGATGAGAATGGTAGGTTTAGTGTAGAGATTCCTGTTGAGTTCTCATCTGATCGTGGTGCTCATACTATTCGTGTGAGTTATGATGGTAATGACCAGTTCATTGGCGATGATGCCGAGGTTACTGCATACACATGGGCTGACATCACCATCGAGATTCTTGGCGTCTCGGACAACAATATCCGTTCCAATGCATCGCACCCAATTGAGATTACAGGCCGTATACTCGAAGTGGGCGGGACTGGAAATGTCGTTTCAGGGGCTTCCCTAGTACTCCTGTGGGAGGGTTCTCCAGAGACAACCGCCGTTGTCTCATGGGATAACGCCACAGGTCAGTTCACGATTACCATTGTTGGGCGAGCCCCAATGCAGGCTGATATCCAGTTTGATGTCCAGGTGGCGCAGGACGATGTCCGTTGGTTCAATCCTGGTGAAGAAATCGCTATTGATGCCTTCCTAATGATTCCTGCATCGTTCTCTGCTGACCCAGTGACTGTTCAATTGGACTCAAGAGAGATTGTTGGTATCGTTCGTGTGGTAGCCGATGACAACGGTTTACCTCTAGCCAATATATCGATTTCAGCGATATTGTCCAATCAATCTTCTGAATTAACACAGTTTGGTAAGCTCACAGATGAGTTCGGTATATTCGAGTACGTCTTCGTCAGCCAGGAGCCTCTGCCACCGTTCTCTGATCAAGCGCATTGGGGCCAGTTCAACATCACACTGGATAGCACATCTGATGTGATTGCTCCCATTGATCGCGGCGATTTACTCAACCTCAAGGTTGATCTACAGTATGAGCAGTTAGAAGAGGTCTCTTCGGGCCTTTCGACTACTACCATTGCCTTCCTAGTCATTCTGCTAATTAGTGCCTCAGTTGTTGGTTTCAGGCTAAGGAATCGTAAGACGTCTATTGAGGAGATGCAAGACATATTTTCCTATACTGCAGAGTTGTTGGCGGCTGGCGATTCAATTCGTGAAGCGATTTTCAATTGCTATGAGGACCTCTGCCTCGTTCTGATGCAGAGTGGATTCCTGCGTCGTGACTTTGAGACAGTCCGTGAATTCGAAGTTGCTATCCGGCAGGCTCTCCCAATACGTGAGTCCGCTCTGGAGGCCCTCGACACAGTATTCGAAGAAGCTCGCTACTCAGCCCATGAGATGGGGGAGCAACACACTGCCGCGGCACAGCAGGCATTGGCAAATGTAGTCAGTGAGATTCAGAGTATTGAGGAAGTCCCTGGACGTTAATCGTCATCATTCGAGGCGGATGTCTAGTCCGCCATCGGTGAATCGAGCGTTAGCGATAGAGACCCCACTTGGTAATGGAGTCACGATGGATTCCAGGCCTTCTCGATCGATTCGGATGAATTCAGTGGTATCAACGTAGCCGGTGAATATCTCGATTCCATTCACAGGGACTCCCTTCATGTGAATGTGGACTCCATCATGCATTGGTGTGGCATCGAGAGAGGCTCCAGAGAGTTCGCTTGCTAGGATACGTGCTCCTGCTTCACGTGTCATTTCGACAAGTTCGCCAGTATGGCGGACGAAGGCATCGGCTTGAATGGCTGCATCAAGTGACCCCAGATCACGGCGGATGAATCGCTGGTGAAGTGCTGATGCATCTATCTCAAGACCAGCAGGAGTGTCCTCTTCATTATCTGAATCCGGAACAACTGGAGTCCACTCAACCTTCTCCATAGGACACGCTGGGGTCGCCGAAGGTCATCAACCCGTCGTCTCATTCAGTATTTCGTGCTGGCTCGGGATGTCGTCGAAAGAATCGTCGAACAAGCCTCTCAGTGGCTTCTGGTTCCCCTGTATGGAACATATTCAGACCTGTTGGGAGACATGCTTTGTACCCCCTGTCGCCAACTCGACGCTCTAAAACAAGTACAACTGCGCGGTCCTTCGCTTTTCGAATAGCTCTCCCCATCGCTTGAAGGATAGCATTCATCGCGGGTTGTGCCGCTGAGTACTTCCAAGCGTTTCGTTCCCCGAATCGATCTGAAATGTAGTCGCGGAGTGCTTGGTTCGATGCAGTAGGAGGCGCCATCGGAATGCCGACACATATGACTGCATCGAGGATGTTGCCTTCGTAGTCAACGCCCTCCGAGAGCCGGGCATTGTAGACGCCTGCGAGAAGACATCGTTGCCCCGAGTCTCTTGAACGATGCAGGCGATCGAGTACATCCTGTACCCTACTCTTGGACCAAGTTCTCTCTTCCACAATTAGGTGCCGTCCAGGCCAAGAACCGTCTTCGATAATCTCTTCCAACATACTGTAGGATGGGAGGAAGACAGCGACGTGCCCAGGAGTCTGTCGGAGCAATCCGTGGATATGTTCGCGGATTTTACGAGTATTCGCTGCACTACGGTCCTTGTAACGTGTAGTTACGTCCGTAGCAAGGATAACTGGTCTCCTATCGCTTTCGAAGGGACTAGAGTACTCTTTGTAGGCAACTGGCCGTTGCTCTGGCATCCCCAAGATGTCACCATACATTGAGGGTGGGAATAAGGTTCCTGACATCAAAATCCCCCCTGCAGCCTCCTTGAGTAGAGGTCTTGCAACAACGCCTGGGTCAAGGAGGTGTGTGGTGATTCTACCTTCCTCTCCCAATATGTCAAAGACAGTAGCAAGGGCTGAATCTCCTTGACGTGTATAGAGGATATTGAGCAATTCCGCTAGGCGATGACATGCTATTTCCGGGTCGGTGTCAAGTGCTTCATCAATCTCGATCCTAACTGATTCTAAAGTGCGGATAAATCGAGCCATAGTCATTGGTTCATCTAATGTCTCTTCAAGTGAAGCTTGGAATATTCCTAGCAATTCTTCAGGGTTAGTCATTAGTTCGCTATCTTCTCCAAGGACTTGTTTGAGATTGAGGAGATGCTTCCCAACTTCTCCTCGTATTCTCATAAGTGCTTTTTCTGCTAGTGCTGCCTCTTCGGCATCTCCAGTCCAAGCCTCGGCTCCTTCTTTTTCCACTGCTTTTACTACTGCCTCGTCCTCTTTGCCACGGTGCTCTTGCATCTCACTAACGCAGTCACGAAGCACCTTCGCGGTCAAGCGTCTTTCGAGACCCCTTCGAATTCTATCGGGGAGGTTGTGTGCTTCATCAACTATCAGTATCGAATTTGACAGTTCCACTCCCATTGAGTCAAGTGATGCCTCTCTGACCTTGTCAATGAATACATGGTTGTAATCTAGAACAATGAGATCACATTCTTTCGCACATTGTCTAGCACATGTCCAAGAGCAGACCTTTCTTTCCTTCCCTTGTTTTATTACATCATCAACATGTCTAGGTACCTCGAGAATGTACCTCTTGAGCCCCTCTCTTGCATCGTGTAGGATGCTATCATTAACTCCGAATTCACAGTTGCATCTCCCGGTGAATCGATCCACATCTACACACATTGATTCTCTCCCAATTAGGTCCACAAGGCGGACTTTTTGTCCTTCCATACGAGCGTTAATCTTTCGAACAGTATCTACCACAATCCGATGTTGACTTTGACGCCCTGTCATGAATAGAACGGTCTTCCTTCCGTTTGGATGATTGTTGGCTCTAGCTAGGGTTGCGCTTAGTGCCGCCGCCGTTTTTCCAATTCCAGTTGGTGCGGCGGCAAACAGGTAACCATTTTCGTTGAGCGTCGACAACGCATCCTCTATCATCTCACGTTGGCTATCCCTCAGGACATCGTGAGCAACGAAGGAGAATGAGGTCGCCACGAACACCATCCTCACGCGGCCCTTCAAGAAGATTCGCTGAGGAGCCTTCCGGCTGACCCAGTTGGGGTGCCCCGCCGAAGCGGGGCGGGTGTGTGGGTGATTATCTGGTAGAAAGAGTCCGCAGGGCGCGTATTCTCAATCCGGAAAAGTTCCCTGGCATGTAGGGTGATTGATCAAATCCTTGGAGTTCAGTGGATGCATCAAGTGCTCGGTCTCGAATCTCATCCATTGGTTCGCTGTTGAATATGCGTCGGATGGGTTCTGACTTGGTTGCCTTCGCCAAGAGTCGGTTGCGTAGGGCACTGCGCAGAGCAACATGAGTGAAGACATTGGTCGCAGGGGGGCGCTGAGGCCCCCCTGCATTGGTTGAGTTCCCATCCCCTACCATGTCCATCTGCCCTCCATTCAGGCTGTGTGATCTTCATTTTGCCGACTCTTGTCGTGTAACTCCTTGAGGCGGAGTTCCATTTTCGTCTGCAGTGTCTCGCTTTGATTCATGACCGTGTTCATGTGGTCGCGTAGAGCATAACGTGTCACCGTCTCAGGCGTGTCTCCATTAATTTGGCAGAACATGTCGAGTTTTTCTGTCAAGTCGGGCCCTAGGTCGACTTTTACAGTCCCTCCTACAGCTCGAGAGGGGCCGGATTCTAACAGGAGTCGAACTGCGTGGCGGATGACATCTGAACGATTACGCATCCCATCGAAGCCGACTAGCTGCTCGAGCATCATCAGATGATCTTCTGGGATTCGAAGCGAAACCATCGGACTCTTGCTGGCCATGTCCCTGTGCTCTCCGACCTCCCTGTTAGGGCGGCGTCATATCAATGTATTGCAAATGAAATACATTTGTATTACAAGCATTTTCTACTCGGATTCGGCATACCTGTCCCCTTTTTCGTTCCACCATCTCCAAATGACCAGTCCAATTAACGTTGAACTTGCATGGCCAATTGAAATGGCCATATCTGTGCCGTAACTAGTGTAATTCCAAACCTCAAATAAGAATACAAGTATCAAAGGAAATTGTGGTTTCTTAGCATGATAAGCAAGTGCCCCCAAAGCCCCAAACATTCCAATCGATCCACCTCTGAATGATCTGCTCATGACGTAAGAAAACAGTTCAATATCGGGATTTAAGATGAAACCAACATTGTAAAAAATCGCCATAAATATTGATGTTAATGCACTTGTTCCGATGAAAATTATTACAGCACTTTTCCAATTATTATGTGCTTCAAACGATTGTAAAAAGAACATTATTCCCGCTGTAACATACATTGCGTGTACTGTATCCCAATGTGCGAAGGGTGAAATGAGTAATGAGAATAAGAAAATTAGAGGATTAGATGTTAATTCATTTGGGTCCATCCTAGCGATTTTCTCACTTGCTACTTTCAGATTGTAAAATGCATCACCTTGTAATGCATCTTCGATTAGTAGGACATAGCTCCAAACTAATACAAGATAGAATATTGTAAACCGCCTGGTTTGAATAATCTCCAGAGGGTTCAGTATCTTTCCAGAAGTATCTTTCCATGGCGCAACAAATCCGAGTAAGTTTCTGGACGTGTGTTGCGTCCCTGATGGAGAGGAAATCTGGTCACCCACATATTATTGCCATTTTTTTATTCATTTGAAACCTCTCCTAAGTATCGAATTAACGTTTTATCGAGTTATTCAGATCATAGGAATGGCAGTATTATCGCACCCGCGATGGCAAACATCACACATGCAATTCCCATATCGATGAATTTCCAAGCTTCTGGCTTTTCGAGAACAGAAGATAGCCTTCTTGCTCCGTAACCAAGGGTGAAGAAGAATAGGAATGAGGCTAGCGAAGCACCAACCGCAAACGTGAATCTCTCGTCAGTAGAGAACCTGCTGGAGGCTCCTCCGATTAGAAGGACAGTATCAAGGTAAACGTGAGGGTTGAGAAATGTGAACGCGAGCAACGTCAAAATTGTGGCCCCTAGTCCCTGTGCACTATCATCACTGATCGACATCCCTACCGGATTCATCGAAGACCTCACCCTCAGTATGCCATAGCCTGTGATGAAAAGAGCCGCTGCAACAGAAATCAGGAGGTCCGCACCCTCGATACTCGCAAGGATTGATCCGAGTCCTAGCACGCCTACGATAATCAGGAGGGCATCAGACAAGGAGCAGATGAGGCAGACGACGAAGATATGTGCTCTCAGTAGGCCCTGTCTAACTACGAAGATGTTCTGTGGACCAATCGCGAGTATCAGACCCATGCTGAGGGCGAACCCCTCAATGCCTGGAGACCAGAGACCCATGGTCTCAGAGTAAAGCCCACCTCCTTGAACTTCATTGGCATTGTGAATGGATGATATACGGGGACCGAATCCTGCGACTATGGGCGCAACGAGTGGAGACCGCGGACGATACATCCTGCTTCGTATTGTCGAGGTCGCGATGGAGGATGAGATTCTCACTGACGACGAGTCTGCAATATTGGACGTAATCGCATATGTAATGGGGCTAGAGTCGTCGGATGTTCAAGATTCGTTAGCAATCGCTAGCGGTTCAATGTCCTCTCCTCATAATGACGATGATATCCGTGCACACAATCGTCGTCATCTTGGCGATATGGCTCTGTATCAGAATGTTCTCATTACTGCACTCGATGATGAGGTTATCACCGAAGATGAGATGGCAATGCTAGATGTCCTTCGCCGAGTTCTCCGGCTTCAGAGTGATGAGCATGCTATGATGGTGGAGCAAATCCGCCTCCTCGCATCCCGATCTGAAGGTTCTGAGCGCTTGACTGAA
>MDSV01060713.1_pt1 | contig 63981 bp, 64 predicted proteins | sample 810851 | NCBI WGS metagenome assembly MDSV01 (sample SAMN05326640, study PRJNA326480) | marine metagenome | isolation source: seawater | place: Atlantic Ocean: North East | collected 2012
AATGGATAAAATATTAAATAAGATAATATTAATTTAAAATTAAAGTCTTTAAAATTAAAAATCTTGTAAAGAAGATAATAATAAGATCCATAAGCATAAAGATTACTTAATTTTAATGATTTAAGAAAATTTAATAAATATACTTGATTTTCTTTCCAAGATTTTATTTGCCATGCTCTATTCTCTGTAAATGCTCCAAAATCATTTTCAAATTTTAAAACATTTAAGTATTTAAATAAATTTAATACTTTAAGTTTTAAAGCTTCACTGGCTGCAATATAAAAATTTTCATTAATTCCCCAATCATACTGATTAAATTCTTTAATTATTTTTTTAAATTCTTGAGCTTTAGATTTTGATATTTTGAAAATAATTAAATCAATTCCATAATGTGGCCAATAACTATTTTTAATAATTCCATTAGTTACATGAGTGTTAGGATAAATTAGTGCGCAAAATTCATCAGAGTCAATTTTTGTCAATTCTTGAAATAGATTATTGGGAACAATAATATCTGCAGTAGAATAAATTAAATAATCAAATTCATTTTCTAAGTATTGATCCAAAGAATTGTCTAACATAATTTTGTTAGAATATTTTTTACCTGGTGGTAAATCAGTTTTGGGAATATTTATATAAAAATTTTTTATATTCTTTTTTTTAATAAACTCTTCCACGTTTTCTTCATTAAATTGGGTCAAACTGAATGTTATATCAAAGTCGATACTTTTAATTGAGTCAACAAATAAACTTTGATAAAAATCATTTAATTTTGATTTTCCAATAGGCCTAAAAGATACTAGCCAAAGTGCTTTCATGAATTTTTCAAACTTTAATTTTCAATACTACCTTTTGAAAATTTACTTATATTTGTTCCACTTTCAATCTGATTACTTATCCAATTATATGTTTTTGTTAAACCTTCTTTAAGAGTATGTGTGTGTTTCCAGCCAATTTCTTTTTGTATAAATGAATTATCACTTGACCTTCCTCTCACTCCTTTTGGCTTATCAAGTTGGTAGTTTTTATTAACCTTATAATTTGCAATATCCTCAATTATTTCAATCATTTGATTTATTGAAACCTGTTCTTCACTGCCAACATTAAATACTTCATTAGAATTACTATTAAAAACATCCAAGGTTCCTTGAATACAATCATCAATATACAAAAAACTTCTTGTCTGTTCACCATCTCCCCAAACGTCAATCTCTTTAAGATTATTTTTTTTTGCTAATATTATTTTTCTACATAGTGCAGCTGGAGCTTTTTCTCTTCCACCATCAAAAGTACCTACTGGACCATAAATATTATGATATCTCACAACTCTTGTATCTATTCCAAAATCCTCACTAAAATGACGACACATTCTTTCACTAAATAATTTTTCCCAACCATATCCATCTTCTGGATCTGCTGGGTATGCATCTGTTTCTTTTAAGCCTGATATAAAAGTTTGATTTTGTTTTGATCCATTGTAAACGCAAGCACTCGAAGAAAAAAAATATTTTTGACAATTATTTTTTACAGCAGACCTTAGTAAGTTAGTATTCACTAATACAGACAACATGCATTCTGCTTTGTTATTTTCAATAAAACCCATTCCTCCCATATTGCATGCAAAATTAAAAATATAATCTACATTTTTTGTAACCTTTAAAGTATTTTCATATTCTTTTAAATCAAGACTATAATTTTTAGCTTCATCAAAAATTTGAAACCAATATTCTTTTGGTTTAATATCCGCACATACTAGATCATATTGACTCTCTTTGATGAACTTTGAAACCAAATGACCTCCAATAAATCCACCAGCACCACAAATTAAAATTTTTTTTTTCATTTTTTTTGTTTGAATTACTTTACGTATCCCCATTTTGCAATAGCTTGTTCGTATTCGATTTCATGATTTTTATCTATAGCTTGACGCATTGCTTTAGCGCCAGCCAAAGTTCCGCTCGGATGACCGTGTATCGCTCCACCAACATTTGCAATAAAATCATTACCAAATCTCTTAGCATTAGCCTGGACTAACCCTGGGTGCATCCCACAACTCAAAGCCGGAACTACATTCAAATTTCTAAGAATATCTAAAGATTTTTTTAAATTTTCTTCTGTCTCATTTAAATACCCACCCCACATACCAGCATGAATTGAGTCTACACCCATTATTCCTGTTAGTTGACAAATTACATTCCAATTTATTCCAAATTTATGATCGGGATTGGTAAAAACTCTATCACCAGATTTTTGAAAATGAATAAAAAGTGGCAAGTCTAATTTTCTCACAGCATTATAAACACCTAAGCCAGACCAGTGATTAATATGAATAGCATTTCCACCAAGTTTACTAACTAACTCTGCTCTTCTAATTACGTGGTGATGGTCACCATTAATACATACAGCGTAGATTACTTTTTTTGATTGTTTATTAATGTAATTTGAAATTAACGGAACTCTGTCTTCAATTTTACAAAATGACGGATTACTCAATATTTCATCTTCTTTTATAAAATCCACACCTCCATCTATTAATTCTTTTACCATTTCTAAAAGTACTTTAGGGCTCATACCTGTTTTAGGTTTAATAATTGCACCACTGAAAGGTTTATTTTTTTGTCCAGAAATTTTCCTTAAACCAGTTATCCCATACTTTGGCTTAAGATAATTTTTTAAAACCTCTTTTGGAAAATCAATATCTACTAATCTACATGACTCAAAAATATCAATATCCATCTGTCCACCCATTAATTGACATAACAAATGACTTATACCGTCGCCTTCCCAATCTGTGTTAATTATTGGAAAACCTATTTTTACATAACCTTTTTTAATATCTTGAAGTTCGTTTCTTTCATGCAAAATTACACAGCTACTCTGTTCAAAAATTTCATTTGTTTCCCACTTATTTCTTACATTTGGATTTCCAACACTTTGTCCAATAGCTAGACTCCATGCTGCTTTCGATAAATCATCTTTTTTAGATTCAATAAAATATTTAGCTATAACGTACTTTTCTTCATCGATTTTTGGATTATAAAAAAGCATTATTTTTTATAATCTTTCAGAAACTTGTTTAGCTCTTCGGGTGTCCCCATTCCCCACATTTCATCTACTGCACTAGCTTTAATAACTTTACCATCTTGAATTGCTTCATTATATACGGGGCAAATATAAAATTCATTATTGGTTCTTATATTTTTTTTGATCATTTGATTTGCATAAAAAATAAAATCTGATCCTTTTTTCCAATGATAGATGCCTACAGTTGCAGAATTAGAAATTGGTTTTTTTTCAGCAACTTCTTTTACCACGCCATTACCATCTACTTTTGCGAAACTATGTTTGGGATGTAAGCTTTCAAAAGTGAGTATACCACCATCACTATCATCATGATTAAAAAAAGAAATAGTTTCGAAACTATTCCATTTTATATATTGATCTGAATTAGCTATAATCAACGGATCTTTATTATCAATTAAAGAAGCTGCTTTTAAAACTGTACATGCAGCACCCTCAGTCAATCCATCTATTTGAATTATTTTACAATTAGGTGAAATTACCTCTAATAAACTTTTTAAATTATATTTTTCATAATGAGCTTTTTGAACTAGAAAAATATAAGTACCATCTAAATCGAGATTCGATACAACAGTTTGGATCATAGGTTGTCCATTTACCTCTATTAAAGGTTTTGGGAATGTATACCCTGCTTCTTCAAATCTACTTCCTGCGCCTGCCATTGGTATTACAATATTCATGATACTATTTCTAAACTGATATTTTAAAAAATTAGCAGAGTTATATATACTTTTCTACAAAATCTGAACAAATACCTGCGCACAATTTATAATCAATATTAGGGTATTTTTCTGGGAATAAAAAAATTGAATTTTTACCTGCTAAATTACCTGGATATGCCCAAATATAACCCTTGGAAGTTAATGTATAATTATCTTCCTCATGCCAAAAAAAGTGGCAATCAATATTTCTCATTGTTTCTAAAGCTGCCAAATTTTTTGCATGACACCATAATTTTGGATTTTCAAGAAACTTTGTGTCAATTTCATATTTAGGATTGTCATGACCCAATAGAAATACATTATTTTCGAACCACACATCTATTTCTACATCAAATCCTTTTTTAATAGCTTTTGAGATAAAGTCTGGATGATTCTCCAATTTCATATCTTTTCCTGCAGTATTTCCTCTGTGGGATATATATATCATTGAGAATTTAATATTTTATATGTAAATAATATTAAAAAACACAATGTTTTACAACAATTTAAAAAATTTCTTAAAAAAAAAATTTCCTAAATTAGTTAAAAAATTAATAATTCTCAGAGATAGTTCAAAATTAATGAGGTATTTAAAAAATTTTTTATTCATAAATTTGAAAAAAAATATACATGGAAAAAAAATTATATCTAAAGAAAAAGGTTTCTTGTTTGATTTTACTTTAGATAATTTTGTTTCATATACTCTAAGACCTAAAACTTCATCTAATATAATAATTGAGGAACAAATATATTCTAATGAAGATACCGCAATAATAATTCAGGGAAATCTAGATGGATTAGAAGATTTTGTAAAAGAAACTATTGAAATTTATCTTAAACTTTTTCATAATACAGTAATAATTCTCTCAACTTGGGATACCGATATAAATCAGAATTTTTACAATCATTACAAAGATAAAATAAAAATTATAGTTAACAAAAAACCAAATAACATCCTTCATAGTACTGACTTACAAACAATTTCTACTTCATCAGCTGTCCAACTAGCTAAAGATTTAAACTTAAAATATTGTTTAAAATCTAGAACAGATTGTAGAATCTATAAAAAGAATGCAATAACTTTTTTAAAAAATCAAATAAATTCATTTCCAATTAACTCAGATTATAGTTTTTTAAAATCGAGGATAATTTCTTGTTCAATAGATACAAGAAAATATAGAATATACGGACTTAGTGATATCATGCTTTTTGGAAGCACTGAAAATATTGAAAAATATTTTTTTGATGAAAGCTTTGAAGATGGTTTAGAAAAGTATAAGTTTGGTAAATACCCCTCGTTAATAAATGATACTGCGGTGATACATGAAATATTTTTATGTGCAAGATTTCTAACTTATTCAAACATTGAAATAAATTGGTCTCTCGAAGATTGGTGGGATAAATGTAGAAATATATTTTGTGTTGTTGATCCAAGTACCATAGACTTTTTCTGGTTTAAATTTCATTGGAAATTTGAACAAAGATTTTTATCAAACTATACAACTGACTTCAGTCAATCTCTTCAATTTTCTGATTGGTTAAATTTATATAATGACAAAAATTTTAAATTTGATGTAAATAAAAAAGAAAAATGGAAAATTGAGGGTGGTCTATTTGTACAATAGCAATTATCTCAATAATATTATTATTTCTGGAATACCAGGGTTAGTGTCTATTATTTTATCTTTTATTTCTATTCCAATATTTCTAAATCAGTTGTCGACAGAATTGTATGCAAATTTTCTTATACAACATTCAATTCTAACCTTAGGAATGATACTTAACTTAAATCTCGGAAAACAAGCAGCAATTAAATTACAGAAACTCAAATTAAAACTTAAGAAAGAAATAATTTTTACAAGTATTGTTGCAAGTATAATTACTGGTATTTTGTTGTCCTCAATTACATTTTTTATTATTTATTATTTTTTTAATAATATAAATTTCTTTGAAATATCTTCATCTTTATTTTTTGGTTTATTTGTTACAATATTTTATATAAGCACAGAACATATAATAAAAGGTCTCGGCTATTTTAAAATATGTAGTTTTTCAAATTTTTTGTTTTATAGTTTATCTTTATCTCTACCTGCATTTTTGTTGTTAGTTGATAATCAAAGTTTTTTGTTATTAAATAATTTATTTAATATTTCCTTAATTATTAAGTTTTTTTCCCTCTTTTGTTTAATTTTTATTTTGATTAGTAAGGACAAGTTAACTTTTACCAATATTAATTTTAAACTCTTTCATGACTTTAAAGTTCACTCAAAATGGATGACTATTTATGGAATATATAATCAAATCTACGATTATTTTGATAAATATTTAATTAAGATAAATTTAGGGTCTTCAATGTTAATAACATACTCGGTGCCTCAACAAATTGCTGCAAAACTAACAATTTTTTCGCAATCTATTATTGCCGTTTTATTACCTAGACTTTCAAAAGTAAAAATTAATGTGAAAAAAAAAAGCATATTAAGTGCAAATCTTTATTTCTTTTTTTTCATTATCAGCTTACCATTGATAATTACACTTCCTTTTTATGACGAGATTCTCAATTGGTGGTTAAATAAATCATATACATTATTGATTTTAAAGTTATTAAAAATTTTTATTCTTTTAACATTTTTGGGGTGTCTTTCGAATATTATAATTTCTTTTTATGAAGCAACATTAGTATCTAAAAAAAATACTAAATATGAAACATATACAATATTACCATTTCTCTTAGGTTTAATTATTTGTGTTTATTTTAAGAATGTATTTTATTTCGCTGTTTTACTTTTTTTAAAAGAATTAATCTTAATTTTCGTACGGATTTTTAGTGTTAAAAATTATATTAATAATTTTAAGTATTTTACACTTAATATAATTTTTTTCATATTTGCTTTTATTTTTTCGATAGTAGGTAGAGATTTTTTTTCATATTTAATATCTCTAATATTTTTAATGGCCTTATTGATAAAATTTCCATATAAACTGATTATTGAAGAATTTTTTGATAATAAAAGATTTAAGTATAGATAAAACTATTTTTTTTATGATATTTTTTTATTGTTATTGATTAATAATTCTGTAATTAACGATTGTACTTAATAATGAAAGAGACAATTACAAGATTTAAAAAAGAAGTTATTCTAATTGATAAGTTTCTTATAATTTTTATTTCTTTAATACCATTATTCTTGGCCGTAAGTATATTTGTTGCAGATTTTTTAGCTTCTTTAAGTGGATTGATTTTATTATCTATATTAATAAAAGATAAAAAAAATTTAGAATTTTTTAAACATATTAAAAAAGAGATTTTTTTTTTTTTAGTTTTTTATATTATAATTCTAATAAGTTTAATTTTATCAGATTATAAAAATCATTCTTTCTTGGCATCTTTCTTTTATTTTAGATATATTTTAATAGTTTTATCTATATTTTATTTACTTAAAAAATATGAATTTTTTTTAAATTTTTTTTTCTATATTTTTTTTATTTCAATTTTATTTGTGATTTTCGACTCTATTTTACAGCTTGTAGTTGGTTACAATATAATTGGTTATCCTATTGGTGGCATATTAGACTATGGGTTTAGCCATTTAACAAGTTTTTTTGGAACGGAAAAAAAACTTGGTAGCTATTTAGTGAGGCTTCTTCCTCTACTATTAAGTCTATTTTATTTTTATAATCTAAAAATTTCCAATAAACATATTTTGGTTTTTTTAATGACTTTGGGTCCAATTGTCTATCTTACATCAGAAAGAACTGCTTTGTTGATGTTATTTCTAATTTTTTTTTGTTATCTAGTTCTTTCCAAAGAAAGAATTCTCTTTATATTTTCATTTTTAGTAATTTTTTCTTTACTTTTTTATTTTAGTCCAAATTTTGTATATAAATATACATCATTTACATTAAAACAAACTGGATTAAAGTATTTATTTAAGGAAAGTCCCCGTCCTGTAGATAAAGACTTTGCCAGATATTATTCTTATGAGCATGAAAATTTAATATACACAGGTTTCATAAATTTTAAAAATAATCCTTTTTTTGGGTCTGGAGTAAAAACTTTTCATCAAGAATGTAGAAAACGTTTTACAAAATTTCAATATAAAAAAAATGAAAGAAATAATCGGCTAACCTGCTCAACGCACCCTCATAATTTATTTATTCAAATTCTATCTGAAACCGGTATTTTTGCTTTTTTAATGGCAGCATACTTTTTTATAAAAATTACTCTCATCAATTTAAAAATATTTTTTCTTAAAAATAAAGATAACCTTCAAAAATCTTATTTTTTTATTAACTTGTCAATAATTCTAAATCTTATACCAATATTACCATCGGGAAGTTTTTTTAATAATTGGATGAGTTTAATAATGTTTTTTCCATTAGGTTTTTGGTTGTATATTAAGAATAAAATTCAAAAATAATGTATTTTGAACCAACTTTTAAAATTAAAATCATAAAAATATTCTTGATTTTATCATTTTTGATATGTTGGTTATCTATTTCCACCTCATTTGATGATCTTTTAATACTTGAAAAAAATCAACCACTTAAATTTAAAAATATTATTAATTTTTTAAGACACTTTGCAGTTTATCTAAGTCTATTTTTTTTAATATTTATAATATTTTTTTTCAAAAATGTTTTTTTTTCAAAAAAAAATCTAATTTTTCACTTCTTTATAATATACCTATTAATACAATTACATGGTCTTTTTTTTTCAGATAACTCAATTAAAAATATTTCTTATATTGTAAGCTCTCTTACAATTACTATTACTGTTATTTTTAGTAATCATTTTTTTTCATCTAAAGAAAAAAAAATGTTTATTTATATTTCAATAATCATACTATTAATTGTGTGGATTGTAACTTTTGTTCCGCATTTTATTGAATTTTTAAATGGTGGAAATTATTTTTATGGTTTTTATAAAGATTCAGATATATTTTTCGACAAGGAATCACCAAGATCTTCAGGGCTAGCAAGAACCTCGTTGATAATCTTATTATTCATAAGTGTTATTGAATATTTTTTATTTAAGAAAAAAAAAATATTTTTTACTTTCATAAAAGTTTTATTTTTAACCTGTATTTTACTTTTTCAAAGTAGAACAATAATTTTTTTAACCATTCTTTCTTATCTTTTTATTTTTATTTTTGAAAACAGAATTTCTATAAAAAATTTTATTAGATTTGTTTGTGTATATTTTTTAGTTCCATTAATATTAATGACTTTTTTGACATTTGTTAACCAATTTCAAATTTTAAAAAAAGATAATGCAGAAAATTTTTCAAATCAATTTTCTACTTTTTTGAAGGAGACGAATATTTTGAATTTGAATGAGAAGACTATAACAAAACGTCAGAGATTAAGAACTGTTGATCAAGACTTTTCATCAGGTAGATTTAATGATTGGAAACAGATTCTGGGTATTGTTTCAAATGAAAATGTTTTTTTTGGATACGGATCTCAAGCAGATAGATATTTAATTAAACAAACAGCTTCAAATGGATTAGTATACGCCTATGCCGCTGCTGGTATTTTTGGATTATTTTTTTATATACTTTTTTCAACTTTAATATTTTACCACACTTTTAAGATAATAGTTTTTAATTATAAGAAACAATTAAATAATTATATTTATTGTCTAATAATTTTTGTGATTATGCTAAGATCATTGTTAGAAACATCTTATGCTGTTTTTAGCATAGACTTTGTAGTAATGGTTACCATTTTAATAAAATTAAATGATTTAAATGTTAAAATTAGTGATATCAAAAAAAGAATTTAAATGATTCATACAAACTTAATATTATGTTCTTTTTTATTATTAAATTTATTATTAATTTTAAATTTCCCTAAAATAAAATTTTTTCGTTTAAATATAGATAAACCAGATAAAATAAGAAAATTTCACTCTAAACCTACTCCTCTTGCTGGTGGTCAAATAATTTTTTTAAATATTTTATTTTATTGTATAATTTTAAATTTTTCTGAAGACTTATTTTATAAAGAAATTTTTTTTAAAGACTTAAAATCTTTGAATTATTTTATATTTATTTCTTTTTCTATTTTTTTTTTAGGATTTTTAGATGATAGATTTAATATTAAAGCAAACTTTAAATTTTTAATATTGTTCTTAATAATATTATTTTTATTATTAATAGATAATAGTCTAATTATATATGATATTAAACTTTCTTTTGTTAATAGAAATTTTATTCTAGATGAAATTAATTTTCTTTTTACAATTTTTTGTATTTTAGTCTATATGAATGCATTTAATATGTTTGATGGTATCAATTTGCAATCAAGCTTATATTCACTTTTAATTTTTTCTTTCATTAATATTATTTTTGTAAATTCACTTTTTATCAACATTTTAATTATATCTTTGGTCTTTTTCTCATATTTAAATTTTAAAAATAAAGCTTTTTTAGGTGATAGTGGATCATTACTTATTGCGTTTATAATAGGTTATATTTTTATCAAATTGTATAATCTTAATTATATCAAATTCGCAGATGAAATTGTGCTTTACATGTTAATACCTGGCTTAGATTTGATAAGGTTGTTTATTGTAAGAATTTTAAAAAAAAAAAATCCTCTTAAATCTGATAGGGAGCATTTACACCATTTATTAATGATCAGATATTCATTAATTAAAACTTTGTTAATTATTATTTCTTTAATAAATGTACCTATTCTTTTATATTATTTTGGAATAAATAACTTGCTTTCTATTTTAATTACAATTTTTTCTTACACTGCTTTATTAACTTATTTATATAAGAAGGTTTAAATTTTTCTTTAGGATAAATTTCATTTAAATAATATTTACTATATTTTTGCAATCCTTTTCTTAAACTTATCTTCGGTTTCCAACCCAATTTTCTAATTATATTTGAATTTAGTTGTCTTTTTTTTACTCCATCTGGATACCTTCTATTGAAAAAAATCTTACCTCTATAACCAATAATTTCTTTCAATATAAAAGAAATTTTTTTGATTGAGTAATGTTCTCCCCCTCCAATATTTAAAAAATCATATCTAATATTTTTTTTTAAAACAAAATATATTGCTGATGACAAATCTTCAACATTTAAGAATTCTCTTTTTACTTCTCCTGATCCCCAAACTTCTACACAAGGAATATTGTAAAGTTTTGCTAAAACAAATTTTTTTACTAAAGCAGGCAAAACATGGCTTGAGCTCAAATCAAAATTATCTCCCTCTCCATATAAATTTGCTGGCATTAACGAAATAAAATTTTTTTTATATTTTTTTCTTAGATGCTGTGAATATTTTAAAGATAGAATTTTTGCTAAAGCATAACCTTCATTGGTCTCCTCTAAATACGACGATAGTAAAGCACTTTCTTTAATAGGTTGTTTTGTTTTTTTTGGATAAATGCATGCTGAACCTAAATTAATAAGTTTAGTAACATTATATTTTACAGCTGAGTTTATGATATTTAAACCAATCATTGAATTAATATAAATGAAATCAGGTTGAAAATTCTTATTATCCATGATTCCTCCAACTCGACCAGCAGCATTAATAACTATATTAGGTTTATTTTTTTTAAACCATTTTTCTACAGCAAACTGATTTGTGAAATCTAAATCTTTACGTTTACAATCAATAATATTAAATTTTTTTTTTTTTTAGATAATCATATAAAGAAGATCCTACCATGCCCTCTTGACCTGCGATTAAAATTTTAGATTTCAATATTCTTACTTTAAAATTGATTTTCTGACATTTTCTAAATCAGCATCTATCATCTCTTTTATTAGTTGATAAATATTTATTTGTGGCTTCCATTTCAATAATTTTTTTGCTTTGCTTGCATTACCAATTAAATTTTCAACTTCATTTGGTCTAAAATATTTCTTACTTATCCTAATAACAATCATACCTTCTTTTAACTTTGGATATTTTTTATTATCAAAATATATTATCTTGGCAAATTCATTAACTCCTTTTCCAAACCATTTAATCTTAATACCAAGATATTTAAAGCATTGATCCACAAAAAATTTTACTGAATACTGTTTTTCTGTGGCAATTACAAAATCATCAGGTTTTTTATATTGCAAAACTTTCCAACACATTTGAACATAATCTTTGGCGTGTCCCCAGTCCCTCAATGAATATATATTTCCCAAATATAAACATTTATCTAAACCATAGATAATTTTACTCAGTCCTATGGTAATTTTTCTTGTAACAAAAGTTTCTCCTCTTCTAGGGGACTCATGATTAAAAAGTATTCCATTTGAAGCAAACATTTTGTAAGACTCTCGAAAGTTTTTTGTAATCCAGTAAGCAAATAATTTTGAAGTAGCATATGGGCTTTTGGGATAAAATTGTGTTTTTTCGGATTGTTTTTTTTCCTGTATTTCACCAAATAATTCTGAAGTAGAAGCTTGATAAAATCTTGTTTTTCCTCCTAAACCACAGTCATTTATTGCCTGTAATAAATTTAATGTTCCAATAGAGTTGACTTGAGATGTATAATTCGGAAGTTCAAAACTTACTCCAACATGACTTTGTGCTGCGAAATTATAAATTTCATCTGGTTCAATTTTTTTTATTATTTTTGTTATAGAATTAGGGTCTAATAAATCTCCATAATGAAGGAAAAATTTGTTTTTGAAATATTTGTTTTCATAAATATGATCAATTCTAGATGTATTAAATGATGATGATTTTCTTTTAATACCATGGACTATATAATTTTTTTTTAATAAAAATTCGGCAAGGTAAGAACCATCTTGTCCAGTAACACCAGTTATTATCACCTTTTTAAATTTCATAAAATAGATTATATCACTATTATATTAAAAGTTTTAATATGCAATAATATAAAATGAAATTTTCAATAATTACAGTAACATTAAACAGTTCATCGACAATTAGAGATACTCTTAATTCTGTGAATTCACAGTCATATAAAAATATAGAACATATAATTGTGGATGGTGGGTCAAAAGATAATACTATTCCTTTGTTGAAAAAATATTCAAACAAAAATAGAAATTTTTATATCAAAAAAAAATTTGGAATTTATAAATCAATAAATTTTGGTATTTCAAAAGCAAAGGGAGAATATATTTGTATATTACACTCTGATGATATTTTTCAATCAAATGATACAATAAAAGAATTATCTAGTATTATTTCCAAAAATAAATCATGTGATATTTTTTTAGGAAATGTAGCATATTTTAATAAATTGGATTACTACAAAATAACTAGATATTACCCCTCAAAAAATTTTAAACGTTGGAAGATGAAATTTGGATTAATGCCTCCACATCCAGCTTCAATTATTAAAAGAAAAATTTACAATTTAAATAAAATGTACGATGAGAACTTTAAAATTGCTGGTGATTTTGAATTTTTTTTGAGGTTATTTTATATAAACAAAATTAAATACAAAGTTATAGATTATACAATCGTAAGAATGAGATCTGGTGGTATTTCTGGAAAAAATTTACAAAGTTATTGGATATCTACTTTAGAAATTTTTAAATCTTTTGCAATAAACAATCTAACTGCAAATTTTTTTTTTATAATCATGAGAATACCAGCAAAAATAAATCAATTATTTTTTTATAGTAATATTAAAATTAATAACAAATTTAAACTCTTTAAAATTGAGTTTGAAAAAAAATATTATTTAAACAATTGTTTTAAAATATTAAAAAAGTCCAATATAATTCCATATAATCAAAACTTTATACTTTCTGGAATGAATCTAGCTTTTTTAGGTTATTTCGCAAATAAAGAAGTCTACCCTAAAAAAAATTTATTCCACTGGCCAGATGGTATTTGGTTAAAAAGACATATAAACGTCAAAAAAATTCCAGGAAGAGATTTTTTAAAATCAATGAAATTACCTAAATATATTAATAAGATCATTGTATTAGGCAACCTGACAGAAAATTCTAAAATATATCTTCAAAAAAAATTTAATTTACAAATAAAAAATATTCAATTACCGTTTGGGAATATAGGAACAATTTTAAAAACAAAAATTAGATTACCAAAAAATTGTATTACTTTCATTACACTTCCAACTCCAAAACAGGAAAAGCTTGCGTATCATTTATCAGAAAAAAATAAACATTATAAAATTATTTGTATTGGCGCTTCTATTGCAATTGCATCTGGAGAAGAAAAAGTAGTTCCAAATTTATTAAAAAATTATGAGTTTTTGTGGAGACTTAAAAATGATTTTTTTAGAAGATCTAAAAGAATACTTGAAACATTCGCTTATTATTTAAAAGGTAAATATATTGATAAAATTTTTCACAAGGTGAGATTTATTAAAATTGATTAAAAAAAAATTATTTGTTTGGGTATGTGATTATTCTGAAACTTCTGGTGAAGGAAAACTTGCGAAATTATTTATAAAAAAATTAATAAATAAAAATGAATTTGATATTACATTAAACCAAAAAAAAATCCTGAAATATAAGTATATCTCTACTTTACAAGGTATAATTTATTGTTGGAAAAAGTATGTAAACAATCAAAAAGTTTGCTATTTAAATTATTTTCCATTTTGGAATTTTCTTATACCTCTTCTTTTGCCACCTAAAACCATTTTAGGACCAATTACTGGAGGAGCTATTTATTCTAAACTTAATATATTAAGTTTTTTTATTAGAGGAGTAATTTTTCCTGTACTTTATAAAATTAGTGAATTTTTAATCGTTGTAAGAAATGAAAATATAATATTCTCGACTGAGCTATTAAAAAAATACTTATTCTTAAGTACTATTAAGAAAAGTAAATTTAATTTTGTATGTAAAAGTTTTGTTAAAAAAAAAAAAGTTAGAAAAAGAATAGATTTTTTAATTTATTATAGAAAACATTTAAATAAAGAAAGTTTATTTCCATACAATTTCGTTACAAAATTAATAGATAATAAATTTAAAATTCATATAATTGGTGATAGATTGAATATTCCTTTTGTCAAAAATTATGGAAAAATTTCAAATAAAAAGGTTTCAAAATTACAATCTCAGGCAAAATATACTATTGCGTCTGGAGAAAATTTTTATAGCTTTTTTACTATTGAATGCTTATCGAATAATGTAAAAATAATTACAAATAAAAATGAAATGAAAAAAATAAAATATTTTAAAAAACAAATTATTAAGATTAATTATCATAATATAAAAGATTTAAGAAAATTAAAAAGATTGTAGTTTTGGATATTAAACATGTTTGAATTGAAAGAATTTAAAAAGAAAAAAATTTCAAAAATTCATTTATTAAAGATATGTTTATGGTATTTAATTAACAACCTTGTTATTTTCAGTTTTTTACCATCATCAAAAATTAGAATTTTTCTTTTAAAAATCTTTGGAGCTAAGATTGGATCAAATGTCATTATACATCCATATACAAATATTAAATATCCATGGAATTTAGAAATTGGAGATAATTGTTGGATTGGTGCACGTGTTTGGATCGATAATATATCTAATGTAAAAATTGGCAATAACTGTTGCATCTCACAAGATGTTTACTTTTGTACTGGTAATCACGATTATAAAAAAAGAGAGTTTGATTTAATCAGTGAACAAATAACTATCAATGATAACTGTTGGATAGGTGCTAAATCAATTTTGTCACCAGGTATAATTCTTGAATCTGGTAGCATCATAAAAATTAGTTCTTTAGTCAAAAAAAATTAAATTCCTAAAACTTCTAAAGTTTCAATCACTGTCTTTTCCCAACTAAATTTTTTATAATGATTTCTTCCTCGATTAATTAAATTTTCCCTATAATTATTATCTTGTAACAATCTGTTTATATTTTCTTTAATTTCGATTTCATTATCGGGATCAAAGTAATCAGCAGCATTTGAATTTATTTCTTTTAAAGATGATTTGTTTGATAAGATAACAGGACAACTTTGAGACATTGCCTCTAAACTAGTTAAACCAAACACCTCACAATATGATGAGAAAAGATAAAGTTTTGCATTTCTATATAAATTTATTAAATAAGAATTACTTAAATTAGAAAAAATAATAACTTCATTATTGATAAAATTATCATCAATAAATTTTATTATTTCTTTATAATAACCTTTATCTAAAATTTGCATCACTATAACAAATTTTAAATCTGAATTTTTTGTTTTGGATATCAATCTAAAAGCTTTTAATAAACCAATAATGTTGTGATATTTAACACAAGATAAAATTGATAATATATAGTTGTTATATTTAAAGTTTTTAATTAAGTTTGTTTCTTTTTCATTTCTATCTAAAAATTTGTCATCTATACCGAGATATATGGAACTTACTTTGTTTGACTCAATAGATAAAATATCAATTATTTCTTTTTTTGCAGTATTTGACGCTACAATCAAATGATCACTCAAATGAATTGAAAATTGCATCATTAACTTTGTAATATAATTTCTTATAAAATTTCCTGGCATTTTTGAAAAAAAAAGCCATGGCAAATTTGTGTGTAATGCTAAAACTGATCTAATTTTTAATAATTTGAGAACTAGTGGGCTTAAATTCATTGGAGAATACAATTGATTTATTTTATAAATTTTCAATTCAAATGGTAATATAAACTGCATCCACAATATCCTTAGAAATGTAATTTTAAGGATATTAGATTTTGTTATAAATTTAATATTTATATTTCTAATTTTTGACTCTTTTATAAAATCTTCACATGCAAATATATAAATTATTTTATTTAATTTTTTTTTAGCTAAATTTTTACAAAAGTTTAAGTTATATGTCTTAGTTCCACTTTCTAAATTAGTGCCAACCATATCAATTGCTGTATTCATTAAAAAATCTTGTGATAAATTTTTTCGATTATTTTTTTTTCTTTGGAGTAAATAAAATCTAAATAACCACTTAAATAAGTATATAATTCATAAGTTCCATCCTCAGGAATTACATTGTCTCTAAAAATTATTTTTTGTTCATTTAAATTTTCACCTCGTATAGCTGTAAAGATATATTTAAATCTCTTTTTAGATAATAATAAAGACTTATAAGAAATGTCATTTAACCTACCAAAGTTAAATGAAAAATTATCAATCTTAATATTTAATAATTTCTGTAACTTATTAGCACTTTGTATAATTTCATAATTTAATATTTTTGTATCATTTATTTTTTTCAAATTCTTATGTGAGAAAGTATGAGCACCAATCACAAATTCCATTTTTTTTAATTTCTTTAAATCTTTTAAATTTAAGTTTTTCATTCCATTTTCAACAGAATTAACATTTAAATTATTCTGTATAAATTTATTAATTAGTTTTTTGTCTTTCATTAATACAAATTTGATAGGAACAAAAAAAATTGCTTTTAATTTTAACTTTTTTAATATTTTTTCAGCTACATAAATATTACTTTTAAAACCATCATCAAAAGTTAATAATAGGTATCGACCATTTATTTTTTTTTTTCCATCAAGAATTTTATAAAAATGTTCTGGATTAATAAATTTCCAATCCTTTTTTAATAAATTAATTTGATTTTTAAAATTCATTATATCACTTATGTTATGAAACATTAAGACACGTAAACTTTTTTTGGGGAGTTTAAAAATTTTAATTTTTATTAAAAAGAAAATTAATATACTAATTATTTTTTTTATAATTCTCATGAATATTTAATTTTTTGATAAATTAATTTTAATAACTTTATTGTTCTCAATTTATTTAAAATTTTATAAAATATCTTTAATATTTTTCCAGAAATAGTTAAACCAATATTTTTATAAAAAATTTCATTTTTTGTATTTGATAACCGTAATTTATAATCTTCATTTCCTATTGTGAAATCTAATATTTGCCCATCATTTTTAAAAAAGTTTTCTATTAATTTAATTAACAAAATATTTCCTGGAGAAAACTTGGAATATTCTCGATCATAACAAGGAAATAAATAAAATAACTTTTTTCCTATAATATATCCAAGATGAGCTGATATTATTTTATCGTCTAATACTAAATAAGATAAATGGGAATCATTTGAAATAAACAGCTTTTGTAAAAAATTTTTATATGTTTTGTTATTAAGATAATTCCAACTTTTTGAGTCTATTAATTGATTTTGTTTATGTTTACAAAAAAATTCAAAAACTTTTTCTTTTTCCCGAATATCTATTGCAATCTTAAAAGATAATTTTCCTAATAAATTCAATCTTTTTATTTGTCTGTTTGTGTCTGAATTAAATTTTTTTGGAATTAGATCATCTTGATTATTACTCTTTAATATATGATACGAACTGTAAACCTTTCTATGAAACTTATGATTATCAAATAAAAAATAAAAATGACTTTCTCGATTTATTTTATCAAAAATCAATAAATCTATGTCCTTTAAATTAAATATAAATTTTTGTATTTCAATTTTAATATTATTTTTTGATTTTAAAAAATTCAAGTCTAATAAACAATCACAATAGTCTGCAAATGGATAACCTGTTAGATTTAAAATTTTAATGTTAAATTTTTTTTTTTTTTCGAAGGGTAAAATACCTATGACTTTTTTATTATAGTAAATACTGATAATTAATAAGGTACTTTCTTTCAATTGACTTTGAATAATTTCACACCACAAAGATTGCCAGTTTAAAGTTTGAAATAATGATGGATTATTCAGTTTAGATAATTGACTCCATTCATTATTTAAATCATCTGTAAAACTTTCTCTAATTTTAAATTCTAAATGTTCCAATTTTTTATAAATTTGTAACGTTAAAATATTTTTTATTCATTGGAAAATAAACGATCTTTTTCCAATATCTAATAAGTTTTTTATTTTTTCTTTGTTTTTTATGAAGCGTAGGCCATGAAACTATTTCTATTTTATTCTTCCAACCATAATCAAATACTTTTTGTGCATGAGAGCTAGATTTACAAATCGCTGGATAATAGAGAGAGCACCCATGTTTAATATTATTTATTTTTAATAAAGGTTTTATTTCTAATTTTTTACAAAGATTATTCCAATATTTAAAATTTTCTATTCTAATTTTTTTTTCTTTTTTTATATTTATTGATTTAATATCTGAAATTATTTCTTTGTTTAAAGAAAAGTTTTTTACATCAAATTTAGATTTAAAAAAATTTTCGTCCTCAAATTTAGGCCTTTTTTTGGAAAATTTGTATTTTTCATATAATAATAATTTTTTAAGCTTAGCTTTTAAGTGTTTAATTAAGTTAAGGTTGAGTTTTGATGAAGTAAGTTTTTTTTTAATATGAATTCTATTGTTATTTATCTGTAATATGCCTCCAGCTACAATTTTATCAAAAATTTTAGATGGAGAAAAAAATTTAGCATCACAATCATCTGATTTACTTAAACTCAAATTATAGAAAGTATGACAATCATCTACTAATAAAAGTATATTTTTTTTTTTTACAAAATTTATAAAAATTTTTAAGACTCTGTTGAATTCCAAAAAAGTTAATAATCAAGATTATCTTTGTTTTTTTTGTTATTTTGCTTTTCAGTTTGTTTAATGAAATATGAAAATTATTTTTTATAGGGTAAAATTTGTAATTATAATTATTTTTAGATTCAAATTGAAAAATAACATCACAACTAAATTCTGGATATAATATTTCGTCATTTTTTTTTAAGTTTATATTTTTAAGTGCAAAATTTAATGCACTTCTTCCATTATACAGATAAATAAATTTTTTCATTTAAGGATTAATTGAAAAAGATTTTCGATAAAAATTAATCAATAACTTGTTGAACGGAAGAATCATTAAAATTAATAATAAGCACATATGAACAAATTTCATTTTCTTTTCAAAAATCTTTTTAAGGATTTCTTTATTTTTTACATTATTTGTATTTTCAATATAATTTAATATTAATGAAAAATTAATTTTTTCTACAAATATTTTTTTATTTTTTAAGAATAATTTATTTTCGTTATTTTTATTTATCAAAGTAATTTTTTCTATTAAGTTTAGTTTCTCTGTAAAAAATAGATCTTTTTTATTCCATGTATCGCTTTTATCGTGAACTCTCCATTTTGATAACACCTGTGGACAATAAGACAGTTCAGATATAGCGCTTAATCTTAGTGTTAAATCCATATCACTTATCATTGAGTATTCTTTATCAAATTTAAAAAATATTTGATCTATAAACTTTTTTCTACATATTAAAGTTTCAAGACTAATAAAATAGTTTTTAAGTAAATCATAAAATACATTTCCTGTGGGGGGTGATTTTGAATATAAAACTTTATTTTTTTTTGATGAAAAAAAAATTGTATTTGAAATCACCATTCCGATTTTTGGATTCTTAAAATAATAAATTTGTTTTTCTAATTTTTCATTAAACCAAATATCATCTGTATCTAAAAAAGATATAAAATCCCCAGAACAATTTTTTAAAGCTTCTTGTCTAGCTGTACCCAAATTTACTTCATTTTTTAAAAAAAAATATTTAAATCTGTGGTCATTTAAATTAAAAAAAATTTTTTTACTATTATCATTTGAGGCATTATCTACAAATATTAACTCCCAATTTTGATATGATTGATTAATTATAGACTCTAAACTTTCCTCTAAATATTTTTCTCCATTTTTACAATTCATTATTATGCTTATCAATGGTTCCATATTTAAAATATTTTAGATTTATAAAATTTTATCGTTTTATTTAAGCCAATTTTAAAATTTGTTTTAGGCACCCAATTTGTAATTTTTTTAATTTTTGAAATATTAGGATAAAGTTTCAAAATTTCATCTTTTCTTAATTTAATTTTTCCATAATTTGGTTTACCTTTTTTAATATAATTTTGAATTTGTTGAATTATGTTTTTTATTGGCAGAGGTTTACCTGAACCCACATTAAAAATTTCTCCTCGTGTATCTTTATTTTTTAAAACTTTGAAGATTAAATTAGTTAAGTCTTTTACATAAAGAAAATCTCTTTCTTGTTTTCCATTTGATGTATCAAAATTTTTATTTTTTAAACATCCATCAATTATTATTGGTATAAATCTATTTACGTCTTGATAAGGCCCATAAACTAAATAAAGCCTGAGAATAGTAACAGGAAATCTTTTATTTTTAAAAAGATTCATTAAATAATTCGAGGCCATTAGTTTAGATTTTCCATAATATGATTTTAATTTACTAGCTGTAAAATATGAATGTTCATCTTGTGGAGATATTTTATAACCATATTCAACACAACTACCAATCTGAATGAAAGAATCTAATTTTTTTTTTAAAAAAAAATCGGCTAAATTTTTGCATCCAACATAATGACTTTTAAAAGTTTTAATCTTATTTTTATGATCTACATACCCGCCAAAATTTACAACGTAATCAAATTTTGATTTAATCTTTAATATTTCTTTTTTTTTACTAATATCGCATATTATATATTTAACTTTATTTAAAAATCTTATTTTTTTTGGTTTATTTGTTGAAATACTTGTGACAATCCAATTTTTTCTTAAAGCGTCTTTACATAAATGAAATCCTAAAAAACCAGTTCCGCCAATTACAAGTAATCTTTTTTTATTTTTCAAAATTTCTTAATATTAGTTCAAGTTTATCTTTATCTCTTTTAGTATCCATACATTGCCAAAATCCATTATGTTTAAATGCACATAATTGTCCTTCATTAGCAATTTTTTCTAAAGGCTCTTTTTCTAAAAAAGTACCATCATTTTTGATATAATCTAAAAATTTTGGCTCCATTACAAAATATCCTCCATTAATCCAACCTTCATCTACTTTAGATTTTTCCTTAAAGTATGAGACCTTGTTGCCTTTTATTTTTAATGCACCAAATCTTGCTGGAGGCCTTACTGCAGTTAGAGTAACTTTTTTTTTATTTTTTTTATGAAATGAAAGAAGTTTTTTAATATCAATATCTGATAATCCATCCCCATAAGTCATCATAAATGTTTCTTTGCCAATAAACCTTTTTAATCTTTTTAATCTTCCACCTGTCATTGTTTTTTGACCAGTATAAATTAAATTTACATTCCACTTATTTCTATCTTTTTTAAAGTACTTTTTGATAATTTCACCCTTATAGCCAAGTGCTATGTAAAAATCTTTGAAACCATACTTATAATAATGATTCATTATATGTATTAAAATTGGTTTACCAGCAACTTTTACCATAGGTTTAGGAATTATTTTTGTATACTCAGACAACCTCGTTCCTAAACCCCCTGCTAAAATTACGACCTTCATATTATTTAATTATTTAACCTTTTTTAATTTTGAAACATAAAATTTTATTTGATCAGTAGTTAATCTTGAAATATCTTCTTTTCTTAGATATTTTTGATACCAAGATGCTGTCATCCTAACTGTTTCACTAAAAGACAAAATATTTCTCCATTTTATAATTTTTTGTACTTTAGACGAATTTAAATTTAATAAGTTTGCTTCTTTTACTTTCAATTTTTTTTTATCTATTTTCCAAGTCAGTTTAGGTAAATATCTCTTAAACGCTTTTAATAATTCTATTACATTATAATTTTTAAGAAAATTTGGACCAAAGTTAAAAGATTCACCGTTGGTTAATGGTTTTTTTAAATACAAGTAATAACCCAAAAATAAATATCCATAAATTGGTTCAAGAACATGTTGCCATGGTCTGGTAGATTTAGGATATCTTATTTTTAAAGTAGTTTTTTTATTAATAGATGAAATTAAATCAGGAATTATCCTGTTTTTAGACCAATCACCTCCCCCTATAACGTTTCCAGCTCTAGCAGTGGCAATTCTTAAATTATTTTTATATTTAAAAAAAGATAAAAAATATGATTTAAAAGCAATTTCTACGGCAGCTTTTGATGCGCCATATGGTTCACTATCACCTAATAAATCTGTTTCAGAATATTTTTTATATTGATTTAAATTTTTGTAACACTTATCACTTGTTATTACTACAACACCCATTCTTTTTTTTATTTGGATATTCTTTAATATTTCAAATAAATTTAAAGAGCCAGAAAAATTAGTAGTCCATGTTTCAAATGGATCTGAAAATGATTTTTTAACAAGTGACTGAGCCGCTAAATGAAAAATGATATCTGGTTTTATTTTTATTATTTTATCTTTAAGTTTTTTTTGATCTCTTATATCTAATCTATAATCTTTGACTAATTTATTTAATTTAAGTAATTTAAAATGTGATATCTTTGTTGGAACATCAAGAGAAATTCCATAAATTTTAGCTCCCATCATTTTTAATGATATAGATAACCATGACCCTTTAAACCCTGTATGGCCAATTATCAAAATTTTTTTATTTTTATAAAACTTATATAATTTATCAATTTGCATTTATTTTTTATTCAACAATTTTAATAATTTATTAAACTTAGGTTTATCATAGTATAAATTACAAAATTTCTTTATTTTAAAAAGTTCTTTATTCAGTTTTTTATTATTTATCTTATTTTTCATAAAATTTAATAATTCACTATCATGATTTATAATATAATTTTTATTGACCTCGTATAAAGGATCTATGCTTACTTGATCTCTTTTATGAAGATATATTGGAGTTAAACCTGAATTAACTCCATTAATAATTGCTGATGTCCCCCTGTATAATAAATAATTGTTATTTTGAATATCACTTTTTAAGTTTCTTTTTGAAATTTTAATCTTTCCATTAGTTTTATTTATTTCCTCTATAATAGTCTTATTTTCAAGAAAAATTGGATGTAACCTAAAAGTGAATTCGATATTTTTATTTAAATTTTTTGAACAAAAATTTATAAACATTTTTATCTCTTCGACTAGACCCTCAGGCATGACCAAAATTTTAAATTTTTTAAGATCTGATATTTGAGATTTTTTGTGGTAAATTTCTATGTTTTTAAAATAACCAAAATTTTGAATATTTAATCTATTTTTCAGCTTTGAAAGTAATATCTTTTTATTATAATTTCCAATTGTAAAAATGATTTCTGGATCAAATTTTTTATTAATAAAAGAAAATAACGAATATTGAAATTTTCTTATTACACCTAACTGGTAACCAATTTTTTTAATATTTTTGTCTAATTTTGATGCTTCATAACATAACAATTTTTCATATGGATACCCCTCATAAGTAAAAAAAATATTTTGTACGTTTTGATTTTTTAAAATTTTTTTTAATTGAATTGATATTCTCTGATTATCTACAGAGCTTAAAATATTTTTTAAATTGAAAAATCTTAAATTTTTATAATAAAAACTGGAATAAAATATCTTTAAAAAAGTTTTTAAAATAAGACTTATTTCAGAAAAAAAATCAAGATTTCTAGAAAGAATTATATAATTCCCTTTTATCTTTTTTAAAACATTTCTTTTTTTAAATCCAATATGATCTATCAAAACAAATAAAACTTTATCTTTATTCAATTTAGAAGCTAAACTTCCAAAGTAAAAATCATTATTAAAGTCTAAATGATCATAAGAAACAAAATGTGATAAAATTAAATATTTATAATCTTTATTCAAAAAAAAATTGAAATTTTTTTTTTTTTAAAAAATTTCAAAGAAAAGTAAATTATTTTTTTAAAAAAATTTATATCAACTTTGTAAGTTTTTGTTGTAATTGCACGAGGTAACTGTGGATTTAGATATTGTATTCCCACCAACTCTTTAGATTGGCTTTTTCTTAGCAAGTCATTAGACTCTTTATAGAATTCTATTATCTTTTTTACTCTCAAATTACTTGGGATGTTTATTTCTATCTTTGTATTCAGTTAAAATAAAATCTTCTCCAGTACCTAACATATTATATAATTTATGATCTTTATCATTTGTCCATACTATCGCTTCAGGATCCTCATATAAAAAATCACAATTTTTACAATAATCTATTTTATCAAAATCTTTTTCTTCATGAGCTTTTCTTAAATCCTCATAATCTTTTCCAAAATAAACATCTTCAAAACTACTTTTATCTAAATGTCCCAATATACTTTTTTCTTCATTGGGTGGACCTAATGTTTGACAACATGGAACTACACTTCCAGTTCTTCCTATCTTGCCTCCTGCTCTTACTGTTAACTCTGGTGCGAAAGGACGTCCGCAAGATCTTCTTTTAGTTTTTTCCCTAGGGTTAATATTATCATGATTACCACTCCAATTATGCATTTTCCAGATGTATGCAATTGAGTCCACAACATTTATCACATTTTTTTGATAAAGCTCAATTTCCTCATTTATAAAATCATTATTTGTAATTAAGTGATAAGTGCTTACCTTTGTCTTTGATTTTGATAAATTTACATATGATTTTAATTCATTTAAGTTTTTTAAAATCAATTCAAAATTATCTATATTCATCCATTTTTTATAAAGCTCTCTGTTATAACCAATGACACTAAATCTGATAAAATCTATTCCTGCATCAACTACATCTTTCATAAATTGTCCATTTAGACGTGCGCCATTGCAATACATAAAGCACTTTAGATTTCTTTTTTTTACTGCTTTAATATACTCGGGTAAATCTTTTGCCATTGTTGGCTCTCCACTTCCCTCAAGATTAATTTGGGGTGTACCATGTTTAGGAACTATCTCATCTAAAATTCTCTCAAATTCTTTTAAAGGCATCTTTCTTGTAAAACCTTTTCCTCTGCCAGGATTTGTTTGTGGACACATCTGACAGGTGTAATTACACCCACCAAAAACTTCCATAACTATTCTTTTAAGGTTGATTTTTTTTTCCATTTGTTCAATTTTTGAACGATATTAATAATAATTTTTCAATAGTAAAGAAATAAATAAATTTTACAGTTTTTTTCATTATTATCTTGAAAATATATAATTGTATGAATTTTTAAAAGGTTCTGAAACTCTAATTAATTTAGATTGTTCTTTTGCAATAAGCTTAAAATTATATTCATCCATAATATCAGTTACATTTTTAAGTTGCTCAACATAATTATCATTTATTTCAATTAATAAGCTTTTTAAATTTTCATTATTGAGTACTTTTTTTGCCCCCTCCAAAATTACATGTTCTAATCCATCAACGTCAATTTTAATGTAGTTCGGTATGCTAAATTCAAGATTATTAATAAGATAATCTATGCTAAAACCATAAATTTTATAATTGTTCTTCGTATTAATTTTCTTACCTTCAAAATCTAAATCTCTTCCAAAAGAATGTAGGGCACCACCTTCTCTAAAGTCACTTTCCATCATTAATTGAAACCCTTTATTTTTATCAGTTAAAGGAAATTGATTTATATTTATCTTGTTTACTAAATTGTTAATACTAATATTTCTACTTAAGACTCTTAAATTACTTGATGATGGTTCAAATGAATTAATTTCAATGTTGCTATGTTTCAAAGCAGCATACATAGAGTAAAGTCCAATGTTAGACCCAATATCCCAAAAAATAACTTTTTTATCTTTTTTAAAATCATCTATCCATTTTAATGTCTCGGGCTCTTTTGTAAAAAAAGTATCAATTCTATATTGTATTAATTGATTAGGTACAAAGAAAAAAACTTTTTTGTTAAATATCAATATAGACTTATAGGAGTCAGATTGAATAAATTCGTTAAACCATATCAAAAATCTTCTTCTGGTAATTTTAAAAAAAAATAAATCTATAAAATATAAAATTTTATATATTAAAAATGAAATTCTTTTGCTCACACTAGAAAACTTTTTTGAATATTCTATATATGTAAGGATTAATGAACTCCCTTAATCTTACTATATTATAATTGATACCTTCGATTTTACAGACCGCTTTAGTATTTGTTGTCATTAAATTATACACCAACACAAATCTATTATTTTGTCCATCCCCCCTATAATTATGCCATGAGGAAGTCTCAGTTCTTGAAAAAAATAGTGCTCTATTTTTTTTCCATTCAATTTCATTTGGATTTTCTCCATTTTTATTTTTATAAATTATAGTTCCAGTATTTTTATCTGGCTTAAGATAAACAACTCCACTTAATAATTTATTAACGTGATCTCTATGAATAGGGAATACATAATCTTTACCAGTCTGAATTATATTAAAGTCAGAGTATTCATATAAAGAAGTTTTTTGTGGTGCTAATTGATTTAATATTTCAATAGCAATATTATGACAGGAATTTTGAATTTTCTTTAAAATTTCTGGATCAATGCAAGTAGATTTTACATTTCCATTTTTATCTATTTTGTTGTGATAACTTATAACCTCATCAGCTCTAATTTTTTTTAACTCAAGAGATGATAAATAATCTATAAAAGTATTTTCTAAAAAGTTATCTAAAATTTTGTATTCCATTATTATAAATAAAATTGATTAAATTTTTCATTATCAGAAATTTGTTCATTCCAAAGGATATTATATTTTTTTGTTTTAATACCATTTAAAATATTTTTTAATTCCCTATTGATATTATTTTTATTAGCATAAATAATATCATTATCTTTTTCAAATTTGTAATTAATATGTTTGTAATTTCTACTATCGGAATAAATTAATATCTTCTTATTTGCAAATAATGCCTCCTCTATTGAAGTTGATGAAAAACTTATTAAACAATCTGAAGAATCTAAATCATCAAAAAAATCATTACTTTTTGAGATTTGAACGAAAGTATTTTTATCAATATCAATTAACTTTTTAAAAGTTTCGATGTCACACTCAGGACCTTCTCTAAATCTGATTAAAAGCTCTACGTTATCATAGTGTTTTAAACTATTTATTAATCCATTAATATTATCAATATATTCATTGTAATTTTCATATATCCACGGCCATTTAGAGAGTGATTTTGGAGTACTTGCATGAAGAAATCTAAAATTATTTTTTCTGTTAGAACTTTTGTTTATGAATTCTTTTCCAAATAGTATTGGTTTTGATTTTAAAATTTTAATATTTTGATCATAATATTTTATAGCTTCATATGATATTTTTGATTGTGCAATTGATATGGTTGCTATTTTGGAAAAAATTAGCCCTCTTGCGCAAATAGGTAAAACAAATTTTGAAAACTCATCTTCTGGTATAGAAATTGATCCATGTGGAACAAGAATTACATCTTTTTTCTTTGATAAACAAACTGATGCTAATATAGTAGAAATATCAAATCTAAGTTGATCTACCAATACATAATTTGGATTAATCAAATTGACCAATTCAAAGACGCTTTCATAAAATCTTTGTTGGTTATTACAATATTGAATTAGATATTTTACAAAAAAATTTTTAAAATAATCTAAATTTTCATCTTTGATATCATTAAAAAAAATTTCTAAATTTTTTCTCAAATTATCGTTAAATAGGCATTTGGAATAAGTCGGAAATAGATATAAAATTTTTTTTTTTTTAAAAATATTTACAGTTGATAGAAAATTTAAGAGCATGTGATATATTTTAAAATCTTGATAAGGCTTTAATTGAAAAATAATCATTTCATTATTCTTATTTTCTTTTTCAATTTTTTTTGTCAATAAAGATCCAGATATTAATTTACTATTTACACTTTTAACAAATGTACAAATAAAATTATTAATTATGATCATCATTTTTTTATATTTTGATAATTGAGTTGATCTTAAATAAAAGAAAAAATCTTGATTCCTTTTTAAAAATATTTTTTCTAAAAATAAAGGGATAAAACTTTTAAAATTATCGAATTCATAATATTTGTTTTTATAGATTAATTTAAAATTTTGATATTCCTTTAAATTTTCAATCAAATACATAAATGAAAATACACTTACAAAAAAAATATTGTGTATATTTTCAATAATACCTTTATCTATACCATTTAGAGAATGTAAGTTTTGTTCAAATTTTTTGTAAATTTTTTTTGATTTATTTATTATTTCTTTTTGAAGAAAAGAGTCAGAACTAATTTTTGGTTTAATAATATTAATATTTTGATTTTTTTTAAGATAAGATTCTATACCTGGTGAGAAAAGAAAAACATTTTTAAATTCTTTGCTATATTTATTAAATTCTAAAACATCCTCCTTATCGTATAAAACAACTAGGTCCTTCATAAAATTTCTAATACTTTATTATTTTAATTTTTTTCTTATTTAAACAATATTTTTTTACTAAACCATTTTGAATTAAATAATTTATTCTCTCAATAATTTTTTTATTAAAGTCCTTTTTAAAAAAAATATTATTTTTTTTTGTTGAAATTTTTTTACCCTTAAATTTAGGGTTATTTTGTAAAAATTTTATAGAATCAACACATAATTTTGCGCTTAGTTTTGCATTCTTACATCCTATAGTATGTGTATTATCATTTTTTACAAAATTAGATTGGGATTGCAAAATTATATTACCATCGTCAATTTTTTCATTTACAAAATGAATTGTTACTCCTGTATATTCAAGTTCTTTATTATAAAAAGTCCAAACATTGCATCCAGCACCTCTGTAATATGGCATCAAACCTGCATGGATATTTATTATAGTCCCCTTAAATGATTTTATAAACGTTTTACTAAGTAATGATGTAGCATTTAAAACAATCAAATCAGGGTTTAATTTTTTTATATCATTTATAATTTTTTTATTGTTGATTTTTCCTTTATTAATTTCATAGATAGTTTTTTTTTTTAGATAAATTCTGTTTTTATTACAAAATTTATTAAAATATATTTTTTCAAATAACTTTAATTTTTTAAAGTGTTTTATTATTGGACTCGTCTTATCTTTTGTATAATTCTCATTAATATATTTTGGATAATTTTCAAAAATAATATTAGAATTATTAAATTTTTTTAGTAATTTTATAGCAGTAAATTTATGTTTTAATAAATTACCACTGATAATTAAGATTTTTTTTATTTTTTTCAAATTTTCAAAAATTAATATTTTTTTAAAATTTTTCTAAATTTTTTGTAAGTTTCGTTATTTCTTATTTCAATAATGCTCAAATGGTTTTTGACAGGAAATAAACCAATGTTTTTTCCTATTAAAAAACCATCTCTAATAAACTCAGGATATGTAACACAGCATATTCCATGTAAACCTAAATAAGTTTTTTTCTTAATTTTGCCTGGAATATCTCCTTCCTCAATTCTAAAGTATCCACTTGTGCTTTCTTTCCACAACCAGCCCTTTTCTTCTTTGGCAGCTATAACAGTATCGTAACCATTTTTGAGTAATACCTTAATAGCGTCATCAATCAAACCTTTGTCTCTAAATGGATATGTTTCCTCTAAATGAACAACTAAGTCTGGAAAAATTTTTTTTTTTTCAAGCTCATAAAGAGAAAATTTTTGAACTGTTCTTAAATTTATATTATCAGAAGAAAGTTTTTTAGGTCTTAAGAAAGGGCACTCTGCACCATTTTTAATTGCAAATTTTTTTGCCTCTTTATTGTCAGTTGATACGATTATTTTTTTTATAAACTTGGAATTTTTCGCTTCTTCAATTGTATGCTTAATCAATACATCTTTACCATTTTTTTTAAGAGAGCCTTTGGTTGGAATTATAGCAATTATATTAAGTTTTTTTGGATCTAAATTTCCTTGGGTGAAATTTTTTGAGTGAGATTGAATAATATTTACAACATTTTTTAACCTTGATTTATTTCCATCTTGATGGATACCATGGTGATGAAAGACACTGGCACTAGGTTCATAGATTAATTTATATCCCGATTGAATTACTTTTTCTCCCCAAAGTCTATCTTCAATATTTGAAATTTTTTCATCAAATTTAATTTTATTCCAAACACTTTTTTTAATAATTGAGTTAGCATTGTGAAAAAAACTATCTTTAATTTGAATTTTTCTATCCAACCCAAAAACCAAAAATAAATCTCTTTTGTCAGAATCTCTAGAAAACTCCATCGGCTCTTGTCTTCCATAAATACCTGCTACATTTTTTTCTAATTCAAAATTCTTAACTAAATTTTTAAGCCAATTTTTATTTGTAGGGACACAATGTGCCGATAGACAAACAATATATTCTCCTTGAGAATTTTTTATACCTAAGTTTAAAGCTTTGCCAGGTAAGAAATTTTTAATTGAATAAATTTTTTTTACTCCAGCTAAATATGCCTTTTCAACAGTTTTGTCTGTACTGTTATTATCAACCAGAATTACTTCAAAAATTTTTAATGTTTGTTTTTTTATTTGTTCTAAACATTTTAAAATCCATCTTTCCTCATTTTTTGTTCTTATAATTATTGATATCTTGGGTTTCATAAATTAATATTAAATTTCTTAGCTATATCATTAATTTCTTTAAACAAAATTTGATCGACTGGAATACCATTTTTTAACCTTTGTTTTGAAATTAGAATTTCTTTATCATTTGGCATATAAATTTTGTTATTTGATTTTTTCTTCTGTTTTTTTACTTGGCTATACATTTTTTTTAAGTTTTTAGTGAATTTAGTTTTATTTACGAACATATCTGACTTGAAAAATAAATAAAATTGACCAAGTTTTCTAGGTTTATACATAGAGCTTTTATACATAGGGGGTATGTTTTTTCCAAAATTCATTCCTAAAAAAACTGAACACAAAATCTCAATCATTGCAGCTAATCCATATCCTTTGTACCCTCCTATAGAAATTAAACTATCTGCTAAATTAGGATTGTTTGTTGTTTTACCGTGTTTGTCAGCTGCCAAATTATCTGGAAGTCTGTTTTTAAGTCTTTTAAAGTTTAACAGTTTGTTCCAAGAAATTTTAGTTGTAGCCATATCAAGACAAAAAGGTTCCTCTTTGTATCTTGGCGCAACAAAACAAATTGGATTTGTTCCAAAAAAAGATTTTTTTCCACCATATGTAAGCTGCAAAGAGTCTGCGTGCGTGAAAGCTAGAGCCATAAAACCTTTTTTTGCTGCTGGTAGCACAATACTCGCTAAGGCACCAGGATGGCTTGAATTTTTAACTCCAATCATACAAATTCCTTTTTTTTTAGCAATATTTATCCCCTTTTGAACTGCTTTTGCTCCAGCAGCAAGTCCATAGCCATTATCAGCATCGAGCAAATATGCACAATCAAATTTTTTATGAAATTTAAATTTTGGTTTCGGGTTCTTTCTTCCTAAGATTCCAGAATTAACATAATGTGGAAATAATTTGACTCCATGAGAGTCAACTCCTCTCAGTGAAGCTTCACAAATGCCAAGGCTAACAGTCCTTGCGCTAAATTCATCTAGTTTAATTTTTTTAAAAATTTTATAAGTAAAATTTAACAAAGTTTTGTAATCAATATTTATCATTTGATGTAAACAGCCTGACTTTTTTTAATAAGACTTTTGTTTACTGCCTCTATTACTTTTGTTGAATGAATTGAATCAAAAAAAGATGAATTTATTATTTTTAAATTTGTAACATTATTTTTTTTAACATTTATTATGAAATTTTTAATATTTTTAATTCCGTATCCATCATAAAAATAATTATCTGCAGAATTCAAATTTGTAAAATAAGGATTAATATGAGAAGAATTTTCCTTGTCTGATACTGTGAATATTCCTCTATTTTTTTGATCTGAAAAAAACCTGCCTTTGTCACCAACAAAATTTATTTTTTGGTCAGATGTAGCAGAAGAATTATTAGGGTCTATCCAGTTAGTTGTGATATGTGAGTAAAAAGTTTTTCCTTTTTTTTTCCATTCAATCGTAGCCTGGACAGCATCCCAGGTATTTATACCCTTTTTTATTAAGTAACCTTTTTGACCCCAAGCCCAAACTTTATTTGGTTTAAATTTTGTCATATAATAAATAAGATCAACATAATGGACACCTAAATACTGAAAACTATTAGATTTATTTGACCATTTTTTAAAAAATTTTTCAGAAATTGCTTTTTTTTGACTATATTCAATTACACAATATTTCAAATTTCCAAGCTTTCCTTCGTTGATAAATTTTTTCAAAGTGAGATTGGCTTCATCAAGTCTTTTATGAAATTCAACTTGATATACTTTTTTTTTATTTTTGGCAATTTTGAACAATTTTTTAATTTCTTGAACTTTATCAGACAACGGTTTTACAACTAATAAATTTGAATTAGATAACATCACGTCTCTACATATCTTATAATGGGTATGATCTGGAGTAGCTACTATAGTAGCATCAGGTTTAAATTTACTTAAAGCTTTTTTGTAGCTAATTTTAGATTTAGACTCAAATTTTAAAAAAGTATTATATTTAGTTTTTATATCTAAAAACTTAGATAATTTTTTTGATTTTTTTAAACACTCATTAGCAGATTTATTGGACGTGGTGACAAAACCTACCTGATCAATTAAGTTGTCTCTTATGGACTCTAATATTGAGGGTATTATTGTACCATTTTCATTATAGTCTGAACCTTTAACATAAATTCCACCACCTATTATTAATAATTTCATAAGTTAAATCATCTTTTTTACATACTTAGCGATTGAAAGAGCAGAAGTAAGTCCCGGCGATTCAATCCCAAATAAATTAATCCAATTGTAATTTTTTACTTTTTTAATATAAAAATCCTCATTAGAATTATTATTTTTAAACTTGATTTTCGGCCTTACACCCTCTTTAAAATACATTACTTTTTTTTCATTTAAAAACATTAAATGATTTTTAATACCATTAATGAATTTATATTTTAACTTTTTTTTATTGTTAAAATCAGATTTTTCAACACTTGGCCCAAATATATATCCACCCTCTAAAAGAGGTGTAATATCAATTCTCTCTTTTATGTCTCCTGGCAACATTGCTCTATAAACAATCTTATTCAATTTTAAGTTTTCTTTTGTTTTGTAATAAACACCTCTTACAAATTTATTTTTAGGAAAACCAAAGTTAGGAAAAAATTTTTTAGCTATACTTATTGCATCCATTCCAGCACAATTTATTACGCAATCGAATAAATCATTTTTAATTTTTTTAACTCGAAATTTAGAATCTTTTTTTTTAATATTAAGATTTTTAAAATTGAAATAAAATCTAACTTTATTTTTTCTAGAAATTTTAAACAATTTCTTTATGAAAGCATTTACATCAAAAATACCTGCAGATGGAGATAGCAATGCCTTACTTCCATTTAACATTGGCTCTATTCGTTTCAATTCTTTACTGTTAATTATTTTTATATCTTTCACTCCATTTTTAAGAGCATTTTTTTTTAATATATTCAAATAATTTTCCTCTTTTTTCGAGCAGGCTAAAAATAATTTTCCTGTCTTAATGCTTTTAATCTTATACTTTTTACAAAATTCATAGATCAAACTTTTACCTTTAATGCAAAGATTATTTTTTAATGTATTCTTTTTATAATAAACACCAGAGTGGATTACCTGAGAGTTTTTTGAGGTATTTTTTAAACCTATATTATTTGCTTTTTCCACAACAGTAACTTTATATTTACCTGTTTTTGAAAGTTCATATGAAATTGATAATCCAACAACACCGGCCCCGATTATAAGAATTTTTTTCATTTATAAATCTTTTTAAAAACTAAAAAAAATTTTTTCATTTCTTTTAAAGGACAACCAGTAAGTAAAATTCCCTTATCAAATGGTTTAGGGTAACCATATCTAACAGCTATTTTATTTTTGTTTAATTCTTTATAAATTTTTTTAGCTAAAACTTTATTTTTAAAATTTATAAATATAAAGTTACTGTTTGCTCCACCATAGTTGTTTATTTTAAGATCTTTTAGTTTTTTCTTTAAAAATAGTAGACCTTTTAAAACATCATTAGTATATTTTTTTGTAATAATATTATTATCCAAGATAAATTCTAAAGCAGCGGCTGATAACATATTTGTCTCATATCCACCTTTTGTATTTGAAAAAGTTTTAATTTTATTATTTTCTGAAACCATGTATCCAATTCTTGCACCAGCCAGACCAAAAGCTTTTGAAAAAGATCTCATTACAACAAGATTTTTGAATTTTTTAGTTAAACTTAAAGATGAAAATTTATTAAATGGGAAATATACCTCGTCAATAACCAGTAAAATTTTTTTTTTACTAAGAAATTTCGCAAGTTTATTTATAAATGATAAATTAATATTTCCTTCTACTGGAATATTAGGAAAAGTAAAAAAAACTATTGCAGTGTTTTTTGATACAAGTTTAAATATATCATCTACTCTAAGATTAAAATTATTATCGTAATTAAATGTTTTTAATTTTAAATCATATATTTTTGAGTAAACTTTATATAAAGCAAAACTTGGATTTGGAGCAATAATTTCAGTTTTATTTGTAATTTGTGTTGCATCTAGAATGTTTTTAATTGCTCCTGAGACACCTTCTGTAATTAAAATATTTTTTCTATTTAATCCTAAAAATTTTGATAGTTTTTTATAAGTGGGTTCTAAATTTGGATAAAGATTTATGTCTAATTTTTTAATATAATTATTTAATTTTTTTTTATTATCATTATCTAAAACAATAACTTTCTCATTTCTATCCAATCTAAGTTTAATTTGAGATCTATCTTCAATATTTGAAGTTCTGTTTACTCTCTCGATGCTTTTTTTAAATCTAAACAATTTATTTAAAATACCTTATTTTCTTATTAATTTTTGAAGTTTTAAGTATTGTCGAAACAATTTCTAAATCTAATTTATCTTTGACAATAATTCCTGAAAATTTACTCACTGGATAAAATCCAATCTTGCCATGTAAGATAGCTTTTTTATTTTTTTTATAAGATTTAATAAAAGTATTGGCATTCCACATCATTATTGAATAAACCATTATTTCTAGTGGTTCTAAATCTTGGGTTTTTGCAAATCTTTCATTAATTTTAAAATTTAAAGGCTTTTGTTTGTAAATTGAATGATTCTTTAACTGATTAGTGGTTATCAGACTATTTAGTTTATTTTTTATAAAATAATAAATTACTTTTTTAATCTCTTTTGGCTCTTGCAGTGGTGCAATTGGGTTAACCCAAACAATGATATCACACTTATTATTTTTTAAAAAATCATAAACAACATCATCAGATTTGATTTTGGATGATCCAATTTTTTTATTTCTTAAGTAAAAACTAACATTATTTTTCAATGCAATTTTTTTAAAAATTTGATCATCAGAATTTATATAAATTTTATCAAAAATTTTTGTTTTTTTTGAGGAGTCAATCACATACTCAATAAGAGGTTTATTATTTATTAATGCAAGATTTTTTTTTTTTAATCTTTGACTTCCTATTCTTGCTGGAATCATTGCAAAAATTTTTTTTTTCATTAATTATAAATTAAAATAATGGGTATATGTCGTCTTGAAGAAGTTTTTTTTGTTTTTTTTTTTCTTCTTTTTTTTTTTTAAAAAATTGATAATAATAAAAAATAATTATAGATATAATTATTATAATAGTTAAGATTAACATTACAGTTTTCATAAAAATTTCTTCAAATTTTCATATAACAGATTAGAAAATTTTTCACAACCTTCTTTAGTAAAATGGCAAAAATCTATAAAATTTTTATCATTTATTTCAATTTCATTTCTTAAATCTAAAAAAAGAGTATTTTTTTTATCTTGAGAAACTGCCTTCATTACATCATTCATTTCACATAATGCATTATAATATATTGATTTTTCAGAAAAAATTTCTGGAACAAAAACTACTTTACCATTCCAGCTTTTAGCAAGTTCAACTACCATTTTGCATCTTGTGGCATATAAATCTTTCCATTCATTAGTAAGTCTTTTTAATCCCTTTTCACTTGCAAAAATATCTTTTCCATACACGCTAGCTACACCATAGTTATTTAATTTATAATTTTTAAAATTGCTTTTAAGAGAAGTATCAAATTGTAGCATTACATTCTCCATTAAGGGAAAGATTTTTTCTTCTATCTCCCTACCGTTTACTAAAGGTGTAAGATCATTTTTAGATTGATAAAAAATAGTTAGTTTGGGTTTTAGAACGGCTCCCCAAGAAAAAAATCTTATTAAACTTTGTATTGTTGACCAACCTCCGACTCCTCCATTTACCAAAAAAAAATTTTTTTCTTTAGTGTGAAGTTCTTTAAGTAAATATGGCCATGTATCTGAGTAATTTTTGATTGAATCACAGTATGTTGTGCTCCCTCCAATACAATAAATATCACATTGATTATTAGAGTTTTCAAACTCTTCTATAATTGAATTAAATTTAGAAGTTTTTCTAAAACCTTCTTTTGTATGCATAAATTCGGAGTTATATTTAGTATGAGGGTTTAATGACCAATTTGTAAATGGATGCGGGCAATATAAAAGTTTTGAAAAAAATTTATCTTTTAATTGAGATTTACCATAAAAAAAACTATCTTCATTTTTAAAAAATTTTTTTATAAGATTATACATATTCTATATTTAAAATTCATTTTAATCTATGTAGATGCTTTTTTCTCGATCAATTTGTTTACAAAATCCATCATTCTTATATTAGTTTTGCCATCTCTAAAATTATCAAATTTATTTATTATTTTTTCCCAATTTCCAAACATTTCTGACCTTTTTTCAAAATCTTTTTCAATGTCTTTCCAGAGAACGTCCCAATTTCGATAAACAATATTCAAATTACGTTCATCAAACTGACTTTTTTTTAAGTCTAAATAATCAAAATAAACTGACCTAGTTCCTGTAAGAGCAGACTCTAATCCTGCCGTGCCAGCTGCCAATGTATCATGGATTGTTAAATCTGCAGCCATTGCAACTTTTGCAGGAATATCTTCAAAATTTTTTACATTATGTTTGGAATAATTATCAAAAATTATGCAACGACCAGTATTTTTTGCTCTTATCAACAATTCATATTCTGCTCCCAATTTTTCTCTCAAAAGCTTAGGTTTTTTGGGTTTTATTATTAATGCAAAATTTTTATCCTCTATTATTTTTTTCAATAAAAATTTATAAGTGATACTAGATATTTTATGGCTCACTTCCCACTTATTATCTAGTTGTGATCCTTGGTCAAACAAACCTATTATATATTTTGCATCAGTTTCTAAAATTTTTTTTCTAAGTTCAATAGCCTCATTTTTTCGTTTTAAAAATTTGTAATCAGTAATATACCCTATAGGTAAAATTTCCTTTAAATTTGAATGACTAAATTTTATATGCTTAGAGTTATTAAAACTTATAAAGTAATTAATTGAATCAATATTGAGGGAAGATGTATAAGACTCTTCGAATGACATTGTATATCCTACTACATCACCACCTAAATCATTTATAGCAGCTACTGCACTTGAAATATATGGTTGGTTTATTTGTGATGTTAAAAAAACTTTAATTTTATTTTGTTGAAAAAAATTAAAGTAAATTTTTTTTTCGAATTTATAATTAACAAATAAAAAATCAATTAGTTGATATGATCTAAAAAGAATATTATACTTTAGATAAAGTGAAATTAGGTAATAATAAATTTTCAGATTTATGTAATGGTTTATATTTATGGACTCATTGAAATAATCAATTTTTTCTCTCGTTATAAATATTATCTTATCATAAAATTTTTTATTTGAAAAAAAAAAGTCAGGTTTATTCATATCATAAGAATCCATAACACAAATTGATTTTTCATTTAAATTTTTAGAATCTTTTGTTTTTAAAACATACAAAAAATTTTTAATTAAATATTTGATTTTTTTTATAAAAAAAAATTTAAGGGGTCTAGAGTAAAAAATAAAAGAATTTTGATTATTCTTAAAATTTTTTTCTATCATCTTATTAAATTCATTTTTCTCAAGATAAAAAACGATTTCAAAATCTTTGAAAGTTAAATTACAATGTTTCATAAAAACAAGAAATTCTTCTAGATTCATGAAGCTAATAATTTTGTTTAAACTAAAATATCTGACAAGATAATGATAAAAATTTCTTTCAATTTTATTTTTTTTTTCAAATTCCTCTAAAAAGTTAAATATAAATTCATCTTTTTTATGGTTATCCACTATTGATCCAATATAGTCAGTGTACTCCCATTTTAATTCTTTAAATTTTTTTATATTCAAAAAAAAAAATAAAATTTTTAATAAAAATGTTTTCTTTAAATAAAATATATCAATATCTTTTTGATAACTTTTTAAAAAATCAATAACACCTAATATATCAAATATTTTTACTTTTTTTTTCATTATAAAATTATTTTTTTGGTAAAATCCTCTTAGCTCCAGTAGAAATAATATTCTTATTTAAATATTTATTTAATTGATATTTTGATGATGAAAGATAGTCAGATTCTTTCAATTTTGACTTAAATAATAAATCTGACTCATACCATGATCCTGCAAAATGAAGAAAAAAATTATTAAATAGTGAATTTAACACACACTCTTTAACTAATTTTGAAGAATTATATTTTTTTGAATATAAAAAAGGATAATAATTTGCCATTTCAAAATTCCAAATACATTGAAACTTATAATCTAACCATTGAACCTTACAATTACTCTGTATCTCATAATTAAAATGAATTTGATCTCCACCACCAGTAAAACTTTTTATTTTTGATTTATATTTATAAAACCATTTTTCCATTTTTTTTGAATATTTATTTACATTAAAAACAAACAAACCCATGCAAGCTTCATCAGGCATTACTTTTAAGTTATGGAATTGATATGTTTGTTTATTGGTAAATAAAAGAGCTGAATTTAATGGATATTTTTTGAAATAAAATTTTTTTCTAAAAAATGAAATTTTCTTAACTGTTGAATAATAATTATATGGAAAGTTAGGTCTTGAGGAAACCAAAGAAAATTTATTGGAGTCATGAAATTTAAAAATATTTGGAGCGTAAGGGTTGATAAGGATATCTGCATCTATATAGCAAATATTGTCTATTTTTAATCCAGATTTTAATATACTAGATCCAATCAGCATTTTTTGCCATGTTGGCTTTTTCCAATATTCACTCTTTTTTGAGATTAAATCTTTTTCAAAAATAATTAGGCCAATATTATTTTTTTTACAATAAATTTTCCAAGATGGGTAAACATATTTTTTCCAATTACTTAAATATTTTTTACCAATCAGTATAGCTGTGATGTAATTTTTTTTTCCTTTAATTAATATTTTCATCTAACTTATCTTGATTAAATAATAATGATGTATAATATTTGAACCATTAATAATTATATTTTTATTTTTGTTAAACAAATATGACCAAGATCTAAAAGGATCCTTTTTATCTCTTAATATTCTTATTTTTAATCTAAATCTGAATTCTTGACAGGTTAATTTGATTTTTTTGACACTTCTTTTTAATGTTGATAATGAAAAAACATTCCACCCCTCCTCCAAAATTTTACTATTAGTTTTTTTTAATCTTACAATGACGTCAACATCATATGGGTTCCAAATCCCAAATATAAATATTTTACTATTTTTTGTTTTTTTTAAAGATTTAAGACGTTTTAATAGTGGAAGTAAGTCGTCAAAAATTGAATGAACACCAGACAAGAAAATATAATCATATTTACCAATATATTTTTTTTTTTAAAATACTTTGATTATAAGCTTTATTAACAAATTTTTTTTTTGATAAAACCTTAAATAAGTTTTTATTTATCTCAATGCCATTTAAGTTTGATTTTGGGTATTTAGTTTTAATATATTTCAAAAAATCACCAGTAGAACAACCAACATCTAATATATCCTTGTTATTTAAATCTTCAGAAACTTTTGAAATAATAAATTTATAATATTCTTTTACTTTAGATTTTTCTTTTAAGTAAAAATCATCATGTGTTCGTTTACTTTTAAAATTTTTAGTCATCAAAACCTGTTTTATTTACATTATGTCTTAATTTCCATTTACCTTTATCCTTTTTCCATAAATGTGGTGATCTAAATTTATCCAATGTTTTAAAAAATAGTTTTTGAGGTATTTCTAGATATTTTAAAATTTCTTTAAAATATCTAGATGGAAATTCACCATCATATTTTTCAATTAATTTTTTTCCCTCCTCAATAGTCAAATGATCATTTCTAAGTTCTTGTGAAACATCATATGTAGCTCTACCAATACCAAATTTTGTAAAAAGTGTATAAAAATGTAAATCATCAATTTTATCATCTATACTGTTATATTTGCTATACGTTCCCTGAGTCCTAAAAGGTCTTGGTTGAAAGTTACAATTTTCAACAGAGTAATAATAAGTTTCTTGAGGTATCCAATTTAAATAGTATCCTAAGTAATGAATTTCTAACGGAAAGTCACCTAGCTCTTTTTTTGTGGGTGGAAGATAATTTCTTAAACTAGCGTAGCTAAAATTATACCTTTTTTTTAGATCATCATATTTTACACCTCCTAAATATACTTCATCTAAATTTTCAAAAGTATATTGCGATTTTGATTTTAATGATGTGTTATTATCACCTATTGGATTGCCATGTTCGGCTTCATTCTCACCATAAAAAATAAGAGGGATTTTATATTTTAAAGCAACTCTAATTGGAAAATTTTTTTGTCCCAAAATGAAAGACTGAAAAGGGTGCATCAAATTCAATATCGCTAGTCTTGTTAAAATTTTTGTATCTTTTTCACTTCGTTTTGCAGAAATATTTTTAAGTTTGTCTGAATTTAACCAATTTTTAAAATTTTTATATCCGTATGTTGTGTACATTATAGGAGGCCAAGTAACTGTTAATGGGTTCATCCCGTATTTATTTTTTAATATATGTGAAGCATAACAACTGTCCTTACCCCCACTACCTGGAACTATACAATCGTATTCACCATGTTTACCTCTATGTAATTTTAATAATTTTAAAAGCTGCTTTTCTCTTTCATCAAAATTTATTTTTTTTTTTTTACGAGAATATTTCCAAGAGTCTGAGATAAAATTTTTATCAATATTGATAGTTTTTTTTTTTGAACTAAATCTATGTTTAAATTCTATGCTTGAATTAGGTCTTTGATTTGAAATAAGTGATTTTTTACAAAAAATTATTTTTTTTGGGAGTCCAAATAAAGTTTTCATTATTTATAATCTAACACTTTTTTGATTAAATTTATGCCGTCTTTATGACTTTTTTCTGGATGAAACTGAATTCCAAAAATATTTTCATATTGAATAGATGTACAAATTTTTTTATTACCATGGTTAATAAATGAAGTTATAATTTTTGATTTTTTTGGTACAGCATAAAAAGAGTGGGAAAAATAAAAATAACTTTTATTAAATAAATTAAATATTTTATTTTTTGAAGTTTTTAATTTTCTCCATCCAATATTAGGAACAAAAGCACTTTTTTTTGGTAACTTTGTTACTTTTCCATTTACCAATCCTAAACCTTTGCAAAAACCAAATTCTGAACTTTTATCAAATAAAAGTTGCATACCAAGGCAAATACCTAATACTTTTTTTTCTTTAATTTTTGAAAAATTAATTATTTCATCATAAAGTTTTGATGATTTTAATTTTTTCATGCCTTCTTTAAAAGCACCATCACCCGGTAACACTATCATATCATATTTTTTTAAATTTATGCTTTGATCAATGATAGTTACTTTTGATTTTAAATACTTAAATAACTGATGAATACTGTAAATATTATTTAGTTTTAAATTTATTATTCCAACTTTTAAATTACTATAATCTGACATTAATCTTTTTTTTTTTTAAATATTTTTTTAAGTTCACTAAATTATTTTGATATTTTTTTTTTTTAAAATTTTTTAAAAAATTAAAATTTCCTGCATCTTTTTTTGTAATTTTGAAATCTAGAGAATTCAAAGCATCATAATGAAACAAGCTTGATATAGATACTCCAGAAATATTTGAAGATTTAATTACATTATAAACATGTTTAAAATTCCCTGCACCGCCATGAGCTATTACAGGTATTTTCGCAAATTTAGAAATTTTATCATAAAGATCTAAATCAAAGCCATTTTGAAGACCTTCATTATTAATACTTGAAATCGTTACTTCTCCAGCCTCGCAATCCTGTATTTTTTTGAACCATTCTAATGGATTTATTGTGGTAATATTTCTTCCATTCTCAGTAGATACATAATATCTATTTTCAAATTTTATACATTCTATTGCACAATTGATAGTGGAAGATCCAAATCTTCTTACAGATTTTTTTAGGAAATTTATATTTTTAACTATTGCAGAATTTATCGAAATTTTATCTGCACCAGAGTTTAAAAAAATTTCAATACTATCTATATTTCTAATTCCACCACCAACTGTTATTGGAATAAAAATGTTTTGTACAGATTTTTTAATAAATTTTTCTAAATTGTTAGTTCCATATAAAGATGCAACTACATCAATATAGGCTATTTCATCTGCTCCAGAATTAAAATAATTTTCAACAAATTTTGCAGGATCACCTAATGCTCTTAGTCCCTCAAAATTAATTCCTTTTATTAAAATACCATTTTTGATCTCTAATCTTGGAATAATTCTTATTGGAACCATGTCCTAATCAAAATTTTTTACCAATAGATCTTAACCAATCAATTGCTTCTTTATTTCCTTGTTTAGCTAATTTTTTATATTTATTAATTTTCATTGTGGGAATGTACATTTTTTCAGGTGGATAAGTATTATTTATGAAAGAAACTGAATAAGGACTATCCTTTTTGTTAAGATTATATTGATAATAATATTTAAATTCTTTATCTGTTTTTTTTCTAAAAACATAAGATATGTCAATTTTTTTTACCTTTGTTAAATCTATAAGATTGAACAAATCTTTGTTACATGGAACGACAAATTGTTCATATTCAGATGGACAAATAATATAGCAAGAATGAACTATTGATAAATTATTTGCTGCAGCATATCCTTCAAAAAAACTACTATCAAAATTAAACCAACCATTGCCGCCAAAAACTGCTTGAAAAATCCAAATATGACCATTTTTTTTAGTTAAGTTGTACATAGTTTTATATGCTTCACCAACATTAAAAATATGTTCGTTATTTCCAAAATCAGCAACTAAATCAAACTTTTTAAACAATTTTTTATTAGTCAAAGGTTTGTTTAAATCAATATAAATACTATCATGACTATTATTGATATCTGAACATTTATAATTTTTTACACCAAGTTCTTGCCAAAAATTTTTGGTAGATATTCTTTTACCTTTTGGAAAAATTTTTAGTTTTTTAAATTTTTTATCATTAATCTTGATACTTGCTTGATCAAATGCATACTTTAATTGGTCATAAGAAACTCTCATTTCTTTTGATCCCATATCAAGCATATTATTTATTGAACTAAAATTTTTATTCTTAAATAGTTCTAATGCAATATTGACTAAACCAATTTTCATTATTTTAAATTTTATTAATTAATTTATAATTGTAATTAGCTTTTAAATATCTATTAAGCAATAAAATTTTTGTTCTTCTATAAACTCCAACCATCATCAATAATTAAATTTTGACCATTAATAAATTCTGAAGAATTTGATAATAGAAAGATTATAGCTCCCACAATATCTTTTGGCTCAAGGAGTCCTTTTGTACCACAGCTATTTAGATATCTTTTCATAAATTTTTTTGGTTGGTTGTCTTTTATGCCTCCTGGACTTACACAATTAACTGAAATGCTGTTTTTTTTATGTAATTTAGCTAAATAAGCAGTTAAAGAAATTATACCTGCTTTAATAACGCTGTATTCAACAGGAGAAGACATTTTTAAACCTTTGTAGTGATCAAATTTGGGCGGTCTTATTCCTTGTATTGATGAAATAAAAATAATTTTACCTGCAATTTTATTTTTTAAAAAATAGTTAGTCATAAATTTTGAAATTAAAATTGAAATACCTAGTTGGTCAAATAAATTTTTTTTCAAACTATTCGGTTTTAGATTATTAATGGTTTGACCCCAATCTTTAGTCACAGGATATGCGCAGTGGACTATTCCATCAATTTTTTTAAATTTTTTAATTGCAGATGAAATCAAATTTTTAATATTTTTATCATTAGTAATATCCATTTTTTTTATTAAATGATTTTTATCGTTATACATCAAATTTTTAATCCTATTAATTTTAATATCAGTCATAACTACTTTGGCCCCTGATTTAATTAGATGTTTTGACAATTCTAAACCAATCCTTCCATTTGATCCGGTGATTATAAAAACTTTGTTCTTAATCATTTAAATAAACTTTAAATTAAATTTTTTTTTATTCTGATAAATAAATTCAGCTAATCTAAAATCAACTATATCATCAATATCTATAGACCTTATTTTAGGTATTTCAATATACTTTACATTACCTTCCCATAAAGATTTTTTAATACTCATGACATATTTTAAATGGCAAGCATAAATGATGGTTGTAAGATCAAATGTTTTTTTTACTTTTTGTCTATTAAATAAATTTCTACTCGCAGATAATAGTTTAACTTTTGATTTATTCTTTTTAACCATGTTAAAATCTGGTGATTTGCTACTTTTAGTTATTCCTAAAACAATATCTTTTTTATTATTGATTTTTTTTAGAGCTATAATCACATCATTTTTAATCCTTAAAGGTGCAGTACATGGAAGTGATACAAAATTATCAAAATAATCTTTTTTTTTAATTAAATAATTAACTGCATGTTTCCATGCTTTAATTTCTGAGGAATTGTCTCTTGATATTGATTTAGGTCTCAAAATAGTCTCGGCTCCATATTGTTTGGCTACATTTAATATTTTTTTATCATCAGATGAAACAAAAATTTTTTTTATTTTTGAAATTTTTTTGGCCATGTTTATAGAATAATAAATTAATGGTTTTCCATTAAAAAGTTTTAAATTTTTATTTTTTATTCCTTTTGATCCTCCACGAGCAAAGATAAATGCATAATTTAATGACATTAAATTTTAACTTTTTTATTATTTAAGCTTGATTGCCTAATTAAAGAGACAATTTTTATTACTTCCAGAGATTTGATAACATTATTTATTTTTTTATTATTTTTGACTGAGTTTAAAAAAAAACCCATTTGTTCATTAAGCATATCTAAATTATTTTGTTTAGTTTTAAAAAGTAATTTTGGTTTATTATTATTATACCAAATTATATTTTTGTTGATTAAATCAGCTTTTAAAGATCCTTTACGAGTGTTTATAATTATTTCTCTTTCTTCTATCCTTGAATTAAAACTCATATCCATTTGTACTATTTTTTTGGTATAATAAAAAAAAATACAAACCTTTTCATCAATACCTTTTTTAAAAACATTATTAGGATCTATGATTGATTTTAAATATTTGGGTTTACCAAATAACCATATCATGTAGTCAATTTCATGGCTTAGCTCGAGAAGGACACCTCCTCCTTTTTTTTTTGAAATTGATAAAGAATTTTTTAAAGGAGCTTTTCTCCAACTGGGTAAATAGCTATTAACAACAATTTTAATATTATGTATTCTCCCTATTTTGTCTGTAGACAAAATTTTTTTTAATCTATTTAGCACTTTGCTATATCTTAATTGATATCCAACTATCTCAGTAATACAGGGATTTTTATTATAAGTTTTTTCAAATAATTTTAATTGTGAATCTTTAATAATTGGTTTTTCAACTAAATAATTAATTTTTTTTTTTTTTAAAAAATTTATATAATCTAAATGTGTATCTGCTGGTGAAGAAATTATTGCAAGTTTTAAAGCATAACTATCAATTATTTTAGCAATGTTTTTAAAAGTATCTCTTTTCTTAATTATAAAAAAATCAATTTTATCATTTATTTTTTTCAATATTTGTAAATGTTTATTTCCTATACTTCCTAAACCTATTATCAAAATATTTTTTATTTTCATTTTTTTTGAAAATTTGAAATAGTTTTATAGTATTCTGGCCATTCACCAATATCTTGCCAGTCTAAATCTGAAATAGGATAAATGCCTACTTTATATTTTTTTAAAATTAGTTTTTTTACGAAGTCATTCATATCAAAAAATTTTTTTTTGGGTATATATTTTATTAAATTTTTTTTAAAACAATAAGCACCAACAACGACTAAATTATTTGATGTAGGTTTTTCAATTATATTTTTTAAGTTTTGTTTTTTATTAATTTCACAAATACCATAAGGTACTATTATTTTTTTGAATGCAGCAACAAGAGTAAAATCATTTTCTTGTTTAACATGATAATCTAGAAGTTTGTCAAAGTTAATATTTAAAATTGTATCACAATTAATCACTAATAAATTTTTACTTTTATTTGTTTTTATTAAATTTAAACTAGCTGCTGTACCTAATGGTTTTTTTTCTTCTAAATAGCTAATTTTTGAACTTCTAAATTGATCTTGAAGATAAGATTTAATTATATTTTTTTTATAATTAATTGTTACATAAATTTTTTTGATACCTATATCCAAAAATTTTTCAATCAGGTGGTCAATTACTGGTTTACCATTTATTGGGATTAAAGGTTTAGGAAGAAGTTCAGAAAATGGACTCAGTCTTTGACCTCTTCCCCCAGCCATAATAGCTACCTCTAAGTTTTTTACTAAACCATTTGTTTTTTTATTATTTAAAATTTCATCTATAAAAAAAATTTTGATAATTTTTTTTTTTTTTAACAATGGTATTAGGGGTGTTTTTGTTTTAACAAAAGTTTCATATATTTTAGATTTTGAAATATTTCTCTTAAAATATAAAAATTCTTTATTACATATATTTCCAACTTTATTGTTCAAATCTTTTGACTCAATTAAACTTCGTCTGACGTCTCCATCTGTTAACGTTCCAACTACAAATCCTTTTTTATCTACAACCAGAAGACATTTTGTTTTAACTTTAGAGAGCTGCTCTAAAGCTTTTGTAATTACTGAGTTTTTATTAATAATGTTTAGATTTTTATTCATTTAATAATTGAAATTTATATCATTAAATATTTTGTATTCATGTTTTTTGTAATTTAAGTTACTTAAAGATTTCAAAATTATTTGTGAAGCTTTTAAATTATCTTTAATTTTGAATTTTTTCAAAACTTTATTAAATTTTGTGGAATATGCCAATTTTAGGGATTTCTGAATATCTTTAACATTATCCTTACAATTGATTATTGATTTTTCAAAAATTCTTCCCATTTGTCGGTTTCCAATATTAATTGTAAATTTTTTTAAGGCTGGTGCTTCTATAATTCCACTTGAAGAATTACCAATAACGCCATCAACAATCTTTAAAACTGAAAAATAATAATCTTGACCAAAAGATTTTATAAATTTAACATTTTTTAACTTTCTTTTCTTTTTAATTAAATTTCTCACATAATCAGATCCTATATCCAAATTTGGTGATGTTATTATGAATTTTATATTTGGGTTTTTTTCAATAATTGAAAAAATATTATTTATTTTTTTTTTATTAAATTTATTTACTGTTTCAGGATGATAAGTAAAAATTAAATTATAATCAAAAAATTTAAAATTAAATTTTTTTTCAATTTCTTTTTTTTTATGAAAATTATGATTATTTATACTCTCCCTAGCTAGCGAGCCCGATACAATTATATTTTTTGGATTTTCTCCAAGTTGTATCAACCTTTTTTTGTAAATTTCCCTCTCAGGAAAATGAATATTAGCCATTTTTGAAATTTGATGTCTAAAAGTATCATCTAAAGAGCCTATTGTTTTTTCTCCACCATGAATATGGGCTATGGGTATTCTATTAATGAATGCGCAATAAGTTATTAAAAAAGTCTCATATTTATCTCCTAATACAATTAATAAGTCTGATTTATTTTTTTTTAAATAATTTGATAATTTTATAATTAAATCTGATGATTTTTTTAAAACAAATAAAGGTTCTGAAGGATATTCTTTTAATTTAATTTTTACATCTGGCTTAATATTTTTATTAAACATTTCTTGGTAAGTATTACCCATTTTTTTTGAATAGTGTTCTCCAGTTACTAATGTCTTAATCTTAAAAATTTTTTTTTTTTTTAATTTGATGGTTAAATTTGATAATATACCAAAATCTGATCTACTTACTGTAGCAATTAATAATTTCATTTTAATCTAATAAATTCGTCAACTTTAAAGTTAAATTTAGATTTGTAACCAATAATTTTTTTAAAGAGGTATGGAGACAAACCTGTACCCGGTCTTTTAAAGGCAATATTTGATTTAGAAAAAATTTCTCCTTTTTTAATAACTTTTTTTGCAACTAAAGATTTTCTTACTATTTTTTTATTCAAATTTTCAATTTTTGATCTTTTTATCACACTCTTACCTAAAATTATTTGAGCATTATGAATATTTTGTACAAAACTTTTAAGTTTTTTTATTTCTAAACTTGAAGAATGGTCTGGACCATACGAATTATTATCTAATGTTACATGTTTTTCTATAACTTTTGCACCTAATGATGATGCTACAATTGAAGCTAGTTCACCTATTGAATGATCTGAAAAACCTATATTGCAATTAAATTTTTTTTTTTAAAGTAAGCATATTCTTTATATTTAGATCTTTGATTTTACTTGGATAGTCAGAGTGACAGTGAAGAATAAATATATTTTTTTTTTTGGTACCATTTTTAGTTAGTGTATTAAGAGCTTTTTTAATTTCATCAGTATTAGACATTCCAGTTGATAAAAAAACGTTAATTTTTAACTTCCCAATCTCACTAAGCAAAGGTTCATTTGTAATTTCACCTGACGGAATTTTAATATTCTTAATTTTATATTTTTTTAAAAAACTTAAACTCTCTAAATCAAAAACTGAAAATAAAGGTTTTAATTTTTTGTTTTTGCATTTTTTATAAATAAAATCATAATCTTTCTTCTTTAATTCATATTTTTTGAGCATATCAAATTGACTTAATTTGATTTTTTTTTGATAGTTGGCTTTTGGAGATTTCTTAATAACAATATTTTCTGTGATAAAAGATTGAAATTTAATATAATCTACTCCTGTACTTGAAACTTTCTCAATTAATTGATTTAAAGTTTTTTTGTTACCATTATGATTTACTCCAATTTCTGCAATAATTATTGGATATTTATATTTCATATAATGTTTATATTTTTAAAACTACTTTACCGGCCTGAATAAAACTATTATTTTTAATATTTAATCCTTGTTTAATTATGCTGCCACTTCCAATAAAACAATTATTACCAATCGTAACTCCACCATTAATTATAGCACCTGGAGCAATATGATTATGATTTCCTATAAAAACATCATGCTCTATTATGGAGCCTGTATTAATAATATTATTATAACCTATTTCAACATTTGAGTTTATGATAGATTTTTGCATTATAATTGAACCATCCAAAATTTTAGAATTTTTTGATACATAAGATGATTTTGAAATAATAACTGGAAATTTAAACCCCTTTTTACTCAAACTTTCAAATACTTTTTGTCTACTAAACTTGTTTTTTATTTGACCAAAACATACAAAAGCGTATTTGTTATTTTTTTTTAACTTTAATAAATTTTTTTTATTAAAAACAAGTTTTTTATATTTAGAAAAATTATTACTAATTTTTTTTTCTAACAAACAAATTATTTCATACTTTTTTGTACCTAAAATAACATCTATACACGAGTTGGCATGTCCACCTGCTCCTATAAGAATAATTTTTTTCATTTTAAATTATCTGTGATATATTTTATTTCACTTGCTTTTAAAAAAGAACTTGATGGTAAACAGATATAATTTTTAAAAATTTTATTAGCCATTTCGATTTTATATGATTGACATTTTTTATATGGTTTCTGTAAATGATTTGGTAGCCAAACTGATCTTACTTGAATATTTTTAGATATAAGTTTCTTTATTAAAAAATTTTTTGAATATTTGTAATTTTTATCTATTTTTAAAATATTAATCCAATAATTACTCTGAGAATAATTGGGAGGACACATTAAATTTAAGCCACGTATAGATTTAATTCTATTTTGATATTCATTGTGAATTTTTTTTTTCAAATTAATAATCTTTTTTAAACTTTCTATTTGTGCCAAGCCTATAGCCGCATGAATATTAGATAATCTAAAATTATATCCAACCTCTTTATGCACAAAGTCAATCTCATCATCTTTTGCTTGATTTGCCAAATAAAGTACTCTTTTTTTGGAATTTTTATTGTTAGTTAAAATCACGCCACCACCTGCTGAAGTTATAATTTTATTTCCATTAAAAGATATTGAGCCTAATGATCCAATTGTACCAGCATGGTACATCTTTTTTTTTTGAATATAATAGCTTCCTAAACTTTCTGCAGCATCTTCAATAACTTCAATTGATCTTTTCTTACAAAGTTTTAAAAATTGTTTATTAAGATCTGCAACATTTCCAAATGTATGAACAATTATTATTGAAGATATTTTTTTTTTTGTTTTTTTATTATACGTATGTCCATTTTTAAAAAATGTTTCTTTTAGTATGAAATCTTCAGTTTTCTTTAAATCAATATTACAATATTCATCTACATCCATAAAAATAGGGCTGGCATTGCAATATTTTATAACATTTATGCTAGCTATGAATGTAATGCTAGGAACTAATATTTCATCATTTTTTTTAACTTTTGCAATTTTTAAACATAAATATAAACCTGAAGTACAACTATTGACTAACGCTGGATATTTTGAATTAGTAACTTTTTTAATCTTTTCTAAAAATAATTGAGAATGTCTACCAAAAGTTAAATAATTTAAATTTATACACTCTTTTAAATATTTTATTTCATTTCCATAAATATTTGGGGAGTGTAGTTGAATAGTTTTGCTAGTTAACTTCATTTTTGTTTTTTTATAATATAATTACCAAACTTATCTTTTGATTTTTTTAAATTCAAAAACATGTTTTTTTTCATTAAATGGATAATTTCTTGAATTCCATAATCTACGCTATATTTAGGGACAAAATTGAGCTCTTTTTTCATTTTAGTGAAATTTACTTTGTAATTTCTAAAGTCTGTATTTTTTTCAACAAAACTTACATTATCTGTTTTTATATACTTCTGAATTTTTTTAATTATTTTTTCTTTTGTAAAGTTATTTTTATTAGAACCTACATTATAAATATTAAATAGTTTATTTCTTTTTATTTGAATTACCTTGTATATAGCGCCAGCAAAATCTTTTACATGACAATACGGTCTCCAAGTACCAGTATCATAAACTTCAAGTTTATTTTTTAAGAAAATTTCTCTTACAAATTGATTAACCGTTAAATCAAATCTCATTCTTTTTGAAACTCCAAAAGCAGTGGCAAATCTAAAAATTGTAATTTTTATTTTATTACTTTTAGATTTTTTTTTAAGATATTTTTCAATTTTAATTTTTGATTTAGCATACAAAGATAGTGGATTTAATTTTGATTTTTCATCAACCATTTTATTATTTTTGGTGATTCCATAATTTGAGCATGTAGAAACAAAAATTATATGCTTCACTTTTATTTTTAAACATTGGTCTATTAATTTAATTATATAATTTTCATTTATTTTTTTTGATAATTTAGAGTATTTTTTTGTAATAGGATCACCTACTAACCCCGCCAATAAAATAACTGTACTGTTCTCATCCATCAATTTTTTAATCTTATTAATTTTTGATATATTGATGTTATAAAAGTTATAATTTTTTTTGTGTAAAGGTTTTTTCTGATTATAAATCAAATTATCTATACTTTTTACAAGATAATTTTTTTTAAGAAAAAATTCAGAAACGGTTGAACCTATATAGCCCGCACCGCCAAAAATGATTATATTAGTTTTTTTTTTCATATCTAAATTTATTAACTTTCCATAGCTCCGCACTTTGTAAAAATGAGTTTTTTACAATTTTCATATATTTATTAGTTTATTATACAGGTCTAAATAAGTAGTTTTCTTTAGATACTGTTGTTTTTAATTTTCCAATTAAAATCTTAATTCTTGAATTTTGTTTATCTATTATTTTAAATTTTGTATTTGTGAAAGGGCCTGTGAGAAATTGAAAGATTCCATTTTCTTTAAATTCAAAGAAACACTGTTTAATAAAACCATTTTCGTCCTCATTTAACATACATTTTTCAACAAAGTTTTTTATTTCATCTTGAGTTTCCTGAAAATTATTTAAAAAATATTTTAATCCCTTGCAATACCTTAATGTGTTTAGCACATTTTTGTTTCTAAAACTTTCATGAAAACATAATAAATAATCTCCTAAAAGAAAACTTTCGTTATTATGAATTTTATTCTTTATTCTTTTTTGTAGTTTTAATTTCGGCAGATAAAATTTTACATCTTTACCTAAATATCTAAAAAAATCTTTTTTTAATAATGAAAGATTTTTTTTATTAAACTTTAGAACTACCCACATCTATTTATCTTCCTTTATTTCCAGATTTAATTCATCATACTCTTTAAGTTTTTTTTTCATAAAATTGATTGTTAACTCAGTTTTTTTTGTTATTCCTTTGGGAGTTAAAATATATCTGTAACCTAATTTATTTGGATTTTTTTTAAAATTCTGAATTTTTATTAAACCTTTATTTTTTAAAGCATTTAAACAATAATTTAATTTACCTAGACTAAAGCCTAATTCTTTTGCCATATCCCTTTGTGAAGAATTAGGATTTGACTTAATTTTTCTCATTACATTAAAATGATCAAGAATATTTTTCATAGTGTTCAAAATTTGAACGATAATACCCTCAATTATTAAAGAGTAAAGAAATAATTTAAGATTTGATAAATATTCCTAAATTTAATCAGATTTTTTAATTAAATCATCATTGAGTCGTAATATTTTGTTGAAATACTTTTCAATCACATTGCTATGTGAAATTACAATTATTGTTTTTTTATCTTTTGTTAATTCAGTCAAATTAAAGAATATACTTTCTTCTAAATTTTTATCTAATTCAGAAGTAGCTTCATCAAATATCAAAATTTTTCTGTCTGAGTATAAGCATCTTGCAATTGAAATTCTTTGCCTCTGACCACCAGATAAATTATTACCTCCTTCACCAATATAAAAATTTAATTTTTCAGTTTTATTATTAACAATTTCCTCTAACCTTGAAATTTTAAGGGCTCTGTCAAATATTTTTTTTTCATCCTTGTTTAAATCTTCATAACTAGGTTTATCTTTATCCAAAACAATATTATTAAATATAGTGTCATTAAATAAAAATTTATTTTGTGATATATAATATGAATTATTTCTAAATTGATTTATCTCTAATTCACTTCCATTCACTAAAATTTTCCCTTTAGTTGGTTTAAAAAAACCTAGTATTAAATCTATTGTGGTTGATTTTCCACATCCTGATGGTCCTGATATTAAAATGCTATCAGATAATTTTATATTAAAGTTTATATTGTTCAAAACATAAGTTGAGGAGTCATATGAAAAACTTACATCTTTAAAATCTAAGTTTTTAAAATTCCAATTTTTTTGATTTCCATTATTAATTTCATTTTCATCATTTTTTTTTCCGTACAAATCATTATAAACGTTTTCTGTATAATCTATTCCATTATTTAACATACTTGTCATTCGAGCAATAATTGAAATAGATGGCAAAAGTCTCATTGCTGCATAAAGATATGATGCTAAAAAAATTATATATTTTTCTGTTCCCTCATTACTTAAAATATTAAAATTAAAAAAAATAAAACCTATTATTAAGCTAATAAAAAATATTTCTAAAAGGTGTCTTGGTGTAAAGAGTATAACCTCATATGTTAATTGGTCTTTTGCTAAATTTAAAGCTCTAGATTTAAATATTGACGTAAAAAAAGTTTCTTTTTTTGATATTTTTATTTCTTTTATGCCTTTAACTAAATCAGAAATAATTTGAATGATATCTTTAGACGCTTTATTTACAAATCTACCTATTCGTCTTACTTGTTTTCTAAAAAGAAGATGATTAATTAATAAGAAAAGAACAAACAATGGCAAGATATTTAAAATAAAATTTGACTCTAAAAAGACTAAATATAAAACTATAATTAGTATAATTATACTTTCTGAAAGAATTCTTAAAACACTCATTACACAATTAGAATACATTGATACACCGCTACTTATAGTTTGAATATAATGCGAAGTTTGTTTTTGACGAAAAATATTATATTCTAAGGAATGATACTTTCTTATTAATTTCATTCTTATTTTGGCTTGAAGATCTAGTCTAATTTTTGAAATATAACGATAAATAAAGATGGTTAAAAAAGTTTTGACAAAAAATATTATTAAAAAAATTATTAAAAAATTTTTTTTATCATTAAAAATTGTATAGTTTTCTAAGTAAGTAAAAAAATCACTTAAAATACCACTAGAAGATGTATCAAAAAGTATTGTTACAATTGGAATTATTAAGATAATATTTAGAATATCAAATACGGTTGTAAGCAAACTTAAAAAAATTATTAAATAAAATTTTATTCCTAGATTAGCTATACGAAGAATTTTTTTAATATAATCAAAATAATCTATCATTTAATTTCAAACTTTGTAGTATTTTTTATACCAAGTTACAAACTTTGAGACACCATTTTTTAAATTAACTTGTGATTTATATTTAATAATTTTTTTGATTTTATCTATATCAGCAAAAGTATTTTGGACATCACCCAGCTGTTCATCTAAATAAATTTTTTTAAACTTAGAAGATATTTCTTTCTCTAGAAATTTTATATAATCATTCAATTTTTCAGATTTTCCTTTTGCAATATTATAAATTTCAAAAAAGGATTTATTTTGCTTTTTAGTGAGGATAAGAAATAAATTAATTACAGAATTAATCGCATCATCTATATAAGTAAAATCCCTTTTATGTTTTCCATGATTAAAAACTTTAATTGGTAAATCATTATAAAAATTTTTTATAAAACTGAACGGTGTCATATCAGGTCTACCATATGGGCCATACACTGTGAAAAAACGGAGTCCTACTATATTCATTTTATATATTTTACTATAACTATACGACATAAGTTCATTTGATTTTTTTGTTGCTGCATAAAACGATTTTGGTTTATCTGTATTCATGGTCTCTTTTAAGGGCATCTTTTTTTGATCTCCATAAACAGAGCTTGAAGATGCAAAAAAAAGGAATTTAACCTTATTTAATCTACATTCTTCCAAAATATTAAAATATCCAGATAAGTTTGACTCAAAATATTTTCTTGGATTTATTATCGAATATCTTACCCCCGCTTGAGCAGCTAAATTAAAAACATAATCATAATTATTCCTTTTAAAGTTTTTTGATAATAGTTTTTTACTGTCTAGATTAAACTTATAAAACTTAAAATTTGAATTTTTTTTCAAATTTGACAACCTTTTTTTCTTAAGTCTAATATCATAATAATCGTTTAAATTATCAATTCCATAAATTTTAAATTTTTTAATTTTTAACAATTCTTCTGATAATCTACTACCAATAAATCCAGCACAACCAGTAACAAGAATTTTTTTTTTCATTTATAATCGTAAAGAATTATTAATATTTTTTTATGCTTAGTTTAACTTTTTCTTTGGCTAAAATAGTCATTATATTTTTTTTTATAATTCTCATATATACCAAAATCTTCATCAGAGGGATTATTTATTAAATCTTCTTTTTTATATAATAACCATTTTTCTGGATTTTTCATTGGCTTTATTCTTAGATCAATCAATCGACTTTCAGAAATAAGTCTACTTTGTACATTTTTTTTTCTATTGTCATGTATTTCAGATAAAACAAATCTATTTCGATCAGACATATCTAATAAATTTTTATCAAACTCGTTTTCTTCCACTGGTAAATTATATAGCCTTAAAGCTGTATTGTAAAAATCTGTGTGAGAACTGAAAATTTTTGTATTTCCACTTATATTAAATTTTTTTTTTATTTCGTCATCAAAAGTTATTATTGATAAAGGAATATGTGTATTTAATTCATTTAAAGGACCATTTATCTTTAAATAATCTGGTGTCAGAACACCATTGTTTCCGTGATCAGACGAAAAAAATATAACTGTATCTTTGGCAAAATTTTCTTTTATATATTTTAAAAATTTTGAAATTTGTTGATCTAAATACTCTGTAGCTAGCAATTTCATTTGAATAAACTCTTTCAATAAATTTTCATCTTCCCAACATTTTTTATAAAAATTATTATATCTTTCAGGACTTAAAAGTGGACCTAATGGATTCGGCTTTAGACTTTTAAGATATGGATATTTTTTATAAGTTTCAATATTTTGAAGAATTGTAGAAGGTTTTAGATACAATCTTAATATTCTTCTAGGTATCCTGTAAAAAATATTCTCATATGTAAAAAGAAATTTACGGATATTAGGAAATGAGAGTCTATTAACTAATTTATTATTAATAGGTGTTTCGTAAGGTTCGTGGCAATCAACATAATGTAAACCTAAAAAATAATCTTTTAAAGATGATAACTCTTTAATTTTTTTAAAAAAATGTTGATTATTTAACTGTTCTGCAGAAACTCTATATTCTGCAAGAGAGGGAGATAAAACAGAAAAAGAGTCAAAATCAAGCTTATAGTTTGGATCAGATGAATATATAAATTTACAAGGAGTCATAAAATGAGTTGAACAACCAGCCATTTTTAAATCATTTTGTAAATATCCATATCTATTTTGATCATAACTTTGTAATCTTCCCACTACGTGTGTTAATGTGGGGCTTAATCCACTTAATAAGGCCGCAACATTTCCAATCGTATTGTGAGTTACAGCGTAATGATTATGAAAATTTAGACTCTCTAAAGAAAAATTTTTTAAATTGGTCATTTTGGTTTTTTCCTTTAACCAAGAGTCTTGATAAGAAATTGCATCAAGTATCAAATAAATAATTTTCATAAAAAATTTTTTTTAATTTTTTTTGAAATGAGAGTAAATCATGTTTAAAGACTTATAAATTAATTCTTATAATATACAATACCCTAATATCCTTAACATTTATTTTAAATTAAGTTAGAAAAGAAAAATTATTTAGAAACGTAAACCTTAATATATTTATAATTTATATTACATAATATTTTTTATTATTGTGTATACTTAATAATTTTGACATTATTCTTATTTCTATTAGAAAAAAAATTATTTTTATGAAATTTATATCAAAGTCAGAAACACTAAAAAGCCTTAAATTGAAAAGGTCTATCATTCCTAAATTGATAATATTTAGTTTTAGAGAATATTTAAAAAATGAAAAAAAAATAATATTTGAAATTTCAGAAAAATTTAAAGGGGATTACATTGCTATAAGATCATCATTCAAAAATGAAGATACTCAACTCAATTCAAATGCAGGTAAGTATAAAAGTTTTTTGAATATTAACTCCAATAATTATTTATCAATAAAAAAATCGATTGATGGAGTTTTGAAAAGTAAAAAAAAATTAAATAATGAAGTTTTTTTTGTCCAGAAAATGATAAAAAAAATAAAATTTTCTGGAGTTTTACTAAGTAGAAATTTAGAAAACTATTCAAAAACTATAAATATCAATTATTATAATGGAAACAAAACAGATGTGGTAACCTCAGGAAGAGGCGGATCTCAGTCAATAGAATATTATGAAAATAATGATTATGAGATACCAAAAAAATTTATAAAACTCTATAAAGCTTTTGTTGAAATTAGAAAAATTACTAAAGAAAATGATTTAGATATTGAATTTGCAATTGGTTCTAATAATAAGGTTTATGTACTGCAGGTAAGAAAATTAATTGTTCCTAAATCAAAGATTAAATTTAATTTTGATTTTAAATATTTTTTAAGTCTTGAAAAAAAAATTGATAAATTAAAACAAAAACATCCTGATCTTATGGGTGAAACAACTTATTTTGGAGTGATGCCTGATTGGAATCCAGCAGAAATAATAGGATCAAAACCAAAGCCATTAGCTTTATCATTATACCAAGAACTTATAACTGACCATGTATGGTCACAAAATAGGGCTAATTATGGTTATAGAGAATTGGATCAATTTCATTTAATGACAACATTTTATGGCACTCCATATGTGGATATAAGAATTGATTTTAATTCTTGGTTGCCTAAAAATTTAGACAATAAAATCGCAAATAAAATTATAAATTATTATCTTAGAAAATTTAGTTCAGATATCTCTCTTCACGATAAAATTGAATTTCAGCTGTTATTCACGTGTGTCACTTTTTCGACAAAAAAAAATATGAGAGAAAAACTGAGAAATGTTCTATCAAAAAAAGAAATTACAAAATTTTATCATGAGCTAGTTAAAATTAATAAAATTGCACTTTATAAGAAAGATGAGGATATAAAAAGAATTGAAATATTAAAAAATAGACAAAAATTAATACAAAACTCAAATCTTTACGAAATTGATAAGATTTATTGGTTAATTGAAGATTGTAAAAAATATGGCACCTATGCTTTTGCAGGACTTGCTAGATGCGGTTTTATAGCAATGGAATTGTTAAATTCTTTGGTTGAAACAAAATCAATATCCAACAAAGAAAAAAATAAATTTTTATCGTCTATTAATACAATTACCTCTAGGATGAAAAATGATTTAGCAAAACTTACAAAAAAAAAATTTTTGGAAAAATATGGCCATTTAAGACCTGGCACATACGAAATAACTTCTATGAATTATAGAAACGGCTTTCACAAATATTTTGGGAGGAAATATAAAAAAACTTCATCTAAAAATTTAAAAAAAAAAATTTTTCTAAAAGCCCCTCTTAAAAAAATTAATATTTATAAATCAAATAAAGAATTATTTGATTTTATCAAAAATTCAATAGTTAACAGAGAATACTCAAAATTTGTTTTTAGTAAAAGTGTTGATTTGATTTTTGAAAATTTAACTAAACTTGGAAAAAGATATAATATTAAAAGTGATGATCTATCTTATATTAAAATTCAACGTATAATGGATATGTATTTCAACTTAACTTCAGATAAGAATATTTCATCATTAGAAAGACATGTTAAAGAAAATAAGATGGACTATTTTGCAAATAAAAATATATATCTACCTGATGTAATAAGAAATACGAAAGATTTATTTATACAAATAAAAAATAATGAAAAAATTAATTTTTTATCTGACAAAATAATTACCTCTAAAATCATCATTTATGATGAAAATAAAATTAAATCAAATTATGATGGTATTGTTTGTATAGAAAATGCAGATCCAGGTTTTGATTTTTTATTTAATAAAAACATAAAAGGTTTAATTACAAAATATGGTGGCTTAAACTCACATATGGCCATAAGGTGTTCTGAACTTAATCTTCCTGCATTGATAGGCGTAGGAGAAAAAAATTTTAATAGAATAATTCAACATAAAGTAATTAGTATTAATTGTTTAGAAAAAAAAATGGACTTTATTAATTAATGAATAAAAACATTTTAATTAATCAACGATTAGATAAAGTTGGAGATTTTAATGAATTAAGAGATAATTTAGATATAAGATTCATAAAATTAATTTTAGATTTAAAATTAAATCCTATAGTTGTGCCAAACAATACAAAAGCATTAAATAGTTTTTTAAAAAGAATTAAAATAAAAGGAATTATTCTTTCTCCTGGAGGTAATCCAAAAATTAAAGATAATAGATCAAAAGTAGAAGAGAAATTAATTAAGTTTTCAAGTCAAAAGAAGATTCCTTTGCTGGGTATATGCAGAGGTGCTCAAAAGATTAATTTATTTTTTGGAGGACAGATTAGAAGAGTTGAAAATCATGTTAGAAAAAATCATAAAATATTTGGTCCCTTAACACAAAAAAAAAATATAACGATAAAATGTTATCATAATTTTGGTATTAAAAATGTAGATTTGTCAAAAAAATTCAATATTCTTGCAACGACTAAAGATGGATGTATTGAATGTTATAATGATAAAGATAATAAACGTATGGGAATAATGTGGCATCCAGAAAGATATAAAACCTTGAGAAATTTTGATAAAAAATTATTGAAAAGATTTTTTAGATGCAATTAATTTTTTTAGCAGCAGGGCGAGGATCAAGATTGCCAAAAAAAAATAGAGATATACCTAAGTGTCTTACAAAAATTAAGGACAAAAGTATTTTTGAACATAACTTTAAATTTTTTGATAAATTTAAAAATAAGATAATAATAACTGGTTACAAAAATAAATTAATTTCAAATATTGCAAAAAAAAAGAAATTTAAAATTATTTTGAATAAAAATTACAAAAATACAAATATGGTATATAGTATGTTTTTGGCCAAAAATTTTATTAAAGAGGATGTTGTTATTAGTTATGGAGATATAATATTTAATGAAAAAATTTTCAAAATGCTTCAAAAGAAAAATGATTTTTTGCCTTTAAATAAAAATTGGAAAAAAAATTGGCTTAAAAGAATGTCTTTTTCTAAAATGTTATTAGACGCTGAAAATGTTTTAATTAAAAAAACTCTTATAAAAGAAATAGGAACAAAACTAGAATTAAAAAAACTACCAAAATATCAATTTATGGGATTAATAAAATTAAGTAAGAGAACCTTTTTTGGTTTATATAGATTTTTTAAAAAGTTAAAATTAAAAAAAATTGACATGACTTCATTTCTTAACGAAGCAATCAAAAAAAATTGTGTAAAATTAAGCTATAATGAATACGGGAGTTTTTGGTTTGAAATAGACTCTTTCAACGATATTAAAGCTGCAAACAAATTGCTTTAGTATTTTTTCTTAGCTATAAATTTTTTAACTTTTTCTAATAACTCTTTTTCTAGATATTTTATATTTTTTTTAAATGTATTGTTTATAATTATATGAGGTTTTTTAGGAAATTGTGGTTTTATGTTTACACCAACAACATTTTTATTTCTTTTATATATTCTTTTTTTATCAATTGAAGTTATTTTTTCTAAATCGGATTTAACAAAAATTTCAACATATTTTTTTATATTTTTCCTGTTCCAAACTCTAGGCTTATTCATCAAACCTATTAATGAAAAAATTACATTTACACCTTGATCTGTTAAAATTTTAACAATTCTGTTAAATTTTTTTAAATTTGATGCTCGTCCTTTATAAGAATAATCGTGCAACTCTAATATTTTTCTCATAGTGTCTCCATCTAGATGGATTGTTGAGCCATATTTTTTTTTTATGAATGGATATAAACTTTTGGCTAGAGTTGTTTTTCCAGACCCAGAAAGACCTGTAATCCAAAACAATATTCCACTTTTTCTTTTTAATTTTTTCAAAGTTATTCTTGGTAATTTAAAGTATACAAATTAAACTTTTATAAACAAAATTAACGTTTGATTTGATTATAATATTAATATTATATAATAAATTATTACACTCTAAACAAGTTTAATAACAAAAGAAAATCAAAATATAATTAACTATATTTAAATGAAAAAACTATATATTCATATTGGGTTACCTAAGTGTGGTAGTACTTTTTTACAACATGTACTTTTTCCCGAAATATGCAAAATTAATAATCTAGAATATTTTAGAAATAATAAAAAAATTACAAAAAAAATTTTTAGACACCAATTAAATACAATTTTTAAAAATAAAATAGAAAAGCTTCAAATAAAGAAGGATACACTTGTTTCATGGGAAAAATTAGTAGGTTACGAAGACCCTTTTTTTTGGAGCAAATATTCTGAAAATAATTTAAAGTTTTTTGGAAATGATAGTCATATAATCATTGTGATAAGAGAGCCAAAAGAATTTTTATCATCTATCTATTTAGAGCATTGTGTACAAAAACACTATTTTCCTAGACCAGATTTTTATTTTCTAAACAACAAAACATATTCAGAAGAATTGCAACAAAAAAAATTTTCTCTAAAAAATTTTAGTTATCAAAAATTAATTAAATTATATAAAAGTAAATTTAAAAAAGTTTCAATAATTAAATTTGAAAATCTTTTTGATGAAGAAATTTATTATCAATTATTTAAAATGAACACTTCTCAAAAAAAAAAATTTAGAATTTTCTTAAAAAACTATAAAAAAACTAAAGTCAATGAAAGCTATTCTTCTACAATTGTTAAATTTTTAAGATATTTTAATTATTTTTTAAGTATTTTTGATTTAAGTTTGCAAACGAAAATATATAGATATGATTATATTATTAAACAAAATGGTAAAAAAATTAATACTCCAAAAATCAAATCTACCTTTAAAACTTATTTTAGTTTCAGGAATTTAATTTTTAGATTTCTTAACAAAATACCTTTACAAAAAAAATACCTAATTGATTTTAAAAAATATAATATAAATCTAAGTAAACTTCAAAACGAATATAGAATAATTAAAACACAATTATAGAAAAATAAAAAAAATTTAATTATTCTATTGGTTTAATCACACAATCATGTAACTAGCGCATAGCTGATATGAGTTTAAAAAATATTATTCAACTGCTTTTTCTGTTAATCAATAGATAATAAAAAAATTTTTATGAAAAAAAAATATTTAGATATTAATAAACTATTTTGGCAACGAGAGTTTTATTCACCAAATGTTGAAAGTTTTATTTTTAGACTTAAACCAAAAATTATAGACTTATACGTTAATCCCAAAAAAAAAATAAAGATCTTAGATTTTGGATGTGGGGAAGGAGCTAATCTTGAATACTTAAAAAAAGAATACAAATATGACGCTTATGGCGTAGATATTTCAACAATTTCAATCAAAAAAGCTCAAAAAAAAATTAATAAAAAACAAATAAAATTAATTAGTGGGGATATAAAAAAAGATGATAATTTTTTTAAAGTCAAATTTGATATAATTATTTCTATTCAAGTTTTATATTATTTAAATAATCTTGATTTAAAAAAAAGACTAGTATCACTAAACAACATGCTTAAATCTGGTGGTTATGTTTTTTTTACTATGATGGGCACTAAAAACAAATATTTTCAAAAATTTTCAAATAAAAAAATTGGTAAAGATGGATTAACCTTTGTGAATTTGGAAAAAAATAAAGCTTACATCAAACATTATAAAAAAAGACAAAAACAACCAATATATAATCATTATATTAATTTTACTAAAAATGAGAAAGATTTAAAAAATAAATTTAAAATCTTTAAACCGTTACATGTTGGTTATTATGAAGGAAGTCTTAACTCATTGAAAGACAGCGGACTTCATTATACTTTTTTTGGGAAAAAAAAATAAGTCTTAATTAATATCTATTTTAATTGCAATTTTATAAAAATTTTTTTCAGTGCATAAATCAAGCCAATTGAGCTATTAGTACTGGTAAGCTGCACACATTACTGCGCTTCCACACCCAGCCTATCAACGTGGTGG
>MDSV01086876.1_pt1 | contig 63924 bp, 35 predicted proteins | sample 810851 | NCBI WGS metagenome assembly MDSV01 (sample SAMN05326640, study PRJNA326480) | marine metagenome | isolation source: seawater | place: Atlantic Ocean: North East | collected 2012
CGAGCCTCCGGAACCTGTGCGCGCGCGAAAAGTTTCAGCAGGCGCGGCGCGACGAGGGCGAGGCGCCGACGTCGCCGGCGTCGCCCGTCTCGACGCCCGCGGGGTTCAACAAAACGTACGCGCCGCCGCTGAGCTCGATGAGCTCACCCGCGAGCACGCCCGCGAGCTCGTCGCGCGGGCGCTGAGCGAGCGCCGCGCGCGGGGGAACGGGCGGCGAAGGCGGTTGCCGCGAAGCGCGAAGCGCGAAGGCGCGTCGGGTATTTATGATATATAGACTCTCGCGCATGACGCGTCTTTCGCGCTCCCGAGGATCTACGACGCGTAGGCGTGCGCACTACCGAAGGTACTTCACCTCCACAAACGTCACGTCTCGCTTTACTTTACCTCCGCGAACGTCACCTGAACGTCACCTTCCGTAAGGAGCGCGCTATGTCGTCCTGCGCCAGCCTCTCCTCCGCGATCCGCTCCCGGACGCCGCGAAGCTCGCCCCGCAGGCTCGCCAACTCGTCGTCCTGCGCAGCCAGCGCCGCGCCCGTCGCGGGGTCCAGCGCGGTCCAGGCATCGTGCAGGTACTCGCGCGTCGCCGCGTCGGCGGCGTCCTCCAGCGCGCGTAGAGCGGCGGCGTCGTCTCGTGTGAACCAGACAGGCACGTCGCGCCGGGTCAGGCGCAGGACCTGACGCGCGACGCACCTGGAGACGGAGGGAGCGTCTTTCGCGTCTTCGTCGGCGTCTGATGATGCATCGCGTTCGTCGTCGTCCGAGTCGAAATCGCTCGCGCGCGCCCGCTCGGCGTGGACGACGAACGCGCATCGCGCGATCCTCTCGCGCTCGAGCTCGAACCCGACGTTCGTTGGTTTCCGAGACGACGCGTCCCACAGCGCCGCCTCCTCGCGCGTCAGCCACACCTCGCACACCAGCAGCGCCGCGGGGCCGTCCAGCTCGGCGGCGAGTTCCTCTTCCTCCGCGGAGGCGCGAATCCGCTCGTCGAGCGGATTCGCGCGCGCCCCAGACGCGAGCGCGCGTTTGGCGGCTTGATACGCCTCGGCGAGCGTGCGGTGCGCGCGAACGGACGCCTCCAACCCGGACGCGCCGAGCGCGCGGAGCGTCGCCGCCGGCGCGAGCCCGACGTACCCCCACCGCTTGCGGAGCCCAGAGGTCGCCGCGTCGCCGTTCTCGACCCCGTCGGAAGAAGCGCCCCTCGGTCCCGCGGTTTCGTCGCGAGCGACGTCGGGCGACGTCGCCGGTCGCTTCGCCTCCGCCGAAGCCGCGTCCGGCGCGACGACGCGCCACACGGAGACGACGCGCGCGTCGCCGACGACGTCGTCCGCCTCGTCTTTTTTTCCGGAAACCGAGTCTCGCCCATCCGCCCTCCGGGCGGCGGCGCGCGCATTCGAAGCCACCGCGGCGTGTTCAGGGCTCCCCTCGCGCACCTCCACGAGAGCGTCGGGAACGCGAGGTGGCGTTTTCGCGTTCGCGCGCGTCGTAGACGAAGCAGACGAAACAGACGCGGCGGCGCTCTCTCGAGAGAGCGCCTCGTACGCGCGCGCGGCGTCACGCTCGAACCGGACGCGGCGGCGCTCCCGTTCGAAGCGCGCGCTCTCCCCGCGCGCCGCCGCCTCGCCGCGCGCGAGGATGGCGTTCGAGACGCGCGCGTGTGACTCGCCGATGCGCAGCAGCGTCTCGCGTAGGACCGAGCGGCGCGCCTCGCGGCGGCGCGCCGCCTCCTCCGCGTGCGCGCGGACCGTCGCGCGGCCGAGCATCGTCGCCTGCTCCACCGCGAGCAGCTCGGCTCGGGCGCGAGCGCGCGCCGCCGCCGCCGCCGCGAGCCGCCGGTCGCGCGCCTCCCGCAGCTCGGCCACCTTCGCCTCGTGCGCTTCGCGCTCTCGTTCCGAGAGCACGTCTCCGAGACAGCGCGCGCGCGCGCGGTCGTCCGCGGCGGCGCCCCGCTCGGCGACGGTCACCTCCGCCGCGTCCAGAACCCTCAGCTGCCGCAGTTTTCGCGCCGCGCGTTCCCGGTAGCCCGGCTGCGCGGCCACCGGCGCGGGCGCGAAGTGGTCGTCCCGGAACGAGAGCGACTCGAGCGTGGGCAGGCACGCCACCGCGGCGAGGCACGTCTCGAGGTCCACCAGGCGTCTGTTCCCGGCCAGCGCCACCTCGCGCACGCGAAGCAAAGGCGCGAACCCCGCGAACGCTTTACGATTTCCCGTACCCGACGCGGCGCGTCCGTCGGCGTCGTCGTCGTCGTCGTCGTCGAACGCCAAGTCGTTGTCCTGCAACCAGAGCTCTCGAAGCGACGCGAGCGCGTCCAGCCCCTCGACTCGAGTGATGTCGTTGGAAAAGAGCCACAGGCGCTCGAGGTTGGGACACGTGTCCATGCCCTCTATGCGCGCGATGGCGTTGTCGTTGAGCAGGAGCTCGCGCAGCGCCGGCATGGCGCCGGCGTCCGCCAGGCCCGCCGTGGAATCCAGGCGCTGGTGCGTGAGCTCGAGCTTGCGGAGCGTGCGCGAGACGTACCGCAGCGCGGGGAACGCGCGCAAGCCGTTGTGCATCAGGCAGAGGTGCGTCAGCGACCCGGCGCACGCGCGCAGCGCGTCGGGGTGCACGCGCTCGAACGCGTCGAACGCGATCTCCACCTCGGTCGCGCCCGCGAGAGAGGCACGTCCTGCGGCGCGCGCGAACGCCGTCTCGGTGAGCGCGCCGGGGTGGTCGACGGGGTGGTCGAGGCAAAACCCCGAGCCGAGACCGCCGTCGCTCACCTCGCTCACCTCGCTCTCGTCGCTCGCCCATCCGTCCGGGACCTCCATGCCCGCCGCGGACGCCGGTCGCCCGCGGTCGCGAAGTGCGCCGGATCTGAGTGGGCACCCGGCGATGCCCGGACCTCGGCGCTCTGGGCACAGTCGAATTTATTGTCGAACGCGTTCGTCATGTTCGTCGTTCCAAATCGGTCTTCCCCCAGCCCAGAAGCCAGAAGTATCTCTATTCGATCCGAGATCTCGAATCTCGCGATCCGGCGAACCGGCGCGGTGGGCGCGGTCGAGCGTGAGCCGAGTACGGTACTGACATTACAATACGATGACCTCCGCGCAGTTAGGAAACCGCGCGTCGGATCGCGATTCGCTCGAAATCGGTATACATCGGACGCGTCCCCGGGCACTCCTCCGCGCATTTCCACGGGAACGTAATTCCCGCTAGACGCGTCGCGCGAATTTTCCCGTGTCCGCTCCCGGGACGATCGCGCGGCCGTGCGCTTCGCCCCTGCCACCCTTCGCGATTTACTTGGCCATCATCATCTTGACGAACTCGTCGTAGTTCACCTGACCGTCGCCGTCCACGTCGGCCTCGCGAATCATCTCGTCCACCTCCTCGTCGGTGAGCTTCTCGCCGAGGTTGGTCATCACGTGACGCAGCTCCGCGGCGGAGATGAAGCCGTTGCCGTCCTTGTCGAACACCTTGAAAGCCTCCTTGAGCTCCTCCTCGGAGTCGGTGTCCTTCATCTTGCGGGCCATGAGGTTGAGGAACTCGGGGAAGTCGATCGTGCCGTTGCCGTCCGCGTCGACCTCGTTGATCATGTCCTGAAGTTCGGCTTCAGTAGGGTTCTGCCCGAGCGAGCGCATGACGGTGCCAAGCTCCTTGGTGGTGATGGTGCCGTCGCCATCCTTATCGAAGAGGGCGAACGCCTCCTTGAACTCGGCGATTTGCTCGTCGGTGAGAGTGTCAGCCATCTTTTGAGTCGAGTGGGTGGGTTTCGACGCGTGTGTCGCGAGGAATGCTCACGCGCTCGGAACACTACGGAAAAAGGCGCGAAGCGAAGCGGGGGAACTCGCATCGGAAAATAACAAAATTGAATCGCGCGGGGGGCCCGGCTCCGACCGGTCTTTGACGAATCGAGAGAAGGGAAAAGCATCGAGCAACCGACCAACCGTCGTAGTGGGCACGACTTCGAAAACGATGCGTCTCTGCAGCCAGAGTAGGGGCGCCCGCGCGGCGGACGACGGGCATGTCGTCGCCGTGGGATCGGCCCGCGGGGCGCGCGCCAGCGCGAGGGCGGGACGGAGATCACGCGCGCGCGCTGTTCCCCGAGACCCAGCCGTCGCCGTCGCGTTCGATAGCCGCCGCGGCAGCCATGGTGCGTCAGAGAGGCGAGAGCGGGTCGACAGGCCCCGCGCCCGGGCCGGACGCCACGCCGAGCCCGACGACCGAAGTCGCGCCGCTCGCGGGCTCGGAGCCCGGCCGGGACGTGCCGGCGGCGCGTTCGCCGCCGCCGCGCGACGCCAGAGCTCCCCGCGAGGGGACCCCGCGTCGCGACGACGAGCACCCGACGAGCTCGAGTTCGCCGATGACGGACATCCTCGACGCGGTCGCCGCCGACGCCGTGCCGCGCGCGCCGCCCGCGGGCGCGAGCGCCTCGCAGGCGGCGGCGAACGTCTCCGCGATCATCCGCGCCGCCGCCGAGGCGGCGGTCGCAGCGTCCTCGGGGAGGGGCAAACGCATCGCCGGGAGAACGAGCTCGCGCGCGTCGAGCCGCGCGTCGTCGGCGACGGCGTCGGCGACGGCGTCTCCCTCGCGGCCGGAGCGACGCGACGCCAGCGAGTACGCCGGCTATTCCCTCGCGCACACGCCCACGAGGCCGCGGCGCGTCTCTGGCGTCTCGCCGCGCGCGCCCGCGGGCGTTTCTCACGGCACGCCCGTGAGAAGGCGCGAGAAGGCGAGGGACGGAGGGACGGAGGAGCCGCGGCGCGACGAAAACGGAGACGCGAACGCGAGTTTCGAATCCGCGTTCGCGGCGTTGACGGCGGCGACCCGGGACGCGAAGAGCGTATCTGCGAAGACGCGCGATCCGAGCGACGCGCCGTCCGTCTCCTCGGACGTGAGCGCGTGGCAAACGAAGGAGGCAGCGGCGAAGGAGGAGACGGCGCGCGCGCTCGACGCGCTCCGGGCCCTGCGCGAGGCGTCGCAGCGGGAGAGGAGCGCGCACGGCACGGAGGTTGCGGCGCTTCGCGCCGCCGTCGCCGACGCCGCGGCGCGCGCGCGCGAGGAGGCGACCTGCGACGCGGGCGCCGCGGCTGAGGTGGCCGCGCGCGCCGCGCGCGAGGCGGGCCGCGCGGAGGCGCGAGACGAGGCGGAGAAGACGCTCGAGAAGACTAAAAAAGCATACGAGTCTGAAATCGCGCGCGCCGTGGACGCCGCGCTGCGCGACGCCAAGGACGAGGCGGCGAGGAACGCGGAAGCCGCCGTGGACGCCGCCGTGCGCGCGGCGGTGGCATCGCGCGACGAGGCTTTCTCCGCCGCCGCGCGCCGCGCCGCCAAGGATGTGGCGCGCGAGGCGGACCGCAGAGTCGCCGAGGCGTCGGCGAGCGCGGAAGCCTCCGTCGCGGCGGTGCGCAAAGAGGCTGCCCAGGCGCTCGCGAACGCCGCGAAAACCGCCGACGCGCGCGTGGAGGCGGCGGAGCGAGCGGCGGCGGAGGCGGTGGCGGCGGCGGAGGCTGCCAGCCGCGCCGCCGCCGAGGGCGTGCGCCGCGACGAGGCGCGCGTCGCGGCGGCGGCGGCGACCCTGGAGGCTGCCGTCGCCGAGGCGGACGCGCGCGCGGACGAGGCGGTGGCGCGCGCGGACGAGGCGGAGGAGCGCCTCGCGCGCGCCGCCGCGGAAGCGTCGCGCGCGGTGGACGAGGCTGAGCGGCGGTGCGCCGAGGAGACGCGCCGCGCGAACGCCGAGGCGCGTCGCGCGGCGAACGAGCTGGAACACGCGCTGAACGAGGCATCCAACGCGCGCAAACGCGCGCGCGAGGAGCTCGAAGGCCTGCGCGAGGAGGCTCGGCTCTCCGAGGCGGCCGTGACGCGCGCGGCGGACGCGCGTGTCAAGGCGGCGCGCGCGTCGCTGGCGACTGACTCGCGGCGCGCCGAGGAAAAAGCCGAGCGCGACTTTGAAAAGGCGCTCGCCGCCTCGGAGGCGCTCGCCGAGGAGCGGCTCGCCGCGGAGCGCGAGAAGACCCGGGAGGCGCGCCGCGAGCTGGCCGAGCACGTCAAGCGCACCCGGGGGAGCGCCAGCGCGCACGAGCGGCGCATCGTGAGCGTGGAGTCCGCCGCGCGCGAGGCTGTGAGCGCGGCGAAGAAGGAGGCGGAGGCGCGCGTCGCCGAGGCGGCGAGCGAAAAGCAGCGGTGGATGCGTCGGAGCCGTGCCGCCGACGCGAAGACGTCCGCCGAGAAGGCGGAGAAGGCGCGACTCGAGAAGTCGCTCACCGCGAAGCTCGCAGAGCTCACGACGTCCCTGGCGTCATCGGAGGCGGCGCGGAAGGCGTGCGAGCGCGCCGCCTCGGAAGAGAAAGCGTCCGCCGCCGCCGCGCTCGAGGCGGCGCGCCGAAAACGCGAGCGCGCGCTCGACGCGACGTTGCGCGCGGCGATCGGCGCGCGCGCGCGCCGCCGCGGGACGACGGCGTTCCTGGCGTGGCGGCGCTTTTCCGCCGCGCCGCGCGTTTCGCGCGCGGCGCCGAAGCGAGGGAAACGGCGGGAAACGCGGGCACGGCGCGGTCCCTCGGACGACGGCGACTCGGACGACGGCGACTCGGACGACGGCGAGAAAGAAGCGCGGCTGCGAGAGGAAAAGAAAGACGCGCGCCGGCCGAAGTCGGACGACGACGCCTCCGGCGCCGATTCCGACGCGTCGTCCGACGCGCCCGCGCCGCGCGCTGACAAGGCGCGCGATCGCCCGCCCCGCGTGTCCGGCGGGCCTGTCACGCCGCTGACCGCGCAGGTGGCCGCGGAGTGGAAGACGTCGCTCCGCGAGGACCTCTACAAGGACGCGAAACCGAAACCGCAACCGAAACCGAAACCGAAGTCGAAGGCGCAAAGCGAAACCGAACCCGCCGAGCCCCGGGGAACCGGAGACGAGTCGGTCGCGGCGATCGGTGGCGGGACCCCGACCCCGGGTCTGGACCCGAGAGAGACGCTCGACTCGGCTGCCGGATCCTCGGCGTCGAACGCGGCGGACGCGGCGGCGAAGCGTGCGGAGGCGGTGATCCGAGCCGCCGAGCGCCGCGTGAGCGAGCTGGAGCTGGAGCTCGAGTCGAAGCGCCGCGAGGAAGACGCGCGCCGCGAGGAGACGAGGGTTGCTGAGCCTTCGTCGGAAAGAGCTACGCGCGGAAAGCGCGCGGCGGAGAACCCGGAGGACGGCGCGCGCGCGGATCAGACAGCCGTCGATACGCGTACGCCCGCGTATCCGGTGGCGACGCCCGTGTCGACTCCGCAGGCGCGATTCGTCCCGAACCTCGAGCCGGAGCCTGTCGCGCAGCCGAGGCACGAGCCCGGACCCGTCGCCGAGCCCAATCCCGAACCCAACGCGGAACGCCTTCGAGTGCCGGAAGCCCAGTCCGCGTCCGCGCCTCCGCCCGCGCCGCGTGGCCCGGAGCCCGCGTCGGAGCCGCCGTCGACGCAGGCGCGTCTTCTCGAGGCGCAGACGCAGGCTCAGGCGCTCCTCGAGGCGCAAACGCAGGCGCTCCTCCAGGCTCAGGCGCAGGCGCTTCTCCAGGTGAAGGCGCAGGCGCAGGCACAGCAGCTCCTGCTCCAGTCTCCCGCGTCGGCGCAGCCGCTCTTCGCGCCCCCGGCGGCGTTCCCGCCGCCGCCTCAGAGCGACACCGATAAGGCGCCTTTGTCTCAGAGCGAGAGCCGGCCTTCGTCGGCGCATCGTCCGCGCCTGAGCTCGGCGTCCGCGTATTTCCCGCGGCCGGGCTCGAGCGCGGGCATGCCCCCGCGGCCTCCCAGCCGCGGGAGCGAGGTCTTCGAGCGCGAAGGGGGAGAGCCGCCGCGAGCGGCGAGCGACCTGCGCGCGAACATCGCCGCCATCCTCTCCGGCGGCGACAAAGAATCCGCTTTGTCGCCGTTCGCCTTCCGCGCGGGGTACGCCTTCTCGGCGGCGAGCGCGCCGTCGTCTCCCGCCGGGGCTGACCTTCTCGCGGCACGCCGCAGCGCCTGGGCGACGCAGAGCGCGAGCCGCGCCGAGCGCTACCGCAAAGGCGAGAGCACCCGGGGGCTCGAGACGCCGCCGCGACGGCGCGACTCGACCGCCGCCGCCGAGAGTCCTTCGCACGGCGCGGACCCCGCCTCGGCGTTCGGCGCCGTGGTCGCGACGCTCGAGTCGGCGAAGAAGCTGATGGTCGGCGCGGAAGCCTCCATCGCGGCGGGATCGCCCTCGGCGTTCGCGAGCCGCGCGGCGCGCTCGACGCCCGGCGCGTCCGCGCCGCGCGCGCTGAACCCCGCGGCGGCTGCGGCGGCGCTGGGCTCGAGCGCCGCGAAGGGCCGGTCTCGTTCTGGGAAGGAAACCGACGCGGCGGCGGGCGCGCCCCGACGCGCGCTGCGGTGGGCGGAGGGGGGACGACCCCCCGGATCCGACCCGATCCGACGCGGGGACCACGACACCGCATTTTGATCAGGCTCCGTCGGGAGACAAGCCGACGATCCCGGCGGAGCCTGATCTGATTGCAAGCGTCGAAGAGGGAGTGCGGGCGGCGCTCACCGGGGCGAAAGCCCGGCGAGCTGCGCGGGAGGCGGCGAGGAAAGAAGCCGCGGCGGCGCGTGAGCGGCGCGCCGCCGAGGCTGCGGAGCGTGCGTTCGCGCGCGCGCGCGCGGAGACAAACGCAGCCATCTTTTTACAGTCGCGCGTGAAGGGTATGTTCGCGCGAGGGAGGTACCAGCGCGACCGAGGCGCCGTGATTGCCGCGCAGATGTGCGTGCGGCGCTGGGCGCTTCGCCGGAAACGAAGCCGGCTCGAGGCGAAACGCCTCGCGGCGGAAGACACGGCTCGCGTCGCGGAGCGCGCCCGAGAACGCGCCAACGCGGAGGCGAACGCGGCGACGATGATTCAAGCCACCGCGCGTGGGCTCCGCGCGCGAGGCGTCTTCTGCAAGGAGAAAGCCGCCGTGATCAACGCGCAGATGGCCGTCAAGCGGTGGCTGCTGCGCTTGCGGTGCGCGCGGGCGAAGGAGGCTCGCGTGGAGGCTGAGCGCGCCGCGGCCGAGGCGGCGGCCAACGCTGCGGCCAAGGCGGAAGCGCACGCGGCGACGTTCATTCAGTCTCAGGCGAGGGGTATTATGGCGCGCGGCAGGTACGCGAAGGAGCGGGCTGCCATTATCAGCGTTCAGATGTGTGCTCGGCGCTGGGTGCTTCGGCGGAAGTGGAGGCGGCTGGAGGCGGCGCGACTGGCGGCTCAGGCGGCAGCAGCAGAGGCGGCTGCGGCGCGAGCAAAGGCGGAGGAAAGCGCGCGCGAACACGCGGCAACGTTCATTCAGACTCGCATCCGCGGCTCGGCGGCGAGACAGAATTACAGCACACTTCGTGCTGCCATTATCAGCGTTCAGATGTGTGCTCGGCGCTGGGTGCTTCGGCGGAAGTGGAGGCGGCTGGAGGCGGCGAGGCTCGAAGCTGCGCGCATCGCGGCGGAGGAAGAAGAGGCTGCACGTGAGGCGCAAGCACAGCTGCATGCGGCGACATTCATTCAGTCGCATGTTCGCGGCAAGCTTGCTCGAGGGCAGTACAGCGCGGAGCGGGCGGCAGTGATCAGGGCCCAGATGGCAGTGCGGCGATGGGTGCTGCGGGTGAAGTGGACAGGCGCTCGGGAGGCTCGGGAGGAAGCAGAGCGTGTCGCGGCTGAAGCTGCTAAAGCGAAGGCCGAGAGACATGCGGCTGTATTGATCCAGTCTCGCGTGCGAGGTGCAGCTGCACGGGAGCGGTACGCGAAGATGATTATGCCGCTTCAGCGAGCGTTGGAGCTTGCGTATGAGGAAACGGCGGTTTCCTCGGAATCTCCTCGTCGTTCGCTTGGCGCGCCGCTGCGCGGCACGCTCGACGATTCGAGCCCGTCCAATTTGCTCCGGGCAAAAGAAGATGCTATGCGGAACAAGCTTCGCGGCAAGTTAAGCAACGCGTTATCTGCGGACGATAACAGTCCCGGGGCTTTGCTTCGTGCGCGAGAGGAGGCTTTGCGATCTCCGAACTTGCGAGGTAAACTCCGCGAGGACATTTCGGGCCACCGGTCGCCCGCGATCATCGACGGAGGCCGAAGCGCGTTGGAGCGCGCGCGCGAAGAGGCGCTCGCCGAGCTTCCGAGCCCGGCGCGGAAAAAGAAACGTTCCTCCTTCTTCTCGCGCGTGTTTTCTCCGAATCGCAAAACCCCGCAAAAGAGAGAAACTCCTTGAGTTTGCGCTTCCGATGACCGCATCGCGTCATCGAGCTCGGCGAGGTATGAAACGTTAGGACTACCCTTGGAATGGACCACTAGAAATAGAACGCGCGAGCGCGCCGCGACTCCCGGAAGGAAGATGCTCGAAACGCCGCGAGGCTAGGCTCGGGGGAGCCGTCAAAATCAGTGGAGCTTTTTCCGCGTTCGCGCGCTCGCTCTCGTTTTTCGCCTTCCCTCGCGCGCGGGGGAGTTGTCCTGCTTCTCAGGGGACTCGTTCCCGTCGGGCTGAAAGAACCCCGCGCCGTCCTTGGTCAGGGGGACACCGCACAGCGTCGCCACCTTGTCGGCGCCCCACGCGGCTCGGGCGCCGGAGAAACGTTTCGGGAAGCCGCCGCGCCGCGCCCCCCCCCCGGCGCTCGCCCCCGCGCCGCGCTCGGCGGCCGCGTACTTGTCCCAGAACAGCATCGTGAAGAGCACGAAGTACGCGCCGTACATAGCCAGCCCGAGCTTGACGTTCGCGGGGTCCACCTGGCACGTCTGGTCCTTCCGCCTGAGGAAGCCGCTCCGCGCGGTCACCGCCGTGCCGACGGCCATCTGCGCGATCTGCGCGCAGGTGATGAACGGCGCGGCGACTTTGGCGAATGGGCGCGAGCGCGCGAACACCATCGCGAAGTAGTAGGTGTACATCACCGTGTGCACGGCGTAGTTCATCGTGGCGAACCACAGGCCGGTGGCGATGGCGTTGTGAAACGCGTGCCAGCAGTAGAGCAGCACGGTGGTGTGGTGGAACCAACCCAGGAAGAGCACGCGCTTCTTCTGCAGCACGAGGAAGCACGTGTCGAGCAGCTCCGGGATCTTCGAGTAGATGAACAGCGCCATCCACAGGCCCACGGGTCCGTCCATGTACCACTGCTTCGGGTGCGTGCACAGCGTGTAATCCAGCCCCTTCGCGGTGATGGCATCGTACAGGTACGGCGCGGTCCGCGTCGTGCCGATGCACGAGAAGACGGCCAGCGCCGCGTTCCACGCGGCGAACGCGTGCTTCAACCGCAGCGCTTTTCGGTGCTCGAGCAATCCAGGCACGTAGAACACGAACATCAGGTATAGCGTTATGGCGAACACGGGGATCTCCGCGTGGTTCCGGCAAAACTCCATCAACGCAGAGCCATCGTACGATCGCTCGAACTCCGCGAACTTGGACCAATAGGGCGTCATCTTCGCGCGCGCGCCGGTCCGAGTGTTGGCACGACGACGTCGTCGGAACAGCCGAGGTGCCACTTCCCTCGGAGAGTCGAACCTGAACGCAGCTTTTTCGAAAGTGCGCACATTTCAACAGTTCAAAGAAAGAACCAAAAGCGGTTGTTCTCTTCACGTCATCCACTCGCGATGGCGCGGTTCGGCGGGGACGCACCGCCCTCTGAGCCGGGCGGATCTTCGGCGCCGCCCGGCGTGTTCGACCTGTCGGACTCGGGTCTCAGTGAGTTCCCCGCCAGAGGCGCTGTGAAGGATTTGCGTTACGCGAGGGAGCTGGACCTGCAGGGCAACGCTCTGACGGTACTGCCGGAAGGTCGACTCCCCAGAATCGAATGGCTCGAATCGCTGACGCTGACCGGCAATCGCCTCGCGCGCCTTCCCGATGACCTGGCGCGATGCGACCGACTGCGCGTGATTTTCGCGGGCGCGAACGACATCGTCGACCCGGCCCCCGCGTTCGAAGTCCCCGTGCTGCTTCATCTCGGACTGGCGCACAACCGCGTGGCTTGCCTCCCTCCCGCGGACGTGTGCTCGGGCGCTGAGACGCTCGTGTCGTTGGACCTCGCCGCAAACGCGCTGTGCGGTTTACGCGACACGCTCGAGTCTCTCGCGGCGATGCCGTCGCTTCGCGCGCTCGTGCTGAGGGGAAACCCGCTCGCGCTCGAGCCGGGGTACCGCCTGGCGGTCCTGAAGAAACTCCCCTTCCTGAGGACCCTGGACGAGCGGGAGGTTTCGCGCGCAGAGCGAGCAGCGGCGGCGGAGCGCGCCGAGGCGGAGCCCGCGCCGACGACGACGCCGACGACGGTCCGCTTCGAAGTGCGCATCGACGCGCTCGCGGTGGAGCCCGACCCACCCCCGGCGGTCCCAGACGAGACTAACCCCGTGGTGGACAGAACTGACGCGGGCGCGGACGGGGAGGCCGACGCCGCCGCCGGGGACGAACCCGCCGCCGGGGACGACGCGGGCGGGGCTGGCGAAGAAAACGGGGATGCGGACGTGGACGGGGACGGCGAAGCGAGCGCTCGGAAGGACGAGTGCGAGTTTTGGGTTCGCGTTCGTCTCCCCGAGGAAATCCTCGAGACCCCCAGAGTTGGGCGCGCGCCGCCGGTGGCGGAAGTCGGGGACGCGACCGGGGATGGCGACGCGGCCGGGGACGAACCCGCGGCCGGGGACGGGGACGGGGACGGGGACGGAGACGAGACCGCGCCGGAGACGCCGCGTCCGTTTTTCGCGCGGAGGGTAGTGGCGTCCGTCTCGGCGGCGACCCGCGACGCGTTCGCGGAGGGCTTGGTGTTCGAGCTCTGGCGGCGCGAGCCGCTCGTGGAAGAGGCGGGTTCTGAGTCGGACGCCTGCGGGAACGCGGCGAGCGGCGAGGTTGGCGAAGCGGCGGGCACGGCGGACGCGGAGGAGGCGGAGGGGAACCCGCGCGGCGCGGAGGCGGCGGAGGCGCCGAGCGAGGCGCGGGCGGAGGGTGAGAAGGACGAACCAGACGCGCGGGAAGGTCCCGCGGGGGAGGAAGCGCGCGAGCCTACGCCTCGAGGAGAGAGCGACCGATTCGGGCCGACAGAGGAAGGTGGACCACCTGACGACCCGGTGCGTACGGTGCCGTTTCGCGAGACTCTCGCGGGCGCGGCGACGTTTTGTTTGCCGTCGTTCGTCGACGGCGACGACGACGCGTCCGCGTTTTCGCGCTCCGATCGCCTGGCGTTCCTCCCGAAACCGCCGCTGTTTTCGAGCCCGCGGGCGGGCGCCGAAACCGGCCCGCTCGTTTCTTTGGCGGACGCGCCGGAGCAAAACCCGGTGGGCTTCGCGACGATCACCTGCACGCTGCACGTTCGTGAAGCGCGCGTCGACGCGGCGGAGCGGACGAGCGAAGGCGAGACGGCGGAGGGCGAAGCGGCGGGGGGCGAAGCCGACGGCGCGCGAGACGCGCGATGAAACGAAGTTTTTTGTTTTGGAATGATGAAACTTTTACGCAGCCGCCGTGGTTCTTTATTCGCGCGTCGTCGCGTCTTGTAGAATATATAGTCTATGTACACGAATTCGACAACCGACGACCGACGCGCACGCGCGTCCTCGCCGTTCGCGTCGCCTTCACGCGCGGTCGGTTTCCGGGGCGATTTTAACCTCCACGGTGGAGCTGTGCAGGTCCTCGTCGGCGCGCTCGTAGAAGGACGCGCGCCGATCGCTCGGCGCGCTCGCGTCGTCGTCGAGCAGCGCCTCGGCTTGTTTTTTCGCCGTCGCGTCGCCAGTCTCGGCGGCGTCCAGGCCGAAGGCGCGTTCTGAAGGCGTTCCTCCGCCATCGCCGCCGAGCCTCGCCCTCGACGCGAGCCGCTTGAGGCTCCGGCGCGCGGTTTTCACGGCGGCCCTGGCGGAGCGCGCGGGCGCGTTGAGCTCACCGGCGAGGAAGGACGCGGCGACCATGGCGACGACGGCGGCGAGCGTCGCCGCCACCGCCGCGAAGCAGACCCGGAACTTCTCTTCGTCGTTGAAGGCGACGCCGGCGCCGTCGCCGGCGTCGCCGGCGTCGACGTTCAGCACGTTCCCGAGCACGAGCACCCAGCCGAGCACGACCGCGACCGCGGTGCTCTGCTGCGCGGAGTGCATGGCGTTCCGGTGCGGCCTGAGCCACAGGATCGCGACCAGGAGAGCGAGGCACGCGGCTTGCGCGAGCGTGGACTGGCACGCCAGCGCGAACCCGCCGCCGGCGCCGACGTCAAAGGGACCCGCCTCATCTCCCTGGTTCCTGCCGCCGCCTCTGAGCGTGCTTTCCGTCGCGAACACGGGCACGGCCGCCAGGAAACACTTCGTGGTGAGCCCCGCGAGCTCCCACGCCACGAACGCGGGCTTGTACGCGGCGTACAGGAACCCGTACTTTTGCTTGAACGTCTCGTCATCGAGTTTGTTTCCCCGCGCGCCGCGGAGCAGAAGCGCGGCGACGGCGAGCGGAACGCCGATCGGGTACGCCAAAAGCGCGACGGCGCCGAACCTGCGGAACGTGGAGTAGACGCGAGCGCCCGAGCCGGTGACGTTGATGGAGTAGTCCCGGCGCAAGAACACGCCCGTGTCGAGCCGGCGCGCGTTGTACAGCTGGAACACGGTCTTGGCGGTCCCCGAGTACGCCAGCGTGAGGAGCCAAGCCGCGTTGCGGGCGCACCGGCGTTTCAGGCTCTCGTACTTGTCGTGTTCCGTGCGCGCGCGGTTCGGGAACGCGGCGTAGTGCCGCGCCCGCGCCGCCTCCGCGCGGTGGTACACGAGCGCGCACACGCACACGATGGCCGGAGGCACGGAGACGCCCACCACGAAGGAGCGGTAGAAGTTGACGCTGTCGTCGGTGCACCCGGGCGCCAGCGCCGAAAGGTTCAGGTTGGTCAGGTCCAGCGCGTCCAGAACGCGGTCGACGCCGCGCGGGAACGCCGCGTCGTACTCCTTCAGGAGCCCGAGGCACTGCGCGATGAACACCAGGGAGGAAAACAAAGCCACCGCGCGGTGTTCGTCTCCCGGCGAAGAAGCGGCGGCAAAAAAGTCGGACGACACGCGAGCGCGCGACGCGCACGAGTCTGTCTCCGTTTCGTCCGCCGCGACCGTATGAGTAATTAGTTTCGCGTCGCGGCGCGCGTCGCGCGGCGTTTCCTCGGACGACTTTTTAGTCTCCCGCGCGCCCGCCTCCGAAACGGCTCCGGGCGGCTCGCGGAAGATGGTCCACAGGAACGCCGAGAAGGCGAAGATCCCGCAGATGGGCAGCGCGTAGGTGGCCTCCGCGTCGCACGGCACGCACGCGCGTCCCCACCGCCGGAACCCGGACGAGCACACCGCGCACACCGGGCCCTCGTGTCCGACCGCGCAGGCGGCGTCCCCCGTCGCGGCGCCGGGAAGGCAGGCGTTTTCGGCGGGGCAGGCGAAGACGCTGCGCGCGTCGTCGGCGCTGCGCCACCACCCCGGCTTGGCGAGGAGCTCGTCGCCGCCGCGGCAGTCCCCTCCCGGGGGGCACGCGACGCACGCGACGCCGTCGAAGTTGAACGTGCGGTCCTTGCACTCGACGCAGTCCTTGGCGACCGGTTCGCCGGTCACGCCGTCCGCGCCGAGCACCACCGGCTCGCGCCCCCTGGCGCACGTCGCGATGCGCACCGAAAACGTCACCGGCGCGATTCGCGACGACGGCGTTTCGCCGGCGTTCTCTCGACCCGGCGCGGCGTCGGGAACGGGGTTTAGGGACTCGTCGGGGTTTAGGGACTCGTCGGAACTCGTCGTCCGCTCCGCGACACAAGCGATCCTCGCCTCGTACACGCTCCCGAGCCTTCCCCTGGGGACGACGCCGTCGAACACGACGAGGCCCCGCGCCGAAACCGAGCCCAGCGCGCCGCCGAGCTCGAGCGCATCGGCGACGGCGGCCTCCTCCGCGTTTTCGGAAGTCGGGGTGTCCGCGCGCGCGGGCTCGACGCGGCACGCGACGCCGTTCTCGGTCGCGGCGACGCGACCGTAGAAGTCCACGAGCGACGCCGCGAACGGCGGCGCGGAGGTGGCGCTGGCCCACTCCGCGGGGAGCGCGACCCTGCCGGCGAAGCTCACCGAGAGCGCCTCCGTGGCGACGCCGAGCATCTCGCCGGACAGGGAGAGGCTCGAAGAGGAGGCGCCCGCGCCGCCGCCGCCGGCAGGCGCGGCGGAGGCGCCGACGGACGCGTGCCCGAGGTCGCACGCCTCGCAGGCGAGCGCGGCGTCGGGGGACGCAGCACGCGTCCAGTACGCGGCCTCGCCGGCAACCGCCCGCGCGTTGCGCACGGTGAGGTTTTTGAACGCGCCGTGCGCGAGCGGCGCGGAGACGTACACGCTCCCGCCGCGTCGCCCCGCGGCGTTGCCGTCCATGTGGGCGTCGGCGACGGCGAAGGCGACGTCCGGCACTCTGCGCTCTTCCGGGACGTTCGCGAAGGACGACCCGAAGAAGGAGGACGCGCGCGACGCCACGAGCGCCGCCGTCGCCGGCTCGATGACGACGGCCACCGCGCCGCCGTCCAGGGCTCGGTTCTCTACGAACGCGATGTCCGGCCCGAACACGGCGAGCGCCAAACCTCGGTGCGCCACGCCGCCGCCCGCCCCCGCGCGCGCCACGTTTCTCTCGAAGCGCGAGCGCGGGCCGAACGCGAAGAGGGACGCGGCGACGGCGACGCGCACGCCGCCGCCGGAGTCGGCGGCTTCGTTCTCCACGAACGCGCACCCCGAGCGCAGCGCGACTGTCCCGGCGGCGGCGAACACGCCGCCGCCCTCGCCGCCCGCCACGGACGCGTCGGGCGACGTGACCTCGGCGTAGAGCGCCGCCGCCGACGCGGCGGAGACGCGCGCCCGCGAGGCGCCGCAGCTCTCGCCGGCGACGGCCCCGACGCAGCCCACGGCTTTGTTCCTCTCGACGTCCGCGTCCCGCACGTCGACGACGGCGGCGCGCGCGACCACGCGCGGGTCGCCCGAGGCGTTCATCTCGTCGCTCGGCGCGACGAAGACGGCGCCCCCGTCCGGCGCCGAGTTGTTGCGGAACGCGCAGCGCTCGGCGTGGAGCGCCGTGGGCGCCGCCGGCGCGGCCGAGTCGCCCGCCGCGTCGGCTTCGGAGTCGATGTTGGGCTCGAGCGCCACGGCGCCGCCGCCGAACACGCTGGAGCGGCACCGCTCCTTGTCCACCCGGACGGCGTTCCCGGAGAACACGACGGATTTCGCGTCGACAGCCGCCGAGGATGAACCCTCGAGCGCGACCGCGCAGCCTCGGGAGGCGAGCACGCCGCCGCCGCGCGTCGCGGCGACGTTGTCTCTGACGACGGCGGCGCCGCGGAAGGCGAGGCTGGCGCCCGCGCCCGCGCACGTCGCGCCGCCTCCCCCGCCGCGCTCGGCGCGGTTGGCCTGCAGCGCCGCGCCTTTTCGGAACACCGCGGAGGCACCGGCGAGGACCGCGATGCCCCCCCCGCCGTCGATATCCCGCGCGATGTTGTTCTCCACGACGGTGGTTTCTCCCTCGAACGCGGCGTCGGCGCCGGCGTTGAGGTACGCGCCGCCGCCCGAGACGGACGCCGCGTTTCGCTCGATCCGCGTGCCGTTCGCGACGAGCAGCGTCGAGTCGACGTAGGCGTGCGCGCCGCCGCCGAGCTGCGCGGCGTTGCTCGCGACGACGGTGTCGTCCGTCAGCGTCAGCGTGGACTGCGTGTACGCGAGCACGCCGCCGCCCCACTCTGCCGCGACGTTTCCGACGACGACGGATCGCGAGAGCGTCGCCGCGGATCCCGCGAACGCGCCAACGCCGGCGCCGTACGTCGCCGCGTTGTCGCGAACGACGGCGTTTTCGATCACGGGCGCGCATCCCGTGCCCACGAACACGCCGCCGGCGAAGAAGCTCGCGCAGTCGGAGACGAGCAGGCTGTCGACAGTCAAAGACGCGCCGCCGTCCACGTTCACGCCGCCGCCCTTGCCGTTCTCCTCGGGGAGCGAACACCCGACGGCGGAGAAGTTGCGCAGCGACGCGACGGTGCCGGCGCCGGCGACGTACACGCCGCCGCCGCGCACCTCGTTTCCCGTGCCGTCCGCGCCTCCCGAGCAGTCGATCGCGGCCGAGTCGGCGAGCGCCACGGTCGCGCCGTCGAGAGCGGCGACGCCTCCGCCGGCGCCGCCGGAGGCGCACGCGCGGAACACCGTGTCGGTGACCTCGACGTTCGCGCCGGCGCCCGAGGCGAAGAGCCCGCCGCCCGTCGCGCGGGTGGCGTTTCTGATTTCCAGCGCGCGAATCCGCACCGCGTGCGGCGGCTTCGCGACAAGCCCGCCCGCGCCGGGAGCGGAGCCGCACTCGATCGAGGCGAACGGGGCGGGGACGACGGGCTCGGAGTCCACGCCGGATGTCACGTTCGCGTCCAATCGGCGGGAACCCACCAGTCCGGAGACGCGCACGGGCATGGCGGCCCCGAGCTCCGCGCCGCAGTTCCCGGCGCGCGCGTGTTCGCCGGGGAGGAACACAAGCTCCGCCGGCGCAGCTTCGGTGAACGTCGCACCCGAAGCGGCGGCGGCAGCGAGCGCGACAGCCAGGTCCGCGCAGGGCGCCCAGTACGCGCCGCACGCGCTCGAGTCCGCGCTCAAAGGCGTTCCAGAGGCGTCCGGGGCGATGAACACGCGCGCGGCGTTATCACGCGCGGGATCCTCGGCGGAGGGGCCGTAGTTGGCCGTTTCTGTAAAAGGTCCCAGCGGCGCGCTCTTCTCTCCGCCGCCGGCGACGGCGGTCAAGGAGACAAACGCCGTCACGGGGGCGGAGGGCGTCTGCGGGACGTCCAGGGAGTAGGCGTACGAGGAGGCATCGGCATCGGATGCTGCGTCGCCGGCGTCGACTTGGACGGTTCGCGTGGTCATGCTCTGCGCGCACGCCGCCTCGGAGGGCGGGTAACCGGGCGCGCAGTGCGTCACCTCGAAAAACGCCGTCGGCGCGGCGTCGACACCGCCGTCGATCGCCGCCGACCAGACGAGCCGGAACCGCGGAGCGGCGGGGTCCGAGGCGTCGAGGACGACGTACGCCCAGTGTGCGGGTTCGGGAAGCGCCCTCGTCGGCATCTCGTCCGCCGGCTCGTCACCGGCGGAGAGGCTCGCGCACGTGGCGTGCGTCGCCAGGTCCGCTTTCGCGACGCTGCACGCCGCGGCGAGCGCGTCTGCTTGTGCGGCGTACGTCTCGGACTGCGAAACCGCGGATTCGACGCCCGGGCAGAAACACCCGGCGTCGTTCCAGGCGCCGAGCGCGGCGCAGCACGCCGCGTCCACGCCGGAAGCGCACGCGCCGAGCGTGCCGAGCGCGGCGGTAGCGGACGTGCAGTCCAGCCCCACCGCCGAGCAGCGCCCCGCGAACGCGAGGAGCGCGGCGAGCGCCAGACGGAGGGTCCGAGAGAATCGGGGGGGGGGCGTGCCCGACGCGCCTGAGCGGTGCGGACCGCGCGCGCGCGCGCGGGCGTCGACGCGCATCTCGGCGCGGACGTCGGCGCGGTCGGTATCTCGGCGAGCCGGACGCATCATCACGTCAAACTACGGTCGCGACGCGTGCCGTGCGTGTCGCGCGTCGGAGAGTGCCGATCCGCCAGCTTGTCACGCCCGGACGTTACGAGCTTGTCACTCGGGCGTTTCGCGTCCGGGCGCGGTGATTCGGGCTCGTTACGGCGGGCGTGATGAGCCGTTACGTCGTGGTGACGGATCGTGACTCGAGACCTTGACCCACATCACGAACGCGAGCGGACGGGGAGGCGGAGGGTCGTGTCGGGACATCAAGTTCGATCGAGCCCGAGTTGGACTCTTCCCCTTCGTTTCGTCCGAGAAAACGCTTCCCCTCCCGAGAAAACGAAATCGTACGTAAATCGAATCGAGCGTCCGCGCCGGGCCGCGTGTAACACGTGCCGGCTCGATTACCGCCAGAGTTTCGCCGCGCGGGCGTGCGCGGCGTTCCACAGCCCGAGGCCACCAGGAGAGGGGTCTCGCGGCGTCGAGGGAGCGACCATGAGTCGACACGCGAGGAACGCGCCTGGCGCGTGGGGCCGACGCGCGTACGAGGATGAGGTACGTCTCAACACCCTGTAGCGCCGGCCGTCGCCTTCATTCTCCCGAGTCGGCGTCCTTCTCGGAACACCCGCCGTCTCGGGCGCGTCCCGTCGCGCCCGACGCCTCGCCCCCGTCGCGCGGCCCACCGTCGCTCTCCACCACTCACACCCGCTCATCTCTTACGTTCCGACGCAACAGAGGGTCCCCTTGGTGTCCGATCCGGACGACGTGGAGCGCGCCGGCGGCTCCGGCGCGGGCGTTCCCGGCAAAGCCGGCCGCGAGCGCCTTCGGTGTTTCAACCGCGTCGGCGTCGCGCTGCTCGCTCTGGGCACGCTGTTCGCGCTCGGGTTCGCGGGGTACCGCCACGCGTCGCAGGGCCTGTCCACGTACGACACCAGCCACGAGGCGCGCGCGAAACGCACGCCCTTCCCGCTGGTCGCGCACGAGATTTGGCTCGGCGACGAGATGCCGACGGTGAAGCGGCTTTTGTTTGAGCGCAACCGCGAGATCTTGGCGCCGTGGGGCTGGGAGCTGCGGCTGTGGGGCGTCGGGGACATCGACGAGGAGAATTTCCCGTCCACGCACGCGGCGCTGCGTCGGGGTCTGGCGCGTTTCGAGACGACGGGCGACAACGTCTGGAGCATGGTGGGCGACTTGATGAAGTTTGAGATCCTACACCGCCGCGGCGGGTTGTACCTGGACACCAACGTCGAGCTGCTGCGGGACCCGTCGCCGTTGTTTTGGGACACGGCACAAGCGGGGAAGCAGGCGTTCTTCGTGGCGGACCCGGGGGACAACCGGTTCGTGAGCGCGGGCATGATCGGCGCGGTTCAGACAGGGTCTGACCTGCTGGGCGCGGTGATCTCGAACGGCGCGTACCTGGACGGGGTGGACTTTGCGCAGCACTGCATCGCCAACGCGATCACCGGGCCGGTGATGCTCACCGCGCACCTGGAGAACGACAGCGAGCTGCTGGACACCGTGAGCATCTTTGACAGGGACGTGGCGTACCCGCTGGCGTGCGGGGAGAACTACCTGGACCCGTGCGTCGCCAGGATGGACCGGGAGGGGGACCGGGAGGAGGACGGGGAAGCGGCGCGCCGAAAAGAGCGCGCCGACGCGGCGGCGACGGCGCGGTCCATGTCTGGCGTGAGCTCGTCGTCGCTGGGCGCGTTCGCGCGCGCGCCGCCGCCGCCGCCGCCGCCTGTGGGCGCACTGCGCCGCGTGGCGCGCACCGCCGCGGACGTCGCGGCGACGGCGGCGAAGTGGCGCGAGGCGGACGAGGCAAGGCGCGAGGCGGAGTGGCGCCGAAACGCCGTCGGCGCGGATTCGAGTTGGCGCGTCGTCGTCGAGAACGACGGCGCGCGTTGGAACGCCACCGTGCCTTGTCGCGCGGTGGCGCGCGCGTATCCGGACTCGTACGCCATCGACCACTTCTCCGTGGGCGGCGCCAGCTGGCAGCAAAACTGCGACCGCGTGGAGAAAGCCGAGCTCATGACCAAGTGGGTGGAGGAGAAGACGTCGCGCGACGCGAAGCTGGTGCACGACTGGGCGATGAGCGCGGTTCGGTTCCTGGGCGGCCCAGAGCTCGGGCGGGCGTTCGTGAAGCGGATACGGATGCACTCGACCAACGGCGTGGGCGGACGCGCGCGTCTGATGCTCGTCGCGTCCGGTCTGCGCGCGGGCGGCGCGCTGCTCAACGAGATGCTGGAGACCGCCGCCGACCACCCGGTGGATTCCAAGATTTGGTACCGAGAAGACGAGGCGCGCGCGGATGCGTTTTTCGCCACCTACGTCACGCTGGGTGACTTGTGGTCGCACGGCGCGTTCGAGCGCGTGCGCGAGGGGAGCTGGCAGGATGCGCTGCGCGCGTACCTGCTCCAGGCTGGCGTCTCTCGAGCCGCCATCGACAACGCGCACGTCGACCCAGAGACGTTCGTCGAGGAGACCCTGGATCGCCTGTGGGAGAGCGGCATCGACATCGTGCACGCGATGCTCGCGCCGTCGGGGACGGGTTCGACCGGTTCGCGATCGGAGGTTTCCGAGCCTCTCGGGGGTTCCGAATCGTCGGACCCGACGCGGCCCGACCCGAGCACACGTCACGAGTCGCGGGATTCCGGCGTCGCGAACGGCTCGTCGTCCTCCGCGGAAGGAGCTCTTCCGAAAGGCGCCGCGACGGAGGTTGAAAAAACGCGTCCGAAGAACGACACCGAGGTTCTCGAGGCTCTGCTCGCGAAGTTCCCGGACTCGCCGACGGTGTGCCTGCGCCGGCGGAACGCGCTCGACGCGTACGTGTCTCTGTACCGCGCCGAGCACGGCGACGCTCCGTGGCAGATCGTCGCCGAGCCCCCGCCCGCGCCCGCCGCCGCGAGCGCCGGCGCGGACGCGGGCGCGGGCGCGACCGTGACTGGCGTGACTGGGGTCTGGGGTCTGGGCGACGACGGCGACGACGGCGCGACGCCTCCGAGCTCGAGCTTGAGCTCGAGCTCGAGCTCGAGCTCGGAGGCGTCGAGCGGATTCGCCGGTGACGGGTCGGCGGATTCGCGGCGACAAAAGCAGCACCGAGTCCGTTTCGACCCCGCGGTGTTCGCGTGGCTGGACGCGTACCAGACGCGGTGGCTGGACGACGTCGAGGCGATCACGAGATCGGTTGGGGACGGGCGCGGGTGCGAGTCTTTGGTGTACGAAGACGCGTTGGCGGATGAGGCGCGGCAGCGGAAGACGCTGGATTGGCTGAACACTCGATTCGACCTGGGTCTGAACGTCGAGGCGTTGCCTTTGCAGAAACTGCGACGCGTGAACGCGAGCCCGGCGACGCTGCTGGATTTCGAAAACCCAGATGCGCTGGATCGGCGGGCGCGCTCGTTCCTGCGCGAGCCCGAAGCGGGCGACGTGGCTTCGGAGACGGTTGACGATTACGAACCCGTTGGCGCGTCGGAGAAGGCGACCGCGCGGGGTCATCTTTAGTGCGCGTCTCGATGATGAGAGTCATCCTTCGTGTATTATATATGATAGAATCTTTAGACAGTCTCAGTCAGACAGTCGAACGACGACGACCGATCCCCTCCCATCCCTCTCGCGGCCGCCGCGGTCTAGAACCCGCGCGACGCGCCCGAGCGGCGCCCCGACGACGGCGACGCGAAGTCGTCCAGGTCCGCCAATCCGCGCGGCGATCCCGCGGCAGAGTCGAACGCAAACTCGTCCACGGCGCCGCGGCCGCCCCGCGCGCTCCGCGGCCGCTCCGACGCGCTCGAGGGCGAAGCGCGGTGGCGAGCGGCCGTCTCGCCGCGGGGGCTCGAAACGCTCCCAGCCTCGTCCAGCGCGTCGCGAAGCGCGGCGGAAGCCTCGGCGCCAGCCGCCTCGGCGGCGCGGCGGCGGCCATCCTCCGATCGGGCCGCCGCCGTCCTCGCGTCCTCAATCTCACCCGCCAGGCGCGAGGTCTCGTGGCCTATGTCCGCGAGCGCGGCGTGCGCCGCCTCGCCCGCGACGCGCTCGGCGGCGAGCTCGCGCCGCGCGCGCGCCTCGGCCATCTCCGCCGAGCGCGCCTGCTCCTCCGCGGCGCGCACCGACTCCGTCATGGCGTCGCGCTCGCGCGCCGCGCGGAACCCGGCCGCCTCCGCCTCGAGCCTCAGGCGGCTCTCCTCCGCCGCCGCCTCCCTCTGCCGGCGCGCCTCGCGCTCGGCGGTGGCCGTCGCCGCGGCCACGATGGCCGAGCGCTCGGCGTGCGCCTCCACGACCACGCGCTCGAGCCGAGCGCGCTCCAGCTCGAGCGACGCGCGCGCGTCCTTCTCCTGCTGCAGCTCAATCTCCAGCCGCGAAGCGACGTGCGCGCTCGCCGCAAACTGCTTGAGCTCGTCGCGCGCCGCGGCGGCTTCGCCGGCGAGCCGCCGCGCGTCCGCCTCGGCGGCGTCGCGGCGCCGGCCAGCCTCGGTCAGTGCGTCGTGCGCCTTGCGCGCGCGCGCTTCGGCGTCCGCGCGCGCGACGTCCGCGGCGGCCACGGCCAGCGCCGCCTCGCGGTCCGCGGACTCGCGCGCCAGCGCGGCGTCAGCGTCGCGCTTGGCGTTTGCCGCCGCCAACGCGCTTCGCGTCGTCTCCAGCTCGCGCCGCATCGCCGCCTCCGCGTCGCGCGCGGCGGCGGCTTCGTCGCGCGCGGCGGCGGTCTTCTCGTCGCGGCGCCTGCTCGCGTTCTCAGCCTTCTCCGCGCGCCGCGTCGCGAGGTCCGCGCGGTCCTCGGCGTCGGCGACGTCGGCGTCCGCGCGGCGCGACAGCTCGTCGAAGTCGCGCCGCACGCTCTCCAGCCTCCCCAGGCGCTCGCGCAGCTTCTCGCTCTCGCGCCGCTCCGCCTTGGCGCCGTCCAGCGCCTCGTCCAGCGCGACGCGAAGGCGCGCCTCCGCCGAGTGCGTCGCCGCCGAGCGCTTGCTCTCTTCATCCAGAGCCGCCGCCTCCTCGTGCCTCGCGAGGCGCGCCTCCAGCTCGCGCTTCTCCGCCTCGAGCCGCGCCGCGGCACCGGCGGCGTCGCCGCGCGCCGCGGCGAGCTCGGCGCGCGCGTCGCGCAGACTCTGCGCCGACTCCGCCTCGCGCGCCCGCAGCGCGTCAATCTCCTTGGCCTTCTCGTCCCCGCCCATGTGCAGCTGCCTGTCCATACTCGCGCACGCGGACGCCAGCCGCGCGCACTCCGCCGCCTTCGCGTCCACTTCCGCGCGGAGTTCGGCGTTTCGCTCCATTGCCTCCACCGCGCGCGCGTCGGCTTCGTGCGCGCGCGCCTCGGCGGCGTCGGCGCGCTTTTTGTGCGCCAGCGCCTCAGACGCGCTCCGCCGCAGCGCCTCGAGCTGCTTCTCGAGCGCGATCGCCCGGCGCTCCGCCGCGACCGCCGCGGCGGTCGCGCCGGTCGCGCGCAGAGACGCCACGCCGGGCGTCTCGCGCGGCGCGCCGAGCACCGCGCGCGCCAGCCGCGCCGACGCGGCGTCCCGCGGGTCGACGCTCACGACTGTTTGCTCGCGCGACAGCGCCGCCAGCGCGGGCGCGGCGGCGCGTAGCGCGGCGCGCGACGCGGTGGCGACGTACAGCTTGAGCGCGCCTTCCGCAGCCGCGCGCGCGCCACCCTCCGCCGCCACCGCCACGACGCGCACGCCCGCGCGCGCACAGCGGCGGCGGCATCGCTCGGCGGCGAGGTCCGAGACTGGGCCCGCGAGCACGAGCACCGCCCCCGCCAGCAGCGCGCGGTCGACGTACTTGGCGCTGGAGGAGCGCTCGCCCGCGAGCAGGCGCTCGAGCGCGCTCTCCACCTCGGCGTCGCCGGAGACGGCGAAGAACACCAGCAAAGGGTTGTTCTCGTCGTCGTCGACGGTCGCGGTCGGCGGGACCGACGCCGGCGAAGCGGCGAAGTCGTCCGCCGACTCCGGATCGGCGTCGTCCTCTCTCGGGGGCTCTTTGTCGTCGCGGAAGCGTTCAGCGTCTTCGGCGTCTTCGCACGCCGAAAGCCGCGGCGTCTCCTCGTTCGCGCGGAACGGGTTGGTGCTCTTCGCGCTCGTGCGGTCGGACGCGTCGCGGTCGGACAGGCTGAGCGCGTCGAGCGTCCGGAACGCCGCGCGCGACGCGCGGCCGGAGGCGTGGTGCGGGCCGCCGGCGTCGTCGCCGCCAGCGCGCGACGACGCCCGGGGGAGGTGCGCCGCCACCTCCGCGGCGTGCCTGGGCGTGCGCGCGCGCGTGCCCCGCAGGCGCTCGCCGCGCTCGACGGCGTTCTTCGCGTCGTGCGTGAACCACGCCACGGGGAAGCCGCGCGCCACGAGTCGCCGCGCCGCCGCTCGGTTCGCGGGCTCCGAGTCGAACACCACCGCCAGCGGAGGGAGCGCGGCTCGCCTGGAGAACCCCGCGGCGGCCAGGTCCAGGGGGCCGAGCTCGGGCGCGTCGTACGCCGCGTCCGCGTCCGCCCAGGACGCCACGGTCTCCTGCTCGGGTCGAGATTCGGGAAGGCGGGAGGGGACGACGCGCGGTGGGGCGACGCGCGCGGGTCAGCGACGAACGCGCGCGAGGTTGTTGAATCGGTCGCGGGACACGCGCATCGGGCGACGCGCGGGGTTCCCGACTCGCCGGGTCGGGAAGGACACGCGGGAGACGCACCCGACCGGGTGACCCGGGGGAGTGCATGCGCGACATGACCGCGAGAGGGCCGCGCGCCGCAGTCGAGCGGCTCCCAGGTGCCTCGGCGCGTCCGATTGTGTGTCGTCGATTCGTCACGCAACGAACTGTCTGTGAGCGCTGGCCTTTTCTGGCCGGACTTCGCGCATTCTCCCGAAATCGGGAATGTCGCGGTGCGCGGGACCACGCGGCGTGGCGAGTGCGGCGGTTTGAGAAAACGTCCTCCGCGCGGACGACGGCGCGAGGCATACGGAGAAGCGCGGGTGATGCACGAGTCGCTTCGCGGTATCGCGGCATGGGCGTTTAGTAGTACGTACACAGCCTCCCCGCGCTATGGCACGAGCCCCGCTCCCTTCGCTTCTTTGCGTCGCGAGCGTCTCGCCGCGTCTCCGCCGCCTCTCCCAACCTCGTCCGCGCCCCGCCGCGCGCCGCGCGCGCGCGATCGGTCGACTGAAAAGCTCTCACCGCACTCCTCACAGGAGCTCGTTGAAGGACTGCGTGGCGAGCGCGACGTAGCCGACGGCGTGACCGATGGAGCCCCACATCAGGAGATCCACGATGGTGAATCCGGCGGGGTCGTTGGTGGCGAACACGGAGGCGGCTTCCTCGGCGCGCGCGTCGCCGGCGGCGAAGTGCGACTCGCCGTTCTGGACGCCGGGGCCCTGCATGCCCGTCTTCTCGCGGATGGAGGGCAGGAACACGAAGCGGCCGAGCGCGAGGGCGAGGCCGTTGCACCCGGAGATCACCAGCTGCACGTCCGAGAGCGCGGTCGCGGTCGAGCGGCGCGACGCCGCGGCGCCGGGCGCGGCGCGCACGGCGAGGGACTTGTGCACCTTGCTGTTGGTTTCGGGTCGCGCAGACGGTTTGGTTTGTTCGGATGACGACGGAGGAAGAGGCGGTCAGAGACGCGTCAGGAGCGAGTACAAACCTCGCGACGTGGTCGCGCGCGCTCGAGCGGGACGCGTCGAGCTCGCGTCGTGTCCACCGATCAGGGCGCGTCCAGCGCGGGGGGCCCTCCGGCGCGCGACGAATTAGGTCATCCCGATCGGAGCGCTCGTCGCGTGGGACCGAGGGGCGCGTGGGATCGGGGCGCGCGCGTTCCCCGGGCGCGCGCCGATCGCGGACGCGCTACCGCGCTCGGGCGCGCTTCCACGTCACGTGCGAGTATCGCTCGCGGACCCGCGGCGCGTCTGGATCCCCCGCGCGGTGCGTCCCGCGCGCGCGAGTGGGGAACGTCCCGTCACGACCCGGCTGGGCTCTGGAAAGTTAAAATCGCGCGCGGGTCCTGGGGCCGGAGACGCGTTCGCACCTGCGGAAGGTCTGCTGGGTGCGCATGGGCAGGACGGGGGCGCCGAGGCAAGCCATCTTAGCTGTTGTTTAGGTGAAGTAGGGTGTCGGACCGAAGTCGAGTGTGCAAGTATGGCTCCGAAGCCGGGCCGAGCTCTGGCTATAAAGTCCGGGATGGGCGCAAACGCTCGGAGCCGGATGCCAAAAAGCATCGTCAGCCCTGATTGGACGAGAGCGATTCTGGAGGCTCGACGGCAGTGAGATTAGTGACGAATGCGTGAAAATGTCGTTCAGGACTCTCGACAAGAACTTTGGCATAGTTTTCGCAAGCTCGTCAAACTTTAACACCCGAAGTTTCTCCCGAACGCTTCGCGAACAAACTTCGTCTCGGGTTCGTTCGCCGAGGAGCGCACTGGCCACCACGCGCATCAGGGTGTCCGCGATGGCCGGGCACGCTCGAGGCTCGAGCAAGCTGGCGGATGTCTCCGGCGAGACGACCGAGCTGTTGCGCGGGCGCGACGGGGCGAGCGCGCGGACGAGCTCGGATGAGGAATCCGGCGTGTCTACGACTCGTGTCGGTCGTCCGCGCGACCACCTGGAATGGTCTTGGGCGTTCGTGGCCTCGTACGCGGCGTTCGGCACCTTAGTCGTCGTCGCGGTCACGTACAGCACGTACCTGTGGTACTCGGGCACCGCGTACGTGCGGCACCCCGCGCTGCTCATGTTCGCGCAACATCCTCCGCCTCCTCCCCCTCCTCCTCCCTTCGCGCCCCCGCCTCCTCCGCCCGACGCGAGCCCGCCGCCGCCACCTCGCCCCCCGAGCCCGCCCCCGCCGCCGAAGGTGGACTGCGAGAGCTCGATCGGCGACCGAAAAACCGGCCTGTACCAGCAGTACAACCGGGCGTGCGCGCAGAAGGAGGGAGTCCCGGCGGGATGCACGCCCTCGCGCGGGTGTCAGTTTTGCGCCATCGAGAAGAGCCAGGCGGACACCGGCGTCTTTGAGCGGTGCGACGCGTGGGTGTGCGACAAGTACGGCGTGACCGGGTGCCACGGCGTGAAGCGCGACGTGAAGAAGGAAAAGGGCAAGGCGGACGTCGGCACCTGCAAGGCGGACGTGGGGAACATGAACGCGGGGAGGTTCGCGTACATCGACTGGGACTGTGCCGAGGCCGAGGGTGTCCCGAGCGCGTGCCAGACACCAGGGAAAGGACCGTGCAGGTTTTGCCTGTTGAAGGACGCGGGCGGGATGACGGGTTGGCCCACGTGTCCGCACGAGGTGTGCAAGAAATGGGAGCTGGACACCGGGAAGTGCTCAAAACACTAGTACGTACGTAGTATTCTAGCTAGTCAGTCTGGTAGTCAGTCATAGTGGTCTGTCTACCTCTAGAAGGCGGTCATCGCGTTCGCCGCGCGCGCGCGCGCGTCGTCGTCGTCGTCGTCACTCCGCGGCGCCCGTGACTGGTTCCGCCCCCCCCCCCGTTTCGTCCGCATCCGCCTTCGCGACGACTCTCGGCGTCTCGCCTCTTCTCTCCGCGGCGCGCTCCTCCAGCCACCGCATGTCCTCGTCGAAGCGGTCGCTCGAGAGCTCGTGCGCGGCGAACGCGACGTTGAGCGCCTCCGCCGTCGCCGACGCGTCCGGGACGAGCGAGTCGAACCGGGGCGCCGCGCCTCGCCGCCTGAGCGCGTCGCGCCACTCGCTCGACCGCGGGTCGCGTTTCAGAAACCCCTCCGAGTCCAGAAACTCGCCCGCGCGCAGCGCCGCCGCCATCGCCTCCGAGTCCGCGAGGCGGATCGCGGGCTCCGTCGCGCCCGGCCCGGCGTCGCCGTCGCCCTCGGTGTCGGCGGCGCGCACCACGCGCCGGTGGAAAAAGCCGGCGTCCACGGGCTGCGGCGCGAGCTCCGTGACGCGCGTCGGGACGCCCGCGGCGTCCAGAAACGCGCGACTCTCGTCCACGAGCGCGCCCACGAGCGCGTCGCGGGACATGTGCGAGAACACCACCGGGGGGTACGAGTACTCCCGGAGCGGCGCGTCTTGCTCCTCCGGCGTCGCCGTCTCCGCGGCGGCCGTCGTCGCCGTCGCCTTCGCTCGCGCCCGCGACGTCGCCTCCGGAAGGTTCGGAGTCCCCTTCCTGGACTCGCGGACCGCGTCCCCTAGCTCCGCGGGCGTCGCGAAGAACGCCGTCTGCGAGCGCGGGTCCCGCGGGAACCCCACGCCTGCGATCTGCGCGACGACGCCGTCGACGTCGGCGAAAAACGGAAGCGCGGCGACGAACGCGCCGCCCGAGGAGGCGCCGAACGCGAACACGGGCGCGTCGCGCGGAACGTCGGGGTTGCGGCGTCGCACCCTCTGCAACGCCGCCGCGACCCGCCGCGCGTCGCCCTGCGTGTTCCAGCACGCCTTCTCGCTGGACACCGCGGCGACGACGTAGCCGCGCGTCAGCGCTTTGGCCGCGACCCGCGCCTCCTCGGGCAAGCCCGCGCACTTGACGCACCGGTCCGAGGCGGGGAAGAAATCCAACGCCGCGTGGTGGCACCCGTGCGCCAGGAACACGATGCCCTTGGGTTTGGCGCCCTCCGGCCGCCGAGGGCGCTGCCACACCAGCTCGATGACGGGCGCGCCGCTCTTCGCGTCGTTGAACGCGTCGTACGTCACCGCGCCCCGCCGCGCCCTGGGGTCGTCCGGAAACGTCTCCGGGCCGATCTTCGGTCGGCTCAGCGCGCGCCGGCCCCCGGACAGCGCGGGGAGGGGCGAGAACGGGACGGCGCCCGGGGTCATGGGCGGGATCCGGGTGACGACCGCGAACATCGCCGCCATCGCGGAGAGCGCGGCGAGGAGCGCGAGGAAAGACGTGTTCGCGCCACCCCTGTGCGTCGGCCTGCCCGGCCCCCGCCTGCCGGCGCGACGGGGCACCGTGGGGTTGGAGGCGCCGATGATGGGCGTCTTCTCGCTCGCGCCCGCGGCCGAGCCGCCGGGCGCCATGTTCGAACGCGCGCCTCGAGACGAAGGAAACGCGCGCGAGCCACCCGAACGCGCGCCGCGCTCGAGAGTGTGGCGCGGTCAACGAGGAGGTGCGCCTGACGCGCGCACGGAAGGCGGTTGGTAAGATGCGAAGTGACGAACATGGATCGGTTTCGTATGGGCAAACAGTTCGGGGAAAAATGGCGGGTGTTGCATTTTTGTTGCATTTTTTTTAGCACGCGAATCACGCAGTCGCGCGGGTTTGAACGAACCGTCTCCACCAGAAAAAGCCCTCCTAAGACCCACCGACCTTCGAGTACGCGGCGTAGAAAGCCGCGGCGACGGCGGCGGCGACGAGCGCGTTGGCCGCGACGACGACGTACACCGACCCAGTTTTCACGTTCTTGTCCGATTCCTCGCGTTCGAACCTCCACTCTTGGTCCCAGGAGGCCGACCCCACGTCGTCCAGAAGCATCGGCGCCGCGACCACGCTCCGGTAGCGCGCCGCGTTGTTCAGGTACTCGTTCTCCAGCCGCAGAAACGTCCACTGCGCGCGTCTGAGAAGCTCAAGGACCGCGACGAACGTGCCCACGGACTCGCTCGCGAGTCGGTCCAGGACCGCGAGCGCGCCGGGAATGCGCTCCATGCCGGTCGCGAACCCCATGCGCAACAGAAACGCCGCGCCGACGCCGTGGGGCGTGACGGTGACCGACCACGCCATTCGGCCCACCAGGTTGCTTGCCAGCGCCCAGGCGTAAAACGCTTTGGTTCGAAACACGCGGTCGCGTGTCACCGCCCAGCGCACGACCGGGATACAGCCGCGTTTCCCGGCGCGTTTCTCCGTTTCCGCCGGCATGGATATCTCCACCAGCCCCCAGTCCATGACAATGTCCCACAGGTACGCGTACGCGGTGCCGAGCACCAGGAAGAACGCCCAGGCGGCTTCGCCCGGGTCTTCCCGAAGCGAAGACTCTCGGATCTTCACGTACCCGCCCACGCTCGCGAGGCAGATCGCGACGAGGGACACGAAGTACTTCCCCGCGTTCACGACGTGCTCGACGCGCTCGCGCGACCCGCGCTTGGCGTCGTAGAAGCGCCGCACGCACTGCTGCAGGCGGAACCAGTACGGCAGGCACGTCAGGATGGGCGACGTCGGCCCGCCCGGTTTTCGCATCGACGGGTGCGCCTTCTCGAGTTCGCCCGCCGCGAAGAACCAGCACGTGGTCATGAAGTCCACTAAGGTCCGCACGAGCGAGCACGCCACGTCCGCCACGAGGTTATCCCGGAACCGCACTGGTCCCCCGAACGGTGCGCTCACCGAGTGCGCGATCGAGCGCAGAAGCGACGCGCGCGCGCGCGGGTTGAAGAGGCGCGCCGCGCGCGCCGGGAGGCTGGCTCCCGCGCCGCGAACTTCGTCTCGCGCGGCGAAGAGGGACGACGGCGGAAAGGCCAGGAGCGAGAGCACGAACACCACCAGCGCGAGCGGGTAGTACGCGGGCGCGGCGTGTGCGCCGAACGGGTCTACGCCGAACCGCACGCGCGCGGAAAAGAGCGCGAAGCACGTCAGCCAGGCGGCGGTGAGCGTGGCGGCGAGCGCGGCGTTCCAGCGCCACCCCGCCTCTTCCGAGCGCGAAACCTCCATGATGAACCTGTAGTTGATGTGGTGCGCCGTGCACGCGCGCGTCACGCCCGCCCAGCACCACAGCCACAGGATGGGGATCGCGGTGAGCCGGAACGCGGGGACGCTCGCGACGAAGTACTCGAGGTTCTCGAGCGACCCGAAGCCGCGCGAGCCCGCCGGACCCCCGAGCCAAGCCAGCGCGATGGCGAGGATCGCGCACGTCGAGACGCCCGCGCCGTACGCGCACACCCAGTCCGCCGCGGGTGGCGCCGGGCACTCAAGCAGCCGCAGCCGTCTCCGCGCGACGCGTCGGACGTATTCTGGGTCGTCCGAGTCCAGTGTCGCCTCCAGCGTCAGAGCGCCGGCGTACGCCTTCTCCAGCCGCTCCGCCAGCGCCGCCAGCTCGGCGCCCTCCGTGAATGGCAGCGCGCGCAACCGCTCGCGCGTGTCGCGCTCGGCGGACTCCGCAGTCACCCAAAACCGCTCGCGGCTAGGCGACGCGGGCATAGGGATATGGCTCCGCGCGCGACGCGGCGGGGTCGCCGGGGGGGACGAAAGAGACGCCGCCGCGGATACGCTCGCCGGTCGTTCGCCCGCCGGCGGCGTCCGCGGCCGGCTCGATGCGCCCGCGTTTCCGTCTCCGTCGAAAAAGCCAGACTGAACGCCCGCGCCTTCCGCGTCGCGCGTAGCGTTCGCCGCCGCGGAGGGGATGGCGTCAAGCAAGCCCCGCAGCTCTTCGCGCAGCGGCCGGCCGTCCGGTCGCGCGCCGGACGCGTCCGCGGCTGCGCACGTCTTCTTCAGAAACTTCTTGACGATCTTTCGCAGCCCGGTGTAGTTCAGGGACGTGTTGTGCCTGAGCAACGTCACCTCGTGGTACACGTGCCTGAACGCGCGGTCGAGCTGCTGCTCGTGCTGCGCGCCCCTTCGCGGCGACTGCACGGCCGAGAAGGACCCCGTCATGTGCGAGGAGGTCATCCGCGGCTGTTCGGGGGACCCCTCCGCCTCGTCGTCATGGCGGGTCGACTGCAAAGCGTCCAGCACGTCGCCGCGTCTCGCCTCGCGAAGCAGCGATTCCACCTTGTCGCGGACCTGCGCGACGGACGTGTCGTACAGACGCGCGACGCGCTCGATTTCCGAGGCTAGGAGGTCGTAGAACGCGCGTCTTCGCCTCTCGATGGCATCCTCCGAGTGCTCCAGCAGCCCCTCCTCCAGACCCGCGGAGGTAGTCGGCGAATCCGACTCAACTCTCCGCGCGTCTTCGTCGCTCCCCCAACGCGCGACGAGCTGCGTCTTGATCGCGCCCTTCAGCTCATCGTATCGCACGCAATTGTCCTCCTTGCCGGGCACGAGCACCTCCTTCAGGTGGCGGCCGAAGCGCATGGCGCAGGGGCCGCGTCGCGCCGGCGACTTCTCGAGGAGGGGCTCTACGATGGGTCAGGTCAAAAAAAGCATATTTTTCGCGCGTGAGATCCGCTTGTTCGGCAATGACAAACCCCGTTCGAATGACGAAAAGTCGCGCGAGACTTTCAGACTTTTCGTCGGTCGGTGCGATTTCGCCGCATCGTCAGCAGAATCGCGCGTCGAGAGCACGGACACGTCACGCGCGCGTTTCGTTGCGTCACCGATGCGATGATTCTGTTGATGCTACAAGGTGCGTGTCTTTGCTAGCATCGCGGCCCTAGCTCTCCCGAAGCCTCCGCCGGTCTCTCCCTTCTCTGTCGCGGCCGAGAAACGCTCGTCTCGACCGAGTGCGCCTCCTCGCGACGCGCCGCGCGGCGCGCCGAGCGCACACCGTTCGGAGGAAAATTGGCGTTCAGGCTTTTCCTCGTTTCTGCTCGATGCCAGCCACCTTGGCGTAGTGCTCGGTGACGCGGTCGACGTCGCACCCGAACTCGGCGTAGCACGCCTCCAGCCTGGCGCCGTCCAGGCCGTCGCACTCCTTAATGGCAGCCTTGATCTCCTCGTAGTCGCAGAAACCCTTGTATCCGCCGCCTGTGTGTTCGTGAGAGCTCGCGTCAGCGACCGGCGGCGACAATTACGGTTGACGGAATTGGAGGTGTTTCGGTGGCACCGAGAGACGCGGGGACGGGGGACACGCACCTCCGGTGGTGAACTTCTCCTTGAGCTCATCGTGGATCTCGCCGCTCTTCTTGCCGCACGCACGCACGGCGCGGGGCACACCCGTGGGGATCTTGGGGAAGCGCTCAGCGCGACGCGTCTCCGGATGATGCAGCCCGCTCGCCACCGGGCGCGTGGCGAACGCGGAGATCGTGAAGGACATCTTTTTCGGTTGTTAAGAACGGCGGGGGCGGTGGCGGTGGCGAACGCGCGCGCGTGCGTGCGAAGGCTTGGGTCTGGAGGGCGTGAGGACGAACGCTGGGCGCGTCGACGCGAGTTCACGGTGCGGGTCGAGTGAGACGCGCACGCGGGAATGACGTCGCGTCCTCGGAGGCGACGCGAGATATTTTTCCTTTCACGCGGCCTGCGCAATTCCCGCGGAAAATCGCGAGCGAAATCGCGGGATTCGGGCGTGACCTGGCAGACCGTGGCGCGTGCTTTTCCTTTTTCCGCCGAAGCGCCGGGATGAGAGCACTCGACAGAACCACGGGAGTCTTTAGTCCGCCGCGTCTACTGTACGGAACGACTTCGCGCGCGTCTCGTCACGCGCGTCGCTTCTTCTTCCGCTTCTTCTCCTTCCCCCCCTCGCCGCGAGAGCTCGCGCGCGTCGCCGGCGCCGGCGCGATCGCGGGCGAGGGACCGCGCGTCGCGGGCAGCGGCTCGAGGCCGAGCGAGGCGCGCGCGTCCAACGCGCGCGTCCCGTCGGACGCCGTCCGAAACGCAATCGGAGACGAAAAAAAAGTCTTCGTCTCCGCCGCGCGCGCCGCGAACCGCTCGAAGGCGGCGGCGGCGGCGGCGGGATCTTCGCCGTCTTCGCCGCCGCCGAAGCCCAGGACCTTCGCCGCGAAGGCGACGGGGACGCCTTCCCTGCTCCCCGCGTACGCGCGGAGCATGGCCCGCAGCGCGTCCCGGCGCACGGCGGGCGCGGAGAGCTCCGCGAGCGGCGCGAACCCGGGGCATCGCGAAGGCTCGGGCGCGCGTGCCCGCGCGTCGAAAAACGCGACGCACGCGCGCGTCGCCGCCGCCTTTACGACGCGGAGCGCGCTCGCCACGTATGCGTGCGTCCTTCCAGGCTCGAGCGCACCCTCGCGCGCGAGGTGCCGCAGCTCGCGCGTGAGCTCCGCGGTCGTGCTGAGCGACGCGGCGTACAGCAGACGGTACGCCGCGAACTCGGCGACGGCGTCCTCCGAGACGCCCGCCGCCGCGCGGTCGACTTCGGGATCCGCCGCGCTCGCCCGCGCGCTTTTGCGCCGCGAGTGCATCCCGCGGAGCACGGTCTGGCACTGGTTGAACTCCGCCCAGTCCCGCGTCTCCAGCGCGATGCGCGCGTGCGTCTCGTACACCTCGGCGGCCAGCGCGCCGCCGCGCTTGCGCTGCACGGTCAGGTCCTGGCGGATGGACTTGAGCTGGTCGGCGGCGTACGCGGCGTCGCGCGACTCGGCCCATCGCTTCTTCACCAGCGCCAGCGCGTCCCTCAGCACGCTCGGCGGCCGAACCTCCGACGCGGCGGGCGCGGAGGTGAGCCGCAGGTACGACTTCTCCAGGTCCGTGTTCGTGCCCACGGCTTTCCCGTCGCCCGCCTTCAGCTCCTGCATCGTGGGGCCGCCCGGGCTGCGCGACCCGGACCACAGCGCGCGCTCCGCCTCGAAGCGCCGCTCGCGCGCCGCGCGCCGCGCGCGCTCGTCGACGGCGTCTAGGGGTAAACAGTCAGAACGACGAGAAAGCGACTCTCGGTTGAGCTCCGCCGCGCCAGGGCTCGCTCGCATGCCGAGCCGGCGCTGTAACAGCTCGACGGCGCTCGGCGCGCGCGCCGCGGCGGGACGCGTGGGAACTGGCGCGCGGAGCGACGACGTCCCCTCATCATGCCCCGCGCCGCGTTCGCGCGAGTTCGCGGGAGGCGCGTCCTCGTCCGTTCCGGTGTCCAGCTCTTCGCCGGAGCCGCGCGTATCGTTTTCTGCCATCACGCGCCTGATCTTCCCGCGAAGCTTTTCCCGCGTCGTCTCCGACGACGCGTCGTGGAGCTTCGCCCCGAGTTTCAGCAGGCGCCGCCGACCCGGCTTGTCGCGCTTCGCCGATTTCCACGCGTCGTGCCCCACGACGCCGAGTATCGCGGACTTCGCGGAGGACTTGGCGTCGTCCTTCTCGTCCTTACGCTTCTTCGAGAGTTTTGCCATCGTCCCGAGGCGCGAACTCGGTGCGAACCCGGTGCGCCACCGCGCGCACCGCTCTGCCCAGACTCGAGCGCGCATTTCGCGTTGGTGTTTCCCGCAAACGCTCTTGTCACCCGCGCTGACGAGGACGCGCTCGCACATTTCGACGCGCAGCTCGGCACCCCGCCCGCGAGGGCAGAGGCAGGGGATGTCGCTCGCGATAGCCGGCGTCGTGCCGCGTGTCCTCGCCGCGTCCGCGCGCGTCCGCACGGCGCGCGCGCGACCGCACACCGCGCTTCGACGGCGTCTCCGCGGCGCCGCGCCCGCCCTCGCGTTCTTCGGCGAGGACGACGCGTACCCCTCGACGCTCAGGCCGCCGATGCCTCTCCCCGAGGCGGTCGCGGTCGGCCTTTCGTGCGCGGCGAGCGGCGCGAAGACGGCGCTCGCCTCTCCCAGCGACGCGTGGAAGCCTCTGACCGGCGCGGTCGCCGCGCTGGCGCTGGCGCTGGACGGCGCGGGATTCGTCGCCGTCTCCGCGGTGCTCAGCCCCGGCGACGACGCCGGCGCTCTGGCGAGGCTCTTCAGCGAGCTGACGATCGTCGCCGCGGACGGCGTGTGCCTGCTGCTGGCGCCGCTCGTCGCGCTCGCGGTCGTGCAGCAGGTGCTGCCGCTGCTCGGCGAGAAGATCCTCTTCGACGGCGCGCGCGCCGCCGCCGTCGCCGACGCCGACGCCTCGAGCGGCGCTTCGGACGCCGCGACGGCGAGGCTTTCGCAAACGAGACTCGCGCGCCTCGAGGCTCTGGAAACCTCCGACGGGCTGGGACTGCAAGGCCTGGGGGTCGCCGCGAGCCGAACAGGCACGCTCGCGAGTCTCACCGCGACCGCCGCGCCCGTGGGCGCGGCGGCGACGCTCGTGCCTGGGGTAGGGCCGGTTTTGGCGGCGTCGCTCGCCGCGCTCGTCGCCTCGTACGCGCTGAGCTGGGAACTGCTCGACCCGTACTTCGACAAGAAGAGATTCGGGTTCGAGCAGCAGGACAAAATCATGTGGTCCAACCGGTTCGCGCTCTGCGCGTTCGCCGCGCCGTTCACGGTGGCTCTCGCCGTGCCACTCTTCGGGCCGCTCGCCACCGCCGTCGCGCAGGGCGCCGCGGGAACCGCGCTGTGGCGCGTCCTGGAACCGGACGCGGTCGGTCCCGGCGCGGACCGACGGGAGGAGGGCGGAGGCTGACGACGCGACGCGGGGAGTCGCGAATCGCGCGCCGGTTACGTTCGCTCCCATGTAGGCCTAGCTACTAGATTCACTCCACGCGAACGAGCGCTTTGTCGCTGTCTCGCTTACGTGCGTTTTCACGGTCTAAAGCCCGCGCGTCTACGCCGACGCCGAGCTCGCGCGCGCGCCTCAGTTGGCGTAGGCGGTGTATTTGGCGGCGCTTCCGAAGCACTTCTCCGCGGGGTACTTGGCTTCGTTCTTCGCGAGCTTGGCTTTGGCGACCGCCGGCAGGTCCACGCCGCAGCGGTCGGCGAGGCGCACCAGGTACAGCAGCACGTCTGCCATCTCCTCGCCCAGGTGCGTCTTGTCGGCGTCGCTCCACGACGGCAGATCCACGCCGCACCCCGCGTCGCCCCGCCACTGGAACAGTTCGGAGAGCTCGCCCACCTCGCCCACCATCGCCAAAAGCACGTTCCTCGGCGTGTGGAACTGGTCCCAGTCGCGCGCCGCGGCGAACGCCGCCTGGTCCTGACGCAGAGACTCGAGCGTCACCGCCCGGTCGAACGCGAACGTCCGGTCCGCGCGCGCAGACGGACCCGAACGCGCATCGCCATCGGCGGGATCTACGACGCGGTTTCGGCCGAAGAGGCCCCCGGGGAAAAAGAGGCCCCCGCGCGGCGCGCGGGGGCGTTTCGGTTTGAAGTCCCAGCGACGTCCCTCGACATCCTCCGATCCAGGGGGCTCGGGGTTCTGCCGCTTGCGCACCTCGCGCGTCATCGGGAGTGCCGGCGGTTCTGCGTCGGCGAGCGGGCGAGGTGAAGTAAACGCGCTCGAGTTTGGCCCGTCCAACATTCGCGAAAAGCTCGTAAGGAAGAAAACGTCGAACCGTCGGAGAGCGGCTCCAGCCTCACAGGTCCGAGCACGACGCGTATTCCGCGGGAGACCCGCGAGACGCCCCTGGCGCGCGAACGGAACCGCGCCGTTCCGTGACGTGCGACCGATTGTCGTGAGTCGGCTGTGAGAAGGCGGTTCGGAAAGAGCGCCAGCGCCGGAAGAGTTTCTGGAGAAAAAGTGCGGAAAGCGCCCCCGGTTTCCCGATCTTGGCACCCGCGAAAGGAGCGGGGGTGGGTCGTTGGAAGGACACTCGAACGATATCGCGTGATATCATGACCACTAAGGGATCTCCTCAATCACATTTCCGTGGTTCTTCCGCCGCTCACCACGCCCCCTGTTCTCCCCTCCGCAGCCCGAGGACGATGAAGTCCCGAGAGCATAAGCTGGACATATGCTTCGACTTCACCCGAGGCACGTGCCGACGCGGCGACGGGTGTCGCTTCTCACACAACCTCCCGCCCGGCGGCGTGATTCCGCCGAGGCCGAAGACTGCGGGCGTGTGCTTCGACTACACCAAGGGCATATGCAACAGAGGGTACGTCTCACGCTGCTCTCGCCACCCCGGCGAGATCTCCAGACGGATCTCGCGCTTTCCATCGAGGCGTCTCAAGTCGAGACACGGCGGATCTCAAAAAGCGCGTTTTCGCGCTTTTCGATGGACGACGGACGACGCTTTTTCTCGGCGCGCGTCTCGACGCTCTGGTGTTCTCGTTCCTCCCTCCTCCGTTAACCATCACCTTCCTCCCGTGGGCGCGGATCCCATACGACACGCACCGCAGAGACGCGTGCCGCTTCTCGCACGACGCGCAGGCGGTCGCGGCGTTCGGGAAACGCGAGGAGAGCGGCGCGCCGCCTCCGAAGGCGCCGCCGAAGCCGCTTCCGGTCCCGGCGGCGCGGCCGGCGGCGGGCGCGGGCTCGCCCGGCGCTCCCCGGCGAACGGGCACGCCCTCCAAACCGACGCCCTCGCCCGCGACGGCGACACGCGTCGAGGCGCTTCGTGCGCATCGAAACGACGAATCGACGCGCGCGACGAGCCTCGGTCTCGCCGCGAAGAGCCTCGCCGTGAACGGCCGCGCGAACCCGTGGGCCTCCGTCGCGACGCCTTCGATCCGGTTCGAGAAACCGACTGAACCGAACGAACCGAACGGCGACGCCTCCGCGCGCGCCTTCCCGGCGGCGCGCGCGGCACGAACGGCGCCTTTCGAAGGGCGGGCCGGCGACGATTTCGGACCGACGCGGTCGTTCGTCGCCGGATCTTCGGATCGAAACCGAACCAGCGAGATCTCGCGTCCGAACTTCTCGTTCGGCTCGGGCTCGAGCGCGACGCCGGCGGAGACGCGCGCGGGCGCGTTCGAGTCCCTCCCCGGGGGCGCGAGCGATTTCGGCGGCGGCGGCGGCGGCGGCGCGTCCTCTGCGCCGCGAGATTTCGGCGCCGGGCCGACCCCCGCCGCTTCAGGGGCTTTAGGGGGTGGATCACCCCCCGCGTTCGCGGGGGGAGGCCTGGGAGGTCTGTTCGGGGGTCCGTCCGCGACTTCGTCCGCGTTCGGGAACGCGTTCGGGTTTAGCGGGTCGCCGGGCGGCGGCGCCGCCGGCGCGTCGCCCGTGTGGGGCGGCGGCGGGTTCGGAGGCGTCGGCGGCGTCGGCGGGTTCGGCGCGTTCGGGGGACGCGCGGGCGGGGGGAGCTACTGACGCTACTGAGCTACTGAGGCGGCATGCGAGGGGGTTCGAGCGAGACGCGGCGGACGAGCGTCGCGCTCGCGAAAGCAGTGTCAAACGATGCGCGTCTCGTCTCGTCTCGCGTCTCGCACGATCTGACGCGCTCTCTCGCGCGACTCTGAGCGGTCGGCCCGTCGAGTGCTCGAGTCGCCCGCTTTCGGCGAGTCGGCGGCGAGTAGCCCAGCCGGGCGCTGGCGCCCCGCGTGTCGGCACAACAGCGCCGCGCGGGGTGCTGCCTTCATCGTCGGACTCGCTTTTCGAGCGACGTGGACGAGAGGCGAGCGCGCGTGCGTCCCAGGGCGGCGAGCGGGCGCGACCGCGGAGGGTGTGCGCCGTCGATCTCGTCCCGTCGGGCTCGTAAACCCAGCGGCTTATCGCGTCGTGGCGACGGGCGCGGACGGACCCGATGACCGGCGCGATGCTCGGGCGTCAATTCTCGTGGACGCTCGCGACGACTCGGCGCGCGCCGTCTTCATCCCGGCGCGCACACGCGGCGACGGCGACTAAGCCTCCCCGCGCCGACGCCGCGAGCGGCGGCGGCGGCGGAGATGAGGCGCCCAAGAAACCGCGCAAGGCGATCCGCAGGGTGGCCGCGTCAGATGTGGCCGCCGGTGAGGGTGCGGGATCGCCGCGCGCGCCCGTGCGGCGTCGCGCGGCGGCATCCGCCGCCTCCACCTCCTCCGCGGCTCCGTCGGACGCGCCCGCGACCCGCGCGAAGCCCGCGGCGAAGCCGAAGGCGAAAAAGCGAACGGTGCGCCGATTGAAAAACAACGTCGCCGTCGCGGAGGCCACCGCTGAGCGCGCGAGGCTGGAGGAGACCCCAGACGAGCCCGAGGTGTCCGAGAAGCGCAAGGCGGAGGAATCGCTCGCGGCGGCAAAATTCAAGAAGCTCGCCGCGCAGATCGCCGCGGACGCCGCAGAGGAAGAACTCGCCGCCGGCGTCGGCGGCGGGGACGCGGCTCCTTCGCCGTTTTCGCCACCCAAGGCGGCGCCCGACGCGGCGCTCGTCCCCAGACAGCTCAGCGTGCTGGAGCAGGTCGCTGAGACGCGCAAGGCGGTGGCTGTCGTGGATCGCGACGTTGACGGGGACGGGGACGGGGACGAGGACGGGGACGGTTCGACGCCCGCGGCGCGCGTGCGCGGCGCGAAGGCGGTGGAGAAGCTGAAACACGTGCCGGCGGATGAGACCCCCGGCGAGCGGCTGAAACGTCTGTTCCGCGAGAAGCGCGAGCGCGGCTTAGCGCGCGTGCGCGACAAGTTCGAGAACCAGGAGATGTTCGATGAGCTCGCGGGCACGGGCGCGAGTGACTCCGCGCTGGGGGGGTACGAGTCGGAGGAGGAACGCGAGTCTTTAGCGAGCCGGCTGGAGAAGGGCCAGGAGATTTTCGGCGAGGCGGCGGCGGCGAACGAGCAGAACAAGGCTGTGGAGAGCGGGTTTTTGACCGGCGGCGGCAACGGGTTGTCCCCGAACAACTCCATCGACCCGTTCAAGCTCATCCCGGGTGAGTACGTCGTGCATCGCAAGTTCGGCATCGGGAAGTTCCTGGGCATCCGGAGCATCGCCGTGGATGCCGCGCCCGTGAACGCGACCACCGGCGAAACCGTCGGGCCCGCGCCGAAGATCGGTTTCCTGTTCATCGAGTACGCGGACGCGCAGGCGAAGATCCGGCCCGAGAAAGCCGCCGCGCAGCTGTACCGCTTCGCCAGCCCCGGCGCGCTCAAGTCCGGCGTGAAGCCGCCCAAGCTATCGCGCATCCAGGACCGCAAGGGCTGGGCCGCCAAGGAGCAGAGCACGAAAAAACACATCAGGCAGCTCGTGGTGAACCAGATGTGCGTGTATCTGCAGAGGCTGCAGTGCGTGCGCGAGCCGTACCAGCCGCCCTCATCGGACGTGTACGCGCGATTCGGGGAGCTGTTCCCGTTCCAGCTCACGCCCGACCAGGCCATGGCCGTGGACGACTGCTACGAGGACCTCACGACCCGGGACACGCCGATGGACCGCATCGTGGTGGGCGACGTGGGTTTCGGGAAGACGGAGGTGGCGATGCGCGCGATTTTCCGTGTGTTCGCCGGCGGCGGGCAGGTGTTCGTGCTGGCGCCCACCACCGTGCTCGCGAAGCAGCACGCGGCGACGATTGCGGCGCGGTTCCGCCCGTTCGGCGCGGGCGTCGAGCTCATGACCCGAAACGTCAAGGAGAGCGAGCGCAAGGAGGTGATGGCGCGGTGGAAACGCGGCGAGACGCAGGTGATTGTCGGGACGCACTCGCTCCTGAACCTCGAGCCCGAGATGTACGCGCGCCTCAAGATGCTGGTGATCGACGAGGAGCAGCGGTTCGGGGTGAAGCACAAGGACCAGATCAGCGCCTTGAAGTCGTCCGTGGACGTCCTCACGCTCTCAGCCACGCCCATCCCGCGGACGCTGCACATGGCCATCGCCGGGTTCCGCGACGCCTCGCTGGTCACGACGCCGCCGCCCGAGCGCCGGCCGATCAACACCGTGCTCGCGACGTACGACGCGACGGTCGTGCGCGAGGCGGTGCAGGCGGAGCTGGATCGGGACGGGCAGGTCTTCTACGTCGTGCCGAAGATCGGCATGATGGAGGAGGCGAACAAGCGCCTGAAGTCCATCTTCCCGAGCCTGCGCGTCATGCAGGCGCACGGCCAGATGAAGGGCGAGCAGTTGGACGCGGCGATGGACGAGTTCGCGAGCGGTCAGGCGGACGTGCTGCTGTGCACGACCATCGTCGAGTCCGGGCTCGACATCCCCAACGTGAACACCATCATCATCGAGGAGGTGCAGCAGTTCGGGCTGGCGTCCCTGTACCAGCTCCGCGGGCGCGTCGGGCGCGCCGGCAGGCAGGCGTACGCCTACATGTTCCACGCGGAGATGGGCGACATGCGCGAAGAGGCGCACGAGCGCCTGCTGGCGCTGGAGGAGTGCTGCGGGCTCGGCGAGGGGTTCAAGCTGGCGGAGCGGGACATGGCCATTCGCGGCGTGGGCACCATCTTCGGGGACAAGCAGTCCGGCGAGGTGGACTCCATCGGCGCGGACCTGTACCTCGAGCTGCTGTACAACCAGCTGGAGAAGATCGAGAAGCTGCGCCTGAACCCCATCGCGCCGAAGGACGTGCGGACCCCTGGTTGGACGTCGACGCCCGCGCTGGGCGGTGAGTACGTCGCCACCGGCGACGCGCGCGACATCGCGAATGAGTCTCTGTCCAACGCGCGCACGAGCAGCGAGATGGAGAAGGTGCTCGAGTCGCTCACGGCGTGTTTTGGCGAGGCGCGCGACGCGCGCACGGTGACCGCAATCAACTTCCATCGCATGCGCGTGCTCGCCGGCGAGCTCGGCATGACGCGCGTCACGATGGACAGCGAAAGCGGCACGGTGCTGTTCGAAGTGGACGCCGACGTGGAGGTGAAGGAGATGCTGGTGGATAACCTCGACGATATCTACCGGAAGGACCTGACGGTGGTCGACGAGGGCATACGCATGGTCTCGCTCGCCGGCGCCGGGCCGGAGGTGACGCTCGCGCAAGCCGTCAACGCGCTGCGCCGAATCAACGAAGCGCTCCCGTCGTTCATCAAGTTTTTGTGAAGAAAGGGAAGTTCATCGAGTTCGTCTCGACGGGAAAACGCACTCTCGCGTGTTGGAAAAGCACCTCGTCTTCGTCTCTCTGCGTCTCTCTGCGCGTCTCTCTGCGTCTCTCTGCGCGTCTCTGCGCGTCTCGCGCGAGCGTCTCGGCAAGCCGCCGTCCTATCAGATGGCCACCGCGTCGGCGGAGCGGAGCCGCTTCCGCCACGGCGTGGAGGGGGGGGTGGGGAACTCCCCTGCGCGCTTTCCCGCCGCGCCGCCCGCCGCGACAACGCTCCCGCGGCGGATGGGCGAGCCGAACCCGCCGCCGCCGAACCCGCCGAGCCCGCCGAACCCGAGCGAGGCGTTCGCGCCGAGCGACGCCTGGCTCCCGCCGCCCCCGAACGAGAAGCTCGCGGCGCTGTCGCCGGCTCTGCGTCCTGCCTTGCCGCGCGAGCCGCCGCCCACGGGCTTGAACGGGGACGACGGGGAACGCGACAGCGGAATCGAGCCGGTGAGCGAGAACGCCGGACCCAGGCCGGGGGGGGCGGGGAGGGCGGAGGCCGGGTCCGCCGCGGCGACGGACCCGTTCGCGCGCCCGTTGGCGAATCCATCCGCCCAGCCGATTCTCGGCGGGGACCGGCCGGCGGGTCCTCGCGCGGCGTCGAGCCCCGGGGACTCCGAGTCCAGCTGCGGCTCCGACTGCGAGAGGTAGTGGTAGTCGCGGGGCTCCGACTCGGGCTCGGGCTCGGGCTCGGGCTGCGACTCGAACGGGAACGGAAAGAGCGCCTTTTCGGGAGCCTTTTCGGCGTCTTTCTCGGCGACGCGCGTCCGGCGAGCGCGCTCGCCGTCCGCCCGCGCGGCGTCCCGGCGCTCGGCGCCGGCGAGCCCGGTCCACCGCAACGACAGCGCGTGGAACCTGGTCTCCACGCCCCCGCAGTCGCGGCGCTCGGCGGTGGACTCGAACGTGCCGTCTCCCGTCCTCGAAGGCTCGACGCTCTCGAAGAACGGCGGCTCGTACTCGGGCGGCGTGGAGTCGACGTAGGTGAGGCGGATCCCGATTTTGGAGCCGCTCGGCGCGGGGTCGAGGTGCTCGATCAGAGCCTCCAGCTGGCGGAGCATCTGGTCGCCCGCGTCCTTGATCTTCTCCTCGTCGTCCAGGGACGATGGGAGAGGGTGGTGCGAGGCGTTCCATGCCTTTTGCCGTTTCGCGGGCGCGTCCGTCGCGGAAACGGTCCGCCCCCCGGCGCGCACCGACACGGTATCCACCGAGACGGCGTCCAACGCGGAGGCGTCTCCGGACGCCGCCGCGCCGGTCTCCTCGCCGTACCGGATCGTGAACGCGTACTCCTCCAGGACGCGCTCGTCGTCGTCGTCGCCGTCGTCGCCGTCGTCGTCGTCGTCGTTCGGGGCGACGACGGAGTAGGTGATGGTGCGCGCGTACCTGGCCTTGACGGCGGCGAAGACGCCCTTGGAGAGCTGGTCCAGCAGCCGGCGCGCGACTGGATCGTCGCGCGCCTGAAGCGCCTCCGCGCCGCCGAAGCGGTCGCTCGGCGCGAACGCGCCACGCGGGAACACGCCGCGCTTGAACGCGATCTTGTGGAGCGCGCCGCTGCGACGAGGCGGTCGCGGTGGCGAGGCGGTGGCGAGGCGGAGAGGCGGAGAGGCGGAGAGTCAGTCGGCTATTTCCGCTTCCGCGCGGCGCGCCGCGCGGACGCGCGCGCAGGGGAAAGAACGCGGGTCGCGACGAACGGGGGCGCGTCCTCCGCGGGACGATCGCGCGCGGAGGACGAACCCGAGGCGCGGGCGGGAACGCACGCGAGCATGAACCGCACGAAGTTGGAGCTGCGCGTCGCGTTCAGCGTGGTCTGTCGCGCGCCTGCGGTCGTCGGCGCGGTCGAAGAGGGCTGGGCGTCAGCGAGAAGCCGTTGAGTCGGCAGTGAGACGTCGGACGCGTCGAGGTGCGCGGGGGGTTACTGCGCGCGCGAACGCACCTTGCGTGGTGGCCATGGCGAGACGAGATGCGCGCGGGATCAGTAGGGGCGCGAGTGGGAGGACGAGAGGGGCAGTCGGGAGTGTCGCTCGCGCGGTCGCGCGCGTCTCGGGTGTGGTCGCGGAGAGGAGCGAAGCGGCGGCGAAAACACGCGCGCTGCCGAAAACAATTCGGCGAAATCCGCAGCTCCCAGCACCTTCGGTCGGACGTGTTTGAAGATCACAAAAAGCGCCTTGAAAGTGCGGCGACCCGTCAGTAGTATCCAGCGCGCGTCTACCCTCCCTCGCACGCGAAGGAGATGATCGCCACCGCCGCCGCCACCGCCGCTCGTGCTGTCGGCACGCGTACGACACCCGCCGTCGTCGGTGCCGTCCGCAGCTTCTGGGCGGACGTACCCATGGCGCCCAAGGTACGCGCCGATCGATCGTCGCGTTCGGTTTTTGTCGGCGGCCACCGGCGGAGCGTCCCTCTCGCGTGGCTGTCGCCATGCTTCCTCGCTTCCCGTCCCATTGCTGACGTCTCGATCCCCCATGAACGTCCACATACACAGGATCCCATCCTGGGCATCTCCGAGATGTTCCTCGCGGACTCGCACCCCGAGAAGATGAACCTCGGCGTCGGCGCGTACCGCGACGACAAGGCCAAGCCCGTGGTTCTGGATTGCGTGCGCGAGGCGGAGTCGCGCATCGCGGGCAAGTCGTTCATGGAGTACCTTCCCACGAACGGCAACAAGGAGTTCGTGCAGCACAGCATCAAGCTGGCTTTCGGGGAGGACTCCAAGGACGTCGCGAACGGCACGATCGCCGCGATCCAGACGCTGTCCGGCACGGGCTCGTGCCGCCTCATGGCGGACTTCATGCACCGCTTCGCGCCCGGCGCCAAGGTGTACATCCCGGTGCCCACGTGGAGCAACCACCACCAGATCTGGAAGGACGCGGGGTGCGAGGAGAAGCTGTTCAGGTATTACAAGCCCGAGACGCGAGGACTGGATTTCGAAGGTTTGATGGCCGACATCCAATCCGCGGAGGAGGGGTCGTTTTTCCTGCTGCACGCGTGCGCGCACAACCCCACCGGCGTGGACCCGACGCTCGACCAGTGGAAGGCGATGTCGGCGGCGATGAAGGCGCGGCGCCTGTTCCCGTTCTTCGACATGGCGTACCAGGGGTTCGCGTCCGGGGACTGCGAGCGCGACGCCGCGGCGATCCGCATCTTCGTCGAAGATGGGCACAAGGTGGGGTGCTCGCAGTCGTTTGCCAAGAACATGGGTCTGTACGGCCAGCGGATCGGGTGCTTCTCCATCATGTGTGACGACGCCGAGGAGGCGCAGAGAGTGGAGTCGCAGATGAAGCTGCTCGCGCGGCCGATGTACTCCAACCCGCCTCTGCACGGCGCGGCGATCGTGGCCACCATCCTCGGGGACCCGGCGCTGAAGAAGCAGTGGTACGGTGAGGTCAAGGAAATGGCCGACCGCATCATCGACATGCGCAAACGCCTGCGCGCCGAGCTCGAGGCGTCGGGGTCGACGCTCTCCTGGAAGCACGTCACCGACCAGATAGGCATGTTCTGCTTCTCCGGCATGACCGGCGAGCAGGTGGACAAGCTGCGCGAGGACCACCACATCTACATGACCAGGAACGGGCGCATCTCCATGGCCGGTGTCACGTCTTCCACGGTGTCGAGGCTGGCCCAGGCCATCCACCAGGTCACCAAGTGAGTAGGGCTCGTAGGGTTCGGCCCGCGGGGGGGCGCGTCGCGTTTATCATCAATCGAGAGGAGCGTCGCGAGTAGTAACGAATCGATGTTTCATCCGGCGCGGCGCCTTCGTCGCCTCCGTCGTCTCCGTCGTCTCCGTCTCTCTCCCGAAAAAAGTCTTCGCGGCGAAGACGTCACGATTCACGATCACGAAAGTCGTCGTTTGTCACACGGTCACACGACACGCACACATCCATCACTCGCTCTTCCCCTCCTTCCAGGACGTGCCCTTGAGCCACTCGTTGTCGGCGGCGCGCGCGCCGCGCCCCGTCCCGGATTCCCGCACCTCGGCCGGCGCCCTCTTCCCGGCGCCCGCCGCCTTCTTCAGCGCCTTCTCGGCGGCGGGCAGCGCGCCGGCGGCGGCCATCACCTGGTACGCCACCGCGAGCGCGAGCGCGAGCAGCACGAGCTTTACCACGAGCGTCTGCGCGTCGAACGCGCCCACCGGGTCGAGGACGGAGATGGTGGCGTTGTGAAACGTGCTGGCGAACCTCTCCGCCTCGTCTTCGTAAAACACCGTTGCGGCGAGGACGAAGTCGTGCCCCGCCAGCGCGGGGTCGAGGACGAACAGGTACTCGAAGCTCGCCTCTTTGCCCGGTTCGACGGTCACGAGCGGCGTCTGGACGGTGAAGTTGGTGACGTAGAACGAGAACATCTGCGGCACGTTCAGCGAGGCGGCGATGTGCGTGACGTTCACCGGCGCGTCGCCGTTGTTGCGGAAGCCGAGCAAGATCTTCAGCGGGGCTTTGCTCGGGAATCCCGCGGAGACGTCCGGGGTGGCGGGGAACGCAGCCACCGCGTCGATGTCATCGTTCGCCTCGGGGATGTCCGTCAAGATGTGGCGGCGCTCATCCGTGGCGACTGCGCGTCGTTCGCGGGGGAGGAAAGACGGATCGGTGGAAGGGTCAGGAAGGGTCTGTCGCGACGATCGAACGCGCGCGTTCGCGCGAAAAGCGCGGCGGGGGGGGGAGCGCGAGCGATCGGCGATTGGGCGGCCGGGTCGGGACGCACCGGCGGCGCCGAGGAGCAGGGCGAGGCACAGAACGCCGAGGCGGATGCCGAAGGAAACGCGAGCCATGTCGTCGGTGCGCGAACGGCGGTCCCGTCGTACGATCGCGCGGGCTGATGTGAGTTTGTTGTGACGCGGCTCCGATCTTGCGCGCTTGACGAGGTGCGAGGGTTGCGGAACTTCCAGTGAAGCGGCCCGTTCTGACGAGCCGACTTGCCGTTAAAAGAATGCCAGCGCGATACGCCCGACGCACGACATACCGCACCAAGAAGCGCCTCCGCCGCGGCGCAGAGACGCACGCGGACGCGCTCGCGATGCGCTTCGACACCGAGGACCGCCTCGACTGAGTGACTGCTGGGGTGTGACGCGAGAGCGTCGCGCGACGATGGATCCCAGGAAGCGCCGGGCGTTGACGTTGCAGGAAACGTCGGATAATGTGAGCTCCGTCGCGACGGCCCGGACTCGCGTCCCGGGGAAGGCCTCCAAGGTTCCGCCCAACCTGGCGCCCCTGGATGCGGTGCTTCCCGAGGACATGCGCCTCGCGCACACGTCCATCACCCTTGAGCTCATGCAGGCGCACGCCTCCACGAACGAAACGAAAAAAGGGGACACCAGGCTCCAGCGGGACGTGCGGCGCTGGCGCGACGAAGCCGGCGAAGTGCGCGACGCGCTTCTGCTTCGCGACGAAGCCAAGCGTTCGGCGAAGATGGACCTGGTGAACCGGATGGCGGCGATCGCGGTCGTCGACAACGATGACGACGCGGCTTTCGACGGGGCTTCTGGCGAGACGGCGCGGCGCTCACCTTCCCGCGCCGTCGGCGACGAAAAAAAATCGCCGCGCTCGCTCTCGCGCTCGCACTCGGTCCAGTGGGTCCAGGCGTACCGCCCCGAGCAGGGAGCGGCGAACGCCACGGCGAAGGCGCGCGAGGTGCGTAAGGCTGCGCTCGCGGCGGCGCGTGCGGCCGCCAAGAAGAAGGCGGAGGAGAAGGCGGCGAGGAAAGCCGCGGACCCGCGCTCGTCGTTCCGGAAAGCCCTCGACGCGGCGTGGCGAACGCTGGGGCTAGAGCGCGCGTACGCCGCGGCGCGCGCGGGCGAGACGGCAAGGCGCGCGGCCGCCGAGGCTGAGAAGGAGGCCGCATCGCGCGCTGCGCGCAGAGACGCCGCGCTCGACGCCAACGTGTGGCTGCGCGACGAGCTGCGCGGGAGCGTTTCCCCCGCGCGCGAAGACGCGCTCCGCGCGCGGTTCCGCGAGCGCGTTGCGGAGGTCGGGGAGGTTCTGGCGGACGACCGCGCGTCTCGCTCGCGTATTACAGCGCCCGTTCCGTTTCTGTGCGTCATCGAGCGCGGGCGCGTCGAGGTGCGCGTCGCGCGAGACGGGGACGAGGGTCCCGACGGCGCCGACGCTGCGACGGACGCGGAGACGGCGCCGAAAACGACGACGAGAGACGGAACCGGGATCCGGACCGGGATCGGAAAAACGCGTCTCGGTTTCGGGCCCTCGCGCCTCGTGGCGACGCTCTCGCGCGGGCACGCGTTCGCCGTCGACGGCACCGCGGCGGCATCGCTGTTCGGATTGCCGGCGCGCGCGACGTTCGCGGTGGTCGTGCGCGACGCCGAAGACCCCGAAGCGCCCGCCGAAAGCGAAGGCTCGTGCGTTTTTTGGGAACTGCGCGACCGCGCGGCGTTCGCGGCTATGGCGCCTTCGCTGCTGCGCCGCCGCGCGGCGTTCGCGGCGCTCTGGGCCTCCGTCCCGGCGCTGGAAGCCTTCTCGGAACCCGCGCGTGCGTTCTTCATGGACGCGGCGCGGCGCGTGACCCGGCGCCCCGGCGCGCACTTCCGCGTCGAGCGCGAGCCCCGCGACGCGCTCGGCGTCGTAGAGGCCGGGCGCGCCATCGCGCACCGCGAGGCGCGGGACGACGAAATCGACGAAATCGACGAAATCGACGAAATCGAGTCCGCGCCTTCGCCGGAGGACGCGCCGGGAAGCGCCGACGGCGCTTCCCGACGCGAGTCCCTCCCGCGTCGCGTCGCGGGCTCGTCGAACGAACGCGTCTCGAAAAAGAGGAGACGCGTGATTCTGGGCGAGGTGGCGCGCGGGGACTTTTTTGGCGCGCTCGACGCGGAGGCGCGCAACGACGACGCTTTTTGGACGACGACCGTCGCGGCGACCGTCACGGCGCGCGACGTGACGTCCGCGCTGGTCGTGACGCGCGCCGCGTTTCGAATCTTGAGCGACGGCGCGTTCGATGGGTTTGCGTTCGTTCGCCCCCGAACCGCGGAGGACACGCGCGCGACCCGCGATCGTCGCGCGGAGACGACGGCTGCGACGGGTCTCGCGAGCGCCGACGTCGACGCCGGGCGCGTTCTCGCGCCGGGCGTTTCCGGACCCGCCGCCGCCGAGAACCGCGCGTGGGGCTTTTTAGCGAACCGCGCGCCGCCAGAAAACAGCGCCGTCGCGCGCATGCTTCTCGACGCGCTGCTGCGGACGCCGCCGTTCGTCGCCGTCGGGCGCTCGGTGGTGGCCAACGCCGAAGCCGCGACGCGGCGCATGCGCCCGCGGCGCGTCCGGGTGGGAGACACGCTGTTCCGCCGGGGCGAGCCGTTCACGGCGGCGTTCGTCGTGCAGACCGGCGTTTTGTTACTGACGGGGGACGACCACGGCGGCGAGCTGGCGGACGAGCACGTCGAGATCCCGGAAGAAGAGGACATCGAAGACGGCCTCGTCGGAGAGGGAAAGTCGGAGAGACCGCGGCCGTTCGGGGACGCCGGCGCGCGCGCGGCGCGAGCGGAGCTGTCGCGGGCTCACCCCGGGACCGCGCCCGTCGCGGAACGCGTCGCGGCACGCCCCTTCTCGGCGCCGGGAGCGGGGTCGGGCTCGCGCGTCGTCGCCGAGCTCGCCCCGGGCGACGCGTGCGGCTTCGCGGCGTTGCCCCACCCCGGGTGCGGCGCCACCTGGCAGTGCACGGCGTCGGCGGCTGCGTCGCCCGGAAGCCCCGGCGCGTGGGTCACGGTGTGGGCGCTCGGTGTGACGGACTTTTTCCAGACGGCGGGGTACGCCGTGGACGACAAGCGCCACCGCTTCGCGTCTCTGCTCGCGCCGGAGACGTGCCCCGCGCTCGCCCGCTTGACCGAGAGGCAGCGCCTCCGCGCGGCGGACGCGCTGGACCACGCGACGTACGAGCGCGGCGAGCGCATCGTGCGCCGCGGCGCGCCCAGCTCGGACGGCGTGTTCGTGGTGATGTCGGGCGTCGCCGACGAAGAGACGAGCGGCGCGGCGACGTACGCGTCGTTTCCCGCGTCGGGCATCGACGTCGTCGGCGGCGGCTCGCGGCGCTCGTCTTCGGCGTCCGTCGGCGTCGGGTCGGGGCGCGACTCGGGGAGCCTCTCGGCTCGATCGCCGCGGCCATCCGGGGTGGCCGCCGCGACCGTCTCGTCGGCGTCCGCGGCGCCGGCGACGTCCGCCGCGCTGCGGCGCGGGGACGTGTTCGGGGCGGACGGCGTCTTCGACGGGGGGACGCGGGAGAGGTCCGTCGTCGCGGGGTGGGGGGTCGGCGCGCGCGTGGAGTGCGCGGTGTGGCCGCCGGCGGCTCTCGCGCAGCTCGGGTTCCTCAGGCGCGCGCTCGAGGAGTTCCAGGGGCGCGCGTGACACGCTCCGCCCGACACGGGTGTCGAGATGGTAGTATTCAGAGCATTAGGCTCGCTATGATGAGCACCTACGGCGCGTACCGTCGATGCGCGCGTCTCGCGGCTGCTACCTCTATCGAGCGCGTCCGTCGCTCCGCGTTGTCTCGAACGGATCGGTGTTGTGCCGCGGCCCGAGCGGGACGCGCTTCTCGTTCGTGCGCTCGGTGAACAGCTGCGTGCGGCGCACGCTCTGGATCGTGAGCTCGGCTCTGGACCGGACGTACACCTTCCTCGAGCGCGAGTACGCCTGCGCCTGCTTGTCGAGGTTGACCCGTACGTCGTTTCCTCTGGGCTCCAGCACCAAACCGGTCACGGGACACCGAATCTGCGATGTTTTCCGTAATCCGAGCCTGTGGGCCCTGCTCTTTAGGTCCCCGGCGACCATGGTCACGCCGGGGGCGAACGGGTTCGTCACCGTGCGAACGCCGCACGCGTCAACGGGCGGGAGCTCGATGTTCACCGTCGCCACCATCGCGCCGCGAGGTTCGAACTGGGAGGAGAATTTCCCCCAGCGCTAAATCGGGGTGCGCGGACGTCGATAGAAAAAGGAGAAACGAAACGCATTTTGGCGCGAACAATGTTGTGTCTCAGCACCTCTGTGGGAAAACCGGGGTAACGCGTCGTCTTGATACGCGCGAGCTATGAGTGCTCTAGACGACCACGTCTTCACGAGACGTGTCCTCCCTCAACGCACCGAACGCGTTCGAGCCCCCCCCCGGCTCCTCCTCGTCCTCCTCCTCGTCGTCGTCCTCGTCCCACGCCGACTTCAAAGCCGGGCGCGCCTCGCCCTTCTCCTTCCCTTTCTCCTTGCCGAACGCGCCGGGCACTCGCGGGCCGACGGGACCGCCGGCTCGCGCCAGCGCCGCCGCCGCCTCCCGGCGTGCCGCGGCGGCGGCGGCGGCGGCGGCGCCCATCAACGGCGCGTCCCCGGTCTCGAAGCCGTCCCCCGGCGCCGTCGCACCGCGCGCGCGGAAGCGGCCACGCGCGCCGCCGCCGATTTTTCCAACCACCGCGTCGTAGGTTTCCTTCCGGAAAAAGTGCGCCACCGCTTCGTCGCCGTCCTCGCGCCGGCGCAGCGAGCCGCCGCCCGCGCTCCGCCCGTCGCGGCGCACGAGCTCCCAGGCGAACTCGCCCTGGAACTCGCTCAGCGCTCTCTTCAGAACGTCCACGTCGTCGAAGTCCGTGAACCGCACCTCGAGCCGCGACCAGCGCCCGCGGCTGTACCAGCTCGTGAACTCGGGGAACCACTCGTCCCCGGGGCTCGGCCCGAGCTGCGCGGCGCGCGCGCCCTCGGGCGCGAACGAGAGGCGCATCTGGACGCCGACCGCGGCGGAGCGCATCGCGCTCGATGTCGCGAGGAGGTCCGCGTGCTTATCGACGCCGTCGATGTGGATCCGAACGCACGACGCGTCGTCGTCGTCGCCCTCGCCGCCGCCGCCGCCGCCGCCGTCGCCTTCCGAGGCGGCGCGTTCTCTCTCGGTGACCGCCAGGCGCACGGCGACGCCCGGGAACGCGGCGTCTCGCCTTTCGGCGCGCGCCGCGCTCCGCCGAGCGGATTCCGCCTCGGCGAGCTCGGCGTCGTACTTGACCGCGTCCGAGAGACGCACGGAGGGGAAACTGGTCACGTCCGTGCGGAAAACGTCGACGCGTCGCCGAGGCTCGTCGCCGTACGCGCACGACGCCGCGCCGTACGTCTTGGCCAGCGCGTGGCCCACCGCCCGCAAACGCCGCGGCGCGGCTTCGAGCGACACCCGTTTCTTTCTCGGGTCCTCGGCCAGGGCCTCGAGCCGCGCCTCCATCTCGGCCACCTCCCGCGGGAACGCGCGCGCGGTCTTGACCACCTCCTTGGTGAACGCCTCCAGCGCGGACGCCGCGAACACGCTCGGGCGCGCGTCCGGGCGCGAGACGCCGAACGCCGCGGCGAGCTGCCGCCGCCGCGCCGCCGCGTCGGCGTCCTCGGCGGACGAAGGGCCCGAGGGCAGCGCCTCCGCCGGGTCGGGCCGGGCGTCCTCCGGCCGCCGCGGGAGGGACTGCACTCGGATCGGGCGACGCGCCGCCGGAACCGGCGCGGCGCTCGCCGCGCCGGCCATCGCGCTCCACAGGAACCCGCCGCCGGAAGAGCCGGCGGCGGTCGACCCGCCGGCGCCGCCGGAGGAGGGCAGAGACGGAAACGCCGCCGGTCCGGACCTCGGCGTCCGCGCCGGCGGCGGCGCCGCGGCAAAATTCTGCGGCGCGTTCCCGTCGCCCAGCGCCGGGAACGCCTCCACGGGCGCCTCGAGCAGGTGTGAAGCGTCTTCCCACTGCCACCCGTGCTCCGTCGCGCCTCCCGCCAGCGCGCGGCCGCGCATGCCCTGGTCGTCGTCCACCATCGCCAGCGCGCCCTCGCGGGTCACCGCCGCGTTGCCGCCCGCTTCGTCCCCCCCCCGCCGGCTTCTTTGCCGCTCCACGCCGCTCCCGCGCACGGCCGCCTCGCGCGCGCGCCTCGCGCGGATGTCCATGAACAGGCTCGCCGCAAGCTCGGACTGGAGCTGCTCGACTCTGCGCGCGGCGGCTTCCGCGGTTTCGTTCTCGCGCGCCCGGCGCTCCTCGGCGGCTTTTTTTCTTTCGGCGGCGGCGTCGAGGAACGCGCGGTACACGTTGAACTTTTTCAACCCGCATTTGTCGAGGTGCGCGTCCAGGCGCTGGCAGTCTCTGTCCGTCATTGGCGCGCGGTTCAGCGGGTTCTCGAACTGCTTCGACTTCACCACGTACTCCGCGAGGACCGCGGCGTCGAACAGGTGCGCGGCGTCCACGTCTTTTTCTTTGGCTTTTTCGTCCCGCGTCGTCTCCGCGCCGGCGCGCGCGAGCTCGAACGGCGGGTGTTCCAGCTCGCACAAAGGCTCGAGCGTGATGGGATCGCACGCCGTGCTCGTTTTCCACCAGCCGTCGAGGCGGGGGGTCGTCGTGGGAGGTCTCTTCCTTCCGTCGGCAGCCCCGCTCGTCCGTTTCTTCCCGCGACTCCGCGAAGCCTTCTTCGACGCGGGCGTCGCCTCGGACGGGCCCGTCGCCTCCGCGGGTCTCGCGCGCGCGCCTCTCCGCCCGCCGCCCGCCTCCGGCGAGGGCGCGCGCGGGACCGACCGTGCAGCCTGGCTCGCTGCGCTCGCGGGGGCGAGCGACCGCGGGATGAACGGCGAGCTCGTCGCGCGCAACGCGGGGTCCGTCGTCGCCGCGCTCGTCGGCGGAGCCATCTGTGGCGGCGGTGCCGTCCCGTCGCCTCGGCCTCGGCCGCTGCCGCGGCCGCGGCCGCGCGGCCGGCCTCGGCCGCGGCCGCCGGATCGGCCGGGCCCACCAGACGGCGGTGCTTCACCCGACATCCTCGCGCCGCGACCCGCGCCCGCTCGTGCCACTGTGACGTCGTCCAGAAACCGGCAGTGACCGTCTTCGTTCGAGATTTTCCGAACGCAGGCAGGCGTGCGCGTGAGATGCGCGAGGCCGCGGCCCGTATCGTTTTTTCACCGATACTAAAAGTCAGAGACTAATTGCTTAGCGGACTCTTGCTTTCGAAAATCCGAACGTGCGATTTTTCGCGGTAAACAAACCTCGACGAATTTGAGCCGATCCGTGTTGCGTGGAGCCACGACGCGCTCGCCAGAGCGTTCCGCGCGGCCGTCCCGGCGTGCGACGTGCATCCTCGCAGGATGGGCGTGCTAAACCGGAAGAAATCCAGCGGCGGGGCCGCCGCCGGACCGGGCGCCGAGTTCTTCAACGCCGCGGAGGCGTCCCAGCTCAACACGCTTTTGCGAGGCGAAGGCGATCCCGAGGCCAAACAGGACAACGGGGCGGACGATTCGCAGGACCCGGGCGCGGCGAAGGAGCCGACGGTACGAGCGCGCGTCCCCCGCCCTTCCCCGCGCGACGTCATGCGACGAGGAGCCGCGGCTCACGTCGAAATCTGCGCGTTCCCTGAGCCGCCGCGCGGGCCGCGTCCCGCGCTCGTCGTCGTAATTTGAGTAATTGCCGAGCTCGAAGCTCGCGGATCGCGCCGAAATTCTTCCACTCTCGGCGCGGCCCGAACGCGTCCCTGACCGCCCGTCCCCTGCCTTTCCCCCACTTCGTGACCGCCCGTTCGCTGCGAAGCAGACCTCCGACGGCGGTCGTCCCCGTCGCTCGAACGCGGGCGCCAAGGGCAAAGCCGCCGAGGCGGCGGCGGCGAAGGAGGCGGCGGAGGCGCGAGCCTCCAAGGGCGTCGCCAAGAAGGAGGCGAAGAAGGAGGCTCGCCCGTCCCCCGGCCGCGCGACGCGCGCGCGCCCGGCGGCGTCCGGCGGGGTGGCGATGAGCGCGGAGGAGCTCCTGAACGCGAAAATGCCGCTGCCCACGCTGTCGCAGGGCATGACCAACATGTCCGACTCGTACCTCGGCGAGGTGTTCAACAAGAACGACGCGCCGGCGGTTTCCGGCGGCGCGCCGTCGTCGATGGGCCCGCCCCCCTCGCGCGCGTGGGGGGGCAGCCTGGGGAACATGATGATGACCAAGAGCACGGGCACGGGGCGCCAGAGCGGTGGCGACGCGCAAAACGCGCGGAACGGCGGCGCGCAAAACGCGGGCTACTTCAACAACAACGAGCTCAGCGAGCTCTTCTCCATCGTGCGGGGCAAGAGCGTGTTTGGCGGGAAGAAGAAGAGCGCTCCGAAACCGCCGTCGGGGCCGGGCAGCGCGGGCGGCGCGCCCGGCATGTCCTACGACATGAGCATGGCGGGCATGCCCGGCATGCGCTCGCTGCCCCCCATCCGCACGAAATCCGCGGACCAGAACGGCTCGCTCATGTCCGGCGGCGCGGTGGGCGACTCGCCCCGGAGCGACCTCGGGATGCCCGACTCGGCGGGGCGGCTGGTCACCGGGCTCACGCCGCAGGGCGGCATGCTCATGGGCACGGGGCTGACGCCCACAGGGCACGGCACGGGACTGACGCCTACTGGCCTCACGCCGGGCTCGCTCGCGGGGTTCCCTGGGATCGACCACTTCTCCATGAACCTGCCCCCGGGGGAGGGCGGGCTCATGCCCGGGATGCCCGGGTGGAAAGACCCCACTGGCGGGCTCGGCGAGGACCCGGAGGATGCTCCCGGGGGCAAGGGCAAGAAACGCAAAACCTCCGCGTCCGGCGCGAGCGGCGGGAGTAAAGGAAAGGCGCCCAAAAAAGCCACCTCCAAGGGCACCGGCAAAGGCAGCCGTCTGACTGGCAACGGCTCGGACGACGATGACGTGCCTCTCTCCGGGCTGGTGCGGCAGGGCGGGAGCGGCGCGCAGTCGGCGGCTGCGCTCGCCGAGGCGACGGCGAAGAAGCTGGGGATCCCGATGCCTTCGCAGACGATTTCTACGCAGCAGACGGAGGATGACGATGAGGAGGAGGGCACGGAAGGTGAGAAGGGCAGCACGAAGTCCCGCTCGCGCTCTTGGCTGCCCTCGGAGGATGAGCTCGTGCGCTCGCTCGTCGCGCAGCACGGCCCGCGCAAGTGGACGCTCATCGCGACGCGGCTCAAGACGAAGACGCAGAAGCAGGTGTACGCGCGGTGGCGCGATTACCTGCAGCCCGGGCTCACGACCAAGCCCTGGTCCGCGGAGGAGCAGGCGCGGCTGGTGGAGCTGCAGGCGCACGTGGGAAACCAGTGGGCGGTGCTGGCCCGCCTCATGCCCGGCCGCTCGCCCAACGCCATAAAAAACCGGTTCCACGCCACCAAGCGCAAGCTCGAGCGGCACAACCGGCGCGACGGGAGCAACCTCGGGCCGGGCGCGTCCGACGCGACGGGCGGGACGGGCGCGACGGGCGCGACGGGCGGACAGACGGTGTCCGTCTCCGTGGGCGGCCGCGCCGGCGGGTCCCGGGGCGGCCCCGCCAAATCGGTCGGCACCGCCCGCGCGGCCGCCATGTCCGAGGAGTACTCCAAGGAAGAGCAGCTGGCGGTGGAGGGGCTGCTGCTGGCGGACACGCCGACGTCGCTCATGGCGCAGCGCGAGCGGCGCGCGGCGGACGCACAGTTCGACGCCGCGGTAGACGTGCAGGATCGCCTGGGGCAGGAGGCCACCAAGGCGGCGAAAGCGGCGGCCAAATCGAAGCGGCGGTGAGGGCGGGCGCGGCGGGCGCGCCGATGTCAATATCAATACTACAGACCGTGTACCGAAGCGTTCGCGGAACAGAGACGCTAACAACAAACACCCCTCGCGCGATAATGGCGCCGCGGGACTCAAGAACAGACCCTCGATTTTCTCGACGACCGAAAAAAAGGCCTTCCTTCTTGAACACCCAGACGGGACTTTTCTCGGACGTCGCGTTCACACCCTGTCCACTGCCCGAGACGCGCGCGATGGTGCACGCGTCGAATCCCACCACGGCGATGGTCGGCGAGCGCGCGCGTTTGCTGGAGCCCCGCGCGGAGGGCGACGAGAAACCGCGAGGCTCCGCGTTCCGCGCGGCCGTGGCGCTCGTCGCGACGCTCGCGCTCGCCGGCTCCGCGATCGTTGCGGTTGGGGGGATGTTACGGAGTCCCGGGGACGTCGCGTTGAGCCCCCTGGGCTTCTCCGTCGAAGATGAGGCGACGTTACAGAGCGTTTTGAATGCGCACGAGCCGAGACTGGGTGCAGCGACGTCGAACGAGGGTTTGTCCCTCGGCGAGCTCGACGACATGGCTGCGTTGCTCGGCCGGGAAAGTCCCGACGGAGACGCCTCGGAGGTCGCTGAAAGCGCGGACGAGCGGCGGGAGGAGGAAGCTCTCGAGGAAGAGGAGGAGGAGGTCGTGGAGGAGGAAAAGGAGGAGGAAGCCGTGGATGAGGAAGAGGAGGAGGAAGCTGTGGATGAGGAAGAGGAGGAAGAGGAGGTCGTGGATGAGGAAGAGGAGGAGGAGATCGCGGATGATGAGAAAAAGGAGGAGGAAGTTGCGGATGAGGAAGAGGAGGAGGAAGCCGAGGACGAAGACGACTCCGCGGCTTCGCTCGGGCTTCTCTCTCGCCGCGTGGACTCCTTCCTGAAGCCCGATCCCGCGCGCGCCGCGTCGTACATGCGCGTCCTTAAGCCTTCCGCCGCGGACGGCGACGCGAAGCTTGGCGCGGCGCGCCCGTCCCCCGGGCGAGGCGCGGATGCGCGTTCCTCGTGGACCGCGCCCACGTACTTCATCACCCTCGGCCGGCCCGGCGAGTCGCGCACCATCAAGCCGGCTGTGCAGTGGCTGACGGAGTCTTTCGGCGGCGACGCCGTCCGGCGCAACGTCCGCGCGACGCCCGGCGTGGACGTCTCCGCCTGGCCCGCGAACATCGACTTCGCCGAGTACGCGGTGTCCGGCGTGCTCGCGCACGCGCGCGCGATGCCCGAGAATCGCGCGCGCACAGACGAGGCGATCCTCGTCGACTTGCCCTGGCTGGATATCATGACCCGGCGCGACGCGCGCGGCGTCGTCACCGACCCCGAGCTCCTGTCGCGCGGCCACCACTTCGGGTGTCTGTTCGCGCACATCGCGCAGTGGCAGCTGGCGGCGGACTCGCGGAACGCGGACACCATGGTGTTCGAGAGCGACGGATTCGTGGACGGGCTCCTGGGCGTCCCCGCGAGCGCGCTGGGCGCGGTACAGGCGCACGCGCCGGCGGACTACGACGTCGTGTTCCTGCACCACCCCGGTGAGGGGCCTCAGGTCGGGGACAAGGTCGCAGAGTTTGTCTCCGAGCGCGGCGACGAGGTGGAGATGTTCACGTACGAGCACCCGGACGGCCCGAGCGGGCTGTCGGGGTACATGTTCAGCGACCGCTTCGTGCGCAAGATGCTGCCGCTGATCGCCAGCCGCGGCGCCGACATGGTGGACGCCTGGATCGCCGGGCACCTGTGCCGGCCGCTGCCCGAGAACGACTGGGCGTACAACCTGCCGAACTACGCCGGCGCGAACGGCGGGCGGGGCGTGCAGTGGGGGGAGAAGTTCCTCAACTGCTACAAAGTCATGACCAAGGGCGCGACTTTGCCGGCGTAGTAGGGCGAGCGCTTAAGTACTTACGCAGTCCATCGTCATGCGTCGCATGCGCGACTGTGTTTCTCGCTCTACTCATCGACTAAAGCTAAAGCTACGCGCGGTACCTACCAGAGAGACTCCGCGGTTCAGCCCGCGTTTGTCGCCGCGTCGGCTCCTTCGGCGAGGCGCCGAAGCGAAAGCTCTCTGCGTCTAAGCCTCGCCTTGTTCGCGGACGGCCCCAGCCCCCCCGCGCAGATCACCGCCGCGCCGGCGGCGCCGTATGCGTCCATTCCCTCGCGCATCACGAGCACGCCGAGCACGGCGGACCACACGACCATCAGGTAGTACATGGCGGACGCGACGAGCGTGGGAAGGTGCGAGTACCCGTAATTCAGCGAGAGCTGCCCGAAGAAGCTCGTCGCGGCGAGCAGGATCAGCAGCGCCCACTCAGTGGGGCTGGGCATGACCGGCGCGAGCGGCCACCGCGCCAGCATGGATACCGCGCCTATCACCGTGCTGCACGCGTGGAACCATCCCGCCAACGACAGGGCGCCCACGCGTTTACCGATCGTGCGGATGGTCACCATGGCGACCGAGCAGCACGCCGCGGAGAAGAGCGTGATGACGACCCCCGTGGGATCGGGGGTCGTCCCTATCGCGGTCTCTTCTTTCCCGAGCGCGCGGAGCATCGGGCCGAACACCGCCGGCGGTTTCACGATCAGGAGCGTCCCGATCAAACCGCACAGGATGGCGAGGCCCTCCACCGGGCCCACGGCTTCACCCAGCACCGGCCACGCCAGGAACGCGCTGAAGATGGGGTTGAGGAAAAAGATGGCCACGCTGTCCCCGACGGTGAGGTACGTCAGGGAGATGTACGCCAGGCTGAACGCGATGGACCCGACGACGCCGCGAATCGCGCACAGGTGCCACAACGCTCGGTCCCCTACGAACGTCTCCAGGGTCAGTCGCGCGTTTCTGTCGTAGTTCGGCGAGGTGGTATGTCTGCGGTAGATGGTGCCGAAAGTCACCATGCCGCTAAGCAGGCTTCGCACGAACACCACCTGCATCGGCGGGACGTTCCGCTCGACCGTCTTGGCGACGATGTTCTGGAACGCCAAGATGAACGTCCCACAGAACATCACCGCCTCGCCTTTCGGCAGGCGGGACAAGAAGCCCGACCCGCCGGACGCGTCCGTCGACGATGTCGTGGCAGCCTCTCCTCGCGACGCCCGCGCTTTTGGCGAACCCAACAGACCAGCCTCCTCGTCGTCCTCCTCGCCATCTTCGTTCGCATTGGACGGCGGGGCGTCGCCCGCATCTTTGCCCTCCTCGCGCGGGAGGGCCAGCGGGATTTCCCTCAACTCCAAATCCCCACAAGTCGCCCCCGCGCACGCCATCCGCGTTGTGGTGGTGCGAAGTTGCAGCCAGCGCTTTTCTTCGCGAAAAAAAAGTGACGAATTTGCAGACATTTAAGACTGTGTACATATTAAAAAGCAGTCTTTCAAGAATTACAGACTGTGACGCACATGTTTTTGTTCAGGTCGGCCATTCTGCCGGCGATCTCAAAACAATATCGATGGAAATCGGAGATGCTGAAGGGCGCGCTCTCATTGGCGGAAAAATGGCACTTGGCAGAGAAATTTTCCCGTCGGCGGTCACACACCCACGCGCTCGCCTCGTCGCCAGCGCCCCGTTCACATCACAATGGCCGCCATGATGTCTGCCGCTGCGGTCTCCGCGCGCGTCGCCCCCGCCGCGTCCGGCAAGAAAATGAGCGCCCGCTCTTCCTCTTTCTCCGCCGCGTTGCCCAAGGCTGCTAAGCGCGTTAACGCCTCCGTCAAGTCTCGCGGCGCCATGCGCGTGGTCGCCGAGGTGGACGAGCCCATCGTCAAGATTGGCACCCGCGGCAGGTACGTCGCCTGTCCCAAGATGTCAACCTGCGCGGCGCACGCGAAACGCGCGCGGTGACTCGACACGTGCGCGCGCTTCGCGGAGACGCGCGTCGCGCACCCACCCCCGATGATGGCATTTTTCGCTTTCGGCGTCTTCCGGAGAAATATCTGTTTATCCTGTCCCCCGCGCTGACCCCCGCGCGCCCCTCCGCATCTCCGCAGCCCTCTCGCCCTCGCCCAGGCGTACATGACCCGTGATCTCCTCAAGAAGAACTTCCCCGAGCTCGCTGAGGACGGCGCTCTCGAGATCTGCATCATCAAGGTACGTCTCGAGCCGCGATCGCCTCCGGATCGAGCGCCTTTCCCGAACCGAGATCCCGGCGAGATCGCCTCGCTTTCGAGGGGGCTGAAAAAGGACGCGGCGGCGCGACGCGACGCTTCGCACGCCAGCCGTCTCGCGCCTCGAACGCTCGCTGACGGCACACGCCACCCTCCTTTTTCTTCGTATTCTCATTCTCGCGTCGCGTAGACCACCGGCGACAAGGTTCTGGACCAGCCCTTGGCGGACATCGGCGGGAAAGGGTTGTTCACGCGCGAGCTGGACGTCGCGCTGCTCGACGGTCGCATCGACATCGCGGTGCACTCCATGAAGGACGTGCCCACGTACCTGCCCGAGGGCACCATCCTGCCCTGCATGCTCCCCCGCGAGGACGTGCGCGACGCGTTCATCTCCGTCAAGTACGACGACCTGTCCGAGCTCCCCGACGGCGCGCTCGTCGGCACCGCGTCGCTCCGCCGCCAGTCGCAGCTCCTGAGCAAGTTCCCCAAGCTGGAGTGCGTGAACTTCCGCGGCAACGTGCAGTCGCGCATCCGCAAGCTCCAGGAGGGCGTCGTGGACTGCACGCTGCTGGCGATCGCGGGCCTGAACCGCATGGAGATGACGCAGCACGCCACAAAGGTGCTGGACATGGACGTGATGCTCCCCGCGGTGGCGCAGGGTGCCATCGGCATCGCGTGCCGCACCGGCGACGAGAAGCAGCTGGGCTTCCTCGCCGAGCTGAACCACGAGGAGACGCGCATCGGCGTCGAGTGCGAGCGCGCGTTCCTCGCCGCGCTGGACGGCTCCTGCCGCACGCCCATCGCCGCGCACGCGCACAAGGTTGGCGACAAGCTCGAGTTCCGCGGCCTGATCGCGTCTCTGGACGGCAAGGATATCCTGGAGACGAGCGCTACCGGCGAGTGGTCCTTCGAGAGCGGGCAGGCGGTTGGCACGGAAGCCGGCGCCGAGCTCAAGAAGAAGGCGCCCGCCGAGTTCTTCGCCATGCTCATCGAGAACGGCGGCAACTGGTAAGACGGCCGCGTATCGCGCGATGCTTCTCTCGAGAGGAAGAAGATTTTATTTTTCCGCGCGTTCCGCCTGAGACGCGGGGTGAGAGATGAGAGGGAGGAGAAGAGGCGACGCGTTCGCGGCGCGGCGTCGCCGCGAGCGCGACTTTCGGGCGCGAGCGGCGTCGCGCGACGCGGACGCGACGAAGGCGCGACGCTATCCGAAAAAACTGCCGACTCGGCGGCGGTCTGGGTCTGCGCGTCGCCGCGGGCGCTGTGTGACGGGACGGCGAGGTGTTCTGAGACGAGGTTTGTACACATTCAAAGGCGCGGCTCACTGGGTCACACCCGGGGAGACGCGCCGAGCGTTCATCGAGACGAGTCGGAACGCCGCCTTCCTCGGCGAAAAAAAAATGGCGCGCGCGTGTCGCCTGTCATCCAGCGCTCGCGTCGTCGCACGACGGACGACGCCCAAGAAAAAACGCCAAACGCGACGGGTGATGAATCAGTTCAAAAGTTTCTCGGAGCTCGCGCGTAGTGAGGCGCGCGCTCGTATCCGTCGAGGTCGCGGCGCACGCGCGCGTCACACACGTCAGAGTCTCGCGGCAGGACGCGGGACATGCGCGCGCTCGCGTGAGAGCCGCTCGGAACCCGGTCGGCGTGGACCGGCTCGCCCG
>MDSV01151232.1_pt1 | contig 63923 bp, 42 predicted proteins | sample 810851 | NCBI WGS metagenome assembly MDSV01 (sample SAMN05326640, study PRJNA326480) | marine metagenome | isolation source: seawater | place: Atlantic Ocean: North East | collected 2012
AATAGCCCAGAAATAAGAAGGGCTGATAAAATTAATTTCCGCATTTTGTATTCTCCTTTTTTGATTAAAATTTTATATTAATAATTAAAAAAAGGCGACTATATAGTCGCCTTTTTTTAATTATGTTATCTCCGTCTTACCAGCTAAAGGTCATAGTGGCTTGAGTTGCTAAAGTTTCATCATTGAAACCAGTAACATAACTTACTGGGTTCAAAAAGAAACCTGGACGAAGGTCAACGTCTAAAGCAAATCCACCATAGTCGATACCTAGACCAAAGTTAAGATCAAATGTTCCTAAACCAGAAGATTTAACAACGGTACCATCATTATCTGTACTTTGACTGAGGTAGTGACCGTTAGTAACTCCAACTCTGGCTGTCGCAAGTTCCAACATATTCGTTTCTACAGCAAGCGTATATGAAGGAAGAGTAATATTTGTTACTGTAACTTTATCTGCAGGTGAGGCACTGTGATATCCAAAACCTAGTGCAAACAATAAATCTGTAGCATCTCCAACTTCCCAATGTTGAAATAGATGTAAGTCTACTGTCATATCGGAAGTTGATGCGTCTCCTAATGCCGTAGTCATCATATTAAACTGGAAAAGCATATGAGAAAATTCCCATAAGTTTTGATCACGTCTCAGGTTGAAACCGATATCCATTGAACTTGGGTCATCAGAATCATCATCGCCATCATCATTTGATGTCATGGCAAAATTGACTCCAACTTCACCAAAACCCATTTCCAGACCAAATCTTGTATCTAGATGTAGATTAGAGGTTTTAACATCTCCTACTTCGGAGCTATTAGAATTGACTCCAAGTAGTAGACCCCATGATCCTCCACCATATGCAATGTTAAGTAAATTATCTGCGCTGTTTAGGAAAAAACCATATTTATTCTGGTCACCCCAAACAAAGTTTGCATATTCAATGGTTGTACTGTCTCCACCGATACCGCCAACTTGAGCAAGATTAAAATTGTTAATTGTGGAAGGGAATAAGGATATGTTTTGATCATCATCTGGCCAAAAACCTGCATTCCCACCTAATGCACCTATTCTTACATCACTACCTAGCACAAAGCTTGATAGAAGCAATAGTGTTAAAGAAATTAATTTCCGCATTGTTTTCTCCTACGTTTATTTTATGATATATGGTTTAATTGAGAGCACTAGCTGTTCCCAATTATGCAAATTTGGGTGTGTTTTTGTATATTGTCAAGAAATTTAATCTGACCATCTTTTTGTTAAATCATTTATTTTTTCAGTAATAGAATCAATAGAAACTCGATCTTGTTGCTGTGAATCTCTTTGCCTAATTGTAACTGTATCATTTTCTAGAGATTGATGATCTACAGTAATTCCAAAAGGGGTTCCCGCTTCATCCTGTCGATAGTAACGTTTCCCAATGGATCCTTGTTGATCATAGAGGACTTTAAAATTTGCTTTTAACATATTCATTATTTTTTGTGTCTTTTCAGGCAGACCATCCTTCTTGACCAAAGGACATACAACCGCTTTTACTGGTGCAAGTTCTGGATGAAGCCGCATGACAATTCGATTGTTTTCTTCATCTTCCCAATAAGCATTTACCAAAACAGTCAGGAGCATACGGTTTAATCCTGCAGAGGTTTCTATAATATAGGGAAGAAATCGCTCGTTGTTAGGTTGATCAAAATAAGATAGATTTTTCCCGGAGAATTCTTGATGACGTTTTAAGTCAAAATCAGTACGATTATGCACACCTTCTATTTCAGACCATCCAAAGGGGAATTTATATTCTATATCCCATGCTTCTTTAGCATAATGAGCCAATTCATTTTTATCATGCTCATGGAAGCGAAGCTGGTCCTTATTAATACCTAATCTTTCATGATAAAATCTAAAACGTTCTTCTTTCCATTGTTTCATTGTTTCATCATCATTGCCAGGTTTAACAAAGTATTGCATCTCCATTTGTTCAAATTCACGAGTACGAAAAATAAAATTTCTTGCTACTATTTCATTGCGAAATGCTTTCCCAATCTGAGCAATCCCAAATGGAATCTTCAAGCGCATAGCTCCTTGAATGAGTTGATAATTTACATAGATACCTTGAGCCGTTTCAGGTCTTAGGAAAGCCTCCATCCCAGATTCTTCAACAGGACCGATATGTGTCTTGAACATTAAATTGAATTGTCTTGGCTCAGTAAGATTTCCTGTTGTTCCACATTTTGGACATTGAGTATTTATCCAATCATTTGATTCGGGTTCATCTGAAAATTCATCTGAGCGATAACGAGCTTTGCATTGTTTGCAATCTACAAGCGGATCATTAAAAGCTCCTGCATGACCAGAGGCCTCCCATATTTTTGGATGCATCAGAATTCCACTATCAAGCCCTACGATATTTTCGTGATTCTGAGTCATCTCCTTCCACCAGATCTGAGATATCTTATTTTTTAATTCAACTCCTAAAGGTCCATAATCATATACTGCTGAGAAACCACCGTAGATTTCAGAGCTTTGGAAGATGAAGCCTCTTCTCTTACAGAGAGATACTATTTTTTCAATGCTATTATCCATTTCTCAATCCAAAATTAGGTAAAAAGAATAAAAATTAGATATTTCATTTTTTCTTTTTTCTTTTTCTTTTTTTGGGAGGATTCTTTTTTCTTTGTTCTATTAGTTCTAGTGCTTGTTCAAATGTAATTGATTCTGGAGTAAAGTCTCCTTTTAATGAAGCATTAACTTTTCCATCAGAAACATAAGGGCCATATCTACCTGATTTTATAGTAAGAGTTTCGCCTGTTTTAGGATGTTCTCCTAAAGATCGAATTTCTGCACTTTTCTTATTTCGATTTGCTAAAAATTCTAATGCTTTTTCTAAAGATATATTCAAAGGAGTTTCTTCTCCACGTAAAGAGGCATTTTGTTTTCCACATCTTATATAAGGGCCATATCTTCCATAATCTGCTGTGATTATCTCATTAGTTTCAGGATGAGTTCCAACCTCTCTAGGAAGAGATAGTAATTGTAATGCATAATCAAGGTCAACCTCAGAAAGAATATAATTTTTTGGGATACCTTTTCTTGTTTTTGTTTCCCCCAGCTGGACGTAATGTCCATAAGGGCCTTTTTTTATCCATACAGAATCTCCTGAATTAGGGTCCTTGCCAAGTGGCTCATCATCTTTTACTTCTTGATTGAATATTATTTCAATTTTTTCTAATGTGAGATCTCCTAAATAAATATCATCTGGAATGGACCTAGTATCATCTCCTCTTCTAAGGTAAGGACCAAATTTCCCAATCCGTCCTTCCGTTGTATCAGATATGGATTTGGGCATGGCTATTCTGCAAGCCTCAGGTATGTCTACTTTTTCTTCAAGCATTTTCTCTAATCCAGCAAATCGACCGCCACCTTTATAGAAATTTGTCATAAATGGAATGGCTTTTAATTCTCCTCTTGATATCTCATCTAGACCATCTTCCATTTTTACTGTGAATTCTTTGTTTACAAGGTTAGAAAAATGATTTTCTAATAGTTGCGTTACAGCAAGGCCTAAAAAAGTGGGTGATAGTTTTCCGCTTTTACGATCAATATATTTTCTGCGAACTATGGTTGCTAGGATTGATGCAAAAGTAGATGGTCTTCCTATACCATTTTCCTCTAATGACTTAACAAGTGATGCCTCTGTATAGCGCGCAGGTGGTTTTGTGGTATGAGGTTCTGATGTAAGAGATGTTGATTGTAAAATATCTCCTTTTTTTAATTCTGGTAAAATACGTTCTTTATCGGCTAGATCTTTTTCAGGATTGTCTCTACCTTCTACATAAACCTTCATGTAACCTGGGAAAAGAATTACCTGCCCGTTGGCTCGAAATTCAGCCTTCTGATTTTGAATGGTAACGGTTGTTTGTTTTAAACGTGCAGGTTGCATTTGACTTGCAACAGTGCGTTTCCAAATAAGATCGTATAGTTTGGAAGCGTCCTTACCAAGAGTTTTTTCTACTTCTTTTATTGATCGGAAAACACGATGTGCGGGACGTATTGCCTCATGGGCTTCTTGAGCATTCCGTACTTTTGTAGCATATTGATTCGTATTATCAGGTATATATTCCTTTCCGTATAGTTCTTCAATAACTTTTCTAGAACCTGCTAATGCTTCTTCTGATAAGTGTGTAGAATCAGTCCTCATGTATGTTATAAAACCATTTTCATATAACTGCTGTGCCGTGCTCATTGTTTGTCGAGCAGAACTTCGTAGTTTTCTTGATGCTTCTTGTTGCAAAGTACTCGTTGTGAATGGAGGTTTTGGATTAGAGGTACGTGGCTTCTCGGTAACATCTTTTATTATCCAATCTCCAGAATTTAGTTCTTTAACTAGTTCATCAGCTTGTGATTCTGTAAGGAGCAAAGCATTTTTATTTTTTAGTTCTCCAGTTTCAGAATCAAAATCATTACTATTGGTAATTTTTAATCCATCTACTTTTACCAGAGATGCATTAAATGAAGTGGAACTTCCATTTTTAACTAATTTTGTTTTTAAATCGAAATAAGTGGATGAACTAAAGTTTGCCCTTAGACGATCTCGATCTACAATTATTTTTACAGCTGCAGATTGAACTCTACCAGCAGATAGAGCTGTTGAAACAAAATTCATATTACTCTGAAGAGTTGCCCACAATACAGGTGAGACTTTATATCCAACTAAACGGTCAATCACCCTTCGGGCAGTTTGTGCAGCAACTAGATCTTTATCTATTTCTCTTATATTTTTTATTCCGTCTTGTATGCCTGCTTTTGTAATCTCATTGAATTCAATTCTTTCTAATTTTTCTTCAGGTATCTCAGTAGCGAGATGTGATGCAATAGCTTCTCCTTCTCTATCGGGATCAGTTGCTATTAGTACACGTTTAGATTGTTTAGATTTTTTTCGTAAATCTTTAATAAAGTCTTTTTTATCTGGATTTACTGTTAGTTCAATCTTGAAATCATTATCAATATCAATACCTAAATTATTCTTAGGTAAATCTTTTACATGGCCCACACAACTGATGACATCATACTCTTTTCCAAGATATTGTTGAATGGTTTTTACCTTTGTAGGTGATTCTACTATTATCAGAGATTTATTCATTATTGTATTTTTTTGTTCTAGAATATTATTTAATAAGTACTTTTAACGCACGTATATAAATATAAGGTTACGCATTTTAGTTTGTCAAATCATGAAAATATTTTAATAATTCAGATTGCAAAATTGTTTTTTGCGTTCCTTTTTTAAGGTCTTTAAAAGAAATTTTTCCCTCATTTAATTCATCCTCACCCAAAATTAGAGCGAATTTAGATTGCAATTTATTAGCTTCCCTTAATTGAGCTTTCATACTTCTTCTTAGTGTATCTGAGACTACAAGAAACCCTTTTTTTCTTAATTGATTGGATATTTTTTGTATTAGAGTAAGTCCCTTTAAATCCATGCATATAGTATAAACATCAGGTTTCAATTTTTTTTCATTATTTTGAAATTCATCCATTGCAATAATAAATCTTTCCATTCCTGCACCAAATCCAATACCGGGCGTAGGTTTGCCACCTAACGTTTCAACAAGTCCATCATAGCGTCCACCGCCCAAAAGTGCATCTTGAGAACCAAGTTTAACAGAATTGAATTCAAAGACAGTCCGACTATAGTAATCTAATCCTCTAACTAATTTTTCATTGATTGTAAAGGGAATATCCATTGCCAATAAATAGCCTTTAACAGCTTCAAAGTGTAGGTGGTCTTCTTCAGTATAGTATGCTGATATTTTTGGGGAATTTTTAAGATATTGTTGTTCTTTTTCTGATTTGGTATCGAGAATGCGAAGAGGATTAGTAGTAAATCTTTTTTTACTTATATTTGAAAAATTGTCAAGATTTGGAGAAATAAAATCTTTTAATGCTTTTCGATAAGCCAATCTACATTCTTTTGATCCAATGCTATTTATGTTTAAAATAGTATTCTTAGATATTCCACAATTTATTATAATATCCCAAGCAACAGAGATAGTTTCTGCATCTTGCTCCGGGTTTGCCGAGCCAAATGCTTCAAGGCCAAATGTATGGAATTGACGCTGGCGACCTTTTTGAGGTCGTTCTCTTCTAAAAACGGGTCCCATGTAAAACAGTCTGTGTATAGGAGAATCATTACGGAGGTTGTGCTGAATATATGACCGTGCGACCGAAGCAGTTAGCTCAGGTCTTAATGTCAAAGATTTTCCATCTATATCATTCCATGTATACATTTCTTTTGTAACAATATCTGAATCTTCACCAACGCTTCTTGAGAAAAGATTTGTTTCTTCAAAAATAGGGGTTCTAATCTCATGGTATCCATATTGATTGCAAATCCTATTAACAATTGATTCTAGATTCTTCCATTTCATACTATCTTTTGGTAGAATATCGTGGGTGCCTTTAATATTGCGAAACTGACTCATATTTCATTCCCAAAAATAGGAGATGTCAGTTGAGTAGCTTTTTCTTGATGTTCATGAGGAACAAAAATCCGAACTGTTTGATACGGTACACTAGCAGCTTGAATATTATATGCTGAAGATGCCCAGTCCATTTTCAGGTAATATGGAATAGAGTTTTTATCTAATAACTCAGCAGCCATATCTGCGTATATTTTTCCTTGGAAAGGAGGCAAAGGGGTCCATGTCATTTTTGGTATTGGTAAATCAATTATACAAGCATCTACTAAAGGTTTATTACAGTCCCCACATACATTAATATGGTCAAGATATTCAGCGTGGCATTCAGGACAAATCATAAAAAGTTCATATAGATATATAGAATTTCCCCAATAAGAATGAGTAGTACAAACAAAGAATTAAAGTCCTGCTCCAGAATAGATGCCCCCTTTTTTTTCAATTTTAAGATCTTGTAACACATTAGATTTAACATTGAGTCGAAAATTTATTCCTTGCCCAAGTCCATTAGGTGTCCAATTCAAGGAGAGCTCCCAGCAATGTAGATCTCGATACACTGATACAGAATGACTCACTAGGTTTTTTTCCATAATATCAAATCTAGCGCGATATGATACTCGCCATTTTGATGTGAAATTGATTGTAGATGTTGTATTTGCCCAAAAAGTTTCTTTTGGTTTCAATGGATTTGTAGCTGAATATGAATAACTGAGATTAATATTGGTATTCCAAGATTTATTGTTACCAATAGTATTATTTCTATGTTTAGAGGTATGATTTAATTCCTCTTCAATAAAACTTTCTTCCATATTTGTAGAATCAATCTTTAATTCTTCATTATTATTTTCACTTGAAAATGGCTTGCCAGACATACGGAAGCCAGTAGATAGGCGAGCGTTTACAAGTCTAGGGGCAATATGTCCATTTTGATTTTTATTAAAGTTTGCTATTCTTCTATTTTTTTCTTTGTCATATTGGTAGAAATCGTGTGTCATACTCATATCTAGATTTAATTTTCCAAGTAATTTTGATCGAGCACTGGAACGAAGATTCGCTAGATGCATTGAATCTGCGGCAAAATTATAACTGGAATTCATACGCCAACTAAATAAATCAATTTTGTTTTCTTCATTCCCCTTTTTTATTTTTGCCTGAAAAATATTGTTTAAACCAAATGTCATAGATTTTCTTTCAGTTCGCGGTGTACTTCCCGCCATAGTTCCAGAAAATCTATCATGGAATATTTCTTTCCCAAAACTAGTAGAATTTGTATCTGAAATAGTCTCTGTCAAAACGTAGCCGAGTTCTTTCCCAAAAAATGGTTTAGAAAAATCAGGAGTCCAAGAATAGCCAATAGAAGGAGACATAACATGCCTAAATGCTTTTATTGGGCCATAAGGAACAGCGAGAAGTCCATAAAGTTGGGTATTTGTATTTATAGAAAATGAACCGGTTGTTCTTGAGGCAAAACCATTTTTTATTGTTTTATCAAATGACAATCCATTCCAGGTTCCTTCATTTGTTTCATTTACCCAGGCAGATTTAAGATTGATGCTCGGGTTTAAAGAAATATATTTAAATAATTTTTGCGGTGCATTAATTCTTGAAGTATGAACCCAACCATTTTTTTGTTCGCTATTTGTTATCAAATTTCCTGAATTATCCCTCATCCAATCAAAATCACTAATTGAATCATTAATTTGAATAGAATCTGATTCATAATATTTGCGGTTTGTATTAGTATAATTTAAGCCATAGTTCCATGTTATTGTATTATACCATTTTTTAGTATTGGCTGTTGTAGGGAAAAAATTACTTTGCCCATGCCGAAATGAAAATTTTGGAAAAGTACGTTTTTCAATATTAATTTGAGTTCCTGCTCGTCCTGGTTTAATATAATAATTGCTTTCAGTATTTGTTTTTTCATCAATCAGAAGATCTAGATTTGAGTAAAAATTTGTACTGAACGAATTTTTTGACTTAGGCCAGCGTTTGCTATAGCTTATATTAGATATTGCTTTTTGATCCATTCGATCAGTTTCAGTTAAACCATATTTTTTATTATAATCCCCACTTGTAGAGTAAGTTACATTAGCATTAAAAGATTGATTATTTCTTAATTCTTGTTTATGCAACCATTTCAATGTTGTACTTGTTCTACGATCGCCAGGTAAATCCATTATATCATTTGTACCACTTAAATATTGTCTATTAGAATAATTAAGACTTCCATTAAATTTGTAGCGAACCCTATATAATGTCCTCATGTTGAACGTTGCGCCCTGTTTGTCACCAAAGCCTAAAGTAAATTTTGAATCCCAGTATTGACTAGGTGCCCAAAAGAAACCTAAACCCTGAATAAATTGGCCTCGGTTTTTATTATCACCGTATGTGGGCATTATCCATCCGGAATGTCTCTGCCCTCCTTTATGAGGAAATATTCCTAATGGGATAGCTAAAATTGGAATTTGACCAAGATGAAGTATAATTGGACGAGCAACAACAATATCATTTTGTATTATTTTCATTTTATTTGATTCAAAATGGAAGTGTGCTGTATCTAAATCGCACGTAGTATAGGTAGAATTCTCTATAAAAAAAACTTTTGGTGACTCATTATGAATATTTTCTCCAGTGTAAAACCCATCATCTGCTTTTGTTTCACCTTTTATTATTCGTCCTTTTCTAGTGATAAGATTATATATCATAGCATCGCCAGTCATTGGGTCTCTACCTTTTTCTTTAATTATTGGTTGAATTGGTTCTTCTAACGTATCTCCCAACGATTGTGGTAATGCATTTAAAATATTTGTTTTCCAATTTATATTTACAAATCCTGCGTCAAGATTTGTTTGATCATGTTTTAGATTTACATTTCCTTGAAGATCAGATTTGTCCTCGAGGAGGTAATATTTAATTTTATCTGCTTTATATAATATTGGAATATTGAGTTCGTTTGCTATAGAGTCAGGAGTATATTTCCCTTCTGACCCTCCAATGATATTTATTTTATCTAAGTCTTTGTTTGCAAATGAAATTGTTATCGTATCTCCAGAAACATGATTGTTACCCTTGTATAAAGAATCTTCAAAAACATGATAAATTGTTTTGGCCATGCCTACTAGTCTCATACTGTCCATATAGCCCTTATTAAAAAAACTGATTAGTTTTGACCCTTCCATCTGGTCATTAACAATTAAGCTATCACCTTTTATTAAAGAGTCACTCCTTGATTGATGAAATCCTTTCGTTGGTGTAATAGCAAATGCTTTATCAGGTATGTATAGCTTTTTTAATTTTTCTTGATTATAAGAAAGGAAAATTTGTTCGCCTATTAAAATACGATTATTGTCATTTATTTTTGGGTTAATAGTTAATCTGGTTATCTCATTTTTTCTATTGTAGTTAGCCTTTCCACAAGTTGCTATCCGACTAGAATCCTTTATAATAACATTGCCAATGGCGGTGTAAGAAATACCATCATGTTCCTTGTTTTTTTTATATTCAATTCGCTTTGCATTAATAGTTTGTCCTTTTTGTTTTAAAATCACACCACCTATAGCAACACCACTATCGATATCTGTAAAAACAGTAAGTGAATCAGCTTTAAGGTCATAGTCACTATCCCAAATATGTGAATCACCAATGCTTAGAAGACGATTTTCTGAAGAAAAATATTTTATTGTATCACAAGTTAATGTACGCTGATTCTGTAAGGCAGAAACATTATTATACATTATAACAAGTCCATTTTTTTCATAATGTTGACCATCATCACACTGTAAAATAAGATCCCCTTTTTCAAATATCACGTTCCCAGATATTAATTTTAGTGATTCTCCACTTGATATTTTACTCTCAAGTATATCTGCTTGTTTTAGATAAAGTCGATCTACAGCAATTAATTGACTTATAAAGTTGAGATAGATAAAAAAATATAGAACTTTCACTTTATATTACTGTTTTTTAATAAATTTTGTGGCTGTGACATCATAAGGTAAATTTACAGTAGTTTTTTATTATTTAAGGAATGTACATAATATGAAAATTGTAGAAAAAACATTATTTATTGTAATTATTATTTTTTTAAGTGCTTGCAGTAATACAAAAAGGAGTATGAACACTATGGAGAATGGCTTAGTAATTGAGGATATAATTGTTGGTGAAGGATCTGAAGCAAATGATTTTAATAAAGTAGTTGTTAATTATACTGGAACCTTAGAAGATGGTTCCATCTTTGATTCATCTTTAAATCCAGGTCGAGAGCCTTTTACTTTTACACTTGGAGTTGGTTCTGTCATTAAAGGGTGGGATGTAGGAGTGAAAGGTATGAAGGTTGGTGGAAAAAGAAAACTAACCATACCCCCTGATTTTGGATATGGTGATAAGGGTGCAGGCAATGTTATTCCTCCGGGTGCCACCTTAATATTTGAAGTAGATTTAATAGAGGTCGAAGTTTATTAGATAAAACATTAACATAGAGTTAGAAGCTTAATCTTTATTTGAGCCACTGAGCAGAATCGAACTGCTGACCCACGCATTACGAATGCGTTGCTCTACCAACTGAGCTACAGTGGCATTATTTTTTTGAAATTTAAATTATTTTTTCTAATCAACTTAATGAATCCTTAGTTTTTATTTTGGATAATACTTTGCAGTACGCCAAGCACCGTAAATTTCTCCAAAGTATAGATAGACTTCTAGTATGCCTAATAGTGGCCCTACAAATGGTTGTTTATTTTCAATCGCTAAAATTGCTGAACCGCCTATCATATAAAACGTCAAAAACCCCAAAATCCCATCCCCGATTCTTCCTGAATAAACTCTTCCTAATCCAGGTATAATAGAAGAGAGACTTGCAGCTATTAGGGGTGATTTTTTTGAAGTATTAACTATTTTTTGATTTAGTGGGTCAATCAATCTACCATCTTTATATGTAAATGGCCTATCTAGTTCTATATGGTATTTTATGGCGAAAGGATTACAGCGCATAATTCTATCTGAGGTTATTATGCTTCCTTTAATAATGCCATGTTCTTTTATAGCAAGTGCGCCGTAGTTAGAACAACTTGGATAAAATTGACAATTAAATAGATTAGAATTATAAGAAACTCGTTGCCATACTTGAATTGGGAAAAGTCCTACCTTTTTTAATATTGATAATTCATTATTTTTTAATATTGAATCAGCAGGGTAGGATTGCGTTGCTGAAAGTAAGTTAAATAGAAAAATGATTAGCAGGAATTTCATTATTAAAATTAATTATATTTTTGTTAATCTTAAACCTCTTCTGATTTAGATTTATACTACAATGGAAACTATAATTAATATGGTTCTATCCAATCCTGTCTATATGGCGATAGCTGTTATAATTATTATTCTTCTTGTTTATGCATTGATAAAAAAAATTATAAAATTGATTATTGGAATTGGAATTGCTCTAGTCTTTTATGCATTTTATCTTCATTATACAGGTAAAGAGTTACCAGCAAATATTGATGATTTAAAAACCTCTGTCTCTGAAGGTGTAAATGAGATTAAAGAAACAGCATCAGAATCAATTATTGATGTAAAAAAATCAACAAAAAAAATAGTAGAAAAAAAAGTTGATGCAAAAATAGATGAAATTTTTTCAGATTAACTTTTTAAATCCCTAGATATTGTTACTACTGAAGGATTTTGTATTCCTTCTTTTAAGGGTCCTCCTAGACTCAAGATTAAGAATAATAAAATAAATCCTATTAAATAAAGCAAAGAAGAAAAGAAAAAAAATCTTTGAATTTTTGTTAAGGCATTAAATAATTCACGATCATTTTCATTTAGAATAGAGTTTTTTATGTTTAAAGATGCTTTATTTAATTGCAAACCCATGAGAATTAAAATTCCAGAAATAATAAGTGAAGGTATCATAATTAATAACATTTTAGAATCACTATATATAAGAGGAAGTGCAACAACTCCATTAAAAAGACCTAAACAAAAATTGATTGACCCCAATGTTTTAGTCCATCTAGCGAGCTTCCACAAAATTTCTTTTCCTTGTTTATCAAGGTGGAATTGTAGAGAATGATAGGATTCTAATGTCATATTTATTTTAATCTATAAAGTTTATAATGTTATGGCATAAAATTGAAAATACTATCCAAAACCTGATAAATCAAAAAACTATAAAAAAATGCTAGAAGAAGTAAGCTTGCAGGTGTTACGCGATATCTAACACGAAATTCACTATGGTGTTTTTTTATATCATAATACTCAATCATGGATTCTAATGTTTTTTTACTTAAGTATATAGAAATTATAAATAAAGCCAATAAGAATAATTGTTCTTTGGTGGAAAGAGATTTTAGCCAATGACCAATATTCATAAAAATTCTTTTAGCATAAATCTAAATTCAGATAGTATAACTGATGTAGCACCCCAAACCATTTCACCGCAAAGATCAAAATATGGGATTTTCACAGGGTGACCTAAAATCATTCCATTTTTTATTTTATAGTTTTTATCGAGTACTAAATCATTTGTCGATACTGAAATTAAACGAGCTACTTCTAAATTATTTATTTTAGTTTTTGGTTTTTCTTCTGTCCATCCTAAGAAAGGAAAAATTTCAAAACCTGAGATTGGAACATAATAGGAGGTTAAAGATCCTATTATATTTATTTTATCATACTTTATTCCAATTTCTTCATGAGTTTCTCTTAGGGCCGCATTTTTAGACGATTCATTTTGTTCAATAATTCCACCGGGTAAGGAAATTTGTCCTTTGTGATGTTCCACTATAGTAGTTCTTTTTGTTAAAAAAAAACACCACTCTTCATTATTTGGATATAGAAGTATTAACACAGCTGCAGGTTTTTTTTGACCTCTTGTTTTTACTTTGTTATTTGATGGTTTTATAAACATTTTTTCTTGAGCAAATTTTCCAGGAAGGTCATGGTTTATACGGATTGATAATTTTTCAATTAATGTTGATACCATGTAGAAAAGTTATGCCATTTTTGTTTTATCTGCCCGAAGTTTAGGATATAAAAACTGATGAAATATAAACATATTATATGGGATTGGAACGGCACATTGATTGATGATTTAGGACTCTGCGTTAGTGCTTTAAATAATGGCTTAGCAAAGAGGGGTCTTACAACAATTACAGAAGAAAACTTTAGAGAAATATCAACTTTCCCTGTATCCAAAATTTATGAGAGAGTGGGTTTTGATTTTGAGAAGGAAAGATTTGAAGTTGCTGGAGATGAATTTGTCTTATTTTATGGAAAACATTTTTACGAAATAAATCTTCATTTAAAAGCTCTATCGGTAATAAAAGAAATCCAAATACTAGGAGGATCTCAATCCATATTATCTGCAGGAAGCCAAGAATACTTAAATATATGGATAAATCACCATGCTCTATCTAATTATTTTATGTTTATTCGAGGTATTGATAATCATTATGCTGGCGGGAAAGTAGAACTAGGAACTGAATTTGTTAAGGAGTTACCCTATAATAAAAATGAGATTATTTTAGTTGGCGATACCGTTCATGATAGTAAAGTAGCGCAAGCTATGGGTGTAGATTGTTTGCTTTTAGACCATGGCCATGTCAGTCGTAATCGCCTTGAAAAAACAAATAGAAAGGTTTTATCAAGTCTTAGTCAAGTACTAGAACAAATAAAATAATCTCATTGATAGTTATTAAAAATAATATTTTATTTTAAATAGATTAGTTTCTGAGTTTGTGTGTTATTGCCAGAGCTTAATCTAATTAAATATATTCCGCTTCCTACTTTTTGACCAACCTGATTATCTCCAGACCATAAAATAGAATTTTTTCCACGGTTAAAATTTTTAATAGGAAAAAATTTGATTTCTTTGCCTAGAATATTATACAAGACAATTGAAGAATTAGTTTGATTTGATAGATTAAAAGGAATGGTTATTGATCCATTAAAAGGATTTGGATATGCAGGCAAAAGTATATCCTTTAAGAGGATGTCAGAATCGTTTTCATCTACAGCAGAAAGGAAGTTTGAGTTTTGTTGTCCTGGGGAGCCATATTGATTTGAACTTGTCCAAGATTCAGGTAATGCATTATCTATGTATGGGTTAAGTAATTCAAGAGTGTATCCATTCCCATCCGGTTCGTTAGGCCAAGGATCGTTATCATCATATTGTACTGAATCTATTAATAAATATTCATTATCAAAAATTCTCACTTCATCGCCACCACCACCTAAACCAAAATCAAATGGGCCAACAAGTGGTATTTCATTAGAGTAGTAATTATAAAATGCATTTGGATCATTAGAAATGATAAGATACCCTTCAGCATTTAAAATAGTTTCTTCAGGAATAATATAAGAATGGTCATTATTATTATCTTTTAAGCGCCATCCTGAAATATTAATATCCATTTCTCCAGGATTATAAATTTCTATCCAATCTTCAGTATCAAATTCATTACTGGAGTTATAATTGATTTCATTGATTACAACAGTTCCAGAAATAAGATTTGTTTCTGTAAATACTGCAGTAAGCGAGAAAGGGTTTGTTATATAGATTTCCATGGTAGCATTTGAATCTGGGAATTGAATCCAATGACTAAATTCATAACCATCATTTGGGATAGCTTTAATTTGAAGGGGAACTGTCGGGAAATAATAGCCTTGCCAAGTTCTATCTGATATAGTGAGAGAATTGAGGCTTATCTTCCCTCCAGATTGAGGCTCAATGTTTAGTGTCATTTGTTCAATATCTGGCAGATTAAACGCATTTTGCAAATGACTGATTGCATAGCTTGGTCTTTGAATAATATAGTTTTCTATAGTGTTTACTTTATATTGCCAATTTATTGCTGAATTTGGCCAATCTCCGTTGTTATACCATCTTAATCTATGATCTGGGATTATATCCTGAATTTTTGATGCTAGAGAATCTAAATGAGGGATGAGTGATTCTTGCATAAATACCGTGTTAATCATATCACAGTAGATATTTATAAAAGTATGTTTGAAAGAATTATTTTCCAGTAATTTTCTAAAAATAAATGTACTCCAGGGAGGGTTAGGCCATCCTGGACCATTTGGTTCTAAAGCAAATTCTAAAGTATTAAAAGAATACGCATATTCATCCCAGATGCTAAAACCAAAATCAGTATCATACAGTATCCAGCGCCACTTACCACCAGCTCGATGGTCTCTCCAAAATTTGATATTATTTCCTGGCCAATCTCGATTATCTATATATATTTGAAATGCCTGGTAGCTCATATAAGATTCAATATCAATCCAATTTTCAAGTGCAATCTTAACAGTCGGAGCTGTCATGTCTTCTTGGTTCTCTATATATTCTATGAGATTCTGATAGTCTGTATTTGTTCCGTTAATGATATTCTCATTTGATAATCCTTCTAAGTCTAATAAATCAACATGATGTGAAGGAATAGAATGGTTAGATGATATGAAATGTTCATTAACTTTTTCTCTTATATTTTGAATTCCCCAAAAATCACCATTGATATATAATATAGCTGGTCGGTATTGTTGGTGGTCAATATTTAAAGCATTTGCTATACCTGTGATGAATCCATCTCGTAACATTGTTGATTCCCAGTCATTACCAGAATTTCTAAGTACAAATGCTTCATAGCTATCTATACTAGAATTTGGAAATAGTTGATAATTAAAGCTACTAGGACCAATATAGCTCCTAGAAAAAATTGAAAGAGATTTTTGAGGGAATCCTCTGCTCCAGCCACCAAAGATTTTTGCACCTGCATCTGCAGAATATCCCGAGCCATCAGGCTCTAAAATTTCGAAATGAATTGGGCGTTCCCAATCCTCCCAAAAATTTGCCCCAAAATGCGGGAAATTCCATTCTGCGTTTGGTCCCATTACGTACATTCCTGTATCTTGATCAAAGAAACTGTTTGGGTTTGTAGTTAAAAATATCAAAGGAATTTGATTAGGTGATTCATCGCTAATCATATAAGTTTTTGTTTCAGTAGCCGAAGGTATCCACCCCTCTAAAAAAGATCGTGCTCTAACTACAGTGTTGGAATTAAGAATGATTGGCAATGTATAGATATTGTCATTAATGGTTGGGCTTGTACCATCTAGCGTGAAATAAATTGTTGCTAAATCTTCGACCGTGGTAATCTCAACAGGAATTTGGCTTTGATCAAAAAAGCCTGATCCCATTGAAAATTCAGGGTTTGACAAAAATCCAGCGAAGGGAGTAGAAGTATTTGATTCCATAGGTGTTGGTTGGTTAAACAAGGCCCACGAATTTCCTTCTAGTCTTCTTCCATAAGACATATCGCTATTCATGTTACCAAATGTAATTGAATCTAAAATCATCTCATCCTGATTACTAAGTATTAAAGTTTCTCCACTTGAACTTATTTTAAAATTTGTATGGAGAAATGATTTTGGAAGGTTTAGTAGGGGATTTGGTTCAGAACTATTTTCAGTCTCACTGCTATATCCAAGTGTTAAAAAGGGGATACAACTTAAGTCTGATGAATTACCTGTATAATTATGTACCTGTACAGAAAGAGTATTTATACCATATTCTAAAGGAAAAGTATTGAGATCTATTTCCACTTTCTCAGGAAAACCACCAGAATATATTTCAGCTTCATGTAATCCTGTAGTTGTTGTATTATAAAAGATATCTGATCCTGGTTCCCCCAAGTTTCTTCTAGAAAACTCGACCCCATTTAGATAACTAATATATCCATCATCATAATCAATATGAAATAATGCCTTTAATATAATAGATGGGTCTTCTATAATAAATTCTTTTTTAATATATACACTTATTACCTGGCCTATTTCTGTATTATCATCATTATCACCATAACCAAACCCACTATTGCCAGAGTCCCAAAAACTGATATCAGTTTCAGGTAATTCCCAATTTGAAATTGGTTCACTATCTCCAATCCAGAAAAACCATTCATCTTCCCAATCAATTATTGCATCCCATTCAAGGACCATTTCTTTTCTATCCTTATCAGATGCAAAAATAATAAGAAATTCATTTGATTCAATATCAAGAGATGGAAATATCCACTTAGAAGGGTTATTTGGGTCATCTGAAATTCGAAAATCAAAAAGATTTATTGGTGTGTTTGTTGGATTGTAAATCTCAATCCAATCAGGAGTATCTCCATCTTCATCAAATAAGGTGCTGCTGTTATTTGCAACAATTTCATTTAATTGAATTGTTTGGCTAGAGACAAACGTAGAGAAAAATATAATAAATTTAATTAAATATCTCATAGGGCTATGACTAGTTTGAATTTAAATTGAATGACAATGAATAAACCTAAAAAACTCCTTGTAAATTATTTTATTATTTTGAATGGTTTATTAACAAACAATAATCATCATGTCTAATTTTTCTATTTTAAGTTTTATTTTGGCAACAAGTAGTGTTATTGTTCTTACATATATTATTGTCCGACGTATGGAAAAGTCTGAAAGTGCGACGGAGGAGTATTTTACGGGTGGGAGGGCACTTAGTTGGCCTATCATAGGTGGCTCTTTATTACTTACAAACATATCTACTGAACAACTCGTTGGTTTAAATGGTGATGTTTTTGGTGATAAAGCATTGGTTGCTATAGCTTGGGAAGCATTAGCTGCTTTTGCTATGATTATTACAGCTCTTATTTTTCTACCTCGATATCTTGAAAGTGGTTTTACTACCACGCCTGCTTTTCTTGAAAAAAGGTTTGATAAGACAACTCGTTCAATGGTGTCTGGTTTATTTCTTTTTGGTTATGTAACAGTTCTTCTTCCAGTGGTTTTATATACTGGTTCATTAGCATTAAAGGGAATTTTCCTTTTAGAATCATCTCTTTTTATTATTGTATCAATTATAGGTGTTTTAGGTAGTTTATATGCAATACTTGGCGGTCTTAAGACTGTTGCGGTTAGTGATGCAATCAATGGAATAGGTTTATTAATTGGAGGGTTGACAATACCAGCCTTAGCTCTAATTGAATTAGGAGATGGCTCGTTTATCTATGGAACTACAATACTACTTGAGGGCAAACCTGAATATTTAAGAGTATTAACCCAGAAAAATTTAAATAATGAAATAGTATCAGTACCTTGGCCTACGCTTTTTACGGGAATGATGTTTATACAGATTTTTTATTGGTCGACCAATCAGGTTATTGTCCAACGTGCAATGGCTGCAAAATCTCTTTCTGAAGGTCAAAAGGGAGTCCTTTTTGCATCTTTTATGAAATTAATTGGTCCCATAATGCTTTGTCTTCCAGGAATTATTGCTTTACACATGCCTGATGTAATTAATATTTCAACTCAAGATCAAGTATATGGAGCTGTTGTTCGCCGTGTTTTACCATCTTGGTCAATGGGGTTATTTGCTGCGGTTCTTGTGGGTTCAATCCTAAGTTCTTTTAACAGCGCATTGAACAGTGCGTCAACATTATTTAGCCTACAGTTTTATAAAGGTTATATAAATACTAATGCTAATCAGAAAAGTATAGTTAATTCAGGGAAAATATTTGGACTATTTTTAGCAATACTATCTATTTGCATTGCTCCTCAATTAGCAAGGATGGAGTCTATTTTTACTTATTTACAAAAAGTCAATGGACTTTATAGTGTTCCTATTATTGGAATTTTTCTACTTGGGATTTTTACTAAACATGTTCCAGCGATTGCGGCTAAGGTTGGTATGGTAATAGGAATAATAGTTTATTCTTATTTTTCATTCATAAATATTCAAGATGTACCTATTTTTTTAGAAGACAATACTGGATCGCTTCACTGGATTCATGGTTATTTTATTAGTTTTCTTTTCTCAATATTTACAATGTTATTTATAGGTTATTTATATCCAAAATCAAGACAAGAAATAAATATTAGCAATCGAAAAGAATTAGCGCCTATTAATATGGATTCATGGAAACACGCCAGAAAGGCCTCTTTTGGAATCATTATTATAACACTAGCAATCTATCTTGTTTTAACTCTTCTATCGAATTAAATAGATTTTAATAATCAAGTTTTATTTTAGAATATTGAGCTTTAGTTAAACGTGAGTTATCATGAGATAAAGTAGCTATTCCAACGTAAAATGATTTTCCCCATTTTGAAACATCTAATTCTCCAATAAAATTCCATTCATTACTATTTTTCACAAAAAATTCTATTTTATTATTAATCTTTTGTATTTTGAGCTCGGCATCCTTTAGGTCTATTTGTTGACCAGATATAGCTTTCATAGTTTCCCCATTCTTAGTTCTGTATCCAAATTCAGTATTACCACTTGGGAAAATATTTATTAAACCATGGGCTGAATTTTTATTTAGACTTTTACGAATCATGATGCCAGCTTTCGCATATTGATGGGTATTGTGAAGAGAATCTACCTTTATTGTAAAAGTGAAATCCTTTTTTATTTTTTTATATGCAAAACGAAATTGATCATCTGAATTCCAGATGTCGTTACCTCCTCCATAGAAAGACCAAATATTATTATCTATTTTTTGCCCACCCTTTAACGGTCTTCCAATGTCTATGACTTTCCAAGATATAGGCATAGGGTCTTTGCTTGGAGATTTGAATATTGAGGGTGGCTTGGGTGGTAAATCATCTAATTTACTAGGATTCTTTTTCGTTGTAAGCCAGTAACGGAGATCTGTATCTATTTCAATCTCTATTTCTCCAAAAGAAACAAACCAATCATGTATTTGACTATAAGATGCGGTTTTTAAATCAACTTCCGTTAAATCCATTGCGTTCGTAACCATACCCCAGGTTCCATCACCAACCCCCCCCTTTGAATCAAGTACTTTGTAGGACCACATGGTAGCTGGCCAATTTAAGTTTTCATAATAATCATAATACCTGCGCATCATTTCACCTCCTCCAGCCTCTTTGAGTACTACGTTAAATTCTCCAATTAATAATGGACTATTAAATTCATCCATTTTTTCTACCCAGCTTGTTAAACCTTCCAATAAAAATTCTGCGTGTACATATGGAGTTGCAGATCCCCATCCAAAAAAACCTGGATAGAAATGCATAGTATAGATTACGTTACTAAGTTCTACAGATTTGATGTTTTGATAAAAGTCTATACCACTAGTGTGACCTGGAAAAATTATAATGTGGTTATCATCATTTTTTCTAATCTCCTTATAGCATTTTAGCACAATTTTTTTCAAATTTTTCTCATTGCTACCCCAAGGCTCATTTAAAAGGTCGTAGGCTGCAACAGCAGATTCATTTTTATATCGGTTTGATATTTGTTTCCAAAGCCATGCGGTTTGGTCTTGGAATCCTTTGTTTGACCAAAGTTTATTATGTCCCACTCTTCCTGAGTGGTCCATTCCGCTTTGTCTTCCTGGGGCCCCATGCATATCAAGAATAACATAAAGGTTTTTTTCTTTTGCAATTTTAATAGCGAGATCTAGCCATTCCCAAGAATCGCTCTTTAATTTGAATGGTTTGGTATCTGAATCCATAAGCAGTTTGTAGTCAAAAGGAAGTCTAATTGTGTTCATGCCGAATGATTTTATAATCTCAAAATCATTTTCTTTTATCCAGTTAAATCGGTAAACATCCATTAATTCTTCAGCTTTTTCTTTTCCAAATCTATGTTCCAATGTTTCGATGAATTCATGTTGATCTTCAATTCCTTTACCAGCATAATTCAACATCCACATCTCTAGCATTAACCAATTCCCTGTATTACAGCCCTTAAGGAAAATAGGTTGATTGTTTTTGTCAACGATTTTTCCATTTTTTAACTCTAATATACTTTTTCCAATGAGTAAGGAAAAAGAAAGTATTCCATATAATACAATTTTCATAAAATCATTATCTCCATTTTAAATATTATAACATAAATAAAAATTTTTCATTTACATCAAATTCAATAATTTTTATTAAACCTTCTCTATTAAAAATTGACCTACTCATTTCTTTGTCAATTTTATTGCTTTTAATTTGAAATTTTGAACTATCATTTAAGGTAAGTTTCAGTTTAGTATCTTTATTGGATAGATTATATAGTATTGGTACCTGGCAGAAGGTATATGCTAATTGGCCTTTCCTAATTTCTAGACTAAGTTTTTTTTTCAAAATATCGAAATAGGTAAATATTCTCTTTTCTATTAAAAACTCTTCCTTTAAAAGTAATGAAGTATCAAATATTAAACAGCCATCTCTAACAAAACATCCAAGTTCACCAAATCTTGTTAAAATTTCTTCTTTTACTTGTCCAGTCATTCCGGGCTGCTGCGCTCCTGAATGAGAGGGAGTATGGGAGTAAGGGTCAAAAGGAAAAGCTCCATATTCTTTTGGAGTTTTGGCAGCGCTTAAACCGTTTCGAATTTTATAATAATATTTCCCAAGATTTTTAATGATTTTTTTGTCTGGAGAATTACTATTTTTTACTAAAAAATAATTTTCTTGAGTAGCTAAAAGTAGTTTTGATATCATATGCCAGTAAATAGATCCAATTCCTTCATAGGAGAACATAGTCCCAGATCTACCTGTAAAATTTCTATGGTTAAATACTAGTTCAAAAATTTTTAATATCTTATCAAGTTCTTTCTCAAATGCCAGAATTTTTTTCAATGATTCTGGTAACTTTTTTAATGCTTTTAGTAGGTCAAAGCTATTTCGGAATTCAGGACTAAAGCGAAAGTTGCCATCTATATCTCTTTCAATAATATTTGTGATTTTATGGTCAATTATTGTTTGTAAAAGCCCACCTTTTTGAATATACTTTGGTTTTATAATATTTTTTTTCAAAAAAGGTGTAACCGCTTGTTCAGGATATAAAATAAAACTTTTCATATCAGAGCGATAGAGGTCACTTGAAAATAAAGATTTTAAAGTAGAAACGCTATCGGATGGATTATTTGCTTTGCAACTAAGTCCGGCGACCTGTCCTTCAAGCATAAGACTTAGATTTTTTATATCGATAGTTTGGTTCTGTAAGTTAATATCTATGGTATTATAGGCTTGAAATAGTCCTTTTTCTGAACGATTAGATAATATGCTTTCCTTAAAATGGTTATTGATTACTGATAGAAAATTCCCTATTTTTTTTAGATTTAGTTTTTTACAGGAACTAAATCCTTTTGAGTATGTTTTAGTTCTATAATTTTCAAAAATATTTCCTAAAGTAGATACATACTTCATTCTATCCTTATCAGAAAAGTGCGCATGATTAATATCTTTATTTTTAATTATAGTTTTTTCTACTTCGCTGAACCACCAGAAAACTTCGTACGAGATTTCAATTTCCTTAATTTTAATCTGTTCAATCATTTTATTAAAATATTCAAGGAATCGTTTTAAGTAGTATACCGTTACCATAGACGTTCCGTTTCCAACCAATGCATTATTTGCATCATTCCATTCAGGACGTTGTGTATTAAGCCAGATACCAGCTAGAGGAACATAATTACATATTTTTGCTAGAGACAACACTAAAAGTTTTTCACATAAGTTTACATGGTAAACGTTTTTTTGATTTGTAAGAACAAGTTTTCCATCAGATCCTAATTCGTTAACAAGTTCGATAATATTTTTATGAGCTGTATAATCAAAATCGATTGTTTCTTTAGGATTTTTTACTATATCATTAAAATTTTTAATACGATAAGGTATGTTTGAATAGCTAAATATGGATTTACTAAATAGCTGTTCTAATATTTTTGGCCTATAATTACCAAGGTGTTCTAATAGTTTTAATAAATAAATAATCTGGTGGTCATTCCAATAACCAATATGGCTCCAAGAGTCATCAGGCTCAATAATCTCCCAGTCTATTCCATTTGTAGTAAGCCTATATGGATTATAACCATCAGTAGAAGTTGCGTTTAAAAAAATGGAAACCATTGATTCTAAACACTCTGGGTAGCTAAGACCTAAGGCTTCCCAGTTTTGGAATATATCTCTCCAATTTCCTTCGAAATAAAGAAATGGTTTATTATTTTCATCTTTTGTAAGAATGTTAAAATGGTTCCATGGTCGACTAGGATCTCCGTGTCTTCTACCAAGTGTTAAAGGGAGGTATTCCCTGCATAGTCTTTTTAGGCTTGGGTCATCTGTTTTATCTCCAAAAAATTTTAGGTCTTTGATGCTAATAATTGAAGGAAGTTTATCAAGATCATAAATATATTTTTCAGCTATTTTTTTATTTCTGTTTTTTAAAAAAGCTAAAAAGCTATTTTTTTGAATATTATAGTTATCATAACAAATCCCACCCCTTAATACATTGTAAGTTACATTAGCAGTGTGATGTAAATCATTTATATCTAAACTTGTACACTGGTATCCATCAGCCATTCCAATATATTTCTCAAAAGCATCATAGTTAGCTTCTACACTTTTTTCTAACTTTTTTCCAATTGTAGAATAATCCTTTAAATCCATAATAATGTTACTGATATCTAACTGTGACTTTTGAACATCTGCGATGATGTACCAACATATTTCATCATCAGGAGATAATATTTTTTCAATATAATTTAAAAAACTTCCTTCTTTACCTTTTAGCAAGTAATCTTTTTTAAAATTATTATTAATAAGAAAATTGCTAATTGCTTTTTCATTGACAGAAAGCTCAATGTGTTCTTTAGAGTATGACCAAACAATATTTGAATATAAAGATTCTCCAGGGTCTGGTTTATCCATCAATAATGCATTCATGTAGTATAAGGTATAATTATAATCCGGATTGCATTCAGACACTTTATATGCATTTGCAAGGTTGCTCATTTCTTGTTGTGTTCTTAATTCTATACCTGCGGGCAATATATTTCTTAGACCATCGATAAGTTTAATATTTAGCTCATTCTTTCCATGATTAATTAGTTTTGTTTTTTTTATGAAGCCATATTTATCTGAAGCTTGCCAACTATATAGAAATGTTAATCCTAAATTGTAATTAATCTCCTCAAATACTATCTTATTACCTAAGCTATTTTTATAAAGGTTTTGTTCTTTTTTATAAGAATCAATTTGATTTGAAAATGGTTGCCAAAAATATCTATCATTATCTTTATATACAAAGATACAAGATACAGGTCCTGTAAAATGTGAGTTTTTGTGTAATAAATCATCTGTAACATAAGGAAATAAAGCAAATTCAGCCTTTTGTCTTCCTGCACTTAGGCAACCTGAACTACTTAGATACATCCAATGATTATCTGAGCTAGTAATTGACATTAAAAAAGGATCAATGTTTTTAAAATTTTGTATTTTATAAAGATTTTCTTTCATTTCTGTTATAATCTTAGATTTTATTTACTATAGTAATGATTGATCTAGGAGGTATTGATAAAGATTTAGCATCTGTACCATTTTCATATATGAACTGTACGCTTTTATCTTCCTTGTTCATTATCGTAGATGTCACTCTATTATTTTTATTAATTGCCGATAAAGCAAGGAGGCTTTCGGTTGAATTTTCACATTCTATAATCTTATCGCCTCTATCAAAAAACCTCGAGAAATGCCCCAAATAATAATAGGAGCTTTGATATAGTAATTCTTGTTTTTTTGTATCAACAATAATGGGTGCACTACAAAAATTACCAACATGATTTGGTCCACCTCTCTCATCTAGGATAAGGTTCCAATCAATCCAAGCTACAGTCCATCTATTAAGATCATTGATTATAGAGGTAGCGTATCGCTCACCAAGGTCCCATGATTCAATATGTGGCCCGCCTTCTTGGCAACCTTCTGTAAAAATTAATTCTTTATCTGGGAATTTATCATGAACTCTTTGGACTTCACCAAAATGGTCTCCGTTATACCAATGAAAACCGGTTCCCCATACATATTTTGATGCATCTGGATCGGATAAAACAGTCTTGGCACGTTCAAACATCACATCTCTATTGTGGTCCCAAATAATTAATTTTTTATGAAGATAGTTATATTTTTCAAGAGTAGGACCCAGAAAGTTTTTTATAAAGTCTCGTTCTTCTTCACCAGTATATATGCATGAATCCCATGTCTGTACTGCTTCTGGTTCATTTTGTACAGAAATACCCCATATAGGTATGCCACCTTTTTCATAAAGCTCTATGTACTTACAATAATATTCTGCCCATGTATCTTGATATTGTTTTTTTAATTTTCCCCCATGGTTCATCTGATTATTTGTTTTCATCCATGCAGGAGGGCTCCATGGGGATGCCATCAAATGAATAGGGCTGGTTGATTTTTCTAAAGCTGCTTTAATAAATGGAATTAACATCCTTTTATCTCTTTCAATCGAAAAGTCATTTAGTAGTTTATCTTCAGTATCACAATGTGCATAATTTTCTAAAGAAAAATCACAGCTATTTATATGGGTTCTACCCATATTATATTTATTGCCATTTTCTCCAAAATAGGCTTCAATAATTTCATTTTTTTTAATTGAATCTAGCTGGTCGTATATACTTGCAGATGCCTCAGTAAAAGCACCTCCAAAACCTAAGATACTTTGTTTGTGATGATTTTTATTTATCCGGAGAGTTTTTAATTTGGAATTTGTATCTACAAATAACTCGCTATCAGGAATTTTTTTTATTCTACTTTCTGTATTTTTTGATGTTAAGTAGATATTCATATTTGTTGATGAACTCATTCAATATTCCTCTTATTTGTGCTTAGAAATAAAACTTTTATACCAGTAATAGCTATCTTTTGGGATTCGCTTCAATGAATCAAAATCTATCCAAATAAGCCCAAATCTTTGGCTAAATCCCTGAGCCCATTCAAAGTTGTCCATTAACGACCAAGCAAAATACCCTTTACATTCTACACCATCATTGATTGCATTTTGAATTTCAAATAAATGATAACGATGATAGTTTATTCTTCTTTGGTCATGAATTTTATTATTTTTATCGGGCCCATCTGAATAAGAGCAACCATTCTCCGTTATGTAAATAGTTTTCACCTTATAATTGGTTTTAAGTTTTATAAGTAAATCGTAAATACCCCTGGGGTATACTTCCCATCCAAAATCGGTGTTAGGTCCCATTTCTACGCTTTTTGGTAAATTTTTATTTTCACTGATTTCTTCATCTCTTATCACACCACGACTATAATAATTAACACCTAAGAAATCTGTTTTTTCACTAATAATTTTGAGATCATTTTGTTTGATGCAGTCTAAATCACTATCGGTAATATCTTTTCTCTTTTTTAGAGTATCGAATAGTTCTTGAGGATATTGTTTGTTATATAATGGCTCCAGAAAAAGTCTATTAAACATGTTATCAAAAAAATCACATGCGTTTTTATCGTATTCACTAGGTGAAGCTGGTATAGCTGTATTTAGGTTAAGCGTTATTCCTACTTGAGCATCTTTTGTATTGTTTCTTATTTCAGGTAAAGCCATACCATGAGATAGTAATAAATGATGTGCTGCAGCTATGCTTTTGGCCCAATTATTTTTTAATCCCGGTGGCTTATGTCCTGCAACATATCCAATATGGCTAATACACCAGGGTTCATTATGAGTTATCCAGTGCACTACCCTATCACCTAGGTGTTTACTTGTGCGATAGCTATAGTTCACAAAAGCATCAACCATCATTCTCTCTGTCCATCCTCCCTTATCTTCCAAGCCCTGCGGAATATCCCAATGATTTAGAGTTATAAATGGTGTGATTTCCAATTCAAGAAGACTATCAACCAAACGACTATAGAAATCTAATCCTTTTTGATTTGGTCTGCTTTCTGTCCCTTTTGGAAGGATTCTAGGCCAACTGATTGAAAACCGATAAGAATTGACACCAAGATCTTTTAGTAGCTCTAAATCTTTTTCCCAAAGATAATAATGATTGCACGCTATATCTCCAGTATCATTATTCTTTATATTCCCAGGCAAATGACTAAAAGTATCCCAAACCGATAAACCTTTATTATCGATATTTGTGGCACCTTCAATTTGATAGCTTGAGGTAGCTGTCCCCCACATAAAATCTTTTGGAAATTTCAATTTTTCATTCATGCGTTTTATCCTATGTTAAAGAATTTTCAGAAACACTTTTTAGCCAACCTGGAGAAGCTGCCTGAATTAAATTTTTTGTATATTCTTGATTTGGTGATTGTATGAGATTCTCAGATAGGCCCTCTTCAATTAGAGACCCATTTTTTAATACTATAATCCTATCTGCTAAATATCTAGCAGAGGCTAAGTCATGAGTTATAAATAAAATTGTCAAATTATTTTCTTTGCGCATTCTAGCAAAGATTTCTAGTATCTCCATTCGAATAGAAACATCTAGCATTGAAGTGGGTTCATCAGCTACAATGATTTTAGGGTCTAGGCTAAAAGCACGTGCAATTGCGACTCTTTGGCGTTCGCCCCCAGACATCTCATGCGGAAATTTTTCTGCAAATTTACTTCCAGGAGATAGTCCAACCTTTTCAAGTAAACTAATTATATAAGACAGTAATTCATCTTGTTTTTTTATCCCATGTCTTAGTAGAGGCCTAGCTAAATGATGATAAACTGTGTGTATTGAGTTTAAGGAGCCAAAAGGATCTTGAAATACCATTTGTACCATCTTGCGATATTCTAATGGGACATCTCGATCTTTAGTAACTCTTTTATTTTCTCCATTTAGAATAATATCCCCAGATGTAGGTCTAATGAGACGAGTTACCATTCTAGCAATTGTACTTTTACCGCTACCAGACTCTCCAACCAAAGCAACGATTTCACTTTTATATACTTGAAATGAAACATCCGTGACAGCAGAAATTGTATTTTTGTTAAATAATCCAGATGATTGAAAAGTTTTATTTAGGTTTAGAACTTCTAGTATAGGAGTTCCAGAGAGATCTAAAGAGTCAGGTTTGGAAAGCAGTCCTTTTTGTCTTTTGCCAGAGGCGGAAGGAACTGAATGTATTAATTTTTTTGTGTATTTATGTGAACCGCCTTTTTTAATATTCTCTACAATGTCTAATTCTACTATTTCACCATTTTTCATAACTGCTAACCTATCTGCAAATTCAAGTAATAAACTTAAATCATGAGTAATGAATAATATTGTAAAGCCAAGCTTTCTTCTTAGTTCAATAATCTTAGCAAGTAGTTCTCTCTCGACGATTACATCTAAAGCTGTAGTAGGTTCATCCATTATTATAATTGGAGGCATCATTGCTAAGGCAATTGCAATGACAATACGTTGTTTCATTCCTCCAGATAATTGATGGGGGTAGTTTTCTAATCGATTTTCATCAATATCTACAAGGTGCAATAATTCTTTTGCACGGTTTTCAGATTCTATACTATTTAGGTTTTTATGAGTTTTTAACACATCGCAAATTTGATCGCGGATGGAAAGAACTGGATTCAAAGCATTCAATGCACTTTGCATCACTATTGAAATTTCATTCCATCGCATATCCAAAATATCCTGAGAGGAGAGCGACAGTATATCCTTTCCATTTATTTTTATAAATCCATTACTGATAACAGCAGGAGGAGGGAGAATGCGCATCATGGCTTGCACAATAGTACTTTTCCCACTACCTGATTCACCAACAATTCCAAATATCTCACCCTTAATGATTTTAAAAGAAACCTTTTTTACAGCTTGAATCGGTTTAGAATCTGTAATGTAGTCAACAGATAAGTGTTTAATAGAAATTAATGGTTTATTCATGATACTTTGATACTGGTGTAATTCCATTAATAATTATGTTACCCTTTAGATTTTTTTTCCAAAATTTTTCGGAGATAAGTCTTGGATTTGTAACCTCATCAATGCCAAAATTAATTAAGGTCAAGGAGAAGCTTACAATTGCAATACTAAGTCCAGTTGGTACGAATGTCCACCAAGACTCTGTTAGCAAAGCTAAATCATTACTAGCCCAGTATAAATTGGTTCCCCAGGTAACAGTGCTGATATCTCCTAGTCCAAGAAATTCAAGACCAACTTGTGCTCCAATTGCATATATAGAAGCTCCGATAAAAGAAGAAGCTAGTAAGGATAACATGCGTGGCATAATTTCAATCACAATAATCCTAATATTTTGTTCGCCACTAATTATAGCAGCAGATACAAAGTCTCTTTTTCGAAACGTCATCATTTGAGACCGTATAACTCGGGCATTCCATGCCCAGCCTGTTAGAACTAAGACACCTAGTAAGGTGCCAGGACCTGGAGGAAGCCAACTTGCAAGAATTACCATTAAAGGGAGTCCAGGCATCACTAAAAAGATATTGATAATTAAAGATAATACATCATCTACTCTACCACCATAAAACCCTGCTATTCCTCCAATTAATGCACCAATGATAACTACTAGAATTCCAACACTAAATCCAACGAGCAAGGTTTGTCTTGCTCCAGAAATTGTCTGAGAAAAAACATCTTGACCTTGTCCGTTCGTACCAAAAATATGATTTCCTGAAGGAGCAGAAAGTGGAGTGCTAAGAAATTCTGTAGGGGATTGAATAAAAAATGGTCCTAATATTGAAATGAAAATAAAAACAATAATTATCCAGCTTCCTACCAACGCTTTTTTGTTACCCAATATTCCTGAAATCCATCGGGAAAAAAAACTATTCTTGTTGCGGTTTTCAATCATTTTCTTGTTCTAGGGTCAAAAATTAAAATAGCGATGTCTACAAACCAATTTGCTGCAAGAACTGCAAATGTTATATTCATGAAGAGGCCCTGCATTAGCGGATAGTCTTGTGCTTTCACAGCCTGCAATAGAAGAAAACCTAATCCGGGGTAAGAAAAAATTATTTCAGTAAGTAACGCACCGCTCAGTACGTAGCCTAAAGCCATCCCGAAGCCTGTAAGATTTGGTAAAATTGCATTACGCGCAGCATATCTTAACATTATAGATTTAGTTGAGAGGCCTTTCGCATTAGCAAAGGTTATATAATCAGCACCAAGAGTGCTTATCATAGTATTTCTCATAGATAGCATCCAGCCTCCCAGGCTAACAAATATCATGGTAAAAGCTGGAAGGATTGCATGATAAAGAGCACTCAAAATAAATGAAAGATTAAAACCTGGAGATACCTCACTACCATATGCATGACCAAGTGGAAACCCTTTTAGCAAAAAGCCAAAGATATATAGAGCTAACATTGCCAGCCAAAAATATGGAAACGCACCAAGGAATGCTAACGCTGGAGGTAAAAAAGTATCAAGCCTGCCACCCCTATTCCATGCGATAAATATGCCTAAAAGGGTTCCTAATGAAAACGAAATGATTAAAGATAAACCAGCTAAAAATAAAGTCCATGAAAGCCCACTTGATATAATATTAGAAACGGGTTCAGGGAAGTATGCTATTGAAGTACCTAAGTTTCCTTCAATGATTCCTTTCAAATAGGACCAATATTGCACAAAGATTGTATTTTCTGTTAGACCAAAGCTTTTTCTCATCGCTTCTATAGCTTCAGGCTTTAATTTACCTCTGAATCGTGCAAAAATTATAGAAGCTGGATCTCCTGGCATTAAACGCGGTATAATAAAGTTTAATGTTAAAGCAGCGAAAGCAGCTACTAAATAAAAGCCTAGTCTTCTTATTAAAAATGCAATCGATTTGCTCATCTTCTTTTCACATTCAGTAAAGTAAAAATGAAACTTGGTTGTTCATTATTTGATAACGGGCCATAAGGATTTTCTTTATCAGGGAATCCAGTAAAATATCTTGTATTACATTCTCCCCATGCTGGCTCTGCAAAGAGCGGAATTCCGGGGACATGCTGAACAAATAAGTCTTGTAGTTGATGTATAATTTTTTCAATCTTTTTTGGTTCTGATGTTTTTTCAAGCTCTTTTATTAGTTCATCTGCTTTTTGTAAGCCGAATCTATGCCAGTTTACATCTGCAACTTCCCCGACAGGTTTTACGTATTCAGAAAACATCATACCTTTGAAAAAGTTGTATGGATTCGCTCCTTTCTCTGCCCAACCTACAGACATTTGGAAGTCTCCTCGTTGCATTCTTCCTATCCAAGCACCAAAATCAAAAGTTCGAACTTTTGCTTTAATTCCAATATTATTCAGGTTTTGAGTAACTACTTGAGCAGAACGTATCCAATCACTCCACCCAGAGACAACTATAATTTCAAATTCTAAAGGAGAACCATCTTTTTTCATGCGTTGATTTTTGTTATTTAAAGTATATCCAGATTCATTTAAAAGTTGTTTTGCTTTGTCAGGGTTAAAGGCCGTCCAGTTTTCTTTAGTATTAATATCAGGAGAATGCCATTTTTTCATTGGACCTGAGAGGCTTGTTACGTGAGCTGGCTCTGTATAGTTATACATTCCTACTTTGACTACTTGTTCTCTATTAATTGCATAACTAATAGCTTTTCTAACGTTGACATCATTCAGGATAGGATCTTTTGTATTTGTGTGTAAAAAAGTTGAATAGCCAGTATTTGGAAACCAGTAGTGGTGATGTTCAGGGTCTTTTTCAACGAAAATTCTATCAATCGCTGGAATAAATGCACCAGACCAATCTAGTTTTCCACTTAACAATGCAAGTGTTACTTGTTCATTACTAGAAAATGCTGGGAAAACAAGTTTTTCAATATAAGGTTTACCAGGTTGCCAATAGTTATTATTTTTTCCTAGTTCCCATATTTGACTATCGAAACGTAGTACTTCTGTAAAGGGCCCAGTACCAATTGGTTTTGGATTATTAAATTTTAAAGGATCTTCTAGGTTTTCCCATATATGCTTTGGTATGATAAAAGTTCCAGCAACTGCATCAAACCCTGGAACATATACCCGGTTGAAGTTGACTTCTAAAGTTGTATTAGATAAGGCTTGGACGCTTTCCAGATATTCCCACGAGTTGCGAGTATCTAATGCAGGATAATCTTTTGTTAAATTAAAAGTATAAGCTACATCATTGGCACTAAAGGGTATTCCATCAGACCATTCCACATCTTCTCTTATGGTGAACAATAGTTTTTTATTATTGTTTACCCACCGGTAGCTAGTTGCAAGCCAAGGTACCCAATCTGCTTTGATTGGATTATAAATATACAAAGGCTCATAAATTCCTCCTCGAGTGGGCCATCTAGGTACGCTGGCTGGATTCAGAGGCTCAAAGTTTTTTACCCAGGATAAAAATTGCTCCTGATAAATAATTAAGCCATTTGTTTTCCTTTCAATTTTTTTTTCACAAGAAGAAAAAATCAAGATTCCCAGGGAAATGGTTAAAAGTAATTTAAATTGTATCTTATGATTCTTTTTCATTTTTTGAAAATACTTTTACATAATCAATTTCCATTTTTGATGGAAATATGCTATCGTCTATTCCTTTTGCGCCACCCCAATTACCACCAATTGCAATGTTAAAAATAAGGTGAAATCGTTTATCAAATGGCCATTTTGCCCAGTTTTTTTCTTGTTTAGGGTAGCGTAAAGAGACTTTGTCATTAACCATGATTTTAATCTCTTTTTCATTCCACTCCAGAATGTAATTATTAAACTCTTCGCACGCATTTCGTTGTTTTACATATCTGTGCTGATCTGACCCTCCAATTTTCCCTCCAGATAGCGCAGCATTGTGAAGGCTAGTTACTATTACATCTTTATCATATCCTACATGTTCCATAATATCAATTTCCCCACTTAATGGCCAGTTGCCGTATTCCCAATCTGTGGGCAATGCCCATAAAGCACTCCATGTTCCTTTACCGGGTGGTAACTTAGCTCGAATTTCAAATCTTCCATATTTCCAGCTATTTTTTGTTTTTATTCGAGCGCTAGTGTAGTTGGATCCTTGATAGGGTTCTTTGTGTGCTTCAATAATCAATTTCCCGTTTTGGATTCTTACGTTTTTTGGTTTATCAGTATAGTATTGAGATTCATTATTTCCCCATCCTCCTCCAGTAACCCAATTAATTTCTTTGTCGATTCTAGAAAAAGTTTGGGAGTCAGTAGATTCTTTGAGATTTATATTTGTGAAGTATTTACCTCTAAGTCCGTGCTCTCCGTTATTAGTAAACAAATGTGAGCGGGATATAAGTCTCTTTGAAAAGTTTTCACTTTCCCATCCAAGTACCATTGCTTCCCCGCCACTCTGTTCAAAATATTCAATTTTAATGGAATACATTTTGTTACCTGCAAGATTGATCGATTTCTTCTTTTGTGTCGCTGGTTGGGCTTGCCAACTATCAATTAATATTTGATCATCAATGTATAGTCGTACACCATCATCCGAAATAACGTAAAAGGTATAAAGAGCGTTATCGTCAATTTTGATTTTACCTTCCCAGCGAACTGAAAAATTATCTGTTGGAAAACCATCTGGAGCAAAATAGGGTGAGCTAATACCAAAATCTTTAAATTGGGGAGCCCCTGTTCCTAAATCAAAAGTCCATCGTGAAAGATCAATAGTGTCATGATTAAAGTCGTCTTCCCAAATTAGTTTCCAACCTTGATTATTTAGATTAGTTTGTTTGCTACATGAAAAATAAAGCATAAATATAATCACAGGGAAAAAAGCTCGAGTAGAGTGATTGAACAAAATATTTTTTGATACTTATTGTTTAATTCTGAGTGCTAGATCTTATTATTATTTCAACAGGTACCATTGAAAATTGTCTTATGATTTCATTATCATCATTCACCATGTTTTCAATGGTTCTAATAGCCCGTTTCCCTAAGATGTCAAAATCTGTAGCAACAGAAGTAAGTTCAGGGGTGAATGTATTACAAAAAGACAGATTGTCGTATCCTGCAATGATAAAGTCTTTGGGAATTTGGTAGCCTGCTTCAAATGCAGATTTCATAAATCCAAAACATGTATGGTCATTACATCCAAATATTGCAATATCTGAAATATTTTTCTTTTTAAAATCATTAAATGCCTCTCTGCCTGCATCGCTACTAAAGTCTCCTTTATATTCCCAGATAAGATTTAGATTATTCTTTTCGCTTATGTGATCAACAAAACCATTCTTCCTAAAAACTGCATCCACAGCATCGCTGGGACCAGATACAATACCAAAGTTTTTATATCCTTGCTCCTCAAAATGTTTTGCAATCATGTAACCCCCGCTATATGAATCAAAAGATACTGTATCTATTGTGGGGTTTTTCATTGGTGTCAGAGAAATAATTGGATATTTACCAATTTTATTACGTATTCGTTTATAATCATTTTTCTCTAAATTTGGCAAGAAAAGACAGATGCCACTATATTTTTTACTCAAATTGATAATATGCTGTACAGGATCGTCGCTATGTTTTGCAAGGTTAACAAATATTATTTCTGATTCAGAGTCTTTGCTGGAGTTATAAAATCCGTTAAAAAGCGAAGAATAGAACTCTCCTTGATGTACTTCAGTAACAAGTGCGATAGTTAGTTGGTTTTCCTTATCAATATTGCCAATGAAAGGATATCCTAGTTTCCTAGCAGATGCGTAAATTTTTTCTTCGTTAGATGTATATTTTCTACTAGTTCGGCGCAGAGCCCTGGAAACAGTCGCTATTGATAGTCCTGTTTCATCAGCTACTTGTTTAAGTGTTGTTCTCAATACAATTTCTCTTAATTAAGTACTTATTATCAATCGTAAGGTATTAAAGAAAAATATTTATTGCAAAAATTTTTCATAAGAATGAAAAAAAAAGAAAAATGTTTGCATCTTTTTGCAATATCAGACTATCTTTTGTATATTGAATCAAAAATAAGTGAATTTTAATGATTAATCGTTAATTTGGTGACATCAAAAAAATTAGATTTTATTTTTACAATTTTTGGAAGAATTAAGTCATAAAGGAAAAAAATGGACAAATGTTTTTTTAAACTGTGGGTTGTAACTAGTTTTTTATCATCATTGAGTTTTACTCAACCTGATCCATACGTAATTAATGATTTCAATACATCTAACCTTGCGTCTAATGATGGTGATGACTCATGGTGGACAGAATATGATGAGACTGAAGATGAAATGAATTTTAGTATATTATCATTCCTTGAGGATGCTCCGGATAATGATAGTCCTGTAATGAATTGGAATTATGGTGTTGTGGGTACTTCAAGTTGGGGGGGGTATTCAGCTGCGCTTAAATTTTTTGATCAATCACTAAATTTCTCAAATTATAATTACATTTCTTTTAAGCTTCGTGCTATGGATGTCCCAGAGCTAGAGAATATGTCTTTTAGACTTTGTCTTTTTGATGTTAGTGATGCCACTTCATGGACCTCTAGAGAGGATGTAGAGGTGTGGTTCTCTTTCTTTGAAGGAGTAGAGAGCCCTCTGTATTTTATTGATAGTGGGTGGGTTGAATATAGGATACCTCTTCAAGAAAGTAGTACAGGTGAAGGATACTCACAGGGCTTTATTCACCACCCGGATTGGATTGGAATAGAAGGAAATAATCAATTAGATAAAAATAGAATTGGAGGTCTAGCAATAGAGATAGTCAATTTTTCTCCAGGATCTGAGGCCCAAGGCTCTTTCTTGATGGAAGATCTTCAAGCGATTTATTCCGAAGATATTCCAGGATGCACAGATGAATCAGCATGTAATTATAATCCAGAAGCAACCATTGATGATGGGAGTTGTTATGATTGTGCAAATGTAACCTTGGTTGTTGATATGACTTTACAAGATACTCACCCTGAAGGAGTTTATATTGCTGGTGGTAATGTTGGTGAGGAAGGTATTCTAATGGAAGATTCGGATGGTGATGATATATGGGAAAAAACCTTAAACCTTGAAATTGGTTCTTATGTACAATTCAAATATAGAAACTCACCGGGAGATGGTAATTGGGGTGGTCAGTGGGAGAGCGTGCCAAGTGAATGTGACACAGGTAATTACTCTGATCGTTATTTATTTGTTCCGGAAGAAGACACCGTACTTGATCCAATTTGTTTTGGTGAGTGTGTAAGCTGTGAATCACTTTTACTAACTTTAGTAACCTTCGTTGTAAATATGCAAGAAGAAGTGACTAATAGTGATGGTGTTTATTTAGCAGGTGGGGATTTAGGTGAAGAAGGTTATCTAATGGAAGATCCAGAAGGCGACGATATTTGGGTAAAAACTTTGTCTCTAACAGCTGGACAAAGTTTAGCATATAAATTCAGAAACGGCCCTGGGGATGGTAATTGGGGTGGAGATTGGGAAGAAGTTCCTGCGTCATGTGCTTATGGTGAATATTCAGATCGTCAGATTACAACTGGTACGACTAATATTGAGTTACCTACAGTTTGTTTTAGCAGATGTACAGACTGCGTAGGAGATTATCCAATTGATGTTACATTCAGTGTTGATATGAGTGATGTTACTGGTTTTGATACATCGCAAGAGCCTTTCGTATTTGGATCATTTAATAATTGGAATTATTTTGGTTCGCAGACTTATTTGTCAGATGACGATGGGGATGGGACATACATTGGAACTGTAAATGATATATTAGATGATAATTCTATCACTTATTTATTTGGATATGGGCAGAGCTTTGAAACGCTTCCTAGTGAATGCAGTATATATGATACCCAGTTAAATGTAAATGTAAGAGAGCTATCGCTATCAGATGCAAATGGTGACACTACGCTGATATTGAACAATGTTCCTTTCGGAGGATGTGAGTTTAACTATGTAAATGTTACTTTTGTTGTTAACATGGAACAACAAGAAACAAATCCAGAGGGTGTTTATCTAGCAGGAGGTATTATAGGTGATGAAGGTTATTTAATGGATGATACTAATGAAGATGATATATGGACGAAAACCTTGCCCTTGATATCAGGTCAAACATTTACCTATAAATTCAGAAATTCACCATCAGATGGTAATTGGGGTGGAGCTTGGGAAGAAGTACCTCAGGAATGTGCTGTAGGTGAATTCTTAGATCGAGAAATTACAATAGGAAATGAAGATTTTACTATCGAGACTGTTTGTTTTAGTGGATGTGTAGACTGTGCTTTAATGAATAATGATTTTAATGAAAACAGTATAGCCCCTACCAGATTCCTATGTGAGGCATATCCAAATCCTTTTAATCCAGAAATAAAGATATTTTATGAACTACCAAATCAAGATTTAGTCAGTCTTAGTATTTTTAACCTTTTAGGTCAACGGATCATAAAATTAGTTGATAATCACCATCAAGATATAGGAAGATATTCGTATAAATGGGATGGAAAAGATTTTAATGGAACATCTGTGAATTCGGGCATCTATTTTGCAGTTATTGAGACTAAATCTATAAGAAAATTCTTAAAGATTACTTATCTAAAATAAATTGGATAATACTAGATTAAGGGCAGAGGAATCTGCCCTTTTTTGTTCCATTATTATAAAAATATCATTTATTTGTTGAGATGAAAAAAATAATAATAAAACTATTTTTAATTTTTAATTTTTCTCTATTTTATTGCTATGGCCAAACATCAGGGAAGATATCGGGAAGAATTATAAATCAAGAAAACAAAAGTGCTCTAGCAGGAGCAAATATTATTATAGATCAAACCCAATCAGGTACAAGTGCAGATGAGGAAGGGTATTTTAATCTTATTAATATTCTTCCTGGTAAATATAGACTTAAAATAATGATGATTGGTTATGAGTCAGTTGTTATTGAGGATGTTATCGTATCTGTTAATAGAACAACTTCACTTGATATTGAGATGAAAAGAAGTATTCTAGAAAGTGATGAGGTTGTAATCTATGCAAGTAAGTTTAGTAGAAAAAAAGATCAGACTAGTACTGTGAAAAACATATCCTCAGAAGAGATAGAGATACTTCCGGTTGAGGATTTAGGTTCTGTTGTTAATATGCAGGCAGGTGTTGTTGCTGGACATTTTCGTGGTGGGCGTAGTGATGAAGTCAGTTATATGATTGATGGTGTCCCTGTTAATGATTCCTTTGGTGGTACCTCTGCAGTTTCAACATTAGAAGTAGAATCTGTTAGAGATTTAGAAATTATTACAGGAACTTTCAATGCTGAATATGGGAATGCGATGAGTGGAGTAGTGAATGCAGTTACAAAAGATGGCAATAATCAATTTGAAGGTAGTCTCACCTCAGGATTCTCAACTTATCTTACTGATAATAAAAAATATGGCGAAGAAATTTTTATAGGGCTTGACCCTTTTGGCATGAATTCTAACAATGACCTAAGGTTTAATTTTAGTGGTCCTATTATCAAAGATAAGTTACACTTTTTCTCAAACTACAGAACTCAGGATATCAATGGTCATTTAAATGGTATAAGACGATTTGAAGTATGGAATCTGAGCGATTTTTATAATCAAGACTCATCTAGTTGGGAAAGTGAACACACCGGTGATGATTCATTTGTCCCTATGTCTACAGGTAATTATTCCTCATTTATGGGAAAATTATCATTACGTCTAAAAAATCTAAAATTTTCTTATATGTTTAATTATAACAAGTCAATATCACGAGGATACAGTCATATTTATAAGTATAATCCAGACGGACGTTCATTCCAAGATGCAAATACTATCTTATCAATGTTCCAGTTTAATCACTTTATTAATGAAAAAATGTTTTATGACTTAAGTTTTTCATTAACCAATAATGATTATGGATCATATGTTTATGAAGATTATAATAGCCTCAAAATAATTGAAGAAGATGGTATTTATCGGGGACAGTATCATTATGCTGGAGATACAATTTATAATTATGTTGATGATAAATATTCAACAGCATTTGGATCGGGTTTTTTTACTGGAGGTCAAGATAAAGGTCATTTGAATAGAAGGATTTTAACGAGGAATCTTAAGTCAGATTTTACGTGGCAAATGACTAATGCCCATAGCATAAAGACTGGATTTTCCTTTGTTGGATATGAACTTGAGAATGTTTACCATACAATTAGAAATGCCTTTTCAGGAACTACTCTTGAGGAAGAATTATACAGACCAATTGTTCTTCCTGATAGCACAGTCTACTCAGACTCTTTTTTGGTTATGCCAAAAGAATGGTCGTTTTATATTCAAGATAAATTTGAAAAAGATGATATGGTTATAAATTTTGGTTTACGATATGATATGTTTGACGCCAATACAACCTACCCAAGCCAAAGACGAAATCCAATTAATGCATCTACATATTACATAAAAAACAGTAGCGGCGTTGATTCATTAGATACAGATGGAAATTTTATTCTTGATTCAACTAGAATTTCCATACCTATAAAATCAAACATCTCATGGCAGCTCAGTCCTAGATTCGGATTTGCTTATCAATTAGGTAATGTTGCAGTTCTTCATTTTAGCTATGGCCATTTTCTTCAAATGCCTCCGATGTATGCTATTTATTCTAATCATTCATCAATTATTGGACCGAGTGATTATTCAACTACTGTTGGAAATGCAAATCTTGGATCTGATAGTCTTGGTCTGAATGCACAAAAAACAGTTAGTTATGAAGTTGGTTTATGGCAAGAATTAGGAAAAAATACCAGTTTCGAGGTTAATCTGTATTATCGGGATATTTATGAATTACTTAGCTTAGCCACTGTGAGTACATATAATCAGGTTGAATATGGTATATATACAAATAAAGATTATGGAAATGTTAGAGGATTAGAGTTTAAGCTGGACTATAGTTATGGGAATATTTTTATTCAGACAAATTATACATATCAATTTACAAGAGGAAATGCAGATAATCCCTCTCAGACTTTTAGTAGGGAAGGCTCTAGTATAGATGAGGTGATTCGTTTTATTCCAATGAGCTGGGACCAGAGGCACACTTTCAATCTGACTTTTGGTTATAATACTGATCGCATTGGGATTTCTGCAACTGGTTATTATAATTCGGGGACACCCTATACATTTAGTCCGCAAGGTGAAAGTAGTCTGGCTCTATTAAATCTATATCCAAATAATGATTATAAACCCTCAAATTATTATGCAGATTTATCAGGGTTTATTAAACTACCAAAAATTTTTGGATTTGAATCTAAAATAGATTTTATTATTTATAATGTGACTGATAGATATAATGAATATGGTGTTAATTCAGAAACGGGGAGGGCATATACATCAGTAGTGAATGAAACTGAAATCTTAAGTCATAGAAGTAACTATAATACCTATGATGATACATACAAAGACCCTTCAATGTTTTCTGCACCTAGGCAAGTAAAAATTGGATTAACAATTTCATTTTGATTATGCACAAACCAATCATTACTTTTTTTTCCCTTTTAACAATAATTTTTAGTCAGGGGACAGATTATGCTGGTCCTGATGACCCTGCCGGCGATCCTGAAGCAGAGCGAGAGGGCTATATGAATGGAAATCGTGTATACCTGTATTACCAGAATACTACAGAATTATCTGATTGGCAAAAACCTAATGTTTCAAAATGGCCTAATAATCCAGATGGAACTAAAATGATTGATGGTATTGGACTATTGGTAGGTGCAAGAGTTTATATAGAAAATGATCTTGATAATTCGACAATAGATACAATTCCAATTACCAACCTTAATCAGTTAAATAATACTAACCACCATACTCTTTATTATCTTCAAACTAGTTATAGAGAGGAAATGGATGAAAATCCTGATGGTTTGATTGAATGGGGTTTTTATCCTGTTTTTGGATATTTTAATGATTTGAGTGAATATCCAGCATTGAGTAGATTGCCTGAAACCTGGCCGGCAGCTGGTTGGCCTTCTACAAATGGTTTTATTTGGCCAGGTGAGTGGAACGGACGTTTTGGTAGAGGAGTCAGATATGCTGATTTAGAAACATATTTTGTAGTAAATGATGCGCATGACCTTGAGTATTTAGGTGAGGATGATGTTGTTAAATATTATCCACGCTACAGTTCAAAAAGGATTGGAGATAATATATCTATCCAGGGTGGCGAACCTTGGGGTGGAATCGGTATAAGGGTGGAGACAAGGGGGTTTCAGTGGAATAATCCTCAAGCAAGAGATGCTATTTTTTGGGAGTATAATATCTCAAATATATCTGAATATGATTTACCTGAAGTTTGTTTTGGTTATTGGGTAGATAATGCTATTGGCGGAGAAGGTGCTGATGATGAAGTTGGATATTTCAATGATTTATTAGATATGTCATATTCTTGGGATGATGATGGTGTAGGTACCGCTGGACTTGTTCCTGGAATTATGGGGTTTGCGTATTTAGAGAGTCCTGGATTAGGTTATGATAATATCGACAATGATGATGATGGTTTAGTAGATGAGAAAAGAGATAATATTGCTTCAAATATTGTTGGGCCTACTGATGGAATAGATGACATAAATAAATTTTTAGATTTTTATAATCTAACTGAAAGTGATTTGAAGTCACACTGGGATGCTGATGAAGATCAAGATTGGATAGATGGAGAAGATTTAAATAATGATGGAATATATCAAAGTACAGAAAATCCGGGTAATGACGTTGGATTAGATGGAGTGGGTCCCCTGGAAATAAATTACACTGGTCCTGACGAAGGTGAATGCAATCATAGGCCTGATTATGTTGAGTCTGTTGGATGTGAACCTAATTTTGCAGCTACAGATGTAACAGAGTCTGATATGATAGGTCTAACATCTTTTCAATTATTTCAACTTTTTGATCAGCATCCAGCCCCACCAGGAAGTCCATGGTTTAAGAATGATGATGTTATGTGGGGTTTAGTTTCAATGGATTCTCTTGAAGAGTACTATGGGACCATTTCTAATCTAGTTGAGCTTTTTGCATCAGGGCCTTTCCCTCTCTACCAAGGAAAAACTGAACGTATTTCTATGGCAGAGATTCATTCATATGACCCATTGGAAGGCTTAGAATCCAGCGATCATATAGCACCAGCGTTATTTCAATTAAAATCAATTGTGCAGATTATTTATGAAAAAGATTATAGATTTGCACAGCCTCCTAAAACCCCGACACTCGTTGCTACTGCTGGAGATGGTCACGTACTTCTAACTTGGGATGATGATGCTGATAAACTAACCCGTGATCCATTTTTAGGGAATGTAAATGATTTTGAAGGTTATAAGTTATTTCGATCTACAGATAAATATTTTTCCGATGCAGAAGTAATAACAGATGGTTATGGTACTCCCATGTTTTTAAAGCCTATTTATCAATGTGACCTTGTAAATGAATATAGTGGGTTTACCGATTATGGTCTTGTGAATGGTGCCGCATATAATCTTGGAGATAATACTGCAATAAAACACTATTTTATTGATGAAAATGTCCAAAATGGTCGAACCTACTACTATGCTATTGTTGCATATGATTATGGTGCGCCGGATATAGGACCTGGTATATCCCCATCAGAAAATAATACAGTTATTGATATTGATGAATATGATAATGTAAGAAACATTGGAATTAATGTTGCAATTGTGATTCCTAGGTCGGATGCTGCCGGGGTATTGACTCCAGATATAATAGTGGATTCGCTAAGTAATAATATGATAGGAACAGGTGTTATTGAACCAATTGTTGTTTCATTAGATCAGTTAAAACCAGGAAGTGAATACCAAATAACGTTTCAAATGGATACAATATATAAAAACTTTTATTTTTCTAATGATCTTCCTATGGCGCAATTCTATACAAATCATGGCTATACAGTTTTCAATAAGACAACTAGTGAACAAGTATATATGGAAAGTCCATTCTATGGTACTACGAGTCAGCCAAACTTCAGTGGAACGAATCTTATTGTGGAAAAGTCAGATACCACAATTGATTCTAACAGTGGCAATATTGACTATGTCATTGATGAATATTATTCGATGGAAGATGAAATATTGAGTGATGTTTTTGAGGGAATTCAATTAAGTTTTAAAGACAACCATTATGTACCCGCGCAATTGGATTCTGCAAATATCGGATGGATGAATGGCAGCTCGGGTTTAATGAATATTACTTTGACATCTAGAGAGTCAAAGCTTCTTCCATTTGATTGTGAAATAGTATTCACTTCTGATACTAGTTATACTTCTAAAGTTTTGTCTCCATATTTGATATACGATGAATTGGATAATATGCAGTGGTCATTTTTTGATCCAACAATTATTTTAGGTCAATCATTTAATTTTTATGTTATTAATAAAACAATTTTAGATAGTGAGGGGAACTATACCTTGATGGATATGGTTGTTCAAGATTATTCAGGGCCTACTTGGGACAGAGATCAGGAGTTTCATATCGAAAATGATAGAATATTGGTTGGTCAAGTAGATTCACTCAATAATTGGAAAGGGACTTCGTTTATTATAGATTTTTTAAATATAGATAGTACTTTCTTCCCCTCCGAAGGTTCGCGCTATGAAATAAACTGGAAAAGAACTTTTTGGGCTACAGATACATTTAATTTTATTGTTGGTGATATGAGACCTATAAATAAAGACAATCTGAAAAATGATCTGGCTAATATTAAAGTTGTACCAAACCCTTATGTGGGTACAAATGCCATGGAAGAAGCATTAATTAATCCATTTCTTAATCAGCCCAGAAGGTTAATGTTTACAAATTTACCATCTTCTTGTATTATCACAATTTTTACACCGAGTGGAGTCAAAATAAAAACTATAAATAAGAATGATGATACAGGTATTGCATATTGGGATCTTTTAAATCAAGAAGGATTAGAAATTGCTGCTGGTATGTATCTCTATCATGTGGCTCCTGATTTTTCGGATAAAGCACTAAATAAGTTCGAGCATGTTGGAAAATTTGCAATAATCAAGTGAAGAAGTTCCTTACTATTTTAATTTATATCGTTTGTTTTTGTACAGCGCAATACAGATACGGCACAACTTCCGCAAACTTTCTTGAAATTGGGACAAGCAGTAATGCAGTATCCATGGGTGAGGCCTATGTTTCTTTGGCAGATGATGCTATATCAGTTTATTGGAATCCTGCAGGTTTAGCAAATGTAAAAGGAATTCAGTTTGGATTTTCATCACAGAATTGGGTAGTAGGTATAAAACATTCAACTGTTTCTGCAGCATTCAATATGGGTAATTATGGTACTATCAGTGCTTGGTTTACTAACTTTGATTATGGATCAATAGAGGTAACAAATCTTAGTAATCAGAATGGAACAGGAGAGTATTATTCTGCTGATGAAATTGTGGCTTCTCTTGCTTATGGAAGAAAACTAGTAGAATGGTTTTCTTTTGGCACTTCCTTAAAAATGGTTAACTCTAATATTTGGCATTCATCTGCAAGAGCAATGGCTTTAGATCTTGGTGTTTTAGTAAACACAGAATTTTTTTCCAGAACTGATAAAAGACAGGATGGAATGAAAATAGGGATGAGTATATCCAATTATGGCTCAAAAATGAGGTATGATGGTATTGACTTAATCAATCCCATAGATATTTTAGAGAATGAAAATGGGAACTATGATAATGTAGTTGGTCAATATAGAACTGAATCTTGGGAATTACCTCTAATTTTTAGACTAGGCGCATCAATCAAACCAATAATGAATGATTTTCATGCTTTTGTCATTTCTGCCGATGTACTACATCCAAACAATAATAGTGAATCAATAAATATTGGTACGCAATATTCTATTAATTTAGCGGGAGGGAACACCTTTTTTCTTAGAGGAGGTGTTAAAGGTATTGGTATTTCACAGGCGCATGAAAATAAAATTTCAGAAGATATTATATTCCCATATTCTACTCTTGCTTTTGGATTAGGGTATGAAAGAATAATGGGAAATAATAGAAGTATTGGGATTGATTATTCGTTTCAATCTATTGGTCTATTAGGTGATGTGTCTTTACTTACTATTAGTTCAAGATTATTTTAGACTATTATGCTGGCCAAGAAGACAAAATTTTGTCTTATATTACTTATTATTTTATTTTTTTCTTGTCAAAAACCGATTTCAGAAGAAAATATTTTTTCTGGAAATATCTTAGCAATGGTAAAAGATAGAACAATTTCTGTAAATGATTTTATTAGAAGGTGTGAGTATGTACCAAGACCTGTTTATTGCAAGGGTGACAATTATATTCATAAAAAAATAGCACTTAATTCATTGATTGCTGAAAAAATCCTTTCAATTGAATTTGATAGATTGAATTTCAAGAATACTGAAGCACAAATAGCAATGGTAAATGGTCATAAAGAACAAACAATGCGACATTTAATGTTAAAACATTTTGGCTATGATAAAGTCAAGGTTGATAAAGATAGCATTAATTATTTAGCAAGATTAAGAAATAGAGTATATAAAATAAGATTCATCAGTTCTGTTTTAGAAAATGCGAGTAACCTTCCAATGGGTATTCGCATTGATCAATTACCAAAAATTTTAAATATAGAATCAGCAATAATGGAAAAAGAGATTTCCAAAGATGATAACATGCTAAATGAAGTTGAGGATATTTTATTTTATAGCAATCCAAGAATGAAAACATTATATGGACCGTTTAGAACAGATAGAAATAAAGTATTATATTTTGAGATAAAGGGGTGGACCACAAATCCTAAAATAACAGATATGGGAAAGAAAGAATCCTTTTTAGAAACAGAAAATGAATATAAAAAAAGAACAGCTACTAGATTATATAATGCTTATGTAAAAAGACTAATGAAAGATAAGAGAATTGATTTTAATAAAGAGGCTTTTAATCAATTCTCATCTAAAATCGCAAATATCTATATGATAGAAAAAGAGAAGAAAGAGATTGCTTTAGGAAATACATTATGGGGAGATGATAGTATTGATGATTTTAAATCATTTAACATTTTGAATGATTTGAATGATAATATTATTCTATCCTACGATAATAAACAGTATACAGTTTCAAATATTTTAAAAATAATAAAAACCCACCCACTTGTTTTTCGCAATAAAGATATAAGTAAAAATATGTTTGAGAATGAATTAAAGTATGCATTAGCAGATTTATTTAGAGATATAGATATAACAAAAAAGGCTTATGAATTAGGATTTCATGAACAATACGATGCTATTAGAATTGAAGAAAAGTGGAGTGATTTTATAAATGCTAAAATTATAAAGAACGCGTTTGGTTTTAATAGTATGGCAAATAAAACGCCTTCTAAAGAATTAATATCAAAAATAGATACACTGCAAAATAGTTACTCTAAATATATCAAAATTGATACGGATAAATTTGAAAAAATTGATTTACTAAGAACAGATATGAACGTAATATATACCAATCAACCATATTCTAGAGTAGAACCCGACTTTCCTATTTTAACTACGGACCATTTTCTTGATTATGGTAAAAAAACATCATTTGACTAGTAAAAATAAATATCTTTTAAGTGTAGTGGTCTTTTTTTCATGTAATGATGATAATAATATAGAAGCCACTATAGAGAAAGATATCTTTGGTTGTACTGACTACGGAGCTATTAATTTTAGTCCAATAGCAAATAAAAGTGATGGAAGTTGTGAGTTTTTTGGTTGTATGAATCCTGAATCTATCAATTTTGATTCTTTGGCAACTATTGATGATGGAAATTGTCTAGACCAATCAGAAATTACTGAAGGCTATAGTTATTTTTGGAATGATGAATTTAATGGTGATACCCTTGATAATAGATTTTGGAATATAGACGTATGGTGGCCTGGGTATGTTAATAATGAGAGCCAATCATATACAGATAAAGAAGAAAATCTCTCTGTTCAAAATGGGAAACTATATATTATGGCATTAAAGGAAAATCCTTTTGATCCAAATAATCCGGCATATACATCAGGGAGAATTAATACAAAGGATAAAGTAGAATTACAATATGGTCGTTGGGAAGTAAGGGCAAAATTACCTCATGGAGTAGGAACCTGGCCTGCTATTTGGATGTTAAATTCAAATATTGATTCAATTGGATGGCCTGATTGCGGTGAGATTGATATTATGGAGCATGTTGGATATGACCCCAACAATATATTTTTTAGCGTCCACAATAGAAATAACTCTGGAAATCTTTATGGTACAGAACAACAAGGTATTTTTACAATGGATGGGATCGAAAATGATTTTCATATTTATTCAGTTGAATGGGATTCAACTTATATTCGAGGTTATGTAGATGGCACTTTATATTTTGATTTAAATAAAGCTACTAATTCGAGTTATGATCAATGGCCTTTTAATAATTCATTCTTTCTTATAATAAATCTTGCAATTGGTGGTGATTGGGGTGGAGTAGAAGGAATTGATAATGCAATCTTCCCAGCTAGTTTTATAATTGATTATGCACGGATTTTTAAAAAAGAAAATTGATAAAAAATAATAAGATGACTATTTAATATATGTTATTTTTTGAATGGATTGTGCATTAACAGTACTGAGATTTATAAAATAAACACCTGAGGGGATATCTCCATAATTATAGGAATTGAAATACCAGTTATAAAAGTTTATTCCTTTATTAGATACTATTTGATCACTTAATATTTGGTTCCCCAACAAGTCATAAATATGTAAATCTGTTAATAATGTAAAATCACTTTCCCAAACAATTTTCAACGTAGAATTATTTGGATTGGGGTAGCAATTGAGTTTTAGTTCCATTGGAATTGAAGAAAGATCTACTTCTTCAAAAAAAATATTTTTTAAATTAAATCCACCGATATTTGCCAATATCTTTATTTCTGTTTTTCCAGAAATAGTTATGTCTCCCAGTTCAACTATTCTCCAATTTGTCCATCCGTTTGTATTGGGTATATTTATTGGACCGAGCGCTAATGTAGAATCGATTTGAACAGATAATTTTGAGCCACTATTGAAAGAAGAAATTTCAGCCATCATTTTAAATATTCCGGTTTTGTTTGAATTCATTGTATATCTCATCCATTCCTCATTTTCAATACAGCAAACATAATATTCTTCTCTACTATTAGTTTCATCTTTTTGTATATCGACGCCATCATTTCTAAATGACCAACCATCATTCCAAGCAGTGGATTCTTCTTGAAATTTATTTGGGTCTTCCACTTGATTATCGAAGTATGTTATTTCATGGTTACCTATATCATAATTCACAGCAGGTAATAGACCAGGAGGTGAAAAATTAGAGAATGGAACATGATTATAATAGTATGAAGTATCTATAAGTGCCATTGAAAGGCCCAAGTTAATTCTGCAAGAGTCAAATTGAATACTGTTTGCCATAGAGATCAGACCATTAAAAGCAGTATTGGTATCTGGTTTTATACCACCTTGTTGCCAATAGTCAATTAAAATTTGATATTCATCAGTAATGTCATAGCTAAACAAACTTGATATTCTTTCAACACTTTTAAAATTCCACCAGCTCCAGCCAATATTATTTCTCTCAAAAAAACTTTTAATGTTATGACCCCAATAGTTAGAGTTTTCACCGAATTCACCTACCCATAAAGGCACATTGTAATCTAAACTAATATCAGTTTTATATTGTCTGTACATAGTGGTTGTGTCGGTGCTTCCTCCTATATAATGATGAAAGCTATATACCATTTCATCGTCAAATGGGGGAAGAAGCCCCGTGTGGTCATTCCCATACCAATTACCTTCAATAATAACTATATGATTGGGGTCAACTGTTCTTATTGAGTCTATTGTTCTTTCGTATATATTTCTTAGTAGTTCAGCACTATATCCCCATGGTATTACAGGTTCATTCAGTAAGTCATATGCACCAATAATTGTTTCTTCAGAATAATATTCAGCAATATAACGCCATGTTGAGGCAAGCCATCTTTGGTTATTAATATCAGTAAAAAGTTTTGCTTCTTCTCCATCTGAATCTGAAAAATCGCTTGTATTTTGACCACCTGGAGCGGCATGCATATCTAAAATTATATAGACTCCATATTTTTTACACAATTCAATAATAGGTTCTAATATATCAAACCCATTAGAAATAAATTGTCCAAGATTGGGAGAAAAGTCTCTATAATGTAATGGAATTCTTAGCGCATTAAATCCTTGTTCTGATAAAAAAGATATTTCTTTTTCGGTGATATAATTTTCTCTATAGATATTAAAAAATTGATTCTTTTTTTCCTCACCGACTAAATCTAGTATGCTATTCTCCATCCGGGTTGTAGAAGCATGCTCAATATTACAATTCCACATATACCCTTCTAAGACTAACCATCCACCAAGACCAAAACCTTTTAATATTACTTTGTCATTATTCTCATTAACAATTATTTGGCCCTGAGTTTTCAAAAATTCTGAACCAAAGATTGTACTGGTAAGATTGAGAATTATTATTAAAATAAATAATAAAATTTTATTCATCTGTATTAAAGTATATTCTAAATATATTAGTGATTTTTATTGTGAATTGAGCAACTTTATTTTAATAAGAACTTTTAATATTTTGGAGTTTATTTACATACTAAATTTAGTTTATAAGAACAAATTTTTAATAAGGATTATAAAAATGATAAAAAAATATACTTTTTTACTATTACCTATCCTGCTCTTTATAGGATGTGAACTTGGTAATGAGAATAAAAGAGATACATCTGATGCAGACTTGATTCAAATGATTATTGATGCTGATAAGATAGATGTTGATGTTGAAGAACTTCCAGTTCAGTCCATACTATACGTTGAAAATATTATTGAATATGATGGGATTGGTGCTCGAATGGCATCTGGCCTAGGTTATGAAGTTAATCTTGCAGGGAATGGATATCGATGTGGTCATCGTAATGAAATATATTTTGATTCTGATGGAAGAAAACTTGAAATGAATGATTCCTATAATAAGCGAGAGTGGGATAATGAAAGTTATAATCGTGATAGTAGTGGAAAAGACGATTGGAAATGTTTTGAATTAGTTTTTCCGGTGACTTATGAGATGCCAGACGGATCTATATTGACGATAATTAGTAATGACGAAGAAGGCTGGCAAGACCTTAAATATTGGTATGAACAGAACTTTGATTCAGATGAAAAGCCTTTGTTACAGTTTCCTATAAATATTGTTCTTGACGAAGAAATAATTGTAATTAATAATAGTGATGCACTTATAGAAGTTTATAGAGAATGTGTGCCCGAATATGATAGAAATGGATACAATAAAGGTAGATCTGATTGGGAATGTTTTGAATTAGTTTTCCCAGTGACTTATGAGATGCCAGATGGCTCTACTTTGACGGTCACTGCAGATGATGAAGAGGGATGGTCTGAGCTTAAGGATTGGTATGAGGAAAATAATTCATTTGAAGAACCATTATTGCAGTATCCAGTAGATATTATTTATGAAGATGAAGAAGGTGCTTCAACTGCTGTTACCATCAATAATAGTGAAGAAATGAGAGAGGCAAAAGCTGAATGTTTGGAGTGGGATGGAGAGGATTCTGATTGGGAATGTTTTGAAATAATTTTACCAGTGACGGTTATTATGCCAGATGGTTCTATTATGATAATAGAAGATGAAGATGAAGGTTGGTTGGCAATTAGGAATTGGTATGAAGAGAATGATTCAGATGAGGAACCATTTTTGCAGTATCCTGTAGATATTCTATATGAAGGTGAAGAAGATGATGTCATAGTTACTATTAACAGTGATGAAGAGTGGATAGAAGCTGAAGAAGAGTGTTACGGAGAATTTGAACGACCATAGAATATTTTTTTATTTTTATTAAATTAAAATTTTATAAATAAAGACATGAAAAGGATTGTGTCTTTGAAACCAATTTTAATTTTTTATTTTATATTTATATGCTATTGCAGTGCACAAGAGCATATTTATTTGTATAATGATAGTGGTATAATCAGTATTAGCCAATTGAGAGAGCAATTATATCAATCTGTTGATAAAGGTGAGATTACACTACAAGAAGCAGAAAAAAAGGTTAGAAAACATCGTGAAATCCTTCAAAGAAATAAAGCGAATCATGAAGATCCAGTATTAGGATTATATTTTCAAAATCTTGGCGTAAATGACGTTGGCTCACTAAAAGAAGAACTACTAAAAAAAGAAATCAATAAAGAAAAATTGCATGCAGTACTAGGAGGAATGCTTCGACTCATATATACAATTAAAGTAGATAGTAGTGGTCCAATTCATCCGAGGATTAAATCTTATTTTCTTGAGAGAATGGAGCTAACAGAGTATCAAGTTAATTTTCTAATCTATAAATCAAAGCAGATTGCTTTTATTGAATAATGCCAACCTTTAAATCCTTGAGAATTTTAGTTATAATCATTTTTTCATCAGTTCTTTTTGCGAAAGAAAAATCTAGTGTAAATGGTTTTATTCGGGATGATGCAACAGGCGAACCAATATCCTACGCTAACGTTTTTATAAGTAATTCAACAATGGGAGCAGCAACAAATCGAGATGGATATTTTGTAATATCAAAAATACCTGTTGGAATTTATGAGTTTAACGTTACAATGATTGGTTATGGAATCCATAAAGAACAAATATCAATAAAAGAAAATAAACCAATTCGATTAGATATAAGACTAAGAGAAGAAATTATTGAAACCTCAGAAATTATTGTTACAGCCGAACGTCAGAAGTTTGAACGATCAATGGAGAGTAGTCAAATTTCACTTGATTTAAGAGAAATAAATTCTGCCCCTGCTTTTGTTGAGCCGGACATCTTTCGAACATTACAAATGTTACCAGGAGTTCAAACAACTAGTGATTTTTCTAGTGCACTCTATGTAAGAGGAAGTACTCCTGATCAAAATCTTATAATGTTAGATGGAATAGCAGTATATAATCCCTATCATCTTGGAGGTATATTTTCAACATTCAATACTGATGCGATTAAAGAAGCAGATTTTCGAGCTGGAGGTTTTCCTGCACGCTATGGTGGAAGAATGGGTGCTATACTAAATGTTATTAATCGTGAAGGGAATACTGGTAAAATTAAAGGGATGGCAAATGTCTCTCTTATTTCTAGTAAAGCTCTTTTGGAAGGGCCATTACCAAAATGGAAAGGAATGAAGGGCTCTTGGATGATATCTGGAAGAAGAACGTATTTTGACACATTGATTGATGCACTTAAAATATCTCTTGGGAAAGATAGTGATGGCTCTGATATATATTTAGAATTCCCTTATTATTTTTATGATTATCAGGTTAAAATTAATTTGGATATCAATCAAAATCATCGTCTTACCTATTCTCGATTTTACGGTGATGATATTCTTAATTATGCTTGGAAAGATAGTCAAAATAGAAACAATTCAGATGTAAATGTTAAATCAGAATTTAGTTTTAAGATTGATTGGCCATGGGGTAATCATACCAATGGACTTACTTGGCGATGGATTATATCTCCTGAGTTAGTAACAAAAACATTTGTTTCAAATAGTAGATATAGATTTAATTTTGATTTGGGTTTTGAAGATAGAAACACATACACTTTTCTTGATTCAAATAATCCCAATGATTCAACTCAAACTTATTTTACTAATGTTAATTACAAAATATTTGATATTATTAAAGATAATACTATTGAAACTGAATTAATATGGAATGCCTCCAAACGTCATGAGGTCACTGGGGGATTTCAAATCAAAAAAATAGATTTTGATCTCGGTATTGACTTATCTTTGACGACTCAAGACACATCTTTACTTCTTTCACCTTTATCTCTAAATAATAAAACTATTGAGACAGCATTATTTTTGCAAGATAGATGGGAGTTTACTGAAAAACTAAAATTTCAACTAGGGTTAAGGGCTACGGATTATAGTTTGCATAGCAAACTTTATTTTGACCCAAGATTTGGTATGAAATATCATTATTCTTCCAATATTGCTTTAAAATTAAACTGGGGTTTATACCATCAATTTCTTACTACTGCAAATAATCAGGATGAGAATCTTCGGTTGGTTGAGTTATGGTTAGGTATACCAAAAGACAAACCCGCAAGCATTGCCCAGCATTTGATTGGTGGTGTAGAATATATGTCAGATAAAAATATTTTTTATAGGATTGAGATATATCAAAAGAATTTTGATAATCTTTTGACACTAAAACAAGAGAATCAGAATACTGTTGAATCAAATGAGGAAAATGAATTCTTTAATGAGTTTTGGAATACGAAAGGAAAAAGCAAGGGATTAGAGTTTTTATTAAAAAAATCGTCCGGGAAATTGAATGGTTGGATAGGGTATACATTTTCGGAAACAAAATATTACACTAATCCAAATGGATGGCATTATCCAAATTTTGACCGTACCCATACTATAAACGTGGTCGGGAATTTTACTTTAACTAAAGATCTTGAAATAAATGCTGCTATTACCAGATCAAGTGGTAATCCATATACAAAAATTTTAGGAAGGATATATGATTGGGAACAAAATATAAATCGTAATACTTATTGGTATGCTTATGATAGTTATATTGTTGGTGAAAAAAATACAGAGCGCTATGATGATTATTTCAGAGTAGACCTTGGTATGGTACGAAAGAATGGTAATTTATTTGGTTTAGTTTATGATACTTATTGGCAGATAATGAATGTGACAAAACATTTAAACCCTCTTAGTTATGCATATAGAACAAAATTTGACCGACTTACTGGAAACCAATTAGGAGTAGAGCGAAGAGCAATCCCGATGTTTCCTTTGATTTTTACTTTTGGAATAAAAATTGACTTTTAAACAATTATATCAAATAATTTGTTCTCTTGCAGTTCTTAGTATCTGCGCATGCCTTTATCCTGGGATAGAGTGGGAAGATCTTGAGTCTGATTATGATCATGTATTAAATGTTTTTGGTTTAATTAACCTTGACTCTTTAGAAACAAGTTATATTGGTTTATATAGGACAACTGACCTTGATGAGATATCGCAAATATTTGTTGAGGTGGATTCTTTCTATTGTGATTGTGACAATGATGATTGCCAGGATTGTGATGACCTAGATGATGGTTATTGGGTATATGACTCTATTTATGAGCCTGCAGCACTTATCAAAGATGCCAGAGTTCAAATAAATGATGATTTTGGAAATATATTTGATTTTAGTTTTATCGAATATGATTTTTTCCATTTTGATACAGTTATGTACGATACTATTGATACAGTCATTGTTGATTTTTTGGGTAATATAACCCATTATGATACGATTTTAACCATTATTATTGATACGACTTTTCAATATCGTATTAATTATTATAAAGATACAACTGGTACATTTAATCCAACACCTGAAACGAATTATTATTTAAGTATAATTTCTCCAGGGTATGATACTATATCTGGATTGCTCACAACACCTGCATTACCACAAATAGATTCTATTGTGCAAAGAAATAATATTGTTGATACAATTTCAGTGTACGAGCCCTTTGATCTATATTGGAAGCCACATCAAAATGGAATGGGAATGATAACGGGTGAGGTCCTTTTTAGTGATTGGTCAATTGATACATCCGCAGGTGACTGGTGTGGTGGCTATTTTGCCCCATTCATGATTGATCTTTCTGATCTTTCAAGTAATCCATATACTGTAATAACTGATTTTTGTCAGGAAGAATTAAATGAAAAAATTACTAGAGATTATTATTTACGTCTTACTGCAATGGATGATAATTACTATGAATATTTTATTATTGGTGAAGTTGGTGAGTACTCAAATGCTTTGTTGAATTATCCAACTACAAAAGGAAGGTCTGTTGGTATTGATGGTGGGTTTGGTTTTTTTGGTTCGATTGCATCTGATGGATTTATATTGAAAATTTCTAACTAGTATTTAATTAAAAAGAAGCATATTTTAATGTTGAGAATATTAAACTTACCCTCTTCACAGTAGATATTGTAACCTCGCATTTTATAGTACCTTGAAAAAAGTAAATTAGAAATTTTTTAAAAAATAAATTTATGTTTTGCAATCATAGAGCTAACATTCATAATATTTTTCGAATGAAAATAAATATTATAAAAAGATTAAGCTCAAGCATTCTTTTTTTTGTTTTGTTATGTTATAGTTGTGAGAATAACGTATCAGAGCCGATTAGTGATTGCTCAGACTTAGAAGTTTATTATAACAACTCTGTAGAACCTATCATGGTACAATATTGTACCATATGTCATTCAGGTGGTGCGCCATCAGGTAGTTTGAACTTGGATTCGTATTCATCTTTTCGTGCTAATATTTCAGAAGTGATTTATGTAGTTAATTTAGAAGCGAATTCAAGTTCAATTATGCCACCGTATGGGGAGAAACTTTCCGATAGTGTATTATCTAAGCTACAGGCGTTTTATGATATGGAAAAGTTGGGATGTGAATGAGAAGGTCTTTTTTCGTTATTTTTCTATTAGTAACCCCATTAATCTCGAAAGAAATTTATTATACTAGGTCAGCTATGGTATCATTTTTTTCTTCCACGCCAATCTATGATATTAATGCATTTAATGAACAGTCCACTTGTGTATTTGATAACAAGACAGGAGAAGTATCTTTTCTTATTCCTATTTTAGGTTTCACATTTAAGAATGGTCTTATGCAAGAACATTTTAATGAGAATTATATGGAGTCAAATATTTTTCCAAATGCTATTTTTAAAGGAAAAATAAAAAATTGGGATGAATTTAAAATTAGTAATCAATTAGAATCTATAGCAATAGATGGCACTATGATGATACATGGAGTTAGCAAAGAAGTAACCAAGGTTGGTAATATTTCAAAAAAGGATGATAAAATAATTGGGAATGCTCATTTTGATATCATTGTTAGTGATTATGGAATTGAGATACCAAAAATTGTTCGTGAGAAAATTGCTAAGAAAGTTGAAGTGCAAATTGAAGTAATCTTGAATAAAAAATGATTAGAATTTCTTTTTTAATACTAATGCTTATATCAAAAATCTTTGGGCAGGATGAACTATTGGACTTGATTGGAGATAACAATTTAGATACAATGCCAATTCAAGCAACTTTTAAGGCGACAAGGATTGTAAATGCCCAATCTATTAAAATACCCAGACAGAAGACATTAGAATTTATGATACTACATCGTTTTGGATCAATGTCAAATGGTTTTTATGACTTATTTGGCATGGACGAGGCTGTAATTCGATTTGATTTGAAATATGGTTTAAGAGAAAATTTTTCTATGGGTATTGGTCGTAGTAGTTTAAAAAAAACATATGATATTTTTTCTAAAATCAGGTTTCTTAGACAAAAATATGGTCAAAGGCCAATTCCAATTTCCTTAGTACTTTTTACAAAAATAGAGATAGAAACAGCCATAAAAGATATGGATACTTTTGATAGATTCACCTTTGATATTCAAGCTTTATTTGCTAGGAAATTCAATCAAAATCTATCTCTACAAATAATGCCTACATACATTCATAAAAATTTAGTACATAGCAAAAATGAAGCGAATACTCTTTTGTCTATTGGGTTTGGTGGTAGATTAAAAATTTCTAAACGGACCTCTATTAATTTTGATACGTTTTTACCAATAGATAGTAGACCAAAAACTTATATTAGAGGATGGGGATTGGGATATGATATAGATACGGGGGGACATATTTTTCAGTTGATGATTACCAATGCACAAGGATCATATGAGAGTCAATATATTGAAAATGCAACTGGGGATATTGAAAACTTTAATTTGTATATTGGTTTTAATATAACAAGAGTATTTACACTTTAAATAATTTTTTTTTATAATTTCAAGGTAGAATGGAAATAGTAATTAATTATATTTTGATATTTATTAATGAAATATGGGCTTTGTGCATGGAGATGGCTCCATATCTCTTATTAGGGATGTTTGTCTCTGGTTTAATATCTGTCTTTATTAATAATAACTTAATTTTTCAACAAATAGGTTCTAAAAATATTAGTTCTATTTTGAAATCCACAATTTTTGGAATCCCCTTACCTCTATGCTCATGTGGTGTTATTCCTGTGGCTGCTACTTTACGTGAGGGAGGTGCGTCAAAAGGCTCAACTGTATCCTTTTTAGTTTCTACACCGCAAACAGGGGTTGATAGTATTTTCCTGACCTATGGTTTGCTTGGTCCAGTATATGCGATATTTAGACCTCTAGCTGCTTTTTTCTCTGGAGTTTTCAGTGGTATTATAATCAATAACTTTGATGAGGATGATCACCATCATCTTGATGATAAAAATAAAAATCAAAAAGAAAAATTACCCATGCTCAAAAGAATTGTCTCTGGCATAGAATATGGATTTTTTATTTTACCATCGGATATTGTTGTACCTCTTTCACAGGGGTTAATTATTGCGGCTGGAATAGCTCTTCTAATTCCACCTGATTTTATTGCGAATCATTTCATTTCAGATATCTATATCCAGTATGTCTTAATGCTTTCAGTATCAATTCCGATATATGTTTGTGCTACCGCATCTATTCCTATTGCTGTTGCTTTAATGTTAAAAGGCATATCGCCTGGAGCAGCATTCGTTTTTCTTATGGCTGGTCCAGCTACAAATGCTTCTTCTATTGCTATAATAAAAAATATTTTAGGTAAAAAAACCCTTTATTATTATCTTTCTCTAATCGCATTAACAGCAGTTTTTTTTGGTATTATACTAGATAACTTTTTAACCATTACCCCGCCAAAAATAATTAGCCATGTTCATAATCACGAGCCGAATACTGTTACCTTGATTTTAACTATTATATTTTTGTTAATATTATTAAATGCTTATCTATCAAGATTTAGAGCTTCGAGCATACAATCGATGAATAGCCCAGATAAAAATAATAAATCAAAAAATAGTATTGAAATGATAGTAGAAGGAATGACTTGTAATCATTGCAAAGAGAGCGTGGAGAGCACAATTAATAGTTTCAATGGCGTTAACAATACATTAGTTGATTTAGCATCGGGAAAGGTTATGGTTAATGGAGATGATTTGGATTTATTAAAAATTAAGGAAAAAATTGAAGGAAGAGGCTTCAAGGTTCATTAAAGTGGTCCCCGCTAGTTAATAATTATATTAATTTTCTCTCTTTATTAAGTCATGAGATATATAAAATATTACATTTCAACTTTTACACTTATACTAGCAATAAAAGTTTGCTTTCTTGGTGAATACTATCCGACTATTTTTTTCATTGGCTTTTCCCTGTTTATAATACTTGGTGATATTCTATTAAAAAAAGATATTAAAGAAAATTCATATTCATATACTTATTTTTTGAATTTTCCTATGTATATCAATCTTCCACTTCTTATGATTATTGTTTTAATATCAATTTTTGTATTAGGTGACCATAAGACTAATTTATTCTCTGATGCGATGTTATATTATTTAAATCTGGATCTTCTTTATTCAAGAGAATCATTGAATTTATTGGATTCTATATCCTTGATTATATTAATTAGTCTTTTTATCGGAATAATGGGTACTGTCCCTGGTCATGAGTTAATACATAGGAAAAAAAATAAATTTGATATGTTAATAGGTAATTGGTTATTGGCATTTTCTTGGGATTGCGCCTTTGCACTTGAGCATGTATATGGACACCATAAGAATGTTGGGCTTGAGAATGATCCAGCAACGGCAAAAAGAGGAGAGAATATTTATGGATTTATTATGCGCGCAATTTTCAAAGAACATATAGATGCATGGATTATTGAATCAAAACAATCTAAAAAAAAGGATAGATGGTTTTTTAGATTAGATAATACAATGATTATTGGGTATTTAAGGAGTATTTGTATTACATGTCTTTCATTTTGGATAGGTGGTTTCTATGGTATGATATTTTATTTACTACTAGCATTTATATCTAAATCATTACTTGAGGTAATTAATTACTCTGAACATTATGGACTAGTAAGAGTTGAAGGTAAATCTGTACGTCCAAGGCATTCATGGAATTCAAATAGTGTCATGAGTAGTATCTATTTATATAATGTAACTCGTCATTCATCTCATCATGAAAAAGCTAGTTTGAAATATTGGGAATTAAAATCCTATCAAGATGCCCCAATGATGCCTTATGGATATTTAACTATGTTATATATTGCAATTTTTTTACCGTATATATACCATAATGTAATGGCAAAAAAATTGATTGAATGGGACAATCATTTTGCAACTAAGGAAGAGAGATTGCTTGCGAAAACTCAAAATAAAAATAGTGGAATACCGTTATTAAAAGATAATCTTTAATATCAGTGGCTCGGGCCGGAATCGAACCAGCGACACAAGGATTTTCAGTCCTCTGCTCTACCAACTGAGCTACCGAGCCACAAATGATATATAAAAAGAGAGCAAAATTACCCGACGACTTTTGTAAAACAAAAAGATTTGATTAAAAAAGTATATAAATATATACTACTTGATTCATTAATTGATTCCACATATGTTTCCCGTCCTTTTTATTAAGGTTATATTTATGATGATTCGAGGTAGAAAACTAGTTTTAGCAACTCATAATGTTGATAAAAAAAAAGAGATGGTTGATTTTTTTAAGCATATGGATATTACTATTCTGGGGTTAAATGATTTTCCTCAAATTGGGGATATTAATGAAACAGGTACAACGTTACTTGAAAATTCATTGATAAAAGCACGAACGGTACATCAAATTACAGGCCTTCCATCCTTAGGAGATGATACAGGATTAGAAGTTGATGCATTAGATGGAAAGCCAGGAGTTTATTCCGCGCGATATGCAGGATTAAATTGTTCTTATGAGGATAATGTAAACAAATTACTAGTTGAAATGGAGAGTGTATCTGAAAAAAAACGAAAAGCTTGTTTTAGAACTGTCATGACTATTGTCAACCAAAGAAAGCAACTCAGTACTGAGGGAATCGTTAAAGGTATGATTGCGATTACACCAAAAGGAGAAAGAGGATTTGGCTATGATTCAATATTTCAACCAGAAGGTCATAGTTGTACATTTGCTCAGATAGGTTTAGAGCAAAAAAATAAAATTAGCCATAGAGGGAAGGCCTTAGAAAAAATGAGAGAAAAATTAGAACACTTTTATAGATAAGGAGTATATATAGTATAGAGTGATATCAGTTTAAGCAAGACTGGACTTGAGTATTTCAAAAAAATATTATTATAACCAAAGCCGATTCTTTTTTGTCGGGTTATGGGTCTTTCTATCCTTATCAAGGATAGTGGCGCAAGATACCTATGTAGAATATCAGAATATTAATGATGATATAATGCATCTAGATTATGTATCAATTCCTCCTTATATAGTTAATCCTTTTCCTAAAAATCCAAATTCATTTTATATTTCTGATGACTCTATCTATATCCATCGAGGAATCCTGAAACATAATTTTGGCTTTAAAAAATCTGAAATCAAGTTATCTAGAGATTGGTCTTTAATCACTATCATTGAATCCGTTAATGGTATACGACTTAAAGTTCCATTTTCTTCATCTGTCAAATGGTATCTATCATTTATGCAACAAACAAGATGGCATAAAAAATTCTTAGAAATCATGTTGTCAAAGCCAAAAGATGATTTTCGAAAAGGTCGAAGACAGATGTTGGAGGTTGTGGGTATTGATATAGGTCGTTTAGGTAGGGCTTCTTTGCAAGTAAGTGGGAATGTGAATATCAATGGGAAAATGGTTTTCCAAGATCAAGAACTAGTGCGGTCAACTTTAAATGAAACACAGAATACGCATCTAGAATTTGACCAAAAGCAGAATCTAAATATTCAGGGTAAAATAGGAGATAGGATAACTGTAGCGATGGATCAAGACTCAGAGCGACAATTTGAATGGGAAAATAATATAAGAATTAGCTATGAAGGAGAGGAAGATGATATTATGCAAAAGGTTGAGGCGGGCAACATATCATTATCTCTACCATCAACAAAATATGTAACCTTCTCAGGGAAGAACCAGGGTCTTTTCGGAGTTAAAGCTATCTCCAAATTTGGGCCAGTAGACATTACGACCATTGCTTCTATTGAAAAGTCTAAAAAAGAGCAATCTGAATGGGAAGGAGGTGGACAAAGTAGTACCCAGCAAATAAGAGATGTTGATTGGATGAAAAATCGCTATTTCTTTATTCATCCTTGGTTTAGAAATGGCGTTAATCCATCAGCCTCTGCACCCTTTTTTGTGCCATCTTTTTATCCATTAAAAAATGGTCTTCATTCAATTGGGGAAGTTGTTGTTAAGAATTTTGAACTATATAAATCTATCAATTTAAATGACCCAAGTGCGCTAACGGGTATAGCATATGTTGACCCTACTGATACTTCGAAGTATTCTGAAGATAATGAGGAAGGTAGTTTTATACGTTTAGAGCAAGGAACAAATTATTATGTAAGTCCTGATTTGGGTTTTATACGAATCAGAGAGCAGGTATCTCAAGATATTTTAGGATGCACATTTACACTTGAACATCGTGAAACAGGAGAAACTTTATTAGAAGTTGGTCATGGCCCTGACTCAGCAGGAACAAATTTAGCTCTTATAATGCTAAAGCCTCGTAATAGTTATCCAAATCATCCTACGTGGCCTCTCATGTTCAAGAATGTTTATTATCTAGGAACTTCCCAAATTAATCCTGATGGATTTGAGGTTAAGATAATTAATAAAAATTCAACACCGGTATCAGATCGAGATAAAGTCACCAGCTTCCCATATATCACATTATTTGGATTAGATAGTTTAGATGAAAATGGAAGTCGTAATTATGATGAAGTTCTTGATAAAGACATGGCAAATATTATGAACATGATTGATGGTGAGCTTATGTTCCCTGCATTGCTCCCTTTTGCTAATAGTGATTCACTAGAGAACGATACTCTTTCTGGTAATCAATCTGACCAATTAAAAGAGCAACTAGGTAATGGGACAATGTATACATCATCATCATCATCAGAGATTAATGGAGATCATCGTTGGATGATTGAGGCAGTATATACAAATCAAAGTGCAACAATCAATTTAGGTTTTATGCTTATAGAAGGAAGTGAAGAAGTGATTCAGAATGGTGTGACACTTAAGAGAGGCTTAGACTACAACATAGATTATTTCACAGGAACAATCATTTTGTTAGGAGATGCTGCTAATGATCCAAATGCTAAGCTAAAGGTAAATTATGATAAGCATGAGTTAGTTTCATTTGATAAAAAGACTATTTTTGGTACGCGTGCTCAAATGAACTTAGGCAAGCCAAATTCATTTATTGGTGCGACGGCTCTTTATTTTAATCAATCAATTATTAATGAAAAGGTTGAAGTTGGGTATGAGCCAACTAGAAATTTCATATGGGATCTTAATGGTCGGTATGAATGGGAGATGGAAGGAATGACTCGTATGATTGATAAATTACCTTTACTAGAAGCTGAAAAACCTTCTTCTTTTTCAGTAGAGGGAGAAATTGCTCAAGTATTACCTAACCCTAATTCTATTTCAAATGATGAAACTGGAGATCCAGGTGGTGTTGCATTCATAGATGATTTTGAAGGTAGCAAGAGAACAACCTCGCCATCTATACAGAGACGTTTTTGGAAGGCTTCATCTGCGCCATTACAATATAATGAACAGGACTCTCTTTTTTTAAACACTCTCAGGCAAAGGAATAGAGGAAGATTATATTGGTATAATCCCTATATACCTGTAAGGACAAAAGATATTTGGCCTAATCAATCTACTTCAATAAGGGCTGGAAATGAAACTACTGATGTTTTAGTTTTACGATATAAAGCGGAGGAATTTCAAAATAATATTGATTCAGATTCTCTTTGGGTGGGAGTTACGACATCTCTTTATTCAGGCGACTACGATCAAATACAAAGTAAATTTTTTGAAATATGGGTTAAAGGTAATACCGGAAGATTGTTTATTGACTTAGGGAAGATATCCGAAGATATTGATGGAAATGGTAAATTAAACACAGAAGATATTCCAGCCGCGGGGATGTCTTTAGGAAATGGATTTCTGGAAGATAGTGAAGATACTGGTTTAGATGGTTGTTTTGATGAACAAGAAGATGGATGGGGAGGCTGTTTAAAGGAAGGGACCTATTTTTTTTATTATAGTCAAGGAGATACAATAGTTAATCTATCTAGTGATGTGGATATGGATGATCCTAATAATGATAATTGGGAATATGAAGCTGGCAGTATGGACTATTCAAAAGTTAATGGAACAGAATCAAATGGAACAGGGTCTAAGATACAAGAAGGGGGAAAATATCCAGATACAGAAGATTTGGATCAATCTACTTTTCTTGATAAGACTAATGATTATTTTTCCTCTGATTTTTTGTTAACTGATACTACATATCTTGCAGGCACAACACAGGAGGATGGAATCCTCACAGGTTGGAAGTTATTTCGTGTGCCCTTGTCAAATTTTAAAAAAGTTCAAAATATCGAATGGAACGAAATAAGATATATTCGCGTTGGAATAAGAGGGATTCAGGAGGAAGAAAGGACGCTCCAAATTGCAAAAATGGAGATAGTGGGAAATGAGTGGCAAGAAATGGGTATTTTCAGTCCTGATACCTCAAATCAAGTATTTCAAGGAAGTAGAAATAA
>MDSV01089724.1_pt1 | contig 63894 bp, 63 predicted proteins | sample 810851 | NCBI WGS metagenome assembly MDSV01 (sample SAMN05326640, study PRJNA326480) | marine metagenome | isolation source: seawater | place: Atlantic Ocean: North East | collected 2012
GAATACCGCCTTCGCTCCGGTTACGGCGACCGAGTTGGGAGTCGCGGCAAAGGTGAAGGACGGCACGATCACTTCGTCGCCAGGGCCAATACCGAGGGCCAAAAGAGCGAGATGCAGGGCCGAGGTGCCGGAATTGACCGCGATGCAGTGGCGATCCGCTACGAGAGGCGCAAACTCCGACTGGAACGCCGCAACTTCAGCACCTTGAGTGAGTTGACCGGACTCCAAGACCTGATCAACAGCCTGTCGTTCCAGTAGACCAATGTTCGGCCGGGAGATCGGAATCACTCATCATCCAAACGTAGGGAGCCGTCGCCGTCCATAACGTAACGCTCACGTGTCAGAGGGCAGGTCCACACTCCCTGATTCTCTTCGACTAGTCCGCGGCCTGCTCTCCCCACCCAACCCACCGTTCGCGCAGGCACACCCACGACCAGAGCGAAATCCGGGACATCTCGAGTCACCACCGAGCCGGCGGCAACCATGGCCCATCGACCAATCCGTACGGGTGCCACACAGGTCGCGTGGGCACCGATCGACGCTCCCTCGCCCACCACGACGCCAACGGCGTCCCAGTCCGAAACGCCCTTCATTGAACCATCCGGGTTGATCGCCCGCGGATGTTGGTCGTTCGTCAAGATCGCTCCGGGCCCAACGAAGACGCCATCTCCAAGCGATCCTGGCTCATACACACAGGCGTAGTTCTGAATCTTGCAACGATCCCCGACAACCACGCCCGAACCTATGTAGGCGCCCATTCCCACTGTGGTCTGAGTACCAATGCGAGCCCCTTCCCGAATGAGGGCTCCTTGCCAGATAGAGATGCTCTCACCCAGTACGACCGACTCCGCAACGCGTGCTTCATCGTGAATCATGGCGCGAGACCCCTCCAAAGATCGCTCCTAGGGTAGCGCTTTGGCTCGCCCCCAACGCTCTGGCGACCGGGCCCAGGAGGGCACAGGGACACGTGTCCTCGCTACCGGTTCACTATCGAGGCGGATTCGGGACACTGTCGGAAACGGACCGCAAGTCGTGGATGAATCGCTCGTAGTTGCTATCAGCCGAGAATTGATTGGCCCACACCTGCTTTGCGGACAGACTCATGGTCTGGACGTCTTCGGGATGCAACAAAGAAAGTTCGGAGAGGACATCGGCTAGCTGGCGCGGTGTCGGATCTGGAGGAAGCAGATAGCCCACCTGATCTTGGACGATTTCCGAGTTGCCACCGACATCGGTGGCTACCAGGGGGATGCCGCTACTGGCAGCTTCCATAAGCGTCACAGGAAGACCCTCAGAGGAACTGACGTTCACAAAAACGTCATAGGGACGCTCAGCCATCCATTCCCGGACCATTAATGGCGGCAAAGCACCAGGGAAATAGCAGCGCTCGTACACGACCCGAGAGGAGTGCATGAGGTCGCGAACGAACTGAAGCGTTGGACCATCACCAATATGAGTCCACTGAAACCTAAGCTGAGGATGCTCTCGTGCGAGTTCCAGGATCCCTGACGCAAGCAGCTCAACGCGTTTCACCTCGATGCACGAGGAGCAACTCAAGATGCGGAAGACACCATCAGCTGACCGAAGGCCGTCGCCGGGTGCGGGCTCCACTCCCAGATACCTCACGTGTATGCGCTCTGCCGATGTTGGAAACTTGTGGCTCAGGATTGATGCCCCGGCTTGAGACACGGGGAATACCAGATCGAAAGACGAGATTGTTTTCTGTTGGAATGGGATCCGCCCGAGCCGGTCTTGTTCGTCAAAGACCTCGTAGCCGTGTGCTCGTGCGACTGAGTGAATTCCCAAATCAGACGCTGCCCACGCCATCCCGTAGCCGAAGCCGTCAGCCCACCATGAGTAGACAGCATCCACATCAGTGCGCGAGAGATAGCGGCGGAACCACTGACGGGCACGCATGATGCGTGATGCACGCGCTACGACGGTTGCCGCGACTCGGGGCGAAAGACCCCTCCACCCGAAAGCCAACATCTCTCGATACGTGCTCGGGAAACCCAAAGCCCGAAACAGTGACGCAAGTCTGACTGACCATCGCGTCCGATACTCGCTGAGACCGGACTGAAGCGACACACCAGGAGGAAGCGGCCAAAGATTGGTTCTTGCTACCTGACTCGGAATCAGAACCACATCAAAAGCATTTGCCAAGCGAGAAATCTCTGGTGCAAGAAAAGCGAATTCACCGGTCTGTTCAGGAAAGGTGTGTGTCAGCAGTGCTATTCGCGGACGTGATGACCTTCTTCCCTCCGGCCGGTCACCCATGTGATGGGGACCCTTGTCGGTCAAGCCAGAGATCCGTCAGTTCGTTGTACGTCTCTTGGAGTATCCGCTTCTTACTCACGACACTCGTCGCATAGGAGGCGATGTCGCTCCGAGAGATAGACCGCCATTCGCGGGCTTTCTCGACAATGGATCCGATGTCAGGCGTAGTCCGGGCGTAGAAGGGGAAATCGGGGGGAAGTTCTTCGAGGTGGGAACCGACGGCGGGAAGACCCATCGAGAAGTACTCGCGAACCTTGAGCGGACACGCTACGCGGAGCCCCTGCCTTTCGGTTGCAAGAGATGAGATTCCCGCCCAGCACGGCTCTGCGATGCGTCTAATGGCCTTCTGATCGGCTATTCCATGGACGACGATGCGCGAATCACTTTCCGCTCGTCTCGCGTCTGACTCGCTCATCGTCCCGACGAGGTGCAACAAGATGTTCTGGTCGAACTTAGCCAGACTCTCCAGCAAGAGATCGAGGCCCTGCCATGGAGAAAAATGGCTGGCCACAAAGAGCAGCTCCGGCACCTCACCGCGGCGGTCGATCACCGGATTGGGTGTATCCGAGCCGCCGTTGGGATAGATCAGTGTGGGGATTGGCAAAGGCCTTACCCGCGCTAGTTCATACTCAGCGATTTCCGATGTCACCGCTAACAAGACGTCAGCCTCTCGCACCGTCCGTCTACCCACGACAGCCTCTGCAGCCCCCCTTGCTCTTCCGACTAGACCATCAAGACCTAGGATCTCAGGGACTTCACAACTGTGGTGGACGAGTCCCACCATTCCTTGCCGTGCAGACATGAACTTTGCCAGCCGACGATCGTGCACGCTATAGCGCAGCAAGAGGATGTCATATTTTGCTTCCACAGCCTTCAGCCATGAATAGAAGGAACGTTTCACACGTAGATTGGTCCGCGCACGACTTGTCAGGGAAGTCTTATCTGCGGCTGTCAGGTCTCGCGGTGCAGGATTGGGAACGTCGAGTGCATCAATGATCGGTGACTGCGGCGCGAAAAGTACCGTGTCCCATGAAAGGTTGAGTGAAAGTGCAGCTTCTCTTTCCAGCCTGAGTTGATGCAGGATGCCTACCCCTTGATGGATGCCAGGTACTAGCGATACGTGTAGTACGCGAGGTAGGTCTCGGCCCACGTGTCCACTCCCTTACGCCGTGCACGCTCTACGAGTGGACGCGAACCTGCGGTCGGGGCATTGCGTTGACAACCCTAATCACGTCCGTGAAGTCCATGCCAATCGCATCTAGGTACCACTTGATGTTCTGGTAACGCGGGCGGTTCTCCTCGGACACGCGCCGCAGCGCCTCATCTCGGGACAACACGCCTTCACGAATCTGGTTGCTACGAAAAGTGTCATGCTCCGTTAGTCCCGCCGCTGTGTAGTAGACGTAATTGTAGAAAGCAGCTGTTCCGTCTCCTATTCGCCACGTGGCGTTGGTATCGGGAGCCCGTTCCCAGTCGTAGAGGTCGAGTGACTTCTCGACTGTCTCTTCATCCCATTTCCAGAAGTCAAATACATGGAAGTAGTCCTTCTTTTCCCGGAAACTTCGGTAGTACTCCCCGCTCCATGTGTCCCACAGGGAGGCGTTGAAGTAGCGGCGGCTTTGAACCATCGCACCCAATCGCAAGAATTGGTATCGGAGTTGCTTGGCTAGACCTCTGCTGTAGACACTCGTTTCCTCAAAGTCAGGTGGTACACCCAAGAAGCCGGCCTTGAAATGGGTTGTCTCGAGCGGATTGATGCCCCACAAATTGAGTGAGACTCCCGTTTGCCGTCGCACGGTGTCTATGTGCTGGAAGAAGTGCTTATCACCTGCCGTGAGCACACTCAGCATTCCCAGATGAGGTGATTGCAGCCACGCGGTCAAATTTCGTGTGATGTTGCGGCGCTTCTTTGCCACATCGGCAGCAACGATGATGTTTTCCACCCCCAATTCGGAGCACATGCGACTTATGTTTCTGCGTCCGAGATCGGTAATCATTCCCCAGTCGTATGTGTAGGTAATGGGCCTCATGCCAAGTTCCTCGACAATGAGGTGTAACGCATAGGAGCTGTCACGCCCGCCGGAGAAGGGAACGATGCACTCAGCCCCGGCGGACTTGCGAAATGGTTCGACTATGCGCTTCAGGTCATCCGGGGCGCGCATTTCTTGCGGCTTGTAATTCGCACAGAAGTTGCATACCCCATCACTATCAAAATGAATGAAGGGCATAGTTTCCGGCAAGATGCAGCGACTGCAGCGTGGCAGCTCGTACTCCTCAAAGACAAGTTGCCGCTCCTCCATAAGCGATGTCCCTAGCGATGGGAGCAGATTCTGGCGCCGCTGCGGCCCAACAGAGTGCGTGCTTACTTCAGGTGAAACAGGTATGTCGAAGATGAGCGGCTCAAGCACTTGATTCACATCTGGGCATCCGACTTCGTGCAACGGGTAGGCCTCAGATGCGAAGTGCAGGGACTCAGCGAGGTACCCGTAATACAGGCTTCCGTTGTTGGAAAGCAGCATGAGTTTACCGAGACTGGGCACGGCAATGGCCGCTGAAACTGTGCCTTTGCATAACTCCAGCGTTCGTAAGCCCGCCTCTTCCATCGTCTTGCCGTCATCAAGTTGGGAGGAGACGATCGATGCAATTACTTCCGTATCAGATTCTTGGCATCTGTCCTTCGGCAAATCAGACCACAACGATTCATCGTTCACCACGATTCCGTTGTGAATGACGCACACTCCGTCTCGATAAATGGGCTGGTTGTCTGACGAGCCGTTGGTCATCAACCTGCTGTGACCCATGACAAAATCCGAATTGGCCACGTCAACTCGTCCGAAGAGTCGATCGACCGTCATCTCTGCTCGGTAGATGTCGTACTTCTGCGTCCGATGCACTAGTAGACCGCTGGAATCACGTCCGCGTTGCTCGGCATACTGAGCCAGCAACTTGAGGATGGCCTCGTCAATGCGAGCCTCAGCGACTATGCCGAAGATTCCACACACGGCCACTTCTCCGTCCTAGACAGGGTCACCACTTAGGTGCCCTGGACACCAAGCAACTCCATCCACCGATAGAGGTTGAATATCCGCCACAACTGATTCGCTGAAACCCTACCTCTGCGCGACGACGACTCAAGTTTCTCAAGGACCTTTCGCTTGTCGAGGAAACCGATGTCGGGGGCATCCCGGATGCTCCGGACCATAGTTGTGTGCTGGGCTTGAATCCAGTGTTCATCACCCTCAAATCCAACCTTGTCTCGACGCCGGATAACCGAGTCGGGAACTAAAGACCGAACGGCGTCCCGAAGGATCGACTTGGTGGTCCCGTCATCACCCACCAGCCAGTTCTCTGGGAGGGAAAGCGTGTAGTCCACCAACGACTTGTCCAAAAAGGGGACCCGATTCTCTACAGAGAAGTGCATGGAGTTCCGGTCCGCGTGGCGCAAAAGTGCCTGCAGACCCCGCGTTGTCAAAGAAGCCCTTAGCTCAGTCTTGACGCGCGCACCTTCAGCTCCACTCATGTCGTCCTGAGTTGAGGGCCACGCCCAGAAAGCGCCCCGCTCACCGAGTGCGCGGTAGTCGACCCCCGGAAGCGCGAATCCCGGGAGAATTCGGCCTCCCAAGCGTCCAAACAACTGTGGAGCCAACGCTGCTCCGGTGTGGAACACCCCCTTAGGAAGTGACCGGTCCGGGAACTGGCGCCAGTGGTTCATAAACCGAAGGCTTTCACCCCACCTCTTCGTCTCAAGGAGACTTCGCATTCGATGCCCTGGATATCCGTGATACCCGCCGAAAACCTCGTCAGCTCCCTGCCCGTCAAGAGACACCACGATGCCTTGCTCTCGCATGGTCTGAAACACGCGAAACTGTGCGTAGATGCTTGTCGAACCGAAAGGTTCGCCCTGAGCGCGAATCAGCCGATCAGTGTCGGCCAGGAACTCATGGTGCGCGGGTCGAATCACGTGAAGATCAGTGTGAAGATGATCGGCAACAGCCGACGCCCACGGGATTTCTTGCGCCGATACTTGGGAAGGCGCGAACGTAAAGAGTCTGAGCGGATACTCCGGTGCAACGGCGCGAACCGAGCAGGCAATGGTGCTGGAGTCCAGGCCCCCCGAAAGCGGGATACCGATCGGGACATCCGCACGCAAATTGCGCTCCACGCTTGCCAACACGAGTGACCGAACCTCTTGGGCTGCTTCGGTTCGGGAGAGTCCGCGTTGCGTATCGATCGCAGGAAACCAGGAGGGACGATCGTGGGAAATGTCTCCTGATTGAAGGCACACTCGCAAAACTTCCCCAGGCCGGACAGCGAACAATCCTTCGATGAAGGTCTCCTCCGCCATGTCGCAAATACCTGAAGCGAGAAAGTGCGCCGCGACCGCCCAGTTCAGTTTCGGTTGATCCTCTGCCATGTATAGAAGGCTGGATATCTCACTGGCGAAAGCCAGCTTTAGATCCTCCGTTTGCCGATAGTAAAGCGGCTTGATCCCGAAGGAATCCCTGCACAAGGTCAAGGCTTTTTCATGCCGGTCCAATATCGCGAAGGCATACATTCCTTCGAGTTTCGCAAGACACTCAATCCCCCAGGCTTCCCAGGATCCCAACAGGACCTCGGTGTCACCACTTGATCTGAACGCGTATCCCCCAGCGACAAGATCACTACGCAATTCACGGAAGTTGGTGATTTCCCCGTTGTAGACGATCGTGTAGCGACCATCAGAAGAGCTCATTGGCTGTTTCGCGGCCTCCGACAGATCGAGTACCGCCAAGCGCGTCATGCCGAGGTCAACCCGTGCGCCACCATCAGACGCCCAAGACGTCATGCCAAGCGAGTCGGGCCCTCGATGGATCAACAACCCCAAAGCAGTCTCGAGAGCGACCGATATGCGATCAGAGTTTCGGTCAAAGGTGACTAGGCCGGCGATGCCGCACACACCTACCTCCTTCGCTCGGCGCCTAAGCCTAAGTGCGCTCCCATAGACTCCCGCCACATGGCCACCGTGAAGCCGCGCGTTTCCATTGGAATGCCGGTTTTCGGTGGGGAAACGCACCTACGCGCTTCGATCCAATCGGTGATTAACCAAAACTTCCGTGACTGGGAACTCATCCTGCTCGATGACTGCAGCCCCGATCGCAGCCTCGACGTGATTGACACTTTCCAGGATGAACGCATTCTTCTCCTACGAAACGCAAGTAATCAAGGTCTCGTTGCGGCCCGTAATCGAATCATGGATGAATCCACGGGGGAGTTCCTCGCCTGGTTGGATCAGGACGACTTAGCCTTCCCGGATCGCATTGCCACTCAGGTCCAATTCCTCGAGCGGCACCCTCACGTTTCAGTCTGCGGGTCCTTCACCGAGACCCTCATGGAGCAGCGTGGTCTCCCTAGCCGCGTACGTCTCGAAGTATTCCCAAAGAGTCATCATGCCATTCGTGCTTCGATGGCGTTCCTCAATCCCATGGCGTGCAACACCGTCACGATGCGACTCAAAGACTTTCGTGAACGTGGCCTCACATTTCGTCCGGAGTTCGGAAACTCGTTGGACTACGACATGTGGAGCCAGGCTTCAGACCGGCTTCTGTTTGAGAACATCCCTCGTCCCTTAGGTGCTTATCGCGTGCACCCACAGCAGACATCGCAGGGAGCGGCCCTCGAGGTCATGAATCAACAAGCCATTCGCGTTCAAGTAGAACTCATCGAACGATCGCTTCAAATTCCGATCTCAACTGATCAGCGCTCGCTTCACGCCAGCGCGACAATTGCCCCACTCGACATTCACGATGCAGAGCACCTACAGGAAATCGCCTCCTGGCTCGCCTCGCTTCGCCAAGCCAACCTGCGCCATCGAGCTTTCGATGTCGAAGCATTCGACCAAATGCTGGTGCGCCAGTGGACCACATGCCTTCTTGCGGTTCGTCCAACCATGGATCGGGCCGCATTCGCGCGCTCGGCCGCCCTGGGGACCAGGAGGATTCACCCGAAGGTCCGATCCGCGATGGTGTGTCTGGTGTCAGGTGTTCGCAGACGACGGATCCAACGCACCCGGCCGGCTGTTCCACGTACTGATTTCTGATAGCCACGCATCACGCCAGGTCGGCAATTCGAGCAGACCCGTGGCTTCGAACTTCGAGCAGTCGAGGTCAACGTATTTCGGTCGACGCGCCACCGTTGGATATGCATCGCTGTTCACCGAAGCGATTCGACCGGGATCGAATCCTGCCTGTGTGGCTATCTCTACTGCCCAGTCGAACTTGGACGCAGGTTCCCTTGCACACACGTGATACAGGCCCGGGTCGGGTGGGCCACGAAGGATGGCACTAATCGCCTTCACGACCAAGGCCGTCGGGGTCGGATTACCCACGATGTCCGTCACGACGGAAAGCTTCTTTTTCGGGTCTTCTAGCTGATTGAGGATGCGCGTTGGAAAGTTGCTACCCCGCTGTCCCGAATACAGCCAGGATGTTCGAAGGACGAATGATTCCGGGCTGTAAGTAAGTGTGAGTAGATCTCCCGTTAATTTCGATATGCCGTACACGGAAACGGGTTCACACGCATCCCCTTCGGTATACGGCACTTCGCGTGATCCGTCGTACACCGCTTCGCTGGAAATGTGAATGACACGAGCACCCACCTCTCGTGCGGCACGTGCCAGGACACCGGGCGCAAGCCCATTAACGCGGAATGCTTGATCAGGATCGAGGTGCGCTGCATCGACATCAGTCATGGCGGCTGTGTTGAGCACCCACTCGGGCTCACACTGCCGAACGAAAAGCCCGACTGCCTCACTGTCTTCAAGGCGCAGGTCTCGAGGCGCCCGCACCACCTCCCACTGCCCAGCCGCTGCGTCGGCGAGCAATTCGGAGCCCAACTGTCCATGAGCCCCGATTAGAACTATCCGCGGCAACCGTCACCCTCTCATCACGATGTGCCGCAAGAGTAGGCCATGTTCTCGCTCGCGTGACACCGTGCCCACTCCACATTCGCCCCGCAAGCTCCTCATCACAGAGACAATTTCGGCCATCGGGGTGGAAGCGTGCCGTCAATATCTCTCGGATGGCTACTCGGTGGTCACCCGTGAGTTTGAAACCGGCGCAGTTCTCACTGACCCGAGTGCCGATCCAGAGAATGCCTAAGCCCACAGTGACTGCGGCGGTACTCTCCTCCTGGCCTCGCTGGCAGCACCCTCCCGCCTGGAGAGTATGGAAGTGTCGCAACTGAAACGCCCATTTGCTTAGACGACCGGGCACTCTCCCCTTACATTCTCACCAGCGTGATCGGGCCAGCTATGGCTCAGCGTCAGTGGGGCCGAATCGTGATTGGGTCCAGCATCGGAGTCAAGTTCCGTGCAGTCACGGACTCGATCTCGTACGCGGCCGCCATTGACGCAAGTAAGTTTCTTCTGCGGAGCGTGCGTGACCGGACGGCAAACACCGCACTCACAAACGTTGTGCGTACCGGAGTCACAGACACACCGCTCCATGATGTTTTTCCGACCCGAGATCTAATACGGCGGTTAGACCCCTTTTCCCCTGAAGCGGATAGCGACAACTGCAGCGATTGCCGAATTCATTACTTTGTACGGGTCCGAGAGAAACACCTACGATTAGAGAAGGCCGTTGCTATTTCGATCGGTGAGTCCCGTTGTGCCAGATCTCACCCCCGCCGCAGCCTTTCTCGACGTCGACGGCATGCCACCGGATCCCTTCGACGTCGAGCAAGCGGCCTTCCTGGAGATCTTCGCCCTTTTTGTACGGCGCCGAGCAAAAACTCGCGATTCATCGGGCAAGCGGTGACCTCACAAGCGAAGTCAAAATTCGAAAGCTTCTAGAGTTACTGGGCAAAGATTCTCCTACGGGCTCCGAAGTCTCAGATCGAGTCAGCCTTATCGCCGCATTTGTCGTGGAGCACGTTTCCACGCGCCTGAGATTCTAGTGCGCACGCACTTCTCCAAGACTGGCCTAAGCAGTCTTAGTTTCTACGCGCTTTCGGCCACTTTGAACAAGGAACTTCAGCAGATAATGATTGTGAGAGGCCTACTGCCCTACGTTCGAAAGATGGGAGGTTGGCCACCTGACAAGTCTCGGCTGATTAATCAAAGGATCGCATTTGGAGGCGGCTGAGGCGCCCCAGTCCATACTCGTGGGCCAGGGCCACAGGTACTACTAGGCAGTCGAGCGAGCCTTGGTTCACTGCGTCTTATTCGGTGCACCTAGGTTTGATGACAATCAAGCATCCTCCAAGTCACGAGGAGGTCTGACTTTGGCGCAGCAATTTCCGAAATTCTCAGACAAAGAACCTCCTAGACTCAGGGGTGAAGTGCCCGATTGTGAGTGGAGGACTCCTTGGCCAACGTGCTAATTTCGACCATTCCCTTCGCTTCCCATGACAGACTCCCCCTTGAACTACTGGACTCAGTGGGTGCGCACGTCACAATCAACCCGATGGGTCGACGTTTAAAGGAACATGAGCTCGCCGAGCTGATTGCAGCGACAGAGATTCTTATCGCCGGCACCGAGCCGATAACTCGAAAAGTGATGGAAGCCGCCCCGAATCTTCGGTTGATCGCACGGGTGGGCGTCGGACTCGACAATGTCGATCTTGCCGCCGCTTGGGACAGGGGCATCCAGGTCACCTACACGCCCGAAGCACCCGCTCCAGCAGTTGCAGAGCTGACAGTCGGCCTGATGGTTTCCCTCCTTCGTCACACTCACACGGCGAATGTGCTTCTTCATGACGGACAGTGGCATCGATTTATGGGGCGTCGCATCGGTGAATCGACAATCGGAGTCATTGGTGTAGGGCGCATCGGCAGCCGCGTCATTCAAATCTTAAGTTCGTTTGGTGTGCGCCACTTCATCGCCAACGACGTCGACCCGCAGGTTGACTTCTTTCAAGGAATAAACATCAAGTGGGTCGGTCAGGATACAATTTTTAGGGAAGCGGACATCGTGACTGTGCACGTGCCCCTCACTCCGCACACACGAAATATGGTCGGACGCTCCCAACTCGACTTAATGAAGGAGGACGCAATTCTCGTAAACACCTCTCGCGGCGGTGTTGTCGATGAAGACGCGCTGGTCCGTGCCCTCCAGGACGGACGCCTCGGCGGCGCTGCTATCGATGTCTTCGCTCACGAGCCCTACTCGGGTCCCCTCACGCAGGAACCTCGTTGCCTACTCACCAGCCACATGGGCTCCATGTCCATCGACTGCCGTATCCGGATGGAAGTGGAGGCCGCTGAAGAAGCAGTTCGCTTCCTAACTGGGAATTCGACTCTAAGCCCGGTTCCAGAGCGGGAGTACCTAATTCAAGCTCAATAAAAGGGCCCGGCCCGATTTGCCATCCGTGATTTCATTAGTCCCAGTGCTCGGCTTGAGGCACTCGACAGGCGGGGTCCACATCGAGCCCTGCTTCTTTCCTGATCGGGTAGTTGCATCGGCGCATCCACTTACGTGTAAGGCGTCCCATATGCAGGCCCTCAAGGTTCTGTGGCCGAACAACTGACACATCCATGTCGGCCAACCAAAGATCGCCATGAGAGTCTCAATCGCAGTTCAGCGGATTGAGGCCAACAAACACCTCAAACAGCGCAATAGGCCGCAGTAGCTCTTCCTCCTTGATTCGTCGTGCTCCCAAGGGCCCCATGAGTTGCGACACCAGACAGTCACGGCCGAATCCACTTTGGGGTTCGAGTTGCCGATGGGGCGGGACCGGATAGCTCAAGTGCCCGCTGCTCCGTCCCGACCCGTGCCTGCCATCTCGCCTCGCCATCAGCTCCCCCCAACGCTTTCTTGGATCCGGGGACCTGGTCCACATTCACGTCAAGAGACTCGGCCCAATCCCGGACGGAGGAGGCTGGCGCGTTCACGGCCCTGGCAGCAGCTGACAGCGCAAGGACTTGCGGCTTAGCTTTGACTCTGCCCACGATGTGATGGACGACTACTCCCATGCTGCCGCAACTGTGAATGGGCCAAGAAGCATCGAGATGCCACCGCTACCAATGGCTCATCCACGATTCTTCCCCTCAGGTGGAATTACTGAGGCCGGAGCAGGTGCGAGGTCAGCGCCACTCAGCGAAAAGGCGATTGGTCCATGTACGCACGCACAGCGTCGACGAGCGCGCCCTCTGGCTCGACGTCGACTAGTCCGATCTCACCGTCGGCATTCACGAGAACCAGCCGCAGATGCCTAGCCGAATTCTTTTTGTCTCTGCGCAGGGCGGCAAGCAGCGCATCCTGGTTGATGGCCACGTGCTCGAATCCCAGATAGTTCCTTGCGAGCGTTGGGTGCATCCGCTCGTATTGCTCCCAACCACTAAAACCGAGACTAGCCGACGTGTAATTGGCAAGATCCATACCGATCGTGACCGCGATCCCGTGAGGGACCGCGTAGTCGGTCGCGATCTCGATCGCGTGGCCGAAGGAGTGACCGTAATTCATGACGTTGCGCGGCCCACGGTCGAACTCGTCGATCTGAATTAGTTCCCGCTTGAACAGCAGGGAGCGGTGGATGGCAGCTTCCATCACCGCATCGTCGAGGAGCAGGTCGTCGTACTCGGCGGCCAGCCGATCGAAACTCTGCGCGCCCGCGATCGCATGCACCTTGAGCATCTCGCCGATGCCAGAACGGATGTCGGCATCGTCGAGCGTCCGAAGAAACCGCACGTCAATAGTGACTCGGCACGGGGCTCGAAAGGTTCCGACGAGGTTCTTGGTGCCCGCGGCGTTGATCGAACTCTTCGAGCCAATGCATGAATCGGACTGCGCGAGCAACGTCGTCGGAACGAACGACCAGTCCATACCGCGGAACAGTATGGACGCGATGAAGGCAACGATGTCTTGGGTGATTCCACCGCCCACAGCGACCAACTCACCACTCCGGCGCACCCCTACTGCGACGAGCTTCTCGATTATCTCCGGGACGCGCTCGAGGGACTTGCTGTCCTCTCGTGCCTCCACGGCCACGGTCGTAGCCGCATCCAGTGACAGCGCGCCGGCGTCCCGGTACAGCTCGAGCACCCGCTGGTCTAGGACCACCACGCGCCCCGGCCCACTGACCAGATCAGCCAGCGCGTCATCAGTGAATCGGACCTCATAGGGCCCGACTTGCGAGTCTACGGTGAAGTCGAGTTCAGACACTGGCGAATCCACCGTCTATGAGGATTGCTTGCCCGCTGATGTACGTGTTCTGCTCGCTGGCCAGAAAAGCTACGAGTGCAGCCACCTCCTCGGGCCGGCCGAGCCGGCCAATCGGAATCTCCTGCTGGATGCGCGCTACGCCCTCCGCGCCGAGCACCGTCCGGGTCAGGCTCGTATCGATGACGCCGGGCGAGACGCAGTTGGCTAGGACGCCGTCGCGAGCCACCTCCGCGGCCAGGGCGCGGGTCATGCCGACCAGGCCGGACTTGCTGGCAGAATAAGAGGCTCGCTGTTCACGCGACACCTCAGCCCAGATCGACGCCACATTCACGATTCGGCCCCAGCCGGAGTCGCGCATGTGCCCGAGAACGGCCTTGCACAGGAGCATCGGAGCCCTCAGGTTGATGTCCTGGACTGCCTGGAAATCAGCCGGCTCGATGTCGGCGAAAGGGGAAATGCGGTTCAGCCCCGCATTGTTAACCAGTATGTCGATCGACTGGCCGACCACCGTCGCCGCAAGATCCAGAGTCTCCTCGAGCGAGGAAAGGTTGGCAGCGAAGCCTTGATAAGGGGAACTGACCAACGATTCCTTGCTGCTGGCGACTACTAGCACCTCGCACCCCGCATCGCCCAGGGCTCGCGCGATCGCGTCGCCCAATCCTCTGTTCCCGCCCGTCACCAAGGCCCGGCGGGTCTTGCCAGCACGATTCACTCGCCGCGAGCCCTGATCAATCCGGCTACCGCGTGATTAATGATCAGGTGGGCATCCTCCGCCGGTCCGTAGTCGCCCATCTCGGTTGGGGCGTGGATGGTCAGGTCGGCCACGGCCTTAAGTATTCCACCGTCGAAGCCGACCACTGCAGCCGTGGTCAGCCCCGAGGAGCGCGCGAAATCGAAGGCACGGATCAGATTCGGGGAATTGCCCGACGCCGAGATAGCCACGACCATATCGCCTGGGCGCGACAGCGCCCGGAGCTGGTACGAGAAGATCTCTTCGAACGAGAAATCGTTGGAGATCCCCGTCACCAGCGACGGGTTGTCGGTGAGGCAAACAGCCCGCACGACCCGGTTCGTACGGGAGTAGGCCATGACAAGGTCGTTGACGTAGTGACTGGCGGTGGAGGCGCTCCCGCCGTTGCCGATGAAGAACACCTGGCAGCCCGAGGCCACTGTGTCGTCTATGCGGGTGGCGAAGAGCTCCATTGCCCCGGCATCTACAGTCGCGAGGACGGCCTGCACTCTGCCCATGTACGCCTCGAGGTATTCAACGCCCGGCATCTCTCGCACTCCCATCTCCATCGCCGCTCCCGTCGCCGAGCAGGTGAGCCAAGATCGGACGCGGATCCCTGATCCCGTACCTATCCCGCCATCTCTCGTCCTGATAGTAGATCTGGTAGACCAGGCCAAGGGTACCGAGGGCGTCAGCCGACGAACCCGAACCCACGGGTCGCTGGGCGTCGATCGTGTTCCTGAAGGTCACCACTTCCTTAAGCCACGAGGCATCATCGTTGTAACGCGTCATCTGCTCGCGGGGATCGCCGCTATCCCGAGTCGGATTGGCCCGCACTACTGTGAGCGTCTCCGAACCGTAACTCTTAGAGCTCGTCAGAATGCCACCCAGGATCAGGCTGCCCCGGCTTAGGGTGATGTCCAACGAGAACTGGTGCCTCCACTGCGTGGCGGACGACGTGACCGACGCGATGACGCCAGACGGGGTGCGCATCAGCGCATACGCGTTGTCCTCAACGTCGTAACCCCAGTGTTCGTTCGAGATGAAACTGTGCACTTCCTCGAACTCTCCACCGAAAAGCCTGATGAGATCGACCATGTGAATACCCTGGTCCAGCAAAACTCCACCACCCGCGGCTTCCCGCTTGGTTCGCCAATCGGGTTGGTCGAATGTCACAAGCTGTGACTTTCCGTAGACACCACGCAGGCTCACCACTTCACCCAACTCGCGCGAGTGGACGATCCTCAACGCATCCTCTACGGACTCGTGATAGCGGTGGTTAAAGCCGTACATCAGCTTGAGATCGGGGTGCTCGCGCTCCGCCTTCATGACCGTGACGAGCTCCTCCATGGTCCGCGCTGGCGGCTTCTCACAGAACACGTGCAGGCCGCGTTCCAGTGCAGACACAGAAACTTCCGCCGTCATGTCGTTGCTCATGCATACGAAGACGGCATCCAAGTCGTCGCGCAGGAGGGATTCATAGTCCGCGTGGACTTGAACCCCGTCAGGAACTGTCGTCAGAGCTCGTGGGTTCTCGTCGCACACGGAAACCACCGACATTCCATCGATTGCCTCAACGCAGGAGTACCTACGGCGGCCTACGATGCCAAAGCCTGCGACCCCAACGCGGATGGCTTTGTGCATGCTCCCACGATACTGCAGCCTTGATAGGCTTAACTTAATCAACAGTTCCTAGTGTGCGCCCGCAAGCCAGGACGAAAAACGTAGTTGAGGTAGCAATGGAGCTCGGAAGCGCCCTGCGGCAGCGACTGGCGGCTGGCGATGCAATCGTGGGATCATGGCTCTCACTAGGCGACTTCGCAATTGCAGAGATCATGTCACGGGCGGGGTTCGACTTCTTGGTCATCGACCTTGAGCACGCACCCACATCGGTGGAGACAGCCGCTGGGCTGATACGCATTGTGGACCTTGCAGGCTGCTCGCCTCTTGTGCGCCTACCTGAGTTCAGCCCCGTATTGGCCAAGCAGGTTCTCGATGCCGGAGCCCATGGAATAGTCGTCCCCAACGTCGACAGTGCGGAATTAGCACGATCGGTGGTCAAATCAACTCGCTACCCTCCAAATGGCACCCGGGGGGTGGGGCTCCACCGTGCGCATGGCTACGGGACTTCGTTCCAAGACTATTTCGATTCATCAGGGTGGGGACTTTTGGTCGTGGCGCAGATCGAGTCCCTATCTGGGGTTGAGCACATCGATGAGATCGCCTCGGTTGAGGGCCTTGATGCCGTAATGGTGGGACCCTACGACCTATCTGCCGACCTTGGCACACCCGGCGACTTCCATTCGGCGGCGTTCACCGCGGCTGTAGGTCGGGTGAGTAACGGCGCGCAGGCGGGGGGCATCGCGACCGGCATCCACATCGTGGAACCAAACCCGGAGACGCTCAGAGCGAGCGCCAAAGACGGACACCGCTTCCTCGTGTATAGCGTTGATATGCGTATCGTCGATGTGGGCGCACGCACCGGCGCACGAGCCCTGATAGAGAACCCGTGAATGTTCTTGCGGTGATCCCAGCAAGATTGGCTGCGACAAGATTCCCTGGCAAGCCGCTGGCCGACCTACACGGCCTGCCCATGGTGATGCACTGCTACTTCCGCACCTGCCTGTCTGAGCTGATCGACGGTGCCGTCATCGCTACGTGCGACCCGGAGATCGCGGATGTAGCGCAGCAGTTCGGGGCTCCGGTTGTGATGACCTCCGAGCAACACCTCAATGCGGTTGACCGCACGGCAGAGGCGGTGCGCACCATCAAGGCATCAAGCACGGCACAGCCGGATGTCGTCGTCCTGGTTCAGGGTGATGAGCCCCTTCTTGATCCGGGGACTCTTGATCTCTTGGTGTCGACAATCACGGCAGCACCGACAGTTGACGTGCTAAATGTCATGGTCCCATTCGCCAACTATGAGGACTTTCTCGACCGCAACAGTCCCAAAGTGGTTGTAGACGCTAATGGATACGCCCTGTACATGTCCCGAGAGGCCATACCGTCGGCAAAGCATTCCTGGGATCCGTCGATCGCTCACATGCAGACGGGACTCTTCGCGTTCCGTCCCGCAGCCCTTCAACTATTCGCAGAGACTGGGCGTACGGCACTTGAGGCCGCCGAGTCAATCGACATGCTCCGGGTCCTGCACTCTGGGAAGCAGGTGCGCATGCTCCGGGTTGACGAACGCACCATTGGTGTCGACACGCCCCAGGACCTAGATCGGGTCCACGACCTTCTGTACTCGGATCAAATATTCCCTACGTATCGTGATTTCGACCGAGCGCCAACGGCTGACTAGTGGCACCGCGACGACCCCGATGACTCAAGTCCTGCTGGTCACATCCGACAACCCGCCAACCACGACTGCAGACGTTCTCGTCCTGTGGGACGCATGGCGTCCACCCAACGACTACGCCGGTCCGTGGGTATCGCTGCCAGCAGAGATCCAGCACCATCAGGTCGAGTTTCGGGATCGCTACACATCCTGGCTGGCCGAGGTCGCTGCAACTTCCGTGGGCGGGGCGACGCTGGCGGACAGACTCATCATCCGCCCCGGCCTCAGCTACTGGTGGCTCACTGCGCCAGCTGAGTTCACCTACGCGCAGACGTCGCTCGCGGACGCGATCGTGAGGGTCATGGCTTTCGTGGACTGGGCAGAGCGCCAGGGTGTCACTTCAGTCACGTCCGCCCTGACCGGCGCAGAGCCGAACGGGACCATCGCGGATTGGTGCCGTCGCTCGCGACGGGCATTCGACCTCTTGAACACGGAGCGACGAAGGCAGAAGACGCGCTTCTCGGGTACACCGCTCTTCGCAGCATTGCGCCGCTGGGCCCTCTCGTGGCGTGATGCACGAGATGCACCCCGGGCAATACAGCCCAGTTCGGCCCGCAGCACGGTGCTCGTTGTCGACTACTTGGCGCATCTGCGACAAGACCGCGGTGCGCAGCGGCCCGGCTACTGGGCAACCCTGCCGGAACTGCTTCGAGGCCGGGACGCGGCCGTTGGCTGGCTCCACGTATACGTCCCTACTCCCTCGACCCCAACAACGGGCGACGCGGTCAAACTGACCCAGCAACTAGAGATGGCCGACGGCGAGCCGCACGCGGTAGTCCAGGCATCAGCGCCACTTCGAGTCCGGCTCGGCGCCGTGCGTGACTACCTCCGGGTTCGGCGTATGCGCCGGATCCTGTGCCGATCCGAGCACCGACCTCTCCTGGCGGGGCTTGACGTTTGGCGCCTCCTGGTCGACCGCACGACCAACTCATTCCTCGGCAGCGAGGCGATGGACAACTGCCTGTGGCTGCGGTACTTCGACCATCACCTGAGCAGGATCCCGCGCCAGGATGTCGGCATCTACCTACAGGAAAACCAGCCCTGGGAGTTCGCTCTGCTGGAGGCGTGGCGAAGCAACGGTCACGGCACAATCGTGGGCGTCCAGCACACCACCGTCCGCTACTGGGATCTGCGATACGTAAAGCAGACGCCGCCCGGAGGGCTCAGATCCAGCGCAATGCCTCGACCCGACGTCTCGCTCCTGAACGGTCCGGCGGCGTCACGCGCGCTGCAGACGGCGGAGCCTCTGGGCGGGCGGGTGACCGAAGTTGAGGCGCTCCGGTTCTTGGCCGCTGGGAATGCGCATGAGGTGACGCAAATTGCGGGGGAGGCCACCGGGCCACCGCGCCTGCTTGTTGTCGCCGAGTACGACCCCGACTACGCGAGGGACATCGCTCAACTTGTCAACGAAACTCTCGAAGGGGCGAGCCGAAGGCGAGAGCGAATCGATGTCATCTGGAGGCATCATCCGGCAGCACCTGAAATGGGGCTAGTGCTTCCACGGGTCGTACGAGTCGATGCGAACACCCCTCTCGGCACTCTCATGCGCGAATGCGACATGACGCTTCTCGGTGAGTTCTCATCGGCCCTGGCCGAGGCACGAATCCTGGGCGTTAGGTCAGCTGTGCTGCCCCCGGCGCGCACCCTCGCGACCGAGCCATCGGGCAACCAGGAGCGCGGCGATGCCGCCACGGATCCGGGTACTTTGCTCGACAGGCTGCTCGACGCGGCTCGACGCCGCACGACACACGAGACGGTGTCCGCGCCGGCCAACACGCTCTTCCATCGGGATCCGCACCTGCCCCAATGGCAGCGGGAACTTGACGCTCTAGGGCTTGTCGAGCGCCGCTAGAGTCGCTTCATGAGTGAGCCGCTAACGGAGAACGCCATTAGGCCCGCCGACCTTTTCGCCCACTACCTGGAGCTCGTGAGCGCCGACACAGAACTCTTCTTCGGCACCACGTCCCGCCAGCCGATGCCCTGTCCAGCTTGCGCTGCCGCAGGCGAACGGGCCTTCGCGAAACTAGGGTTTGAGTATCGCGAATGCTCGGACTGCCACTCCCTGTGGGTCAGCCCTAGGCCCGCCTTTGAGGAGTTCTCAGCCTTCTACGCCGAATCCAGGTCATCCCGTTACTGGGCGGAGGTCTTCTCTCCGGCCGTCATGGACGTGCGCCGCGAGCGACTATGGCGGCCCAAGGTCAGTCGGGTCACCGAGCTAGCTGCCGTGTGGGGTGATCCCACCTCACCGTTCAGCTCGCTCATCGACATCGGCGGAGGGACCGGAGTCTTCGTGGAGGAGTTCGCCGCTGTCAACGACATGGCTACCGTCGTCGTCGAACCCAGCCCCGAAGCCGCCCAAGCGTGCCGGAGTCGCGGGATCAACGTCATTCAAGCCTTCCTCGAGGATCTCGATCCCGCTGAACTCCCTGCAGGCCCTCGTGTATTCACCTGCTTCGAACTGTTCGAGCACGTTCACGACCCAGTCATTTGGCTCCGAACCATCGCCGACCTCATGCGGACGGGCGACTTGCTGGTGCTAACTACCCTAAGTAGCACCGGTCTGGACATCCGCGTGCTGTGGGAGCAGTCCGCTTCCATTAACCCTCCGCATCACATCAACTTCCTTAACCCTGGTGCGATGCGAAGACTCGCGGACAGATGTGGTATCACCCTCCTAGACGTAACGACCCCCGGACAGCTTGACGTCGACATCCTTCGCAATAACCTGGATAAGCTCTCCGATCGCTTCTGGCGGCTCCTTGTCCAATCGGACGTCGCTACGCGAGCGCGTTGGCAGTCAGTGGTAGCCGAGACCGGGAACAGTTCCCACATGTGGGCCGTCATGGGTAAAGCGACTTGACAGCGAATGACGGCAGGAGTGGCGTGGGGCTCACCGCACGTGCACTGTTCCGCTTGGACTGGGGTTACAGATTCGGATTCCTCGGGGTGATGGGACGCGCCTACCGAACTGAGACTCGCCTGCGCGGAATAGCGCTGGGTTACAACGCCGCCTTCTTCGGTCGGCCCATCCTAATGATTCATCCGGGTTCGTCAGTATCCATCGGTGATGACTGCGTTCTCGTACGCAACTCACGCCGGTGTTCAACCGCCAATCTCTACCGCCCTGTTCGCCTGCAGACAGACAACGACTCAAGCACGATCGCAATCGGCCGGGGCTCCGGTCTCAATGGAGTATCCATATGGTGCCGCAGCACATCAGTAATTCTCGGCGAGGAAGTCGCACTCGGCCCCAACGTAACTATTACGGACTCGCCCACGCACGCGCTATGGCCTCCACAGAACCGCTCCCACTACCCGGGCGTCGAGCTCGACAAGCCAGTAGTGATCGGTGACCACGTCTAGGAGGGCAACGGCGCGTTGATACTCCCGGGCGCCACGGTCGGAAAGAACTCGGTGATCGCCGCTCGTAGTGTGGTTACGGGCGAGATCCCCCCCCCAACTGCCTGGCCGCAGGCACACCCGCCAAGATCGTTAGATATTTAAATTGAGTCCAGCTAGAGGTGACGCGCCCCTCCGATCACGTCTACATTTTTGAGTGTGAAAATCGCTAGATTTCTCAACTTGAACCGCGATATGGCCGACGAGCCTCGTGACGATCGGCGGCTCCCGATCGTCCCTCCAACTAACCCAACAGCCCTTGAACCAGTGGGATCTCGCACGCGGATCCTTGTCAAGCGCCCCAGTCCCGACTCTGTTGGACGTTACCAGGCCGTCCAACCCCCATCGACTGCGATGATCTGTCCAGTCACGTAGCGAGCGTCGCCTCCCGCAAGCCATCGCACTGCACCAGCAACATCGGACTCGCTCCCCATTCTGCCGAGCGGCGTACGTTCCTCGTACCTCTCTGCGAAGGTTGCGGGTTGCTCCCTCGCTATCCCCCCAGGAGCAACCGCATTGACTCTGACTCTGGGGGCCATGACAGTGGCTAAGTATCGCGTGATCTGCACGAGTGCGCCCTTGGAGGCTGCGTACGCCGGCGATACACCCATGGACGTCTGTCTGTAAAGGCTCGGCACCGGGCCCACCAGTCCATAGATCGATGCCACGTTCACAATGCTCGGCAGGCTCGACTGCTCCAACAGAGGCATGAGTCCAATACTCAAGAGGTAGGGCGCTATCGCATTAACTTGAAAGGCAAGTGAGAACTCCTCAGCGACCGAGCGTTCTGCTGCCGGTCTCTCCAGTGGATTTGTGATGGCGGCGTTGTTCACCAGAACGGTGATTGACGGGATCTGCGAGATAATTTCGGTAATCCCTACCTCAATAGCGGCCGGGGAGGAAAGGTCTACAGGCAGGTATCGGAATTCAGTGCCCCGACCCGCGTTCGTAGGGACCGGATCCCCGTCTTGACCATGAAGATGATCGGTACCCAACACATGGAACCCCGCGCCCTGAAGCCGACTGACCAGCGATCTGCCCACCGGTCCGCGACAACCCGTCACCACTGCCCAATCCTGCACGCCCGACTCCCTAAACCCGCTCATCCGCGAGGAGCGTCATGATCAGTAGCAGCAATTTGCCCATTTCAAAAATCCACACTCGCAGCCATTGACTGAACTATACGTCTGCCGTCAAAGACTTTGGTTCGAGAAGAGGGGACACTTATTCGCACCCGCATTGGTCCGCAGTAAATGGCTTGCGCGCAGGCCAGTCACTATGGTGGGCGCCGATAGGCTAACGACACCCCATTCTCCTTGGAGGTGTTTCGCAAAGTGGCGATGCGCTACATCATGATCGTCGAATCGCCACTAACGCGGCGCGATGAGGCTCGATTGGGGTTCGAAGTCCTACACCGAAGAGGACTAGAGACTGAGGTTTGGGACATCAGCCGACTAGTTCTGCCGATCGCAAACATGCAATGGGTTGAGGACCCAAAGATTACCAAACCAATCTTGATTAAGGACTTTCACCAATTCGAAGAGATGGTGAACAGGCTGTCTTCTTCCGACGTACTGGTGCTGAGTGCTGGAATTGATGAGAACTTTTCGCGATCGCGGCCAACGGTCGCAGAAAAGTACTGGAGGATTCTCGCCCAGGCTAGGTGTCGCATCGGTGCCCTTGTGATCGGGAGCATTCCTGCGCTCAACACCTCAGAATCGCGAGGACTCGCACTTCGCGCGTTGTGCCGGCGACCGCATCTCTTGGTATCCCGTCTGGGAACGCGAATCGTACGAGACCGAGCAGGTGAGAGGAAATGGGCGACCGCGTCTTCCCAGCCGATACCCGAACTAGACTTCGTCTGGGCGGGCACCACCGCGGCCGGCATCGACCCACGGCTAATCGGAGACGCCACGAGAGTGGTGTACATACACACGCTTGACTATGACCAGGTGCTGGCCGTCCCTCATCCTGAAGTTGCCGAACCACTCACAACATTTATCGACTGCATGGGCCCTAGTCATCCAGATTACTTGACTCATTCGATTCACTACTCGATGCCGATGGCTCGCTATCGGGACCAAATCTGTGAAGCGCTGGACTTGCTCGAAAGCTCGCTGGGATTCCGGACGGTTGTCGCTGCGCACCCCAGAGCAGAGCCAGGATCCATGGAAGCGTGGTACGGAGGGCGCGAGGTACGGTACCGGGAAACGGCCGCACTCCTAGCTCGCTCGTCATTGACTGCAATGGCTGACCCCAGCACCGCCGTCGGACTGGTGGTTGCACTACGAAAGCCCCTGGTCCTCTTTACATCAAGAAATCTGCAGGCAGAGAACCGTCTCCTACTCAGAAAGTTCAGCCACGAGTTGGACGCTCCGCTAATCAGGGTCGATAGCAAGAGGCCTATTCGCTTACCGTCCGTGAATCCTGTCGCCTACGCGAGATACATGGAACGCTACGTGAAGCGCCCGGGCACACCGTCCAAAGCCTTTTGGGAGGTGGCAGCAGACGACATGGAGCGAGCACAGCGCATCCCAAGGAACCCCTAGTCGCAACTCTCACTATTCCTTATTTTGCCCGACGCGAGACATTCGTGACGAGGGTCCGGAGAAAGTCCAACCCAGCCGGGCCACTTCGCTCAGGATGGAACTGACAACCAACGGTCATTCCCCTACCAACTACGGCGCCAAACGCAGAAGGCCCGTAACTCACATGTGCGAGGGTTTCGGGGGAAATGCTTCGCAAAGCATAAGAATGAACAAAGTAGTAGAACGCCCGGGAGTCAAGCCCGTCGAGAATCGTCAAGTCCCAACTGCGAGAAGGCTCCAAGGGCGCCCAACCCACGTGCGGAACCTTCACGCGATCAGTCTGGTGAAGGGACGCTTTAAGTCGCGAGATGCGGCCCGGCATGACGCCCAACCCAGCTGTGGCGCCGAACTCCGAACTCTCCTCAAAGAGCACCTGCATCCCGACGCAGATCCCGAGAAGCGGCTTGGCGCTGAGCGAGTAGTCAATCAGGAAGTCCGTAAAGCCCCGGCGAGCGATCTCCTCCATGCAGTGCGAAAACGCGCCAACACCGGGCAAGACCAAGAGGCCAGGGTCCTTCACGTCCCGTGTGTTCTCTACCGTTCTCGCCTGCACTCCAATCGACTGGAATGCGTTACGAATGCTAGTCAAATTTCCCACACCGTAGTCGATGATCGTCACTTCAAACATCTAGTCAGGCTCCACCATCTCGCGGAGGTAGATCCCACTCGACCGGCAGGTCCGTCGAACCTCGCCTATATCCAAGCGGCGGTAATGGAATGCCGATCCCACGGCGAGCGCGTCCGCACCTGACTCGTAGCCATTCACGACATCCTCACTGGTGCCCACCCCTCCACCCACGATCAGGGGCACGGGAACCGCCGCAGCAACCGCTTCAATAAGTTCAGTGTCCAATCCCCGGTGCGTGCCGTCTCGGTCGACGGACGTGACCAGAATCTCGCCAGCGCCCAGTTCAACGCCGCGAGTAATCCATGAGACCGCATCAAGACCCGTGTGTTCACGGCCACCCTCCCGATAGCACTCCCAGCCGGTGGCGGTGCGCTTGGCTTGAACTGAGAGCACTACGCACTGCGAGCCGAATCGACCTGCTACCTCGGAGATCAGACGAGGGCGCTCGACCGCCGCGGAGTTCACGGCGACCTTGTCCGCACCCGACTCCAATAGACGCCGCGCATCTTCGACTGTCCGGATACCCCCTCCCGCAACGATTGGCACGAATACGTTCCCCGCTACCTGATTCAAGATTTCTACCAGAGAACCCCTGCCGTACAGCGAAGCGACCGCATCAACGAAGAAAATCTCGTCAATGCCTTCCTCGTAATACCGTGCAGCGAACTCCTCGGCCGAACCCAGCACCCGAAGCCCTTCGAAGGACACGCCCTTGATAAGTCGGCTCCCCTTGACGTCAAGCCGCGCTAGTAGGCGCCTAGTCACGACTTGACGTTTCCCGTCCAATCGGTCGCAGCACTCGCAGCTCCTGCCGGGTCCGTCGACTCGACTACGTGCCGCAGACGCCAGGTCGAGCCATCTCGGTACCACAGATGAGGCGATCTAAAACTGTCGCTTAGTTGGTCGTAGTAAGCCCTACTGAACTCAGCCGAATCCAATAGACGCGCAGCCGCTGGGAACTCGTTGCTGCCCAGTGACAGGTACCGGTAGATCTCGTCTTCAAAGCGGACAGGGAATTCGCCGTCATACTTGCGAACGAGCGACACGGCCTCGTCACGAGTCAACTCACCCGAGCGCACTTCCTGGGAAGCGTCGTAAGTCGCTCGACCGATGCCGAACTTGATGAAAGTCGTGTGATAATGAAAATCGTCGATCTTGTCATCAATGCTGTTGTACTTGCTGTAAGTACCTGGAGTTCTCTCAGGCGAAACCGTGAAATCCCCGTGTTCCACAGTGTAGTAGTAGGCACCCTGCGGATGCCATGGTAGGTAGTAACCGAGGTAGTGCACCTGAACGCCACTCGACTCAAGTTTACCGGGGTCAGCCGGCATGTACGGCTTCCAGTCCCCGGGTTTCAGACCCCACTCGTCGCGCAACTCCCGAAGGGAAGTGCCGCCGAGGTAGACGTTCTCATCGCTTGAGCTGGTGAAGTACTCCCAACTGCGTCGAGCGCTATCGAACTCGGCGCGGGGGTTTCCGTAATCGGCCTCATGCTCGCCGTAGAACACAAGGGGTACGTCGTACAGGAGTGCCATCTTGGGAGCCAGATTCTTCTGACCAAGAATGAAGGGCTGGAAGGGGTGGAGCAGGCGGTCCACCGCGAGACGAGTTAGCAATCGGTGGATTCTGCCATTCGGAGTGACCAAGATGTTGTCAAACCCTGCATGGATCCATGCGCTGTGGTTGCGGAAGCCCCAATCGGTGTAGACGTGCGGAGCCCACGTGACCGTAAGGGGATTCAATCCATATTCGTACTTGAGTTTGTGAGCCGCATAGAAACTGTCCTTGCCGCCGGAGCCGGGCACAATGCAGTCATAGCGCCCATCATCACGTCGGAACTTGGCCGCCAACTCTAGAAGCTCTTGGTGCCTACTATCCCAGTCGATGTGCCGCTTTGCCTCCGCCACTTTGCACGCATCGCACACGCCATCGGAATCCAAGGCAATCGTGGTTTTGGCAGATTCTGCTGTGTGCCGAAACTCGATCGCGGAGTTTGGTCTTTGGTTGGAGATCACACAACGGCTGCAGAACCGCACGTCGGCCGGGAGCCCGTAGAAGGCCTCCGGCGCAACTGCTCTCTCACTATCGTCGCGTCGAACCGCTTCGCCTAATGGCTGGTGGCTCACTGGAACCCTCACTCCCTCTCTATTCGGGGGCCTAGCACATCCTCAATGTGAGGCACGTCCATTAAGTGATCCGCGTCGCAACACCCCGAAGCTTCGTACCGGATTCTAGGGGATCTCTAGCGGCTCGGAACCACGAGGACCACGCCCTTCCAATGACAAGGTCCAATCAATCGTCTGGGCAATTCCGGTCGTCAGTGGCGTGACCGACTGATTGCCCACGACAGATTCGAGACAAACCCTCGATGCGCTTCCTACATCGACACCACACAAGACATCGACGAGGTCACCGCCCCACCTGTCACCGAGTACTGCGTCAGCAACTTGGGTTGGGCGAGCGGAGCAGCCACTGCCAACATTAAGAGTATGTAGCGGGAAGGATTCCGCTGACGTGAGGGCGGCAAAAACACGTGCAACATCGCCGACATACACAAAGTCGATCGGCGGCTCAATCTCAGGGTCTCCCCTGCGGAACGACCTTGTGCCAGTCGCAGCGTCCGAGCAGATCTTTCCCATCACCGTCCCGCTGGACTGCCCGGGGCCATAGACGTTGAATAGGCGTAGGGCAACGCTCTCAATGTCTGCCGACTGCAGCATCGTCTCAGCCTGCAACTTGGCCGTGGCATATGCGCTTTCGTGTGAGACCGGAAAGCCCTCGGTGATTGGGTAGTCAAGCGGCCGGCCGTACACGAGGCTTGACGATGCGTAGATGACGCGACAGAAGCGGCTCCGGTGGGCCGCCGCCAGTACGCCAGAGAGTTGCCGCAGCTCTCTCTCGATCGTCACGTCGCGATGCGACTGGTTCGACTCAGGATTTCCAGCCAGGTGCACGATCGTTGAACCCGCAGGAAGTTTCTCCCGCTGGTGAAGCTCCTCAATCTCGCATTGCATCCGAGTCAGGTTCGACGCCCCTTCAGCTGACGGGGGAATCTGCCCTGTCCGCGAGTTGTCGCGAACAAGCGCCGTCACATGCATCTCTTGGCTGAGTAGCGCATTGACCGCGTGAGCTCCGAGAAAGCCGTTAGCCCCCGTGACAAGGACGTGCTTCATGCGTTGTCCTGGTGATTCCATTCCGCGTGCGGAGACTTCTTGTTGAGAAGCACAGTGTCCAATGGAAGCGTGGCCAGCACATCAGCGACGGACTGCCCGACGTCGCGGCCCGCGTAGGGGTGACCCGCTTCAAGAATCCGAGATCGATAGGCGTCGTCGGTCAGTGCAGACCTGATCGCACTGACAATCGCCTGCGTGTCGGCACCCACGTCGATAACGCTGCCCCCACGAAGCCGACCACGCTGCCGCTGACCTACATTGACGCACGGACAGTTGAAGGCTCCTGCTTCCTTCACTCCTGCTGATGAGTTCCCCACAAGTGCAAGGCGGTGGCCCGAGGTTCCGCCAAGCGCAAGGAGGCCATGGAAGAGGCGGCGGCCGAGGGAATCACGCAATACGAAGTTGGGCCCAAGATCGTCCGACAGCTGGTCGAGTCCTGCTCGAATCTGGTCGGCGCCGTGGTCGTTGTTCGGTTGAGTAGCAACAACTTGGATGCCCTCTTCGACCAACTCGGCCAGAGCGGTCAGACTCGCAGCCAATTCGCTTGTAGTCGCTGCCAAGTCTGTAGGTATCGGGTGGAGAGTGAACAAGACAATAGGCTCTCTCCCATCAATCCCAAGACTGCCCTCAATCTCATCGATGCCCGCGAAGTCACCACGCCGGACATAGTCGCCGACGACGGCACCTACTTGGATCACTCTCCAGGGCTCCTCCCCCATGCGGATGATTCGGGCCGTGGCGACCCCGTTGGTCGTGAGATGTACGTGCGCCAGTCTGGAGATGGCGTCTCGCACGGCGTCGTCGAGGGCACCGCCCTCGGTGACGTCCCCCCCTTCTACGTGAAAGGTGGGGATCGCCATTTGGGTCGCTGCAATGGCCGCTCCGAAGGTCTCAAACCTGTCGGCGTATACAAGGCACGCGTCGGGAGCAATTCGGTCGAACGTCTGCGCCATCCCGATGGCAGTCTCACCAATGGCTATTGGCGTAGCTTGGCGAGTATCGACCACTGTGCATTGGACTCGATCTGCGATGGCCAGCCCGCTCTCGGCAACCTCCCACTCCGTCCTTCCACCTTGAATCGAAACGTGCGTCCCGCCGAGAACCAAGCTCAGTCGCAGACGGCGATCGGCCTGGATCGCTTGCAATAGCGGAAGCTGCAGCCCGAACTCCGCACGGCTCCCGCTATACGCAACTATGTGTCGGGGGCTAGTTGTCACGATCCACCCCCCGGGGGTTTCGGCTGCCCATGCTAATGCCGACTGACGTCCAGCCTTGAGTCAATTGTGGAGATCCTCCGTGCGCAGGAATTCGTTGGGAGGAATAGTCCGCGCCGTCCGCGCGCCGATTACGGTCGGGAGGTCCTCGGCATGAAAATCGCCCGTTCCGGGGCGCTTGAGTGCGAGATCCGACTCAGAGATCACGGAGCCAGAGGGAATCTCGACGGCTGTTACGATCGAGCTTATCGCGAAGCTTCGAACGGGAGCCTCAGACGCCTGGTCTCCCGAGCCGGTCTGCAGTGACCTCCATATGGCTGTTGCCCCTTCGATCAGGTCGCTCAGTTCCTTCGGTTCGATGGATACAGGCATGTCTGGACCAGGCCACTGCCGATCCGCGGTGAAGTGCTTCTCTACTACGCACGCCCCGAGCGCAACCGCTCCCAGTGCAGTCCAGATTCCTTCCGAATGGTCGGATATGCCGATTGGGGTTTCTGGAAAACGCTCCATTAGTGCTGGGATGGAGCGAATCGCCATGAGTTCATGCGGTGCCGGATACACCGATACGCAATGCAGCAGTGCTACCTGACTCCCGCCAGTGCGCAGAATCTCAACCGCGTTTGCGATCTCGCGATCAGAGTGCATACCGGTGGAGAGGATGACGGGCAGGCCTGTCTCTGCGATCCTCCGAAGTATGAAGGGGTTTGACACTTCTCCAGATCCGACCTTGAAACCCTTCACCCCGAGGCTCACAAGGCGGTCTACAGCTGCGACCGAGAATGGAGTCGAAAGGAATTCCATTCCGAGGCGCTCGCACTCTTCGGCTACCCGCCGCTCCTCATCTGCCGTGAGCGAGCATCTCTCTATAATATCCCAAAGCGTTTCTGAGGAGATCCCCTCGGGAACTATGTCCGTTTTGAGCATCTCTTCCTCGGGGATGTGGGTCTGGAACTTAATGACCCGAGCGCCAGCTGAACATGCGGCCCGGACTAGCTCTAGAGCTTTTTCCAGCGATCCCTCGTGATTGATGCCTGCCTCGGGGACGATGACGGGCTCATGGTTCAAACCAATCTCAATCCTGCCGATTGACAGAATCGTGTCTTTCATGCGAAAACCATACTCACTCAGCTGCCACTTGGGCCCTCGGCCGTGGCTCTCGCGCCACGGGACGTCACAAGTATCTACCGTTCTCCACTGCCAATCGGAGTAGTTCGCGTATCGTAACTAGCCAGAACTAATTCACTCACTCGTCTCCAGGGTCTTTTCGATACAGGGAGCAACATGCGCGAGAGGGAGACGATGCCCCAATGGGGGAGCGGTGTACTGGAGCAATTGTCGACCCACTTGGTAGGTCGCCAAGTGCCGCAGTACTCCACCGCCTTGGAACATTTGGACGATTCCCTTCAGGAGGCGATTGGGGGACGACGAATCCTCGTCCTGGGCGCTGCAGGCTTCATCGCACGACAGACTTTGTCTCTCCTTCTTCCCTACCGACCCAGCCACGTGGGCCTCGTCGACCTATCGGAGAACGGACTTGCGGAATTAATCCGTGGGCTTCGAGTTTCCGATGCCATTCCTGTGGGGACAACCGTGGTCCCGTGGCTCGCTGACATCGGCAGCCCAAACTTCACGCGCCTTCTGCACTCCATGGGACCCGTGGACCGCGTGTTCAACTTCGCAGCCGTCAAGCATGTTCGCAGCGAACGTGACATCCCGAGTCTGCTCCGAATGATCGAGGTGAACCTAGTCGGAATTCATTCGAGCGCCCTAGCCGTCGAAAACCACGCCCCCGGAACTCCGCACTTCGTCGTGAGCACGGACAAGGCTGCAGACCCAAGCAATTTCATGGGGGCATCGAAACGTGCGATGGAGATCGGGTTGTCGTTCATCTTGGCCCCGACTACCAGCGCTCGTTTCGCTAACGTCGCTTTCTCCTCCGGATCCTTGTTGGAGAGTTGGCTCCTACGCCTGGGAGAGCGTCAGCCACTCGCGGTCCCGCAATCGACATGGCGCTACTTCGTGACGCCTCAGGAAGCAGGACAACTGTGTCTCGCCGCTTCCATGGCTCCATCACATTCAGTGGTGATTCCTCACTTTGCAACGCCAGATCTGATCCTTCTGGAGGATGCCCTGCGGTCGACCCTAGAATTCCTCGGCTTTAAACCGATTCGCGTAGCCGGCCTCAGCGAAGCGCGCGCGCGCCTCGCTGAAGGTGCGCTCGATCAGCGTTGCTATCCCTACGTCGTTACGTCACTCGACACTGCCGGTGAGAAGTCTGCCGAGCAACTTTTGGGCGCCGATGAACTGGCTGACCCATGGAAGCCGGGCCTCGACGTTATGCCAATGACGGGATCGGGCGAAGGGCCTGCAAGCCTCATTGCGTGGCTCAAAGAAGTGATTTCGAGCCCCGCGATCGACGTGAACGTTGACGAAGTGGGCCGACGCCTCGCCGAGGTGGTCCCAAACTTTACGCACCAAGCTGGGACGTTCCAGCTCGATGATCGAGCCTGAAGACCGCAGCCCCGTTGGTCGGATGAGGCGAGGGAAGGCCTTGAAATGCAGGCACGGGTCAGACAAAGTTGGACGGGATAGACTATGGTTTGTGGCTTTTCTTCGCGATGGAGCCGGTGATCCGTTTTCGGGTCTTGACCAGCGAAAACCCCTTGCAGTTGACAGAAACCTGATTGCGGAAGAGTGCAGTCTTCGCGAAGCCGTGAGTGCCATCAACATCGGGCCGGCCCACGTAGCGTTGGTGGTCGCAAGAGATGGTCAACTGCTCGGAATCGTCACGGATGGAGATGTTCGCAGGGCGCTATTGAGTGGCCAGGGGCTCGACGATCCGGTCCGTCAAGCAATGCCGAGTGAGTTCCATTCGCTTCCAGCGTCCGCAACCGCGAGCGATGCGCTCAAGGTCATGCGAACAAACTCTCTTGACCAGGTTCCTGTCATAGACCCAAGCGGGCAAGTCACGGGAATTTATGTGATTGATGCCCTGGCTGCACCGGAAAGCCTTCCAAACACGGTCGTGATCATGGCCGGAGGTGAAGGTCTGCGCTTACGCCCTCTAACTAACGACACACCCAAAACGCTTCTGCCCGTCGGAGGCCGACCCATCCTAGAAATCATTATCAATCAGTGTGCGGAGGCTGGCTTCTACAATTTCGTGATTTCCGTTAATCACTTAAAGGACCGAATCAAGAGCTTCGCGGGAGACGGATCCCAGTTCGGCGTGAATATCACTTACGTTGAAGAGGATGAGCCATCGGGGACGGCAGGATCCCTGAGCCTCCTGAAGGGTCTTGGCGACGAGCCAATGATCGTCATGAACGGCGACGTTCTCACGAGAGTCAACTTTCGCGATCTTTTGAGGTCCCATTTACAGGTGGGCGCCCACGCCACCGTTTGTGCAAGAAGGCACGAAACACCCGTGCCTTTCGGCATCCTTCATATGGAGGGCGTCGACATCGTGGCAATCGACGAGAAGCCGGTGTTCTCGCACCTCGTGAACGCGGGGATCTACGTCCTGCAATCCTCCGTTGTCGACCTGATTCATCCTGGCATGTACTTGGACATGACCGAGTTGCTGAAACTCGCCCTCAAGAGAGGAAGGAGAGTCTGCGCTTTTCCGTTGCATGAATACTGGCTCGACATCGGATTGCCGGAGACTTTGATGCAAGCGGACTCAGAATGGCTCAGCCGCTCCACGCCGGGACCCCAGTGACACTTGAGCGCTTCGCGGTCGTGGGTTCCGGCAGCGCGGGACGTAGGTATTTGCGACTTATGCGCGCACTGCGGCCTGATGCCGACTTGGTCTTGGTGACTTCCGGGATGGGGGGTCGGAAGGACAAACCTAACGAAGCCACCACGATTGTGGGTGGCATCCAAGAAGCTGTCAGACTTGGACTGACGGCAGCCGTTGTCGCCTCCCCCGCACCCCAGCACGTGGAGCAGGCGCTGATTCTCGTTCAAGCCGCCTGTCCCACGTTGATTGAGAAGCCGGTGGCCGCCGACTCAAGCGATTGCGAAGCGCTCCTTCGAGCGGCTACGCGATCTGGGAGTTTCGTCGGCGTTGCGTACACGCTGCGGTTCGACCTGGCCGCACAGCAATTCCGATCGCAAGTTAATGACAGTAGTGTCGGGACCCTGCTGCAGGCGAGGATCGAATGCGGTTCGTTCCTACCAGACTGGAGAAATGAGGTCGACTACCGCACCTCTGTTTCTGCCCGAGCTGATCTTGGGGGAGGTGTTTTGCTCGAGTTGAGCCACGAAATCGACTACTGCCGATGGTTCTTCGGCGAAATCGATTACGTTCAAGGAATCCTCACGAACACAGGCGACCTGGGGGTCGAGGTAGAGGAGGCCGCGCACGTCATGCTTCGCACGACATCCGGCCTTGCAGTTGCCCTCGTCATCGATTTTCATAGGCGTGTTCCTCGACGAGAAGTGGTTGTACAGGCCACGACCGGTGAGTACCACTGGAACGCACTCTTGAGCACCGTAACGAGGATCAGCAGCGACGGACCGTCCGTGGAGCGGTCGTTCCGCCAGACCCGCGATGACATGTTTCGCCGGCAAATCTGTGACTTCATGGACAGGTCGAAACTCGGGCTGAGTCCTGTCGTAGATCTCGCCGATGCATCAAAGACCCTCCAAATAGCGGAGGCAGTAAGGCTGTCAGACCTGTCGGGGGAACGGGTTTACGTATGACAACACACGCTTTCGTATTCGCCCGGGGAGGATCACAAGGCCTTCCGCGGAAGAATCTGCTCCCCCTTGACGGCGTTCCATTGCTCGGCCACTCAATTCGCCTGGGACAGCGACTTGCCGAAGTGGAACGCGTGTTTGTGTCCACCGAGGATCCCGAGATCGCCGAACTTGCGCTCAAGTTCGGAGCCGATGTGATTCCGCGGCCCCCGGAACTCGCAGGGGGGGACAGTCCTGAATGGTTGGCCTGGCAGCACGCCGTTGGCTGGGTGGGCCAGAATCACGGCGTCTTTGACCGCTTCCTATCCATCCCCACGACTGCGCCGTTGCGATCTGATGACGACGTCCTGGCGTGCCTAGATGCCCTGACACCCGAATGGGACGTTGTCGTGACCATGTCGGTCTCAGCGCGAAACCCCTGGTTCAACATGGTGGTACAAGGAGAACACGGCCGACTGCGGCTGGTGAATGAAATGGACAAGACCATCACTAGGCGCCAAGACGCGCCGATGACCTACGACCTGTCTACCGTCGCCTTCGCAGCGTGGTGCTCTTACATACAAGGAAATGCATCCATCTGGAATGGCAGAGTCCGCGGCATTCAGTTACCAGTCCACCGCGCGCTAGATATCGATACCGAATACGAATACAGGATCGCCCAGTGGGCCATGGAGACCCGCCCGCCAGCGGATTGACATCGGCATTTGATCGAGGGGCATCAGCTCATTGCGCGTAGTTCCCTTGCAACGCTTGAGCGAAAGTGGGTGTGAGAGAGGCTTTTCCAGCCGAGGCTCGGTTCCTCAAGCCTGAACACCGTCCTATCTCCGTACGGATCATGGAGCCATTGCCAGTTGCGCCTTAGGTTACTTTGCAAGAAACGTGCGTTTGCAGTTCGGCCATCCGTCACGACAAGACTCTCCGGCCATAGACTGTGTTCGCGTAGGAGCACGTCTGCAGAATTTGGAATCTGATTTAGTAACTCCGCGCCGCGGCCAAAGACACTACCGACAACCTGCTCCGGATCCGGTGCGTCGAGGTACACGAGATCGGGCGTGAAGGCTGGGACGCCCTCAAACACGCTCGCCACCTGCCCCTGATAATTCACCAGCTGAGCCTGCGCATGGAACATGGTCGTCAGTTCAAGTTGCTTTTTGGGGAGCCGCTCTGTGGCGACCATCTGCCAGTACTCCGATGCATCAACGCTCAGCAACTCAAAAGGGTTCGGATGCGCTACCTGAAAATCTCTTCCGAAGGAGTCACGATTTTCGAGAATTGCACGACCGAGTGCCAGAGTCGACCATCCGGAGCCATACTCGAGGACTGAGACAGCAGCGGTCTGTCGAACCATGCAATAGAGGAAGTACAGATCCTCCACGTCGTACGCAATTGCCGAGTCGCCGGGTTCGAGTGTGCTGGTTTGGCCAGCAGTCGTACGCTGTTCTTGAAGCCAACTCTCGAATTCACCGCGACCGCAGATCGGGACCAAGGTCAGATTCACGCTGCCTCTTCACGTAGAAACAAGAACATAGTAGTGGGGCTGTAGCCGAGCGTAGAGTAAAACACCTCATCGCGGATACAATCAGCCCAAGACGCGTGAAGCCCTGACGTACGGCCGCTGAGAGGCGTGGCCATCGGCATGCAGTGCTGGCATGAAGTCATTGAAGACGGGGCGATGCGCTGAGAGTATTTGGTCATCGCTGTGTGCTCGGGGGCAGGAATGACCCGCAGGGTGGGGGGCTTAAATGAGTAGAGCTGTGAACTTCCGTGAACACCATCAACATCGTCACAATTCGGTTATTGACAGCGGAGCCAGCGGTATCGCGCCGAGTATGCTTGTACGGTGATCCCCACGCTCTCTGTGGTCTCGCCCGTCTACAACGAGGCCGAAGTGCTGCCCGAATTCTGCGACGCATTGCGAAGGGTGCTTGACGAGGTCGGGGCGTCCTACGAAGTCATCCTGGTCGACGACGGAAGTCACGACGGATCTTTCGCTGTAGCGACGCGTCAGGACTGGCCCCAACTCACCGTTATCCGCCTCAGCGCGAACGCCGGACATCAGGCTGCGCTCGAGGCGGGCCTTTCTCACTCGAGTGGAAAATTTGTGGTCACCATGGATGCTGACCTGCAGCACCCACCTACCGTCATCCCAGAACTTCTCGCTGCCGCCCAGGCGAGTGACGTTGACGTTGCCTACGCCATACGTAGCGGTCGTAGCGAGGAAAACTTCTTCAAGCGTTCCACAGCTCGTTGGTACTACCGAATCATTCGGCTGCTCACCGGAGTTCCCGTCATCAATCACGCGGCCGATTTTCGACTCATGAGTCGGTTCGTCGTGGATGTGCTTAATGATATTCCTGGACGCAAGGTATACCGACTTCTACTGCCCTCCCTAGGATTCTCGTACGTAACCGTCGAGTACGTCGCCGGTGAGCGCGCGGCCGGGCAGTCGAAATACACATTTCAGAAGATGCTGTCGCTGGCCGTACGCAGCTCTGTGCAATTCTCGCCCCACCCCCTCCGATTCGTGGCACTGATTGGGCTGCTGACATCGGCGGTCGCTGTGCTGTGGCTGGCCTTCGTCTTCGGCTCCTTCTTCACGGGCAGCGCGCTTATCGGTTGGCCTTCGTTGATGTCAGTCGTCCTCATCCTGGGTGGGATCACGCTCTTTTCGCTTGGCGTCATCGGCGAGTACATTGGCGAAGTGTATGAGGGCATCAAGGGTAGGCCTCACTTCATTGTCCGCACGGTGCATGATCCTCGAACAGGGTCATCCCCCGACCACAGCGACTAGCCATGGCAGGGATCGACTTACCGCGTCGCGGCATCGTCGTTGAGGAACTCAGACTGCGCACACTTCCCATGGCCATCAGTCATGCCGTGAGAGGGCATGATGTTCGGTATCTGAACTCGCAAGTCGGCAACGGCGCCTCGAGTCGACTTCTCAAGAGGCTCTCAATCACCCCAATTTCCCTTGAATCCGAAGAAAGCATCCCCCTGGGCCAACACTCTTACGACGGACCACTCTTCGCTGCCCGCTCCCTCGTGGAAAATATGGGTTTAAAGGACGTTATCGATTTCCTCGGGAGCCGCTACCCAACCGTTGCCCATGCGGGGGATGCCTTTGGCGTCGCGCTGGTACAGGCGATGACAACGGATGTACTGGGCACCTTTGTTGTCGACACCTGGATTCGAGCCCGCGACTACGAGCACGCAGAAGTTCGGTCAAGGACCCCGGAAGAGACTGCGATACTTCGTCATCTAGGTCCTCCTGCCACTGTCCAGACCGCCAACCAGCTGAAGATTCCGTGGGACCGCATAGCGCGAGTCGTGTCGAAGTCGTTAGCCGGTTTCGCCACAAGACTTGGTTCGCACTCAGACGCCACTCTTGCCAGCCAGTCACAGGCGCGGACACCGGCGGCATCCGACCCCGCTGAGGCTCTTGTCCTCATGATCTTCAACCACGGCGACACCTACGGTCAGCTGTATGCATACGACCACCTCTTCAGCACCGACCCATCGTCGCCATTGTTTCGGGAGAGAACGGCACTCATCTCCCAGTCGGGAGGGCCCCTCAGTGGCGGCGGCGTGGCCGCACCCTTCCCGCTCGGAGGTTCTTGGTTGACCCGACACCGCGCCGCACGGTCGATCTATCGGACGCTTCAGCCACTTGCTGGCCCATCAGTACCCGACCAAGCACTTTGGATTCTCGCGCTCCTCGTCGCACGAATCGACGCGACAGTCGCCCAACTGCGCACCACGTACCCCGTCGCCCAAGTTGCGTGCCTCGTGTACGAGATTCAAGTGCCGGCCTATCTCTCCCTCGCTCTCGATGTTGCTGGTATTCAGACCGTTGCGCTCCATGAGCGACCGGAGACGGCCTTCGAACACGTCTCTCCCATCATCGCCAACACCGTCTTGGCTGGGAGCCCCTTCCTCGCCAAAGCACTAAGGACGTCCTGGTCCACCGCGATCAGCGTCGTAGAGCCCATCGGGATGTGGCGCACTGACCTCCTCATGGACGCAGACAAACCCTCTTGGCCGTGCGAATCCGACCCATCGGCCGCACGCGGGCGCCGCCTGATTCTCGCGCTCCCTTTCCACGTAGCCCACGACGGACCCCGACCCGGAAACCCCATTGCCACTGCATTCCAAACAATGGAGCACTTCCTACAAGATATGATGAGGATTGCCGATGGGTATCAAGACTGCTTCGTCGTGATACGTGCGAAGAATGCCGACTGGGTCAACGACATACGGTTAGCAGAAGTGATCGCTGCGGTTCGTTCGAGAGAAAATATGGCTATCAGCACTGACTACTCACGCCTTGCTGAGTCCTACCGTCTCTGCGCAAATGCAGACCTCGTGATCGGCAAGGCGACCTCGCTGATCGACGAATGCCTGGCCGTCGGCATTCCAGCGGTCCTTCACGACTACACGCAAAACTCAAGCGGATCCAGGAAACTCGTGCTCAACTACCTTCCCCGCGAAATCTGGGCTCTAGACGAGGCGGAACTCGCGTCACGAGTGTCCTTCGGAATGGCGGACGACGGAAATACCTTTCGCGACTGGTGGGAGCCCCACCGCAGCCGAATCTACGGCGACCTCAACAACGGAATTGTCCGCGAAAGGGCCCGAGAGCACATCCTCGAGATCGTCGGTCGAAAGACTAGGCTGGGACAACGGTGAGGAGTGTGGCCGCACGGATCGCGTCGAGAGTCCGGTCACTCGGTGGCAGTGCCTATCTCGTAACCATCGTGAGCTTGCTCACCTTCCTCCGACCGATTACACATGTGAGACTCGCAACTTTCAGGTCCGAACGTATTGGCCACTTCATCACAGACACCGATCTCGCGCTTGCACTCCTCAATCGACTCCGTGACGAAGATGGACCGCGACATCTCTACCTCTTCGTGATGCCTGACTACGTGTGCAACGAGCAACTACGACTGATGTACATGCGGGCGCTACGCACTCTCCCAGACGTCCGCGTGCTGGACTGCCGCACATCATGGCTTGCGCGCCGAATAGTCACACCAACACGACTCCTGACAAGCCGAGCTCAGCGACATCGGTCACTGGTCTCATACTTCTGCGGCAGCCGTGACCCGGGTGGCATTGACGCTTGCGGGTACCGTGGGAGTGCTCGGCCTTACCTGTCTTTCACTGGCGATGAGGAGGCCCGAGGCTGGAGAGAGCTCAGGGCGCTCGGCCTGACTGAGGGTGACCGTTTTGTGTGCTTGCACATTCGTGACGGCGCCTACTTGCGAACGACGCTCACCGGACGTGACTGGGCCTATCACGACTATAGAAATCCTGATCCCAGCACCTACGTGCCGGTGGTGCACCGACTCATCGCACGCGGTTTCGTGGTAGTGCGTATGGGCCGAGTGACTGACACCGCCCTACCCATCAATGATCCGGCCTTCATCGACTACGCAAACTGGGGTGGCCGAAACGATCTTCTCGACCTCATGCTCTACTCGCATGCCGCCCTAGCCATTGCGGGCAGCGCTTCGGGCATCGACCAGATGGCCTTCGCCTTCGGGACGCCTACCGTCGTGACGAACCTCATCCCCTTCGACGATCCCCGATTTGCCACGCCCCTGTCGGTCGCCATCCCTTGCCTGCTCCGGGAGATCTCGACCGGTGAACTCATCCCGTTCTCGAGAATGATGCGCAATCGATTTGGCGCGTCGTGGCGCTACGCAGACGCCGGCCTAGCGCCCGCGTACAACACGAGCGAGCAGATCTGGGCGGCCGTCGAGGAGGCGCTCACCCGGATTGCGGGCGAGTGGCCTGATGAGCCATCGGATGTCGAACTGCAGAATCGGTTCTGGCACTGGGCCGAGTCCCAGAACGTGCACGCACAAGTGTCCGAGGGCCCCTGGACCGCCAACTATCATCGTGCCTACATGGGCGCTGTCTTCGTGCGGGAGAATGCTGACATTCTGCTGTCGTAGGCACGCCCGGCCACCGGGATCCGACAAGACGAGGCTCATGTGACAATCAACTCTCAATCCGATCTTCCTTCCCGTTGGATCATCTTCCGCAACACGCATCTTCAACCGCCGCTGTGGTTCTACCGCGCGGTGATTAGAGACCGCCATTACGACGAGTTGCTCGGCACTGGGGCGCCAACCTCCTCCCGGAAGGTGAGCCGCGCCTTGTGCCGCCTGCTGTGGTTCTGGCCCCGAATCATCGAAGCCCGGGGGTGGGCCCAAGCCGACACTGGCATTGCTTGGGGACCAGAGAAGTACCTACACACACACCGAACGCGCTTGGTCGAGAAGATCAACGAGCTCGTTCCCAAGGACGCGGTCCTCATCGAGCTTGGCTGCAACTGCGGCTCGGACATGCACATCCTTCATGAGGACGGGTACCACAATTTCAGCGGCGTGGACGCCGGTGGTAGGGCTTTGGAGCTCTTCGCACGCGAGTACCCGGAGACGTTCGCACTCGCGCAACCGCGGCACGACCTCTTCCAGCGGTACCTGTTGAACACGGTGACCGATGCCTGTGACTACGTCTACTCGAACGGGGCGACAATCGAGCTGGTCCATCCAAGCTTCCCGATAGTGAAAGAGATGTGCCGCGTGGCCCGCAGGGGAGTACTCCTAGATCTCAGCGAACGGCATCAAGGGTACCCGCGCGACTATCAGGGTCAATTCGCCCGTCAAGGCTTCCGCATGGCGTTTCATGATCACACCGAAGACACCACCGAAAAGAGCAGTCTCGTCGTCTTACTGCGCGATGACTAGGGCCACTGCGGGACGCAAGTACCTTCCGTACGCTCTGCTAGCCGTCGTCATCGCGGGGTCGTCCCTCATCCCGGGTTCCATGCTTTTGGGCGAATGGGAGAGCTTCACCGTATACACGACTTTTGGTACGGCGGACTCGTCATTGAGTCTTACGATCGCCCCCCGGGGCAATATCGGTGGTCAGGGCTACGCCTTGCTGGAAGTAAGTCGGTTCCTCACCGAGCATCTAGGTGTTCATCCGTCGCTGGAGTCGATTCGCCTACCGGTGATACTCTGCGCCGCAATCTCCCTATTCCTGTTGTTCATCATCGCGCGAAGGTGGTTTGGTCCCTGGCCCGCGCTGATGGCCACCGCGCTGCTCGCCGTCAACCCGACGTTCAGCCAGTACCAGCATGAAATGATCATCGCGGGTCCAAGCCTGATGGCCTTCCTCCTCGTGATCGAGAGGTTGCAGGCAACTGCAAGCAGGCCCCATCGTTGGATCGGCTGGCTGACGCTTAGTGGTGCCACAGCGCTGACGCTCCTGCTCTATGGTCCAGGTCGGATCCTGACGCTGGCCGTGGTCGGACTGTGGCTCCTCAAGTCCCTCATTCGGGCTTGGCGGCGCGAGTACCCGCTTCTGCCCACGGCTCTGCTCCTCAGGGCTACGGGGTTCGCTGGCACAACCGTGGCGCTCCTGCTAGTCGCCTCACCGTCGAACGCGCGCTTCCTCGGCCCGAGCCTGCTCTTCCCTCGGAACTCGGAGAATTTCCTCGTCTCAGGCACGCCCATCTCCCCACTGGAAGTCGTGGGCACGAACCTGCGCATCGTGGCGGAGTCACTGCTGCTCGGCGGCGGCTCGTACCACTCGAGTTTCCTTGAAGCGACGCTGATCCAGGGCCGAGTGCCAATCATCCCACTCCTCCTGGTGCCCCTCTATCTGGCGGGCTTTCTCCTCTGCGTCTTCCAGCTGCGCTTCTCACGGCGAATACTCGACTCGCCCTACGCGGCCATACTCAGTCTGGCCGTGCTCACGTGCGTACCTATGCTCACTTCATCCGTGCACTTGCTTGCCGCCGGTGACCCACTGGGGTCCTACGTCAATAACCAGGACATATGGCAGGCCACCATCGTCAACTACCGCCTGATGTATTTCCTCGCCTCCGCGTACCTCGCCATCGCGGCGCTGGGGGCATGGGCTCTGCGCGGTCAGCTGGTGGTGAGGATTCTCGCCGGGCTGCTTGTCGGCACTCTCGTCGCATTGGGGACTTGGAGCCTGATCCACGGACGTGACGCGTTCGCCCAGCGTGTCGCTGCGGCCGACCCGAGCCTGTCAGGACCAGCGGGCCTGGTCCAGTGGCTCGACGGCTACTCACTGAGGGACAAACCAATCTACTGGGGTTCGAACTTCCAGCAGCAGCTCCAATACGAGTCATGGGCTGCCCAAGTGGCGAAGCAGATTGGAGCCGCCCAGGTCGCCGGTCAAACCCTGATCGTCCCGACCTCTGTCTCGTGCTTTCCAGAGGCACCGCTGCGTCCGCTAAGCCTAGGGGAAATCAGCGGGCGCAACTACCACGACGTCTACCTCACGCTATATCTCAGTGGCCATCTCAGAACGGCAAATGTCGGCTACGTACTTGTTCCTCCCGTAACGAACCCGACCTCGAGCCTCGGCGAGAAGACCGGACGATACTCAGCAATACTGACCGACCTAGCGGCTGGTGACTACGAGTACAGCGGCGCCGATCCAGCAGCTGCCATCTTCCGCGGACTGGCGGGATCAGATCCGGATGTCATCGTGACCACGACTCCCATTGAACTGGCGGCCGCGAAGTCAATCCTGACAGCCCAGGGTCGTACGTACGAAGTGGCCACCTTCAAACAGCCCTGTTGGTCTTCCGGCTCGAATGGGCAGTCGATAGGGACGAGCCCTTAGGATCACACCGCGACACCCAAGCGCGCGGCCGTAAGGTGCCGAGCGTGCGCAGGTCTCACAGTGCCACTGTCTCTGGGCCCCACGCCACTGATTCTGTCCGACTGCAGGGCTTGGCATGGCCCCGATGGCGTCTACAGCCGGTGCTCATGCGGTCTTGTTCAGAAGGACCTCGACCCGGACTTCCTTGCCGCCGTGGACGAAGGCTATCGAGAGTACGCCCCCTACGCGCAAGCCGGCGGCGCCGAACAGGCCGTGCGCAATGCCGATGAGGTGCTGGAGTCCCGAAGCCGTTCGCTGGTGCGCAAGCTAGACGTGGTCGAATTAACCCCGGATGAAGGGGTGGCGTTGGACTACGGATGCGGGAACGGCGCCTTCCTGTGCGCTCTCGGAGGTGCGCATCCTCGACTGACCCTCGAAGCAGCCGACATCGGACGCCACCTAGCAGAGGATGTTCTGGGCATTCCGGGGATCCGCAACTAGATCGAACTTCCGTTCAACGCGGCACACACCGAGCGCTACTCGCTGATTTCACTCATTCGCACTCTGGAGCATGTAGCCGATCCTGTCCCGCTGCTGATTGACCTCGCCTCACGTCTTGCCCCTGGCGGACGCATCGTCATTCAGGTGCCGACCTACACCATGAACCCTTTCGACCTCGCGATCGCCGACCACCTCTCGCACTTCACGGCGCAGTCGCTGGCCGACCTCGCAGCGCGATGCGGATTGACGGTCGTGCTGGGACCAGAGGAACTGGTTCGCAAGGAACTGACGCTAGTGCTCGCTGTGGATTCGTCGGGACTGCCGCGCGCCGAGCGCGCGCCCAAGGCCGTGAGTACCGGGTCGGTTTTCGATTTCTCGTCCTCCGTTCACTTCCTCGCCACGTGGCTGAATCTTGTCGACACGTTCGCTGAGGCACGGGAGGCACCGATGGTTTTCGGATCATCGATCTCAGCCAGTTGGATCATCAGTGCTCTCGGTCGAGAGGGGACAACGGCGTCCTTGCTGTTCGATGACGATCCGAACAGGATCGGCGGCCAGTTCCGGGGCATCCCGATCCGCTCGCCAGAGTCTCAGTCGCTGCCCGCGCAGCGCGTTCTCGTTCCGCTCGTCCCATCGATAGCGACGACGGTGGCCGCTCGTCTGGGGGAACGCGGACTTCATTGCGCCTACGTGCGCTGACGCACCGTCAGATCGTCATGTCGATGACCACCCGACCCGGCAGGCCCTGACGCACGGCATCAATGCCGTCGTTGACCTGGTCGAGGCTGAGCATGGTCAAGGGAAGGTCCTGCAGACGGAACAGCCCGACTACCGCCAGGCGCGCCAGCCTGGGGATGTCCACCTCAGGGCGAGTCGCCCCGCCCTTCGAGCCGGTGAGGACGGCGTCGAAGTGCAGCGGTAGCGTGTCGATGGCCGCAGGCTGGTCATGACGCGGCACGCCCACGAGCACGCAGCGCCCACCACCGCCCACCAGGCGATACCCCAACTCGATCATGGCCGTGGCACCCGTTGTCTCGATGACCACGTCCGGTGCCATCCCGCCAAGGGCGTCGAGAATGGCCCGCTCAAGTCCTTCGCCTATGGCAGCGGTGTTGAGTGCTACCGCAGCGCCCATCAACAGGGCATGATTCAGGCGTTCCTCCACGAGATCCACGCCGACGATCGGGTGCCCACCGGACGCGCGTGCGGCCTCAACGACGAGCAGTCCGACTCCACCAGTACCGAGTACGACCACCGACTCACCCAGCCTGAGTTGGGCGTCCCGGCCGATGACTCCCGCCGCCGTGGTGGCCGCACAACCAAGCAGAGGTGCGTACCGCGGATCCAGCGACGACTCAAATCGCGTCACCCTGTTCTCCGAAACGATGGTGTACTCGCTGAGGGTGGTGACCCAACCCGCATTGAGCCGTCGTCCTTCCCACTCGTAGGTCGCCGGATCGGACTGGATGCCGGCTCCTGGCATCCAGTGCAGCACCACCGTGTCGCCGACCGCGACAGACTTCACGAGGGGCCCAATGCCGACCACCTCGCCGAGACCCTCGTGGCCGAGCAGGTGCGGCAGGAACTTGTCCGGGCCCTTGGCGGCCTCGATCTCATTGATCTGAGCGCCGCAGATCCCGCTGTAGCGCACCCGTATCGCCACCTGCCCCGCCTTGAGACTGTCCACCGGCTTGATCATCCCGACGACGAGGGGCTCACCACTGCGTTCGAGGATGGCCGCGCGGAATGGTTCCATGACGCGTTCTGCTCCTACTCGAAATAGATGAACTCGAAGTCGCCGGTGTAACCGACCTTGTCGAATAACCATAGCCACTCCTCGAGGTCGAGCAGTGACTCAGCCGTCAGTGCCCAGCACTCAAGGTTGAACATCTCAAGCTCGTTGCGGTAACTCTCCGCCATCATGAACGAACGGCGGCCGACGCGCTCGATCTCCTGCAGCGCCGCCTCGAGCTCAAAGAGGCGAAGGTTGTGCAGGGTCGCCAAGGAGATGACGAGGTCGAACTCCTTGTCGGCAAAGGGGAACGGATCCTGGGCGCGGTGCTCGAAGAGCTCTCCGCTGAAATCCGGATGGACATTGGCCAAACCGTGCTTCGACACATCGAAACCCACGAATCGGGCATCCGGAAGGAGGAGCTGCATCTCGTACATGAGAAAGGCCTTGCCGCAACCGACGTCGAGGACGCTCGACTCATTGGTCAGGTCGTATCGGTCGATGAATGCCTCAGCTACCGGCCTCCACCGCCCTTCTATGTAGCGGTACCCGCCGTACCCGTAACGACGATCGCCATCCCAGTAGTCCTCCTCGTACTTCTTGGCCACCAGCATGGCCTCGACCTTGTTGTCGACCATGCGGGCCAGATAGTCGCGGGACGTGGCCTGGTGCAGTGGCGTGACGATTTCGATCATCTCACCCATCTAAGTTCTCCCTCATCATTCGTCTAACTCGCTCGGCGATCGACGGTCCGTCCAGACCGGAGGCGACCCAGTGGTCGCGTTGGGATCCGTAGGTTTGGGCATAGCCGGCGGGGAGACTGATCTGAGCGATAGCCCGGTGCACTCCTCGGCGCATGAGCGACTCGATGACCGACGTCCAGAGCCCACCGTTCGGAAGGTGCTCCTCGACGACCAGTACGCTCTCGTGCCTCATGATGCGCTCCACGAGCCCAGCTTCGTCGAGCGGCGCGATCGTCGGCACATGCACAAGTGATGGCGCCACTCCCTCGACGGCCAGTTCATCGACGGCCGCCAGGCACTCATGGACCATCGCTCCTGTCGAAATGATGAGAGCCCCCGACCCCTCCCGTAGCGGACGAATAGGCCCGATCGAAAAGCCGTTCGGACCCACGTTCGGCTCGCCGCCCTTGCCAAGTCGGACGTACGCGGGGCCAGGATAGGTTACTAGCGCCCGCACGGCGGCACGCATCTCCTCGGGGTCAGCCGGCGCGAGGACCGCCATGCCGGGGATGGCCCGCATTAGTGCGAAGTCGTCGATGGCCTGATGTGTGGAGCCCAGCGGAGCGTAGACCATGCCGCCCCCGCTGGCGATGAGCCGAACAGGAAGCTGATGGAGCGCGACGTCGACGACGACCTGCTCCAATGCGCGCCTGGTGAGGAACGTCGCGATGGTGTGTAGGTACGGGATGAATCCCTCCAGGGCAAGGCCCGCAGACATACCGACTATGTGCTGCTCGGCGATCCCCTCCATGAGCACCCGATGCTGGTGACGAGCCATGGCGTCCGCGAGCGTGCCCGCCCCCAGGTCTGAACCGACAAAGACGATGCGCTCGTCCAAATCGAGGAGTCGGGCTATCTCATCCAGCGCCGCTCTACGCACGAGAGACCGCCTCGCGCAGCGCCGCGATGTCAGAGGGCTTGAGGCTCGACTTGTGGTGCCAGGACGGCTCGCCCTCGGCGAAGTCGATACCACGGCCCTTGATCGTGTGCGCGATCACCGCTCGGGGTGCACCGACACCGCTGCCCGACAGTGCCGCTCGGAGTTGCTCCACATCATGTCCATCGACGTCAACGGTCGAGAAACCGAAGGCGCGCCACTTGTCCGTCATCGGCTCAAGGTTCCAGATCTCGGACGTGGGTCCGTAGGACTGGATCTTGTTGTAGTCGACAATGACGGTGAGGTTGCCGAGACCATGGTGCCCGGCGGCTAGAGCCGCCTCCCACACGGATCCCTCATCTATCTCTCCGTCGCCGACAACCACGAATACCCGGTGCGACTCCTCACGTATGCGAGCCGCAAGCGCCATCCCAACGCCGATCGAGAGGCCGTGTCCCAGCGCACCCGTGGACGCTTCGACGCCGGCGACGTGACCGTGCTCGGGATGGCCGCCGAGGCTCGAGGTCGCGCGACAGAATGTGCGAAGTTCCTTGAGGGGGAAGAAGCCGGCGTCGGCCAGTGACACATAGAGGGCAATGCAGCCATGGCCCTTGCTCAGGATCAGGCGATCCCGATTCGGCAGGGCCGGGTCGGAGGGATCGACTACAAGGACATCGTCATAGAGGACGCGCATGATCTCGATGAGTGACATCGTCGACCCGATATGTCCGCGCGAGCCGCCCTCCAGCGCATCCACCGCAAGGCCCCTCAGGTACCGACTCCGCTCGTCGAGACGGTTCGCGCCCGGCTGCGGCTCTTGGCTCACGCTCACAACTCCCACGACACTAGGGCCACAAAACCATTCCGACGCGCTGTTAATGATGCTATCGCAAGGCGCCTGTACCGATCCGCGGCTATGAAAGCCTCTTGGGCACCTTGGCCGTTACCTGCCTGGAAGCATCGTGCAGCCCGCCCCAAGACGATCGTTCCCCACTTCAGAGCGCTCCACGGCATGAGCTGCCAGAGTCGATCCTCGTCCAGGCCGTAGGCATCCGTGGCAGCTGCAACGAATGTCTCGGCGTTGATTCGCGACCAGTCGAGCAGCGGGTGCATCAGCGTGTCGCATACCAACTTGTGCGCATCATCCCATCCGAAGAACTCCAGATCGATAAGCCACCAGCGGTCTGAGTTCCGATCCGTCATGATGTTGTGCGGCCCGAAGTCGGACGGGCTCAGCGTCATCACGGGATGGTCCACTTTCGCCACGTCAAGCCCTCCAGCCGCAAGCTCGATCGCGTCGCACTGCGGTTGAATGGCAAGCCCGCCCTGCGCGTGACGCAGTGCTTCCAGTCGAGCGTGGACCTGACCAGAGAGATCGGCGGCACTGGCTATGGCATCAGCAGCGGGCAGAGCGTTCTCGGCCAAGGGCGAGTTCGAGAGAGCGTGCAGGGCAACCATGCAGTGGAGCATGAAGTCGAGGGTCTCCGCCGTCGTGTCGGCCTTGGCCCCAGGCAGCCACGATTGCACGCCGATGCCCAGTTGCATACTGAATCCGAGCGGTTGGGGAGCGAGAGCGGCTTCGGACGCGGACAGCAGCGCGAGGGCCTTACTCTCCCGGGTAATCCGCGCGCCGGCGTCGGCGCGAGCCGAGTAGTCCTTGACCGCAACGTCAATGCCGTCCCACTTGACTCGTGAAACGGTACTGTTACCACCGCGATGGCGCTCTGCGGCGGATTCCGCCAGTCTGGCGATCCGCGCCACCTCGTCCTCGCTCAGCATGAGCGAACCCATGCCGTGACGTCCTCGAACCCCGACTGAACGCCTGAAGCGGCGAGCTCCGACCAGCGACCGCCGGCGACGTAGTGGATGGCCAGAACGTGCCTGGGGAAATCAGGGTGGCCGAGGACCTCATCTAGGTCGTCGACGAAGGCGCTCGGCGATAGTCGGCGGATCGTCGCCACCTTCTCGGTCATTGTGGGAAGGAAGTGCACACTCGCGCGTGGGACCAGCTTGTCCACGACACCCTCTCTCACGAGCCAGTCGACGGCCGGCGCGCGCAGATCTCGGGCCCCAAAGCGCTCAGGCCCGCGGGCCGTCTTATGGCTGATAATGACGACAGGTATTCCCCGGTTCGCGCAGGTGACGAGCAGATCCCTGGCCCCCGGTGACACGACCGCCTGTTCGAGACCGTCGGTATATAGCAAGGTCTGGAATCGCTGCCACTCCTCGTCGTCGTCACTGGACGGACGAAGCAGTCCGCGGATCGCATCGCGGGTCCGGATCTCGTCAGGCAGACCCATCCGCTCGGCCAACTCAACGTAGGCGGGACCGTAGTCAATCAGAGTGTTGTCGAGGTCCAGGCCGATGAGCCGCAGCTCACGAGGGCTCGGAGCCATTGAGGACCTCGTTCATGCGCTGGATGTTGAAGTACCGCGATGCAGACATCGAATCGGGAAGGAGGCCTTGGTCGAAGGCGGCCATGAGGTCCTTCACGGCATCGGCCACTGTACGCTGCGGACGGAAACCTAGTTCTTGCGCGATACACTCTGACGAGATTCGGTAGGAACGATTGTCGTCCGTAGGCTCGATCTGCACCATCAGGTCTCCGCCAATATTATCGCTGACGATCTCGGCGAGATCCCGCACTGTGTGGTTGACCCCGCCCACATTGAACACCTGGCGTTGCACCCGGGCCGGGTCCTCGGTTAGCACGTGCAGGTAGGCACGGCACATGTCGTCGATGTGGAGATTGGGACGGTACTGGTCGCCACCGAACACCTTGATGACACCGCGATGAACAGCGTGGTTGACCAGGATGTTCACGACGACGTCAAGCCTCTGGCGAGGAGAGTAGCCGCAAACAGTCGCCGGGCGGAGGATGGTCACGATGAAGCCATCGTCGGCATAGCCGAGCAGGATCGGCTCGCACTCCGCCTTGAATCGAGAGTAGTCCGTCAGCGGCTCGAGGCTGAGGACTTCGGTGACTTCGGGCTCATCCTTTACTCCATACACGGACGAAGAGGATGCGTACACGAATCTCCGGACACCGGCCTCCTTCGCCAGTCGAACGAGTGGCTCGAATGCCGTGAAATTGATGTCCTCGCCGAGCTGGGGGTCGAGATCGTAGCTGGGGTCATTGGAGACACAGGCCAGGTGGATCACGTCGGTGCAGCCCTGAAGCGCGTCGCCCACCGTCGACACGTCGCGGATATCACCCTGGATCAACTCAAAGTCCGGGTTGACAAGGAGGTCCCCGAGAACCCGCTTGCCGTACCAGCATGTGTCTAGCACCCGGACGCGATAACCCGCCTCGACCAGCAGCGGGCACAGCACGGCCCCGACGTAGCCTGCCCCGCCCGTGACCAGAACAGTTCGTGAATCCGGCGACTCCACCGTATTTCTCTTCCTTTTTCCGCTGCTACTTGAGAGTGGACGTGATCTGTTTCTTGAGCTCTCCTACATCGAGCGTCCGCTCATTGCCGAGAAATGACACGGCCCATGCTCCAGCCATGTTACCGACGAAGGCCACGATCGGGGGTGGCGCACCGACGGCACTCAGCAGTGCGGTCACCGAGAGCACGGCGTCACCCGCGCCGATGCGGTCCTTGACGAAGGGGGCGAGTGCCGGCCCGTTCTGGATCTCGTCTCCTTCGAGGTAGATGTCGACGCCAGATGCTCCCTGCGTCACGAGCAACCCACTGGCACCGAGCGAGCGTCTCAGCTCGGGCATGTACTCGTTGAAGTTGGCGTGGCGCCGCCGCACCTCGAGACGGGCCTCGTTCCCATTCAGCGCCGCAAAGTCGGCGCGCGGGTATCTGCTAACCGAGTTAAAACCGTGGTTGCCGGCGTTGGTCTGGGCATTGATGGCGAGAAAGGCCGATGTCGAGCAGATCTCCGCGACCGCCATGTCGGTCAGGAGGCCATGACCATAGTCCGCCACCACGACCGACTCCGCGGAAGTTAAGGACTCTCGCAGTTCGGCAACCAGTGCCGTTTCGATTGATGCGGGCAGAGGCGAATCATCCATCTCGTAGATCTCCAGAACACGAGACTGGGTCTGGTTGTCGATCAGCCGCTCCTTGCGGACTGTCGGCCGTGGATCCAAGTGCACGAGTCGCACGTGAACCCCCCGATTCCGCAGTCGTGTCACCTGCTCCGCACCAGCATCACGACTGTTGACACCGGTCACTAGCGTGACGTCGGCGCCTAAGCCCGCGCAATGTGCGGCGATCGCCAGAATTCCACCGCCATGAGTAACCGACGGTCCGCGGTTGAGACACAGCACGGGCTCCTTCGATGCCTTGCCGAGTGCTTCACAGGTCGTGTAAACGTCGAGAATGGAGTCTCCCGTGACGACGACGCGCAGCCCGCTGATGCGATCCAGCCAGTCGAACACCCCGTCCACGCCAAATCGATCTCGCAGATCCGCGAGCCACGACCGAGTGGCATCCGGATGCTGTGGGAGGAAAGCATTTATCAGTGCCGACGAGCTGTAGACGATGTCGTTGGTGAACACCAATCGACCGCCGTAACCCTCAACTAACTCCCGTTCAAGACGGATGTTCCCGGTAGGATCTTTGTCGTCATTCGCGTACTCTTGCCCTTTGACGTACGCATCAGGACGTACGGACTCGATCGACGGTATCGCCGTTTCCTCCTCAATGACAACCACGTAATCGACAGCCTCGAGACTCGCCAGGGCTTCTGCTCGAATGTCTTGCGAGAACACCGGCCGTCCCGGACCTTTAATGACAAAATGGTCCGCCGTGATCGACACCACCAGCGCGTCGGCGAAAGCGCGCGCCGAGCGAAGGTGGCGGAAGTGTCCGGGGTGCAGGAGGTCGAACACCCCATGACATAACGCTACAGACCGACCCTTGGCCCGCTCACCATCGAGCACCGTCTTGATTTCCTGGATGCTGACGACCTTGTTGCTTGGTTGCCGGCCTGACGTCATCGACGACCTACTTCGCGGAGCCGAGGTGCTTAAACCACAGCTGGGTCGCATCCTCAATCGCTGACGGATCCCAGACGGGCGCGTCACGCCAGTATCCGATGTTCTCGAGCATGACGGCAACACCCTCCTCAAACGAGTGGGTCGGAGCCCATCCGAGGGCCTCCGTGATCTGGGACGTGTCGGCGAGAGTGACATCCGGCTCCCCTGGGCGTTTGGGGATATTCGTTGTCGGTCCACCCAAGAGTTCCGTCAGCCGATTGATCGAATAACTTCCACCTGACCCAACATTCATGACGGCAGAAGTGAGATCAGACTGTGCCGCGGCCAGCAGCGCGCAGGCGACATCTTTGACATACGTAAAGTCGCGACTCTGCGCTCCGTCACCCACGATCGTCATCGGCTGCCCGGCCAGCTTCTGGGCTAGGAAGACCCCGAAGACAGCGCCGTAGGTGCCGGAGGTGCGGGACCGCGGACCGTAGACATTGAACAGGCGCAGCGACACATACGGCAGGCCGTATACCTGTCCCCAGTGGCGGACGGTCTCTTCGCCCACCCATTTAGTGAACGCGTAGGGATACTGCGGTCGAATCGGTGCGCTTTCACGCGTCGGATAGTCGTCCGGGATGCCATAGCACGACGCTGACGCCGCGTATAGGAGCTTCTCGACACCCGCCATTCTGGCAGCCTCAGCCACCGTTGCCGTGCCATTCACATTCGCGTCGAAGTAGGCCATCGGCTGGACTATCGACGGGACGATGTCTGCGAGTGCCGCCAAGTGGAAGACGTGGGTGCGTCCCGCCACCGCCTCAATGACGGCGCCGGCGTCTTGGACGCCTGCTTCGATGAACTCAACATCCCCTGAATCCACCAGCGAGCTGATGTTAGAGAGTCGTCCGCTGCTGAGATCGTCCAGAACCCGCACCTGGTGACCCTCCTCGATGAGGAGTTCGACGAGGTGGCTGCCTATGAAACCGCAACCCCCTGTTACTAGTGCTCGCATCCCCGGGCCGGTTCCTTCGAAAGTAGGCGAATGGGCGGAGCGTCGCCCTCAGATGACGAAAGAATGCTAGCAGCCAGCATCCCGACCCCCTCACGCTCGAACCTAGCCAAGCCAGACGTAATCCTTCAAGATGTCGATGGCGCCTTGATCGTTGTCACCGCACACCGCAAAGACAATCCCCGCGCGGCCGCAGAGGTCGTGCTTAAGCGTTCGATCGACCCACCAGAATCCTAGATCAGGCGCAACGACGCCGAGACCTTGCACGCCCCGGCCACCGACGCCGAAGCGGCTCTCGACAACGCGGCTCAGTCAGCGATGATCAGGGAACTGGATTGGCTCACCCACAGAGGACTGTCGTTGCTTCCGACGACGGCTATACCCGGAGTCATGGGTGTCTCGCAAGCGGCCGCAAAGCGGGTCCGGGTACACGGCCTGGTCACCGGGAACAGCGCTGGTCGTGTGAGCTCCGAGCTCGCCTCAGCCTGTCTCGACTCTGTGATCACTTGACGGCTCTGTAACTCTGGCAAAACCGCCCGCACACGCCTGGAACCCTTCCAAGCGTCTTCGGCCAGGATGGCGCGTCTCGCTCCGGGCGGATCTGTCGAGGTGGTCGGTGGCACTCGGCTCGGCTTCGTTGCTGCACACGGCTCTGGCCTTCCAATAGTTGCTGTGGCGACCGGAAACTAAGGCGTCCAGACCCCGCCCAAGGCGCTACCGACCTTTTTCTCAAAAACCGGCTGACCCATCTGGACGCACTACTGCACTTCCTGAATCAAAGGCTCCAAAACTCTAGGGTAGGACTGTGGCCATCGAGATCCAGGGACGAGTCGTCGGAGGCGGCGAGCGCCCCTTCATTATCGCGGAGCTGTCGGGCAATCACGGTGGCTCGCTCGATATGGCGCTCAAACTTGTCGACAAGGCGGCGGACGCAGGAGTCGATGCCGTCAAACTGCAGACATACACCGCTGACACGATGACTATCGATGTCGACTTGCCTGAATTCCGGATCGACGATGCGAATAGCCCATGGGACGGAAACACGTTGTACTCGCTGTATGAGCGTGCGCATACTCCGTGGGAGTGGCATGCGCCGATCTTTGCGCACGCTCGCGATCGGGGCCTGATCGCGTTCAGCACGCCCTTTGATAGGTCCGCGATTGACTTCCTCGAGGATCTCGCAGTTCCCTGCTACAAAATCTCGTCATTCGAAATCGTCGACTTACCCCTTATCTCGCAGGCAGCCTCGACTGGGAGACCCATGATCATATCGACCGGCATGGCGACACTCGCTGAAATCGACGAGGCGGTAACAGCAGCAAGAAGCGCAGGATGCAACGAGCTACTGCTCATGAAGTGCACCAGCACCTATCCAGCATCACCCGAGGCTTCCAACCTCGCCAGCATCGAGGTGCTTCGCGAGCGATACGGCTGCGAGGTGGGGCTCTCCGACCACACTCTCGGCGTGGGAGTAGCGGTCGCAAGCGTGGCCTTGGGCGCGACCGCGATCGAGAAACACATCGTCATTAGCCGACGGTCAGGGACCGTCGACAGCGCCTTCTCGATGGAGCCGGACGAAATGCGCTTGCTCGTGGCCGAGTCGGAGCGGGCCTGGCAGGCAGTCGGCGAGCCAACTCTCGGCCCTTCGATGGAGGAGATGCCCTCCCTGCGGTTCCGCCGGTCCTTGTTTTTCGTTCGAGATGTCGCGGAAGGATCCCTCATCACGTCGCAGGACGTACGGGCGATCCGGCCGGGGAAGGGCCTGCCCCCAAAGCACCTCGCGGAGATTATTGGTCGCGCCACAACTCGCGCCATTCCACGCGGCACTCCAGTCACGTGGGACGCGCTGACCCTGTGAGTACCACGGCGGTGATCCAAGCGCGCATGTCGTCGTCCCGCCTTCCAGGGAAGGTCCTCCTTCCCCTAGGCGGCTCCACGATACTGGGATGGGTGGTGTCGGCTGCGGCCCGCGCGAAGACGGTCGATCAGGTCGTCGTCGCCACCTCCGCTGAAGATAGCGACGATCGGGTGGTTGCCGAAGCCCGGCGCCTGGACGTTCCGGTCGTTCGAGGCCCCTTGACCGACGTGCTTGACCGCTACCTCGTCGCTCTCAAGGCTCATCCGAGCGAAATCGTCGTACGCCTGACCGCCGACTGTCCGTTCCTCGATCCGAGGGTGATTGACCTCTGCGTGGAGACCCTTGCGTCCGACTCACAATTAAGTTTGGTGACCAATGTCCTTGTTCGCACGCACCCACGAGGGCTGGATGTGGAGGCCGTCAGGTCCACCGCGCTTCAGAAGGCAGCCCGCGAAGCAGTCGGCCATCATCGTGCTCACGTGACGTCCTGGCTCATGACCCATCCGGCTGACTATACGATCGCCGGCGTGTCATCGAGCCTAGATGCCGGCGACTTGAGGGTAACCGTGGACACGACAGCCGACCTTGAGGTGGTCACGGCAGTGGTCTCTGCACTCGGGCGAGACGCGCAGGATGCCGATGTTCTGGTCCCCTGGCTGCGCGCTCACCCTGAGATCATCGCTCTGAATGCACACGTCGAACAGAAGCGCGAGGACCAGGGGTGATCTGGCTGCATGTCGGACTCCCGAAGACCGGCACGTCTTCGATCCAGGCAGCTTTACGTCTCGTGACGCATCGCTCCGGGATTGCCGTGTGGACTATCGGCGATCACCCGCCGCCACTCTCACCGCAGTGGTCGGAGCTACTCCACACCCGTGCCGACGCTGGGGACGTGATCGTCAGCGACGAGACGCTGCTTGGCGACCCCCGTGACGGCTACCTGGATCTGCCGGTCCGCCTGGACCGGCTCAAGACCGCGCTCGCCCAACTCCACGTCACGGTCGTACTCAGCCTGAGACGGCAACCAGAATGGGTGGAGAGCGTGTACCTTCAAACGTTGCAAGAAGGAGCGGCATGGATCGGGGACGAATTTTACCAACGCATCTGCACCACCGGCTACTTGAGCTGGGCGCGTCTCATAACGGACCTAGAGTCCGCACTGGATCCGTGGCCTCTGCGCGTACTCATCCACGACCCTTCTAGAGACTCGATCCTCGACTTCTTTGGGCTTTGCGGACTTGAGAGGCCGCCCGACGTCGGTGCTCCCATCAAGGAGAACGTCTCGATCTCTGCTACTCAGGCAACGATCGTCCGCATGCTCAACTCCCAGCTGTCGTCAGATGCGCAGCGGAAGGTTCGTGGGTTCATGCAGCAGGTCGCCGGCCCAGCGGCGCGCAGTGATGCCAGCGCTTTATCTCCTGCGGTACGTGCCTCGATCGACGCCGCCTACTCGCAAGAGTGGGGACTCCTCCTAGATGAGCTCGCCCGAAAGGGCCGTTTGGCGCCCGGCCTCGATCCCGTCACGCTCGGGTGCTGGCCCGCAAGCGATCGCCCATACATCGGATCAGGCCTGGGCAATCCCAACGTAACTGATGAAACAATCCGAATCATGTCATTGGCGATCGATCTAATCGCTCTACCCGGTGAGCCGACGGCGTTCAGTCGTCTCCGAGACAAACTGAGGTCAAACCCCGCCGACCTTCCCGCTGCCGTCCTCCGTTCACTCCGCCGCAGATCCTGAAACTAGGCGGACTAGTACGCCTTGCGCTCGTAGCCGCGGACCTCGCCATCGATACAGCGCTTGTACCAACGACCGCTCTCAACCCACCACACCCGAGGATCCCGGAACGAATCAGCCACTCGGTCGAACTCAGTCTCCAACATGTCCACGTAGTCGAGCCATCGCGCGAGATCCCGCGTGGGCCGCACATGGTCGTACTCAAGGACCATCTCAATGCCCTCGTCGCGCGTCATCCGACCGGCGCGGATGTCCTTGCATGCGTGATCGGTACCGCGGCCGTAGCCCAGCTTGATGAACTTCATGTAGTCGTGAATGCCATTCTCATGCATGTCGTCCAGGTTTGAGATTCGGCGATAGGTGCGCTGGAAAGGCTCCCGCGCGCCCTCCCAGCCGTACTGGCTGGCAACCTCAGCATTGTGGACCCCGTCCCACGGCGCGAAGTTCGACAAGTAGGTGCCGCGGACACCGATGTCGACGAGTTCCTCGTCGCTCGGGTACTGGCCCCACAGCAGATCCTTCGGCCGCAGCCCCTCGGCGAGATCTGGGCGACCTAGTGCAGCCAGTCCGTTGTCCGTGAAGGAGTGCCAGTCGTATCCGCGGAGGGCGTGCTCGACGCGGTCGCGGAACGTGAACTCATTGAAGTCATCTAGCGTGAACATGCCACCAAGATTGGTGAAGCCATGCTCACCCCAAAGAATCAGGGGCACCCGGTATCTGACCGCGACCTGAATCGGCACCGTGAAGATGCCGCAGTGAGCGTGCCAGTTCATGTCCCCTTGCAGGTGAAAGCCGACACGATTCATCTTCTTGAGAACCTCAACGGAGGGCTCAATCACGATATGGTCGGACTCGAACGTTTGTCTCATCCGATCAAGGTTTGCCTGCCCCTCTGGTAAATAGTTGTTGCCGTGGTACGTCACAAGGAGGGGCTTCAGCCCGAGTTCGTGGATGGCGTAGTGAGTCTGGAAGTAGCTGTCCTTGCCGCCACTGACGCCAATGACGACGTCATAATTCGAATCGCTGCGGTACCGAGCCACTAGGTCGTCAAGAAGCGCACGTCGCGCACCCCAATCGATCTCAAGAGCGTCCTGCTGATTCAGGCAGGCGCCGCAGACATGCGTTCCATCCAGACCGACTGGGACAGCGGATACCGAGGGCACGACGCACACCGAGCAGTAGGCGACAGGACCACTCACTGACACTTTGAACTCCGATCGGAAAGGGGCGGCATCACACTCGACGAACGTCAACGCCCTTGCTGGCTAGGTGGTTTCGCACCTGAGCGTCCACGTTATCGCTGAAGTGCCACATGTTCGCGGCAGCGACAGCCGAAGCACCCGACACGGCTCCGTCGAAAAGGTGCTCAGGGGTCCTTGCTCCGCCGAGTAGCACTATCGGGACGCGTGACACGGATTGCACGGCAGGCACTAATGACAGATCGTACCCTGAGCCCCTACCATCACGGTCAATGGCATGTAAAAGGATTTCACCTGCTCCGCTGTCGACAGCTCGCCTCGCCCATTCGACAACGCCTTCCGTCAAGGCAAGGCTACCGTCCTCGATCATCACAGTCGGCACACCGTCCCGCATTGCGTAGTCAATTCCAACGCAGACTGCCTGCTCCCCGAACCGCGTGGCAACACGAGCGATTTCGTCCTGCGCCGTCGCAAGAGCCGTCGTGAAAATAACTTTATCGGCACCACGATCAATCGCCGCTGAAGCGTCATCGTAGGAACGCAGACGGCCGCCCCAGGAGAGCGGTACCAGGCAGTCTTGCGCTACGACGCGTTGTATCTCGGAAGGGTCGCCAAGGCGGCGGTTGCCCGTATCGATTCGCCCACGCCAGGAAGTTGTGTGATCAGAGATGTCCAGGTAGATCAACTCATCGATCAGCCAGGAGTTGAAGCGGGCACATTGAAGGAAGGGGTCACCGATGACGCGATGCCGCCTGAATCCGGTGCTGCGCACCAGCGAGCCGTTCTTCAAGAGGAGAACGGGAACGATGCGAATCACGTTTTTCCCACGCTACGAACCCAGGCGTCGAGGAAGTCGAGCCCAGTCTGCTGGCTCTTCTCGGGATGGAACTGGATTCCCAATGAGTTCCCTTTCTGCACCGCGGAGCAGAACTCGACTTCATAGTCCGTCCAGCCCACCGCGGAAGGCGTTTCAGCAGCAAACGCGAAGGAGTGCATGAAGTACACATCACGGTCAATCAGGACGCCTAAAGGAGAGTCTGCAGGCAGATCAGCGGAAAGGCGCACTCCGTTCCAGCCGACGTGGGGCAATCGTTTTGAAATTACTCCAAGGGACGACAGGCTCGCCACGGTGCCCGTCGCCACGCCAAGACCCGGGGTCACCTCATGTTCGAGTCCCCACTCGCCGAGAGCCTGCATTCCAACGCAGATCCCGAGACATGGCATTCCGTCCGCAATGACACGCTGCAAGGGCTCCACCAGACCTAGTCGACCCAGCGCTTCCATGAAGGCTGGTAAGGCGCCGACTCCCGGCAGGACCACCGCCTCGGATGTCTGCAAGGAGTCAGCGTCCCAAGCGCGGGCGGCACGATCGGTAACCCGTCGCATCGCATTGAACACCGATTCGACATTGCCCGACCCGTAGTCGAGAACAGTGATCACGGTTGCTCCCCGACGCCCTTGACAAGACGCTCGAAACCCGAGGAGTCTCGATCCTCCCTCGAGAAGCCGCAATTGCCAAAGACGTGTAAGGAAGCTGCATTCTCTGGACGAATAAGTGCGATCAATCCCTTCACTGTGTGGCGTCCGCACAGCCACGCCTCGCCTTGCGTCAACAGTGCCGTGCCGTACCCCTGCCCATGTCGGCCGGGAGCGACAGTGACGCTGACTACCCACACGGCTGAATCTCCCTCGCGGTACTGCACGGTGCCTACTCGGCTTCCATCCGTCTCGACTCCGATCAGAATCACGTACCTGGCCGAGGACCGCACACGCCAGAACCAGCGCAGGTGCTCGACCAGGCCAATCGCGGCCCTGTTACCCGACCAGCGGCGGACTGACGCCTCATTGCGCCACTGCCGGAGGGTAAGCGCGTCGCGCATCAGGGCAGGCTGGACGTCCACCATCCTTGTCCTCTCTGTATAACGTCTGCAGTTCGATGCTTTGCCGTCACCAACGATTCGATATGAGAAAATACCAACATGGATGCTGAGACTCGTGAAACCCAGTACGAATTCCTTCTGGACCTCGACCGGCAGGGGAAGCGGCAGTCCTTCGGGCTCATGTCATCACAGGTCTGGCTGCAGGATCGCGTGCGTAGGCTCGTTGCGTAGGAGACTCGTCGCCGGGTCTAATGTGAGATAGAAGGCACTGAGCGCGAGTTGGGGATCACCCAATCGACTGGTGCCGAGCATGTCTTGGCCGACAGTCGTGCCATAGGTCATGAGCGACCGCCCGATTCCCGACGAGGCCCCGACGACGAGTATGCGATTGCCCTCACTCATGGGGATGGCTGCCGGCCAAGGGCGTCTGCCAACTCCAGCCTTGCAGTGACACGGCCCGAAGTAAGGCGAAGCGCCGCTGACGACATCGCCCGCACCTGCACCGGGTCCCCCACGAGAACCCGCAATGAGCGAGCCCAGGTCTCGACACTGGTTTCGCTGATTCTGCCAAGCACGACAGCGGCGCCGGCCACCGTCAACCCCGTCGCATTGCCCACCTGATTCCCGGCCGTCACTACGGCAAGCGCCGGAAGGCCCAGTGCGCACCGCTCCCACGACGCGCCACCACACGACCCGATTGCAAGATCAGCCCAGCTCATCAGTGCCGGCACATCTTCGGTGACTCCGACGACACTGAGCCAGTCGCGACCTACGGCGAAATCGTGCACCGGTCCCGGGTCCTGGAACGAGTACCCCAGAAGGATGACTACCTGGAGCGGAGGACCCTCGAGTAACTCGATCGCCTGAAGCACTGTCAGGACCTGGTCACTGGTGACGCCGCCCCCCAGAAACACCAAGACCCGCTCGATGGTGCCATCACGCTCACGCGCGAGATCCGGCCGCAGAAAATCCTCCCGCAGCAGGGCGAACGCCGGGCCGAGGAACAGCCGGGCATCCTGAGGAACAAGTCCTGTGTAGCGCACTCGGGGGTCCTCGACCGGGCTCGGGTCGATGAGGACGTCGCAGTCATGCGGCCGGTTCGCCAGATCGTCAATCACCACGATGGTCGCCCCCGAGGACCGCATGACCAGCTCCCACTGCGAATCCAGTTCGTAGTGATCGACGATGACTAAGTCTGGCGACAAGCCGAGTCGGAGACAGGAGGCAGCATCCTCCACGACCTCGGTCAACGGAGGAACCCGGGAAACGCGAACGTCCTGCGCCTGGAGCCACTCGACTACCGCCGGAGTGATCTCACTCGCCGCGAGGACAACGAGTTCGCCGGCGTCCCGTAAGCGTTGCACCAGGTTCGCACACCGGACGACGTGACCGCTGCCGAGTTCCGGGCTGGCATCAGCCCGCACGAGAATGGTCATGCCTGGTTGAGCGCCTCGGACACCGCCCGTACAACGATTTCCTGCTGGTCATCATCCATGACTGTCGACATAGGAATAGAGATCTCCTCAGCGTAGAATTGTTCGGCGACTGGGCACACACCCCGTGCGTACCCAAGGTCAGAGAAAGCGGGATGCCAGTAGGCAGGAATGTAGTTGACCTGAACGCCTATCCCGTGTGCGCGTAGAAACTCGAAGACGGCACGCCGCTGAACCGCTGGCACTCTCAGCGGGTACAGGTGCCAGACCGGATCGACGTCGTCACGTCGGGTGGGCGTCGTGACCCTTGGGTCATCGGCAAATTCCACGTCGTAGCGACTCTTCACTTCGGTCCGACGTCGCTTAAACTCAGTGAGCCGCGTGAGCTGACTTGATCCCAGCGCGGCAAGCAAGTCCGGCAGCCGGTAGTTCAGACCAAACTCCTGCACCTCCTGATGCCAAGGCCCCTCGTCATGGTTTCGCTGCAGTGCCGGATCGCGAACGAGCCCCTGTCGGGCGAAGGCGCGAGCGCGGGCACGCATCGCCTCATCACGGATGGCAACCGCACCACCCTCAGCCGTGGTGATGTTCTTGGTGGGGTAAAACGAGAATGCGGTGATGTCCGCGAGGGATCCGACTGCCCGACCTTGGTAAGTCGAGCCGAGACTGTGGGCAGCGTCCTCGATCAGTACTAGCCCGTGCCCGTCTGCTATGGCACGCAATGCGTCCATTTCCGCGGGATGTCCGGCATAATCCACGGCAACAATTGCCTTGGTACGCGACGTGATTGCCGCCTCGGCCGCGGACGGATCGATGTTGGCCGTATCCGCGCACACGTCCGCGAATACGACGGTAGCGCCAAGGTTTAGTGCTGTGGCTTGGGTCGATATGAAGGTGATTGGAGGCGTGATTACCTCGTCACCTGGCCCGATGCCGGCCGCAGAATAGGCCGCATGAAGTGCGGCAGTCCCGGAGGAGACAGCAACGGCGGGTACGCCTCCCGTCCACTCCTCCAGGTGCGTTTCGAATGCACTGACTGCCGGCCCGGTCGTCAGCCATTCCCCGCGAAGGACTCCCAAGACGGCTGCGATGTCCGCCTCGTCAACGTCCTGGTGACCGTAGGGGATCATCACTCGATGCCCAGGGTGGCCCGCAGCTCGTCGGGAGTCAGCCACAGGTCGTTGGCGTCTGACCGATAACTGAAGCCGAGGTGAACCGGCTCACCCTCCACCGTCGCAAAACCCCAGTCGGCGATCGTCGGCATGACGACGTAGCGGTCCGGTTGGCGCACGGTGCGGTGGCTATCGTCGGGGGAGATCATCTCTTCGTGCAGCTTCTCGCCGGGCCGGATGCCCGTCGGGACGGTTGGGTACCCGGGAGCGATCGCCTCCACCAGGTCCACTAACTTCATGCTGGGAATCCGCGGCACATAGAGCTCGCCGCCGCCCATCCGGTCAAACGAATTGACCACAAACTGTACGGCCTGTTCCAGGGTGATCCAGAAGCGTGTCATACGAGGATCCGTGATCGGCAGCGGCTCTCCGGCCGCAATCTTCTGCTGAAAGAACGGCACGACGGATCCGCGGCTCCCCATGACATTGCCGTAACGCACGACAGCCATGCGGGTGTCCCGCTGGTGCGAGTAGTTGTTGGCCGCGACGAAGAGCTTGTCCGCCGTGAGCTTCGTCGCACCGTACAAATTGATCGGCGACGAGGCCTTGTCGGTCGAGAGCGCAACCACCTTCCTCACTCCCTCGTCAATGGCGGCATCGATCACGTTCTGACTGCCGAGGACGTTCGTCTTGACGAACTCGAAGGGGTTGTACTCCGCGGTATCAACTTGCTTCAGAGCCGCCGCATGGACGACATAGTCGATTCCCTTTAGCGCCCGGTGCAGACGATCACGATCTCGAATGTCGCCAAGGAACCAGCGAAGGCGGCGGTCCCCATCGAAGAGCGCCTTCATCTCATACTGTTTGAGCTCGTCTCGGGACAGGATCGCAATCCGCTTCGGATCGAGGTTGTCAAGCGCATACCTAACGAACGCCTTGCCGAATGATCCCGTACCACCCGTGACGAGGATGGAGGACTCTCTCAATTCGGACATTCGGCCTCATCTCTTAGTTGCGAAAGGTGTGAGCAAAGGGTACCGACCGGGTTGTGGTCACAGGCCGAGCAACTGCGCCTGATGGTCGAATGCGGCTGATTGAACTCTCACCTCGTCAAACGTGCCACGCGCCACGACACGCCCCCCCTCGAGGTAGAGGACAAGATCGCAGTGCCGGACAGTGGCGAGACGGTGAGCGATGATGACGGTCGTGACCTCACCTTCGAGATCGCGCATGGTGTGGGCGATGGCCTGCTCGGTCTCGGAATCGAGTGCGCTGGTCGCCTCGTCGAGCACGAGAAGTCGAGGTCGGGTGAACAGCGCTCGCGCGACGCCCAGTCGCTGCCTCTGACCACCGCTCAGCCGCATGCCGCTCTCGCCGATCTGGGTCTCCAGGCCCTCTCGGCTCTCGCGCAGGAAGGTCGCCAGATGCGCCCGTTCCAGCGCCCGCCATACAGAGTCATCCTCAACAGCTTCGCGAGGCAGGCCCAGGGCGACGTTGTCGCGGACCGTTCCGTTGACGAGGGCCACCTCCTGGGGCACGTAGGCGACCCCGCCGGGCCAACGGGAGATCGTCTGTGCGGGTGCAAGCCCTCCGATCAGAGCTGACCCCGAGTCAGACTCCACGACCCCTAGCAGTATGTCCGCGATCGACGACTTGCCCGCGCCCGTGGATCCGACGAGGGCGATGGACGATCCCTCACTCGCCGCAAAGCTCACTCCGGCCACCGCCGCCGTCTCGGTGCCGGCGTAAGTGAGCCACACATCCGTTAGCCTCACACTTGGCTGGAAGTCCGGGTGCCCCTCATCGAGGACCCTCCGGATCTCGGCAACGGTCGGATGACTCAACGACACGCCGGTCGACGCGGACAGTTCGTAGGCCAGGGTGAGGGCCTTGGTGGCCGGTGCTTCGGCTCGCCTGATGGTGAGGGTGGCTCCCTGCATGCGCATCACTGCCGGCATGACGCGAGATCCGGCAACGAGGAAGACGGCAACAATGCCAACGGCGGCGGCCAGATCCTTCGTGGCAATCTGCGAAATGGCCAACGCCAGCGCTCCGACGACGAGCGCAATCTCGAAGACGAACTTGGGCACGATTCCCATGAACATGCTGTCAGCACCGTTCTTGGCCGAACGCCACCGCAGTCTCTGAATCCTGTCTGCGTAAAGGCCGCGACGGTCCGACACCATGATCTCCCGGTAGCTAGCGATCGCCTCCTGGATCACGACGTAACTGTCAATATCAACCTCAGCTGACTCACGGCCCAGCCGGCTGGCCCATCCCGACAGCCCACTTTGCAGACCGAAGGCGAGCAGACCGAAAAACGCGACTGCGAAGATGGTCACGGTCGGGTCGATCGCCGTAAGTCCTAGGCCCAGGACCACAAGAAGGGCGACGTCAGCGACCGCGCCGCTTGTGGCTCCCAGCACACCGACAGTGGCTGCCTGAGTCGCGATGGTGAGGATGAACGCAAGATCTTGACTGGAACGAGCCTGCACCTCGAGCAGGGGTCTCGATAGAAGCGCGGATGCCAGGCGTCCCGACAGCACAGCTTGACGGTTGGCCAGGAAACGGTATGTGCGGCGCGTCAGAACCGCGCTTAGCAGCGACTTGGTTACGAGTGCCACTCCAGCGGCGATACACAAGTACGCAGCTAATGACGTCTCACTCAATTCGTCGAGTCCCACCCGGTCGATGATCGACTGCACCGGCACCGGCACCGGCGCATCACTGACGACCGAGATTGAGATGACGCTTACCATGCCAAGCAGCAGGACTCCGGCTAGATCGAGGAAGCCAGTGGCCATTTGCACCGAGGTGATTAGCACCAGCTTCGACTGGTCGCGACGGGAGAGCATGCTCAGCGAGCCGCGAATGACTCCAACGGCCGCCACTCAACTACCGTACCGGCCATTTAATGCACATCGGCAAGTGACCCGAGACTCCGGCCGCCACAGGAGTCTCCCACCGAATAATATTTTTAGCACTCGGCAAGCGGGGGAGCGATAACATTTCAGAGGGGAC